>Ga0208478_1000758_pt1 | contig 10472 bp, 9 predicted proteins | sample NGESurdeep072012_5_FD_184462 | JGI IMG/M metagenome (GOLD analysis project Ga0208478, IMG submission 184462) | Arctic peat soil microbial communities from Barrow, Alaska - NGEE Surface sample 415-2 deep-072012 (SPAdes) | ecosystem: Environmental > Terrestrial > Soil > Wetlands > Peat ... | reverse complement strand
GACGACGCCACTCCACGCTCGGATACTTGACACCAACAGAATACGAACTAGGATATAGAGACATCAGCCAACTGGCAGCCTAGCCTAAATCGGTGTCCAGGAAACCGGGAACACTTCACATCAGCTACGGCCCCGCCCGATGAGGGGGCACGATGGCGGTGTGAGTGACAGGACTGGCGAGTCGACCGAGCCGACGCAGACACCCGATCTCGGCGCTCGCCCGCCGGAGCCCGAGCAGGGGCAGGCACCCCGCGCCGTACCCGACCGGCTCTCGCGGCTGGAACGCGCCCTTGCGCCGACGGTGCGTGCCGCGCAGGACGTCGAACAACACGCGCTGCCGGCCTGGCGACGGGCCACCAAGGGCGAGCCGCGCTGGCCCGTCAGCGTAGCCGTGATGACGGCGATCGGACTACAGCTCGTGCTGCCGGACCGGCTCGTCTTTCGGCCGCACTATGTGTTGCCGGCATTGGAGGTCGCGCTGCTGCTGGGTCTCGTGGCCAGCAACCCCCGGCGCATCGACAAGGAGTCGACGCTGTTGCGCGCAGCGAGCATGGCGCTGATTGCTGTTATCAGCGTCGCGAACGCGGGGTCGGCTGGCCGGCTGGTGCACGAGCTGGTCAATGGCACGGCCGGTCAGTCAGCCGGGCCGCTGCTGAGCAACGGCGCGGCCATCTGGGTGACAAACCTGCTGGTGTTCGCGCTGTGGTACTGGGAGCTGGATCGGGGTGGCCCGGTGCGGCGCTCGCTTGGGGTCAGCCAGTATCCCGACTTCCAGTTCACGCAGATGACCAGCCCCGAGCTCGCGCACCCGCATTGGGAACCGATGTTCGCGGACTACCTCTACCTGTCCTTCACCAACGCCACCGCGTTCAGCCCGACCGACGTGTTGCCGCTGTCTCGGTGGGCAAAGCTCACCATGATGATCCAGTCGGCGGTGTCCCTGGTCACGATCGCGCTGGTGATCGCCCGCGCCGTCAACATCCTCAAGTAGAACTGGACCCGCTCACCCGTCGATGTCCGGCGGGCGCGGCCGGTCGGCGCCGTGCTGGTCGGCGCCGTGCTGGTCGGACCTGGCGCCGTACTCGCGGGCGAGACGGTGGCCGCCGAGTCGAGCCGGGTCGGTCTCCCACCACGGTCGCTGCAGTCCGGGTCCAAGCTCACCGGACCCGGCGGCGGCTGGCGATGGTGCCGGCTGCGGCGATGCCGCCAGCCCCGGATTGTCGAGCTGGTAGTCGATGTGGATAGCTTCGCGGGCGTCCGCGCGGACCCAGCGAAGCACCAGGATGACCAAGAAGGGCAGGTCCGCGACCTCGGCGACGAACCACAGCACGGCACCAGCATGCTGCTGGTCGGTGAGCGGGCTCGGCCCCCAGGGCCGGTGCAGCGTTCCCCAGTACTCCGGCGCGAGCAGATGCGTCCGCAGTCGGACGACCATGCCGGGTACGGCGTCGAGCAGGAACTCGGCGAGGCCGACGGCCACCGCGATGGCCAGCGCCAGCGACGTCTCGCGGTCGACGCCGTCCCCGACCAGTCCGATGGCGATCAACAGGCCGAGCAGGATCAGACCGACGTGCAGGGCACCGAACGCCCACGGATGCTGCAGGCTGACCCGCAGCACGGGCGTGAAGTAGACCGCAGCCAACACGACGGGTACGACGATCGGACCGACCAGCGGGCTGGTGATGGCGCGCACCAACCGGCCGCCCATCGCGTGCAACAGACGCTGGGCGGAGCCGGCCGGGAGCGCGTCCGTGGCCAGCACCACCGGCCGGCCGAAGGCGAGCAGCGCCGGGGTCACCAGCAGCAGCACGACCACCTGGATGGTGTAGACCCACAGCAGCACATGCGCATACCGCCCGATGCCACCGAGAGTGACCAGTAGCAGCGAGCCGACCCCGGCCGCGAAGGCGACATCGCGTCCCACCGGCCAGGCGAGCCCGCGCGCTCGCACGCGGCGTACGGCCAACACGTAGGCCGCGGACAGGATCACGGCCAGCACGACGGCGGCACTGTCCCAGGTCCACGATGTCAACAGCGTGGACACGGTGAGGGGCGGCACGGTTGCCGCCTGGGTCGCCGGTGCCGGCACTGCCGCGACGTCCAACGGCATCTCCTGCACCTCCTCGACAGCGGCCGTGGTGGCGCGCGCTGAGACGCAACGGAAGAGCATCGCAACGAACGAGCATTGCAACGAACGAGCATTGAGCTGTGGTACTGCTGGGTGGAGGTGAGGGGATTCGAACCCCTGGCCTCTTCCGTGCGAGGGAAGCGCTCTACCGGACTGAGCCACACCCCCAGACCGCACGAAATTACCACGAAGCCCGAGAGCCTTGGTTCAGTCGTTCACCGCCAGCGGGCGCTCGACTTCCGCCGGCTCGACCCCGGCCGCGCTCGACGCTGCGGCAATGGGCTGTCGATCGGGTGAGCCAACTACGGCGCGGTCCGGCCAGGGAGTCGAGCGGAGCGGTGCCGGCGGTGCCGTGAGATAGGTCGGCAGCGGCACTGGTACAGGTAGCCAGCCGTCGTCCGGGACCGCCGGGACCGCCGGGACCGCCGGGACCGCCGGGACCGCCGGGACCGCCGGCGTCGGAGCCGGCTGGGACTCGACCGGAAGCGTCCTCGCCGGTACGCCGTAGAGCCAGTCCGTGACGGGCACGGCGCGGCGTCGATCGAGGACGACCGCCTGCTGCGTCCGGCGAAACGCAGCGGCTCGGAGCACCTCGTGGCGCACGTGCACCACGTACCCGGCCAGCGCCAGCAGCGCGGCTCCGGCCGGCACCCCAGCCAGCGGTGAGACGATGAGGGCGAAGGCCACACTCACCGCGACCGCACCGGACAGACAGCCGAGCGTCGCGCGGCGACGGACCAGCTGGCGGTGACGAGGCGCGGGCCGACGCCGCTTGAGCGCTGCCCCCGCCTTGGCAGTCGCCGTGGCCGTGGCCGTCGCCGCAGTCGCCTTGGCCGTCGCCGTCGCCGTTTCCGCCGGCGCAGTCGCGGTGAAAGTGGCGGTCGCCGTCCCCCGCTGCACCGACCGCAGTTGCGAGCGAAGCTCCCGGACCAGGACTGCGCGCCGAACCCGCGACGGAGCGTCTGGGCGGGGGGTGCTCCTGGCAGCGGCTGGCCGTCGAGCCGTCGTACCGGCGCGAGTTACGAGGGCCGGAGACCCGGCGGCGCACCGGCGCGCGAGCACGCGGCTCCGCTCCTGCAGTTCCGTGGCCGGTGCGGTTTCGCTGGCGTGGTCGTATCGGCGCAAGAACATCGGCACGAGCACGTATGCCCACGCCGCAACAATGATCAGCAGGATGACACCGCTGAGGCTCATCCCGGCCTCCCCGACTCCCTGATTGCCTAGATCGCAACGCTAGTGAGGGCGGGGGCCTGGGCGGCGCAACCGCTGCGGTGTGTCGAGGCTTTCCTGTCGCGGGCTGCGGGCCGCGCCGCCGCCCGGCCGCGCCGCCGCCCGTCCGCGCCCCCGGCTCAGCGAGCCGACTCGCGCACCGAATGCCAGCGGCGCAGGACGCCCTCGGGCACGTCGTCCGCCATCAGGGCGTAGCTGACGTGGTCGCGGTAGTCGCCGTCGATGTAGAGGAACCGCCGACGCAGTCCCTCGTCGCGAAAGCCGAGCTTCTCCACCACGCGCCGGCTGGCGGCGTTCTCGGGCCGGACGTTGGCCTCCAGCCGGTGCAGACCGGCCACGGTGAAGCAGTGGTCGGCCACCAGCGCCAGTGCGGTCGGGATGACCCCCCGGCCGGCCACCTGACGATCCACCCAGTAGCCGACGTGCCCGCCGTTGAGGGCGCCGCGCAGGATACCGGCAACAGTCACCTGACCGACGAGCGCATCGTCGACGATGACGACGAACGGCAAAGCGCCGCCGGCGCGCGCATGCCGGCGCAGGTTGCGCACCATCGCCGGAAAGGCGCTTACCGCGCTGGCCTCGGCCAAACCCGGACCACCCGGTGCGGTCGCTTCCCACGGTGCCAGCCAGTCCAGGTTGCGAGCCCGCACCTCGCTCCACGCCATCGCGTCCCGAAACCGGATCGGCCGAACCCCGACGCGGTCGTCGGCGAGCACGGCCGGCCATCCGGGCGCGGCCACGACGCTGCCTAGTGGTCACCGCCGCGCAGCTGCGCGACGGTATGTCCCAGGACCGGCGCGAGCACCGCCATCGCGTCCGCCACCCCACCGGTCGAACCCGGCAAGTTGATCACGAGGGTCTCGCCGATCGTGCCGGCAACCCCGCGGGACAAGATGGCGGTCGGCACCCGGTCGCGGTTGGTCGCGCGGATCGCCTCGGCCAGGCCGGTCGCCTTGCGGTCGAGCAGCCCGCGGGTCGCCTCCGGCGTCACGTCCCGCGGCCCGAACCCGGTGCCGCCGGTGGTGAGCACCACGTCATACCCCATCCGGACGGCCTCGATCAGCGCCTCCTGAATCTCCTCGACCTCGTCCGGTACGACGATGACGTCGTCCACCCCGAAACCGCACTGGCGCAACCGCCCAGCCAACAGCGGACCGGAGGTGTCCGGCCGGCTGCCGCCATGCGAGCGGTCGGACACGGTGACGACGAGGGCGCGCGCGTCCTCGGGAAGATCGGGGCTTCGGCCGCCGACGTCCCCGGTCGGGCCACCCTCCGTCGCGGTCATGCGCCCCCCTTGCCGTTGCCAGTCGCCAGACCGACCGCCAGTCTTTGCCACGACCCGGATGTCGGTGACCGTGGCATCGCGGTCCACGGCCTTGACCATGTCGACCAGCGCCAACGCGGCCACGCTGACCGCGGTCAGCGCCTCCATCTCCACTCCGGTGCGGTCGGCGGTGTGAGCGGTGGCCCAAATCTCCACTGCGTCGTCGCGCACCTCGAGGTCCACCGCGACGCCGTGCAGCGCGATCGGATGACACAGCGGCACCAGGTCCGGCGTGCGCTTGGCCCCCATGATGCCGGCGACCCGGGCCACACCCAGCGCGTCCCCCTTCGGTACGCCGTCGCCGCGCAGCAGCGCCACGACCTCGGGTCGCACCAGCACGCGGCCGGACGCGGTGGCCGTTCGCTGGGTGACGTCCTTGCCGGCCACGTCCACCATCCGGGCGGCGCCCGCGGCGTCGACGTGGGTGAGCCGCGGCGGATGGGGATTCGCCGCGTCCGCCGGGCTCAACGGGTCCGCCGCTCGAGCATCATCACGGTCACCGGCGACCCCGCGGCCACCTCCGTAACGTCCTCATCGATGACCACCAGCCCGTTAGCGGCGGCCATCGCCCCCATCAAGTGCGAGCCGCTGCCACCCACCGGTTGCACGACGTAGCGGTCGTCCTGCGCGGACAGGACGGCTCGGACATACTGCCGCTTGCCCTTCCCGGAGCGCATCGGGGCAGTAGCCACCGCGCTCACCGTCGGGCGGGAAATCGGTTCCGCACCGAGCATCCGACGTAGCGCCGGCCGGACAAAGACCTCAAAGGAGACCAACGCGCTCACCGGGTTTCCCGGCAGCGCAAAGATCGGTACGCCGTCGGCGCCGATCCGCCCGAACCCCTGCGGCATGCCGGGCTGCATCGCCACCCGGTCGAACCGTACGGTGCCCAGCCGACTGAGCACCTCCTTGACCACGTCGTACGCCCCGACGCTGACCCCGCCGCTGGTGACAATGCAGTCACCGCGGATCAGGTGGTCCTCCAGGGTCTCCAGCAGCCGGTTCGGGTCGTCGGGCACGATGCCGACGCGGTAGGCGAGCGCCCCGGCCTCCCGGGCGGCGGCCGTCAGGGCGTAGCTGTTGGAATCTGCGATTTGGCCGGGTCCGATGTGTGCGCCGGCCTCGACCAGCTCACTGCCGGTGGAGATGACCACGACCCGAGGTCGAGGCCGGACGGCTACTGCCGTGCGACCGACAGCTGCGATCAGCCCGATCCGGGCCGAGCCGAGGTGGCTGCCGGCGACGGCGACGGTATCCCCGGCCCGAACATCCTCACCGAGCCGGCGGATGTAGGCGCCGACGTCGGGCGCGCGGTCGATGCGCACCTTGGCAATGCCACCGTCGGTCATCTCAACCGGGACCACCACGTCGGCGCCGGTCGGCAGCGGGGCGCCGGTCATGATCCGCACGCAGAGGCCGGGCTGCACGCTGAGCGGGCTCTGCGTACCGGCGGGGATGTCACCGACGACCGGCAGGGTAACTGCGGTGCCGGCCCGCACCGGGTCCAGGTCGGCGGAGCGAACCGCGTAGCCGTCCATGGCGGAGTTGTCGAACGGTGGCAACGAGACCGCGGCCACGACGTCCTCGGCGAGCAAGCAGCTGTGCGCATCCAGCAGCGCCAGCTCGAGCGGGGCCAGCGGGGCGACCTCGTCGAGGATATGCGCCAGGTGCTCGTCGACGCTGATCACGGCGGTCAGGGCTCGAGCGCGGCGGCATAGGAGGCGGCATAGGACACAGCGCAGACCATAACGGCCGGCCGGTGCCAGTCTGGTCCAGACATCAGCATGCACTGACCGGGGACGCAGCCGAGGACCGCAGGACCGTGACCGACGACGCCAAGCAGGCGGCGCGCCAAGCCGTCCGACAGCGGCGGGCCGCCCGGACGCCGGCGGCCCGCGCCGCTGCGGGTGCTTCGCTTGCTGCCGTGGCGATGGCCGCACCCGAGGTGCGCGACGCCCGGGTTGTCGCGGCGTACGTCGGGGTGGGGTCGGAGCCGCCGACGCTGGCGCTGCTGGACGCCCTGCTCGCCGCCGGAGTCCGGGTGCTGCTTCCGGTCGTGGCCGCCGGCCGGACGCTGGACTGGGGCGGCTACAGCGGTGCGGCCGAACTCGTCCCGGTGGCCGCCGGCGGCGGACTATCGCTGCGGGAGCCGGCCGGCACCCGGCTCGGCTCGGCGGCGCTGGGGTCGGCCGCCGCGGTGCTGGTACCGGCGTTGGCGGTCGACCGCCGCGGCTTCCGACTCGGCACCGGTGGCGGGTACTACGACCGGGCGCTCGGCCTGGTCGCCCCGACGGTGCCGGTGCTCGCGGTGGTGTACGACGACGAGCTGCTTGACGCCATACCGAGCGAGCGGCACGACCGTCCGGTGACCGGGGCGCTGACCCCGTCCGGGGTACGGCGCCTCCACTGACTCATCGGCCCAGGCGCGCCGGCCCCGCCGGAGAGAACACCGGAAACCAACACCGGAAACCGATCGACTCTAGTTTGCGCCGGTAAGTTGTCATTGTTAAGTTCGCTGCCAGGTTGGCGTTGATCAGATAGAGCCTGTCGCCGTGCGTCTCCCGGGGTCAGCATGATCAGTTCAGTCACGACCGCGGTCGTGCGACGTCACCGGCTGGTACTGGCGCTCACCACGGTCGCGTTGATCGTCGCCGGCGGCGTCGGCGGTGGCGTGTTCGCCAAGCTGAGCAGTGGCGGGTTCGAGGACCCAGCCAGTGCCTCCGCCCGCGGCTACGCCGCCCTGGACAAGACCTTTCACACCGCGGCGCCCAACGTTGTCCTGCTCGTCACGGCGCCCGCCGGCGTCGACGACCCGGCCAACCGCGCGCGCGGGCTGGCGCTCACCGACCGGCTGGTGGGCACCGCCGGGACGCGGCAAGTGTCGTCGTACTGGTCGACCGGCGGCGCCGTACCGCTGCGGAGCCGGGACGGCACGAGTGCGCTGGTCCTCGGCCGGCAGGACAGCGCCGACTCGGCGGCGGTAGACCGCATCGACGCGCTGGCCCGCACCAGCTCCGCGGCCGGCTTCGACGTGCGAGTCGGCGGGGGAAACGCAGTCGGCGACGCGATCGGTACGACGATTCAGGCCGACCTGGCCAAGGCGGAGGCGGTCGCCGTACCGGTGAGCCTCGTCCTGCTTGTCTTCGTCTTCGGCAGCCTGGTCGCCGCGTCGCTGCCGCTGGCCATCGGCGCGGTGGCGGTGGTGGGCACGCTCTTGGCGCTGCGCCTGCTGGCCGCGGTGACCGATGTCTCGGTGTACTCGGTCAACCTGACCACCGGGCTCGGGCTTGGGCTGGCGGTGGACTACAGCCTGTTTGTCGTCACCCGCTACCGCGAAGAGCTGCGGCGCGGACTGGCCACCGAGGCCGCGATCGTCGCGGCCGCCCGCACTGCCGGCCGGACCGTGCTCTTCTCCGGGCTGACCGTTGCGCTATCGCTGGCCGCGCTGCTGGTCTTCCCGCTGTACTTCCTGCGCTCCTTCGCCTACGCCGGCATCGCTGTCGTGCTGCTCGCCATGGTCGGCGCGCTCGTCGTGCTGCCGGCGCTGCTGGCCGCGCTCGGTCCGCGCATCGACGCGGTGGACGTCGGGGCCTGGGTACGGCGTCGACTCGGCCGGCCACCGCGGCGCGCGCCTGGCGAGGGCACCGGGTTGTGGCATCGGCTGGCGATGCTGGTCATGCGCCGGCCCGTGGTGCTGGGCACCGCGGTGGTCGTGCTGCTACTCGGGCTCGGCCTGCCCTTCCTCGGCGTGCACTTCGGCCTGCCCGACGACCGGGTGCTCGCGCCGGGCGCATCCGGACGGCAGGTTGCGGACGTGCTGCGCTCCGACTTCGCGTCGCAGGAGACCGCGGCGCTGTCGGTAGTGGCGCCTGAGGCCGGGGACCCGGCGAGCCCGGCGGTGGCGGCGGGCACTGCGGCGTACGCCGGCGAGCTCTCCCGCCTCTCGGGCGTGGTGCGGGTCGACGCGGTGACCGGCAGCTATGCCGGCGGGGGGCAGGTGGCGCCCGCCGTGCCGGCCGCCAACCGGTTCGCCAGTCCAACCGGCACGTGGCTGTCCGTGGTCTCCGCCGCGGAGCCGTACTCCGCCGCCGGGGAGCGGCTCGCCCGCGACGTGCGGGCGGCGCCGGCGCCGTACCCGGTGCTGGTCACGGGGGACAGCGCCCAGCTGGTCGACACCGAAGCCGCTGTGGTGGCGAAGTTGCCGCTGGCCGCCGGGATCATCGGTGGCGCGACCCTCGTGCTCCTCTTCCTGTTCACCGGCAGCGTGGTGCTGCCGGTGAAGGCGATCGTGCTCAACCTGCTCAGCCTGACCGCGACCTTCGGCGCCATGGTGTGGGGCTTCCAGGAGGGCCACCTGCGCGGGCTTCTGGGCGACTTCACCGTCACGCACACGCTCGATACGACGACGCCAATCCTGATGTTCTGCGTCGCCTTCGGGCTGTCGATGGACTACGAGGTCTTCCTGCTCTCTCGGATCAAGGAGGAGTACGTCGCCACCGGCGACAACCGGCTGGCGGTGGCGCACGGCCTGGAGCGCACCGGTCGGCTGGTCTCGGCCGCGGCGGCGCTGATCGCGATCATCTTCCTCGCCTTCGCTACCTCGTCGGTCACCTTCATCAAGCTGATGGGCGTCGGGTTGGCGCTGGCGGTCCTGGTGGACGCGACGCTGGTCCGCGGCGTGCTGGTGCCGGCGTTCATGCGGTTGGCCGGTGGCGCCAACTGGTGGGCGCCGGCACCGCTGCGCCGGTTGCATGCCCGGATTGGGCTGACCGAGGAGCCGGTGCCGGGCGGCGGCCCCGCATCAGCCGAACCAGCGGAGGGGCCGGTGCCGGCTGCGGGGCCGGCTGACGCCGACCAGGCGCAGTTGCGAGCGTCGCCGTGACTGCCCAGGCCCGGCGGCACCGGGCCCGGCGCGGCTCCGGGGACCTGCTCCGGGCAGAGATCCTGACCGCGGCCGAGGAGCTGCTGGTGAAGACCGGCAGCGAGGAGCTGGTGTCGGTGCGGGCCATCGCCGACCGAGTCGGGGTCACCACGCCCTCGATCTACCTGCACTTCGCCGACAAGCAGACACTGCTCGACACCGTCTGCGGGCAGGTTTTCGCCCAGCTGGACGAGCGGATGGAGCAGGCGTCCCGCGGGGTGGCGCCGCCGTTTGAGGCGCTGCGCCGACGCGGGATGGCTTACGTCGAGTTCGGTCTGGCCAACGCGGAGCACTACCGGATCCTGCTGCTGCGCCGCCCGGTCGAGGGCGCCGACGCCGACTCGACCGACGCCTCCGTGGCAGCGTCGGCCTTCGGGCACCTCGTCGACGCCGTACAGGCCTGCATCGACGCCGGCACCTTCGGGGCGGACGAAGATCCCCGGGCTCTCGCGCTGGTGTTGTGGGCGGCCGTGCACGGGATCACCGCACTGCTAATCGCCAAGCCGCACTTCCCATGGCCGGCCGACCGCGAGGCGATCGCCGACCTCGTGGTCCGGACCGCTGGTCTCGGGCTGGTGATGCGCGGTCAGCTCGCAAGCATGCAATCCACGCCCGGCGCCTAGGTGCGGTGCGCTGTCGGGCCGTACGCGCCTCGGCGCGGCGGCCAAGACGGCGTACTCACCGCGATGACCGCCAGACGTCCCAGCGGTCATCGCGGTGAGTGCCAGGCCACCCCCCTACCTCACTGCTCCCGGCGAAACGGTCAAGTCCTACAGGAAGTAGTCAAGTCCTACAGGAAGTAGTACAGGTCGACTTGCCCGTCAGCACGGTTGGATGCGAACGCCTCGCCAGCAACCTGCGCTGTCGGC
>Ga0208478_1000756_pt1 | contig 10508 bp, 9 predicted proteins | sample NGESurdeep072012_5_FD_184462 | JGI IMG/M metagenome (GOLD analysis project Ga0208478, IMG submission 184462) | Arctic peat soil microbial communities from Barrow, Alaska - NGEE Surface sample 415-2 deep-072012 (SPAdes) | ecosystem: Environmental > Terrestrial > Soil > Wetlands > Peat ... | reverse complement strand
GAACAGGTGCCGGGTGGTGAAGCTGACCGTGGTGCGGCTGGGGTCGATGCGGTAGCGGTCGGTGGCCGACTGGCACGGCCCCGGGCGGCCGAAAGCCGGGCGGCCGGAAGCCGGGTGGCATCGATCTTTGTGCGGGGATCGGGTTGCGGGATGGTTGCGACCGGTCGCTGTGCTGCGGCTTCCGGACGACCTGCGCATACTTGACCTTGATGATTCCCGCGCGCTGTTGGAGCGGGCGCTGCGCCCCACACAGATCGTCGTACGCAACCTGGCCGTGACACAGTCCTGGGCGCACGCGATTTGGGATGAGCGGGATCCGCACGACGCGGCCGCCCTCCGACGGCAAGCAGTGCAATGGTGGTTTTGTGCACCGACCGACGGGGCAGGTGATCGCCAGCCGGGAGCGACCCGAGTTGGTCCGAGTGGAAGGCCTGCGGCTGGACCACCCTGCAGTCGTCGAGGCGGGTCAAGCACTGCAACGGCCGCTGCGGTAGCCAAGTCGAACGAGACGCCGGTCCGGCCAGGCAGGGCCGCCCTATTACTCAACGTGCGAGATTGCTCAACGTGCGAGGCAGTGTCGCGGGTCTGTTCGGTGGCCTCGATGGCACAGAGGAAACTCAACTGATGGCCGCCGCTACCCTGAACCGTTGACCAGTGCGCCGCCTCGGCGCCCCGCTCGCCGTCAGGAGCCGCTCGCCGTGCTACGCCGGATCGACCTGCGTGGCGCCCCTGACGGGACCGCCAACCTTGCCGCCGTGCTGCCCCGCGCCGCGCTGGACGTGACCGCCGCGGTCGAGGCCGTCCGCCCGATCTGCGCCGACGTGCGTGACCGCGGCGCGGCGGCCGTGCTGGACGTGACCGCGCGCCTTGACGGCGTAGCGCTGTCCGACCTGCGGGTGCCGGCCACCGCGCTGGCCGCCGCGCACGCCGCGCTGGACCCGGCGGTGCGCGCCGCCCTGGTGGAGGCGATCCGACGTACCCGGCTGGTGCACGAAGCGCAGCGGCGCGCTGATGTCACCGTCGCGGTGGCCGACGGCTCGACGGTGACTGAGCGGTGGGTGCCGGTCCGCCGGGTCGGCCTCTACGTGCCGGGGGGCCGGGTGGCCTACCCGAGCAGCGTGGTGATGAACGTCGTCCCGGCACAGGTTGCCGGCGTCGAGTCGCTCGCCGTCGCCAGCCCGCCGCAGCGCGAGCACGGCGGCCAGCCGCACCCCGCCGTGCTCGCCGCCTGCGCGCTGCTCGGCGTGGACGAGGTGTACGCCGTCGGCGGGGCGCAGGCGGTCGCGATGTTCGGCTACGGCGTCGCGGGCTGCCCGCGGGTCGACCTGGTGACCGGCCCGGGCAACGTCTACGTCGCCGCGGCCAAGCGGCTGTTGCGCGGCCAGGTCGGCATCGACTCCGAGGCCGGCCCTACCGAGATCGCGATCCTGGCCGACGACAGCGCCGACCCGGCGTACGTCGCTGCCGACCTGGTGGCCCAGGCCGAGCACGACCCGCTGGCCGCCTGCCTGCTGGTGACCCCTAGCGCCGCGCTCGCCGACGGGGTCGACGCCGAGATGGACAAGCAGGTCGCCGCCACCCGGCACCGGGAGCGGGTCGAGACGGCGCTGGCCGGGCAGTCCGCCACCGTCCTGGTCGCCGACCTCGACGCCGGCTTGGCGGTCGCGGACGAGTGGGCGGCCGAGCACCTGGAGGTGCTCACCGCCGACGCCGCCGCAATCGCCGCCCGGGTCCGCAACGCCGGCGCGATCTTCGTCGGCCCGTACGCGCCGGTCAGCCTCGGCGACTACCTCGCCGGTTCCAACCACGTGCTGCCCACCGGCGGCACCGCCCGGCACACCGGTGGGCTGTCGGTGCACTCCTTCCTGCGCGGCATCCACGTCGTCGACTGCTCCCGGGATGCGCTGACCGCCGTGGCGCCGCACATCCGCGCGCTGGGGAGCGCCGAGGACCTGGCCGCACACGTAGCGGCCGTCGAGGTCCGGGTCCGGTGAGGTTCCCAGCGAGCGTCCACCGCCCGGCCCAGCGAACGACGCTGGCCGACCTGCCGCTGCGCGAGGACCTGCGCGGCCGCTCGGCGTACGGCGCGCCGCAGCTGGAGGCAGCAGTCCGGCTGAACACCAACGAGAACCCGTACCCGCCCTCGGCCGCGCTGGTCGCCGACCTGGCCGAGGCGGTCGAGGCGGTCGGGCCTGAGCTGAACCGCTACCCCGACCGGGACGCGGTCGCGCTGCGCACCGACCTCGCCGGATACCTCGGCCACGGCCTCGAAGCCAGCCAGGTGTGGGCGGCCAACGGCTCCAACGAGGTGCTTCAGCAGCTACTGCAGGCCTTCGGTGGCGCCGGACGTTCCGCGATGGGCTTTGAGCCGTCGTATTCGATGCACCGGTTGATCGCGCTGGCCACCGGCACCCGCTGGATCGCCGGCCACCGGGCGGCCGACTTCACCCTGGCCCCGGCCGTCGCCGCGGCTGCGATCACCGAGCACCGCCCGGACGTGGTCTTCCTCACCTCACCGAACAACCCGACCGGCACGGCGCTGGACCCGGCGGTGATCGCGGCGGTGCTACCGGCGGCGCCCGGGATGGTGGTCGTTGACGAGGCGTACGCCGAGTTCGCCCAAGCCGGCGCCGTCTCCGCGCTGACGCTGCTGCCGCAGCACCCCCGGCTGGTGGTCACCCGGACGATGTCCAAGGCGTTCGCGATGGCCGGCACCCGGCTCGGTTACCTGGCCGCGGACCCGGCGGTGGTCGAGGCGCTGCAGCTCGTCCGGCTGCCTTACCACCTTTCGGCGCTGACCCAGGCGGCCGCCCGGGTGGCGCTCGCCCACACCGGCGAGCTGCTGGGCACCGTGGCCGCGGTGAAGGCCGAGCGCGACCGGCTGGTGGACCGGCTGACCGCGCTGGGCTGCGAGGTAGTGCCCAGCGACGCCAACTTCGCGCTGTTCGGGAAGTTCCCGGACGCGCCGGCGGTCTGGCAGCTGCTGCTGGCGCACGGCGTCTTGGTCCGCGACGTCGGGCTGCCCGGCTGGCTGCGGGTCACCGCCGGGCTGCCGTCCGAGGTCGACGCCTTCCTGGCGGCGCTGGCCGTCGTACTGGAGGAAAACCGATGAGCCGCACCGCGCGGATCGAGCGGGCTACGGCCGAGTCCACCGTGCTGGTCGAGCTCGACCTCGACGGATCCGGTCGGGCGGGCAGCGACACTGGGGTGCCGTTTTTTGACCACATGGTGAGCCAGCTCGGCCGGCACGGCGGCTTCGACCTGACCGTGCGTACCCGCGGCGACCTCGAGGTGGACGCCCACCACACGGTCGAGGACACCGCCATCGCGATAGGCACCGCGCTGCGCCAGGCCCTGGGCGACAAGGCCGGCATCCGTCGCTTCGGCGACGCGCTGGTGCCGCTGGACGAGGCGCTGGTGCAGGCCGCTGTCGACCTCTCCGGCCGGCCGTACGTCGTGCACGACGAGCCGCCGCTGGTCGAGCTGATCGGCGCCTACGACACCACCCTGACTCGCCACATCTGGGAGTCGCTGTCCGCGTCGGCGCAGATCTGCCTGCACGTGCGGGTGCTCGGCGGCCACAACGCCCACCACGTCGTGGAGGCGCAGTTCAAGGCGGTGGCCCGGGCACTGCGCGACGCGGTGGCGCTGGACGCCCGGGTGGCCGGCGTACCGAGCACCAAGGGCGTGCTGTGACCGTTCGGCCAGCTGGCCGCCTGTCCAGTCGCGCGCGCAAGATCATTGTGCGCGCCAGCCGCACATTGGGCGCGGACATGCGGCATACAGGCACAACGATCATCAGGTTGAGCCCGGGAAGCCGCATCGCCAGGACGACCGGGGGCCACCGGGTCACCGCGGCCCGCCGGAGGGTCGGGCGATGAGCTGGCCGAAGGTGGTCGTCTATGACTACGGCTCCGGCAACCTGCGCTCGGCCGAGCGGGCGCTGGCCCGGGCCGGCGCCGACGTGACAGTGACCGCCGACCGGGACGCGGCGCTGGCCGCCGACGGGCTCGTCGTTCCCGGGGTCGGGGCCTTCGCCGCCTGCATGGCCGGCCTCGAGGCCCTGGATGCCGGCACTGTGCTGCGCGAGCGGCTAGCCGGCGACCGGCCGGTGCTGGGCATCTGCGTCGGCATGCAGGTGCTGTTCGAGACCGGCGACGAGCACGGCGTCGTCACGCCCGGCCTCGGCCTGCTGCCGGGCGCGGTGACCCAACTGCACGCCGCCGTGCTGCCGCACATGGGCTGGAACACCGTCACCGCCGACCCGGACAGCCGGCTGCTGGCCGGCCTCGACCCGAACGAGAGGTTCTACTTCGTACACTCCTACGCCGCCCGGCGCGTCCCCGACGCGCTGGTCGGCACCAGCGAGCACGGCGAATCCTTCGCCGCCAGCGTGGAGCGCGGACCGCTGGCGGCCACCCAGTTCCACCCGGAGAAGTCCGGCGACGCCGGCGCCCAGCTGTTGCGCAACTGGACGGGGACGCTGTGAGCCTTACTCTGCTGCCTGCCGTGGACGTGGCCGACGGGCAAGCCGTCCGCCTGGTCCGCGGCGAGGCCGGTAGCGAGACGGCGTACGGCGACCCGCTGGCCGCCGCGCTGGCCTGGCAGGAGGCCGGAGCGGAGTGGCTGCACCTGGTTGACCTGGACGCCGCGTTCGGCCGCGGGTCCAACCGGGACGTGATCGCCCGTGTCGTTGCGGCGGTTGACGTCCGGGTGGAGGTCTCCGGCGGGATTCGCGACGACGCCGCGTTGGACGCTGCCCTGGCCACCGGCGCCGAACGGGTCAACCTCGGCACTGCCGCGCTGGAGAACCCGGACTGGGTGCGCGCCGCCATCGTCCGGGTCGGCGACCGGATAGCGGTCGGCCTCGACGTCCGCGGTACCACCCTGGCCGCCCGCGGCTGGACCCGGGAGGGCGGTGACCTCTACCCAACCCTGGCCCGGCTCGACGCCGAGGGCTGCGCCCGTTACGTGGTCACCGACGTGCACCGCGACGGCACGCTGACCGGCCCGAACCTGGACCTGCTGCGCGCCGTCTGCGCCCGCACCGACCGGCCGGTGGTGGCCAGCGGGGGAGTGGCCACGCTTACTGACCTGCGGGCGATCGCGACGCTGGCGCCACTCGGCGTCGAGGGCGTGATCGTCGGCAAAGCCCTGTACGCCGGAGCGTTCACGCTCCCCGACGCGCTGGCCGCGGTGCGGGGATGATTCGACCGGGCGCGACGCCGAGCGCGCCATGACCGTCGCGGTCCGGGTCATCCCGTGCCTCGACGTCGACGCCGGCCGGGTGGTCAAAGGGGTCAACTTCCGCGCGCTGCGCGACGCCGGCGACCCGGTGGAGATGGGCCGGCTCTACGACGCCGAGGGCGCCGACGAGCTGGTCTTCCTCGACATCACCGCGTCGTCCGGCTCGCGCGAGACGACGTACGACGTGGTCCGTCGCACCGCCGAGCAGGTCTTCATCCCGCTGACCGTGGGTGGCGGAGTGCGGGCGGTCGACGATGTGAACCGACTGCTGCGCGCCGGCGCCGACAAAGTCGGGATCAACACCGCGGCGGTCGCCCGGCCGGAGCTGCTGCGCGAGGCTGCCGACCGGTTCGGTTCGCAGTGCATCGTGCTGTCGGTGGACGCCCGCCGGACGTCGGGCCGGCGGCCGGACCAGCCGCGCTACGAGGTGACCACCCATGGCGGCCGCCAGGGGACCGGCATCGACGCGATCGGCTGGGCGGCCCGCGGCCAAGACCTCGGCGTGGGCGAGATCCTGCTGAACTCCATGGACGCCGACGGCACCCGCGACGGCTTCGACGTCGAGATGCTGCGGGCGGTCCGGGCCGTGGTCTCCGTGCCAGTGATTGCCAGCGGGGGCGCCGGTGCGGTGGAGCACTTCCCGCCGGCGGTGGCGGCCGGCGCGGACGCGGTGCTGGCGGCGAGCGTCTTTCACTTCGGGATGTGCCGGATCGCCGACGCCAAGCAGGCGTTGCGCGCCGCCGGGTATGTCGTGCGCTGACCCGCGCTGGGTGCCTGCCGCCGGCGCCCACCCCGTCGCGGATTGGTTGGCCCGCATCGTCGCGACCACATAGTGTCCGACCGCCGCCGTCTACCGACCGCTGCGACCGGGCGCTGACCCAAGGAGCAGAGATGAAGAAGCTCATCAACGATCCGGCGAACGTCGTGGCGGAGGCCCTGCAGGGCCTGGCGGCCGCCCATCCCGAGCTCCGCGTGGACGCCCAGAACAAGATCATATTTCGGGGAGATGCCCCTGTGACCGGCAAGGTCGGCCTGGTCTCCGGCGGTGGCTCGGGTCACGAGCCGATGCACTGCGGCTTCGTCGGCCTCGGCATGCTCGACGCCGCCTGCGCCGGCGAGGTGTTCACCTCGCCCGTGCCGGACCAGATGATGGCGGCCACCCGCGGTGTGGACGGGGGCGCCGGCGTCCTGCACATCGTGAAGAACTACACCGGCGACGTCATGAACTTCGAGATGGCGGCCGAGCTGGCGGCCGCCGAGTCCGGCCCGCCTGTCGTCTCAGTGATCACTAACGACGATGTCGCGGTGCAGGACAGCCTCTACACCGCCGGTCGACGAGGTGTCGGCGTCACGGTGCTGCTGGAGAAGATCACCGGAGCCGCGGCCGAGCAGGGTCGTTCGCTGGCCGAGGTCGCCGACGTTGCCCGCAAAGTCAACGCCCAGGGGCGCAGCATGGGCATGGCCCTGACCTCGTGCACAGTGCCGGCCGCCGGGAAGCCGACGTTCGACCTACCCGAGGGCGAGATGGAGCTCGGCATCGGCATCCACGGCGAACCGGGCCGCCGCCGACTGCCCGTCGCCCCGGCCAAGCAGGTGGCCGAGTTGCTGTGCGAGCCGATTCTGGCCGACTTGGACTTCACCTCCGGCGACGGTGTGATCGCCTTCGTCAACGGGATGGGCGGTACGCCGCTGATCGAGCTCTACGTCATGTACGCCGAGGTGGCGTCGATCTTGGCGAAGTCAGGCGTCACCGTTGCCCGGTCGCTTGTCGGCCCCTACATGACCAGCCTGGAGATGGCCGGCTGTTCGGTGACGCTGCTCAAGGTGGATGACGACCTGCTGCGGCTGTGGGATGCACCGGTGCGGACGCCGGGGTTGCGGCGGGGGGTCTGAGGGTGCCGCCGGAGCTGGACGCCGCGGCCCTGGCCGCCTGGATCCGGGAGTTCGCCCGCGTCGTCGCGGACCAGCGCGAATACCTGACCGAGTTGGACTCGGCGATCGGGGACGCCGACCACGGGTCGAACATGGACCGCGGTCTGACCGCCGCGGTCGCTGCGCTGGACGCCGCGCCGCCGATTGACCCCGCGGCGCTGCTCAAGCAGGTCGGGATGACACTGGTCAGCAAGGTGGGCGGCGCGAGCGGCCCGCTGTACGGAACGCTGTTCCTGCGGATGGCGGGTCTGGCGCCAGGTCAGCGGCTGGACGGCGCCACCTTTGCCCAGGCGCTGCGGGCCGGCGTCGACGGGGTCGTGGCCAGAGGCAAGGCGGAACGCGGCGACAAGACCATGCTCGACGCACTGCTGCCGGCCTGCGACGCCCTGGACGCGGCCCGGTCCGACGGAGCCTCGCTCGGGGATGGCCTCCGGGCCGCCGCCGCCGCCGCGCGGGACGGGCGAGACGCGACCATCCCGCTGGTGGCCCGCAAAGGCCGGGCGAGCTACCTGGGCGAGCGCAGCGTCGGACACCAGGATCCGGGTGCCACCTCGGCGACCCTGCTGCTCGAGGCCGCGGTGACCGCCCTCGCCGGCGTACCCGGGGGATGAGGCGCTCTGTCCCGCGTCGGCCTGGTGGTCGTGTCACACAGCCGTGCGCTGGCGGAGGCCGCCGTCGTCCTCGCCCGCGAGATGCTGCTCGACCAGGACGTGGCCATGGAAGTGGCCGCCGGGCTGGACGATGGTGCGTTGGGCACCGATGCGACGGCCATCCTGGCGGCGGTCACCACGGCCGACCGCGGCGACGGCGTGGTCGTACTGATGGATCTCGGCAGCGCCGTCCTGTCCGCCGAGCTGGCCCTGGAGCTGCTCGACGACGAGGCCCGGCAGCGCGTGCTGCTCTGTCCCGCGCCGCTGGTCGAGGGCCTGATCGTGGCCGCGGTGGCGGCCGGCGCCGGCGCCGGGCGGGACGAGGTGGCGGCGGAGGCGCTCGGCGGCCTGGCCGGCAAGCAGTCCCACCTAACCGAGGCGGACCCCGGCTCGGCCTCGCCGGCGGAGTCCGCTGCCGGCGCCGCGCTGGTCGAGACGTTCACCGTCGTCAACCCGCACGGGCTGCACGCCCGCCCGGCCGCCCGCCTGGTGCAGCAGGCCGGCACGCTGGACGCTTTGATCGAACTGCGCAACGCCACCACGGGTTCGGCGTGGGTCCCGGCCACCAGCCTGTCCAAGGTCGCCACGCTGGGCGCCGGGCAGGGACACCAGGTGCAGATCCGGGCCGCTGGGCCGCAAGCCCGACCGGCGCTCGACGCCCTGCGCGCTTCGGCCGGACGGGGCTTCGACGAGTTGACCGGGCAGGCGGTCGCGTCCGCACCGGCGGCGACATCTGCGGTGACCGGACCGGTCGCTGGGACGGCGGTTCGGCAGCGGGGACCGGTGCCGGCTTCGCCGGGTATCGGAATCGGCCCCGCCCGGCTGCTGGGTCTGGCCCGGCTGGAGCTGCCGGCCGAGCTGCCGGCCGAGCTGCCGGCCGAGCCGGCCGCCGAGCCGGCCGCCGAGTGGGAGCGGCTCACCGCGGCCCGCACCGCTTGCCGAGACGACATCCGAGGCACGCGGGCGGCGACGGCCAGCCAGGTCGGTGAGTCGGCGGCGGCGGTCTTCGACGCGCACGTGCTGCTGCTGGACGACAGCGACCTGCTCGACGATGCTCGCCGCCGGATCGCCGCCGGCGCGGGAGCGGCGACCGCGTGGGCGGCGGCGATCGATCGGGTCGCGGCGGCACTGGCCGCGCTGCCAGATCCGTACCTTCGCGCCCGCGCCGGCGACGTTCGAGCCGTCGGCGACCAGGTGCTACGTCGGCTGCTCGGCGAGGCCGGGCCGGGCGGGAGCCTCGCCGATGTCTGCGGTGTCGCTTTCGCCGCGGACCTCACCCCGGCTCAGGCCGCTGGGTTGGACCCTGCCCGGGTCGCCGGACTCGTGCTCGCCGTCGGCAGTCCGACGGCCCACAGCGCCATCCTGGCCCGCGCCCGCGGCGTTCCGGCGGTTGTCGGCGCCGGACCGGCCGTGCTGGACACGGTCGAGGGCACCACGGTGGCCCTCGACGGCGCGACCGGCGAGCTGGTGATCGATCCGGACGAGGCTGTGCTCGACCGCTTCCGCCGCCGGGCGGCCGAGCTGGCCGAGGTCGGCCGGGTGGCTCGAGAGCAGGCCGGCTCGGCCGCGGTCACTACCGACGGCGTGGAGGTCGGTGTCGGCGCCAACGTCGGCTCGGTCGACGACGCCCGGCTCGCCGCCACCTGCGGGGCTGATCTGGTCGGGCTGGTGCGCACCGAGTTCCTGTTCCTCGACCGGGACCAGGCCCCGGACGTTGCCGAGCAGGAAGCCGTATATCGCGCCATCGCCGCTGCCCTCGATGGGCGCCGGATCACGCTGCGCACCCTCGATGTCGGCGGTGACAAGCCGCTGCGCTACCTGCCGATGCCGGCGGAGGCCAACCCGTTCCTCGGCGTCCGGGGTATTCGGCTCTCGCTGGCCCGCCCCGGCCTGCTCGCCGAGCAGCTGCTGGCAATGGTCCGGGTGGCGCACGACACCCCGGTGAGCCTGATGTTCCCCATGGTCAGCACCGTGGCGGAACTGACCGCGGCCCGCGCGGCGCTGGCCCTGGCCGTCGCCCGGGCCGGACGCGGCCAGCCAGCCGGACTCCAAGTCGGGATCATGGTGGAGGTGCCGGCTGCGGCGCTGAAGACCGCTGCCTTCGCGCCGCACGTCGACTTCTTAAGCATCGGGACCAACGATCTCACCCAGTACGCCCTGGCTGCGGATCGCGGGAACGAGGCCGTGACCGGCCTCGGCGACCCCTACGACCCGGGCGTGCTTCGCCTCATCGGCGCCGTTTGCGCCGGGGCCGGTTCGGCCCGGGTAGCCGTCTGCGGCGAGCTGGCGGCCGACGAGCGGGCCGCGGCGCTGCTGGTCGGGCTGGGAGTGCGCGAGCTCAGCGTGGGGCCGCGGGCGGTGCCAGTGGTCAAGCAGGCGGTGCGCGAGGTGCACCACGGACAGGCCGCCGCGACGGCCGCCCGCGCGCTGGACGCGGACGGCCCCGCGGCGGTGCGTGCGCTGTTGAGTAATGCAGACGCGGGCGAGGGGCTCAGGCCTAACGCGCTTCGGCCGCGACACGCCGTACCGGCTGTGCCGTAGCCGGGTGAAGCGGGCTCCGCCGAGCGCGTTCACCCGCCGCCGGCATCGCTCGCGGCCGCTGCCACCGGCACTGCGGCTAGCGGGTCGCGACCTCGCACGCGCTGCACCCCGGTGCTGGCGGTGCCGATTGGTGCCTTG
>Ga0208478_1000755_pt1 | contig 10517 bp, 8 predicted proteins | sample NGESurdeep072012_5_FD_184462 | JGI IMG/M metagenome (GOLD analysis project Ga0208478, IMG submission 184462) | Arctic peat soil microbial communities from Barrow, Alaska - NGEE Surface sample 415-2 deep-072012 (SPAdes) | ecosystem: Environmental > Terrestrial > Soil > Wetlands > Peat ... | reverse complement strand
TGTACTCTTCGGTAAAACTGCGGCGTGTCGAACCCATTTCTGAAACTCCCGACGAATCGGGCAGCTAATCCCTGTGTCCACTCAACCGGGTACGTTCCAGCTTCCAGCCTTGAAGACGGCACTGGGCGACCGCTGGCTGGCTGCACACCGACGCGGCGCGCCCGCTACCGAGCGCCGCAGCACCCGCTTAACCCATCGCTTAGCCCGGTTGGCCCATCAACACGTGCCAGCGACTGTCGATGCCCAGTTCAGTGCTCGCCGCATGATGACTTGCCGCATCTTGACTTGGGAGCCCAGGAGAGGACACCGGATGATCTGGCGTCCCGAGGACGGTCCGGTCGCGGTGACTGGTGCCCGGGCCCCGGTCCCCGGGCGGTGGAGAACCGGGCGAGCCGCCCGACTGGCCGGTGCTGGGCTCGTAGTTGTGCTGGCGTGCCTGGCCACGTTTGTCCTGTGGTCCCTGGCCGCGACTTCCCAATTGGAGCAGCGGGTCGAGCTCACCAGCACGGTGGCCGACGGCTACCAACAGGTGCGGACGGGTGCCGCTACCGAGGCGGCGATGGAGCGGGAGTACCGATTGGAGCCGGGTCCGCAGTCGCGGGCCTACTTCGCCGCCGCAGCGGACCAGCTACAGGCCGGCCTCGACCAGGTCCAGCGCCACGGCAACGCCCAGGACCGGATGGCCGTCGCGCAGCTCACCGCCGCGCATGAGGGCTATCGGCTGGCGGTTGCGGGCATGTTCGCGGCCGTTGACCGTGGGGACGCACCCGCGGCGGTTCGGTTGGCCGTCCGCGACGTAGCACCGTGGGCGGTGGCCTTGCGCGACCAGGCTTGGGACGTGGCCGAGTCGCACCGCGCCGAGTCGCTGCGGGACCTAGCCGCGATGCGCCACCTGCAGCGACTGTCCGAACAGCTGGCGCCGGTCATGTTCCTGGGCGGGCTGATGATGCTCATCCTGTTCACCATGGTGCTGCGCGGCTACCGGGGGACACTGCAGCGACAGCAGGCTCAGGCGCTGCACGACGCGCTGCACGACGCGCTGACCGGCCTGCCCAACCGCTCCCTGCTCGTCGACCGATGCGATCAGGCGCTGCGCCAGGGTCGTCGCCAAGGCACCGTGAGTGGACTGCTGCTGCTCGACCTCGACCGATTCAAGGAGGTCAACGACGCTCTCGGCCAAGCCTGCGGCGACGCACTGCTGGTGCAGGTAGGCACCCGGCTGACTGAGTGCATTCGAGAGATGGACACGGTCGCCCGACTGGGTGCGGACGAGTACGCCGTCCTGATGCCCGCGGTGGGCAGCCTGCCCGCGGCGCTGAGCGCCGCCAGCCGGCTCCGGCAGGCGATCGAGTCGCCATTCCGGCTCGGGGATGTCGATGTCGATGTCGATGTCGAGGTCAGTGTCGGTGTCGCGGTGTCCGACTCGTCCATGACGGACGCTGCCACCCTGCTCCAGCAGGCCGACAGCGCGATGTACGCCGCCAAGCAGCAGCACCTCGGTGTCGCGCCGTACAGCGTGGACGATGAAAGCTCCAGCCCGCAACGGTTGGCGATGCTGGGCGAGCTCCGTCGCGGGATGTCCCGTGGAGAGCTGGTTCTGCATTATCAACCCAAGGTCAGCCTGTCGACCGGTGAGGTCTCCGGTGTGGAGGCGCTGGTCCGCTGGCAGCATCCCGAGCGTGGGCTGCTACCACCGGATGACTTCATCCCATTGGCCGAGCGCACTGGTCTGATCGGACCGCTCACCGACTACGTCCTCGACGCCGCATTCGCTCAAGCTCGACTCTGGATCGACGTCGGGCGGCCGATGACGATCGCGGTCAACGTCTCCGGCCGCAACCTGCTGGACGAGCACCTGCTTGACCAGGTCCGGGCAGCTCTGGACCAGCACGGCGTACCCGCGTCTCGGTTGGTACTGGAGGTCACCGAAACGGCCATCATCGCTGAACCTCGGCGCACCTTGGACCTGCTTACCCGACTGAGCGGCCTCGGAGTCCGGCTCTCCATCGACGATTTCGGTGCCGGATACACCAGCCTCGCGCAGCTCAGCACGCTGCCAGTCACTGAGCTCAAGATCGACCGCTCGTTCGTCTCGGCCATGACCGAGCACCGCAGCCAGGCCATGATCGTGCACAGTCTGATCGAGCTTGGCCACAACCTCGGGCTGACCATGGTCGCCGAGGGGGTCGAGACGGCCGCGGTGATGGCTGCCCTGCGAGCGTACGGCTGCGACGTCGCGCAGGGCTACTACCTGACCCGACCGCTGCCAATCGGCGCGTTTGACGACTGGTGCGCGACCTGGTCGGGCCTGGACAGCCTGGGGGATCGCAGGCTCGACCGCCGGCTGAGCGACCACGCCGCCACGGTGGTCCAGCAGCGTCGTGGTACGCCGGGCAGCTTGCCGCGACCGCTCGCCGGTTGACTTGCAGACCGCTCCGTCGGGATCGTCAGATCCAGGTGCCGAACCACATCCGGGCGTGCCAGGACGCGTACGGGATGACCGTCGCGCCCAGGATGGGCAGCAGCCCAAAGAAGTTGACCACGACCAGGACGACGTACGCCGCGGCGGCGGCGGCGCCGCACCAGCGTCGGCGGGGCACCGCGTCCGCGGGACCCAACACCAGGCCGACGGCCAAGGTGAGGGCGAGCACGAGGAATGGCAGTGCCGGCAAGGCGTAGAACAGGAACATCGTGCGGTGGTGCAGGTCGTCGCGAAACCACGGCAAGATGCCGGCCGCCGCCCCGGTGAGCACCGCGGCCGCGCGCCAGTCGCGGTGCGCCACCCAGAGCCACAGCGTTGCCACCAGGGCGGCGATCGAGGTCCACCAGATCGCCGGCGTGCCGAGGGCGATGACCTCGCGGACGCAACCGGCGCCGGTCCCGCAGCCCTGCTCGCCGTACTTCGGTGAGGTGAAGAAGTACAGCACCGGCCGGACCAGCAGCAGCCAGCCGATCGGGTGCGACTGGTAGGGGTGCCCTGCGGTCAGGGTGGTGTGGAAATGCAGTATCTCGGCGTGGTAGTGCCACCAGGATCGCAGCGCCGCCGGCACGAAAGCGAAAGCGCCGCTCCGGCCCTCGGCCCAGTGCCGGTCCCAGCCGTTCGAGGTGGCGAACCATCCCGACCAGGCCAGCAGGTAGACCGCGGCCGGCAGAGCGGCCAGGGCGCCGGCGAGCGGGGGCAGGTCGCGGTGCAGCGCCGCGGTAAACGGTCGCCGCACTCCCGCCGTACGGCGAGCGCCCACGTCCCAGGCGAAGGCCAGCAGGCCGAAGCCAACGAGGTAGTACGCCGAACTCCACTTGGTGGCCAGCCCGGCACCTAGACAAAGCCCGGCCGCGATGCGCCACCAGCGAAGTCCCAGGTGCGGACCGGCGCCGTTCGGAGGTCGCGGCCGCGCCCCGTCGGCGTCGATGCGGGCGAGCCGGGCGCGGGCCTGGTCCCGGTCGACCAGCAGGCAGGCGAAGGCGCCGAGCACGAACGCCATCAGGAAGATGTCGAGCATCGAGGTGCGGCTCTGCACGAACTCCAGGCCGTCGCAGGCGAGCAGCAGGCCGGCGACGCAGCCCAGCAGGGTAGACCGGGTGAGCCGGCGGGCGGCCCGGGCGAGCACGAGCACGGACAGGGTGCCGGCCATCGCGCCAGCCACCCGCCAGCCCACCTCGGTGTTGCCGAACAGACCCTCGCCGACCGCGATCAGCCACTTTCCCAGTGGCGGGTGCACGACAAACGCCGGCCCGGTGCCGGTCGCGTCCAGCTCCACGCCGTGCCGCCACAGGCTCCAGGCGTCCTTGGCGTAATAGACCTCGTCGAAAATGTATCCCCGGGGGGTGCCAAGCTGCCAGAACCGCAGGAAGCCCGCGAACGCCGTCACCAGCAGTGGACCGGCCCAGCCCCACGGCCCGTCGGCCGGCATCGGTGGTGCCAGCCGATCCGGCCGTCGCGCTCGCGCCGGCTCAGGCAGCGCGGGATGTGCCCCGGCGGCGGATCGGGCGGCGGACTGCCCGGCGTACGTCGTGGCCACACGTCATCGTAGGTCGATTGCCGACTGACCGACTTCCGGATCTACCCGCGCCCGCACTGACTCAGGCGCCGACCAAGCGCCGTCGCGGCACTGTGTTCGCGGCACTGTGATGGCCGCACGCCCCGGTCAGTGACCGCTATGCCATCGGCGACCGAAGTCGGATGCCGCGCTAACCTGCAACCATGCTCGATCACATCGGTGTTCAGGTGGCTGATGTCGAGGCGTCACTCGCCTTCTACCTACGCACGTTCGCCTCGATCGGGATGCGCGAGGTGATGCGCTTCTCGCACGGAGATGCGGTCGTCGTGGGTCTGTCCGGCCCCGACGGCATCCCCAGCTTCTGGCTCGTTCCAGCGACCGGCCCCGAGGCCCGGGAACTGCATCTGGCCTTCCGCGCCAGCGACCGCCACGCCGTGGACGCGGTCCACGACGCCGCGGTGACGGCGGGGACGGAGGTGCTGCACGCCCCGCGGGAGTGGCCCGAGTACCACCCGGGCTACTACGGCGTGTTTCTGCGCGACCTCGACGGCCACAACGTGGAGGCCGTATACCACGGGGACTGAATCGTTAGCGCCCTTTTGCTATCATCGCTGCTAGCATAGTCTTATGTCCAGTGTCCTGGTCCGAGAGGCCACCTGCGCCGACGGGCGGCGCTAGCGAGACAGCGGACCCGGTTGCGCGGCCATGCCGAGGTACCGCTCGCGAGCGTCGGCGCACATTGATGTGTACCGGCCGACGAGCGAGCTGCAGGCCGAAGGCACCTCCTCACCTTCACCCACGCCGTTGTCGCGTTTGGGGCTCAAGTTCGGCCGAAATGGTGCAACGGCGTGGGTGAAGGGGCGCAAATTGCCAGCTTCACCCTCGCCGTTGCACCGCACCGCACCGCCCGGCGCGGCCCGGCGGACGCCCGGGACCCCGGCGCCAGTCGGCGTCCGCATCACGGCCGCGCCGAAGGGCCGAGTACGTCGAGCGATCTGGTGCCGAAGCGAGGCTGCGGGACCCCGAGCATGGCCAGAGTCGATGCGCTCCGGACGCCATGCCGCGGCGTCCTGGGAGGATGCCGCCATGTCGGGGACGCCGCGCGATCCGGCTGCCGGCGCGGGCCAGTTGGTGTTGGCCGGTGCGCCACTGGGCAACCCGGCCGACGCCTCGCCGCGGCTGCGCGCGGAGTTGGCCGCCGCCGACGTGGTCGCCGCCGAGGACACCCGGCGGCTGGCCCGCCTCGTCCGGGACCTCGACGTACGACCCGGCGGTCGCGTGGTCGCCTACTTCGAGGCCAACGAGGTCGCCCGTACGCCGGAGCTGATAGCGACGCTGCTCGCCGGCGATCGGGTGCTGCTGATTACCGACGGCGGCATGCCGTCGGTATCCGACCCCGGCTACCGGCTGGTCGCCGCGGCGGTGGCGGCCGGGGTGACAGTCACCGTGGTGCCGGGGCCGTCTGCGGTCACCACCGCGCTGGCGGTCAGTGGGCTGGCCTGCGACCGGTTCTGCTTCGAGGGGTTCCTGCCGCGCCGACCCGGCGAGCGGCGGTCGCGACTGGCCGAGCTGGCCGGCGAGCCGCGCACGCTGGTGTTCTTCGAGGCCCCGCACCGGCTGGCGGCGGCGCTGGCCGACCTGGCCGCCGCGTTCGGCGCCGACCGCCCGGCCGCGGTCTGCCGGGAGCTGACCAAGACCTACGAGGAGGTACGCCGGGCGCCGCTCGCTGAGCTGGCTGCCTGGGCGGCCGGCGGTGTGCGCGGGGAGGTGACTTTGGTGGTGGCCGGGGCGCCGGCCGCCCCGCTGACCACGGACACAGCAACGCTCGCGGCCGAGGTCGCCGAGCGGGAGGCTGCGGGTGAGCCGCGCCGGGAGGCGATCGCCGCGGTGGCGCGGGCTCTCGGCGTACCGAAGCGGCTCGTCTTCGACGCGGTGGTCGCCGGCAAGCGGACGTCGAAACCGGGTTGAACGCCGCATCTACGATCTGAGCATGCCGACCGAGCAGTACGGGCCTGCCGCCGAGAAGGCGTTCTTCGTCACCACGCCGATCTACTACGTCAACGACGTGCCGCATATCGGCCACGCCTACACCACGGTGGCCGGCGACGTACTCACCCGCTGGCACCGGCAGAAGGGCGAGCGGGTCGTCTACCTGACCGGCACCGACGAGCACGGCGAGAAGATCCTGGCGGCGGCGGCCGAGCACGGCATGAGCCCGCAGGAGTGGACCGACCACATGGTGGAGTCGGCCTGGAAGCCCATGCTGGCGGCGCTCGACATCGCTAACGACGACTTCATCCGCACCACCTCGGCCCGGCACGAGGACCGCGTGCGCGACTTCTGGATCGCCCTGCACGAGGCCGGCCAGGTCTACAAAGGCAGCTACACCGGGCCGTACTGCGTATCCTGCGAAGAGTTCAAGCTGCCTTCCGAGCTGCTCGAGGGCGGGCTGTGCCCGGTGCACGACCGGCCAGTGCGCGAGATCAGCGAGGACAATTACTTCTTCCCGCTCTCGACGTACGCCGAGCGGCTGCTCGAGCACTACGAGACCCACCCCGAGTTCGTTCAGCCGGAGAGCGCGCGCAACGAAGTGGTCTCGTTCGTCCGCGGCGGCTTGCAGGACATCTCGATGAGTCGGTCCAGCTTCGACTGGGGCGTGCCGGTGCCGTGGGATCCCAGCCACGTCATCTACGTCTGGATCGACGCGCTGCAGAACTACATCAACGCGGCCGGCTGGGGGACCGACCCTGAGCGCTTCGCCGCCACCTGGCCCGCCGACGTCCACCTGGTGGGCAAGGACATCCTGCGCTTCCACGCCGTGATCTGGCCGGCGATGCTGATGGCCGCCGGGCTGGGGTTGCCGCGCACCGTGTTCGCCAACGGCTGGCTGCTGGTCGGTGGGGAGAAGATGAGCAAGACCAAGCTGACCGGCATCCCGCCGCAGCAGATCACCGACCACTTTGGCTCGGACGCCTACCGCTACTACTTCCTGCGCGAGCTGTCGTTCGGCCAGGACGGGTCGTTCTCCTGGGAGTCGATGGCCCAGCGCTACACCAGTGAGCTGGCCAACGACTTCGGCAACCTGGCCTCTCGGGTGGCCGCGATGGTGGTGCGCTACCGCGACGGCGTACTGCCCGACGGCGGCGACCAGAGCATCGGCGAGGAGGGCGCGCTGGCCTCGGCGCTGTCGGCCGTGGCGGTGCGGGCGGACAAGTTGTTCTGCGCGCTGGACTTCCAAGGCGCCTTGACGGCGGTGTTCGACTTCGTCAAGCAGGTCAACGGTTACGTCACCGAGCGGGCGCCCTGGGTGCTGGCCAAGGCCGGCGACGACGCCGCGCTGGACCGGGTGCTGTACGCGTCGGCGGAGTCGCTGCGGGCGATGGCGGTGTTGCTCAACGCGGTGATGCCAAGGGCGTGCGCCAAGCTGTGGGCGTCGCTCGGCGCCGAGCCCGCACTGGGGCTGCTGGCGGACCAGCGCATCGACTCGGTTGCCCGGTGGGGGCAGCTGCCGGCGGAGGCGCGGGTCACCAAGGGCGAGGTGCTCTTCCCCCGGCTGGAGGAGCCAGCGTCGTGACGGCGCACTCTCGGTCCGCCGGCGCGCGGGAGTTGGCACCGCCGCCCGCGCCGGAGCCGCTGACCGTCGAGGTCGCCGACGCCCACTGCCACCTCGACCTGATGGGCGGTTCGGCGGCCGACGCGGTGGCGGCGGCGCAGGCTGTCGGCGTACGGCGGATGGTGACCATCGGGATCGACGTGGAGACGTCTGGGTGGTGCGCGCAGGCGGCGGCGGAGCACCCGGACGTCTACGCGGCAGTGGCGATCCATCCCAACGAGGCGTCCACCGCCTCGTCAGCGGCGCTGGCCGAGATCGCTCGGCTGGCGGCGCTGCCGCAGGTGCGAGCCGTCGGGGAAACCGGGCTGGACTACTACCGCATCACCGCCACGCCGGCGCAACAGCAGGCTTCGTTCCGGGAGCACATCGCCATCGCCAAGGCGACCGACCGGGCGTTGGTCATCCACGACCGGGAGGCTCATCCGGACGTGCTTCGCCTGCTGGCGGAGGAAGGAGCGCCGGAGCGCACGGTGTTCCACTGCTTCTCCGGTGATGCGCCGATGGCGGCGGTCTGCGCGGACCGGGGGTACCACCTGTCGTTCGCCGGCAACGTGACCTTCAAGAACGCCGGGGACTTGCGGGCGGCGGCGGCGGCGGCGCCGCTGGAGCTGCTGCTGGTGGAGACCGACGCGCCGTTTCTGACGCCGATGCCGTACCGAGGGAAGCCGAACGCGCCATACCTGATGCCGTTGACGGTGCGGGCGCTAGCCGATGTACGCGGCATGGAGGTGGAGGAGTTGTGCGGGGCGCTGGCCGCCAACGCCGAGCGCGTGTTCGGCCCCTGGGACTGAGTGGCGCCGGTCTGCTCGTGGCGCCCCACATCACCGCCGATCTTGAGCACACGTGCGTATCCCGCGATCCGATCCGCATGTGGGCTCAACATCGGCGTCCGGCGAGGTCGTCCGGCGAACGGCGAAACGGCGAAACGGCGAAACGGCGAGGTCGTACGGCGGGGGTGCGCGGCGGGGTCGGCGTCCGGTCAGGACGCCAGCGTCGCGAACACCACCACGTTGTCGCGGTAGCTGCCGCGCGTGCGGTCAAAGCTGCCGCCACACGTGATCAGACGCAGCTCCGGCTCCGGCACCGGGCCGTAGACGTCGGCGGTGGGGAAGGCGTCCTTGGCGTACTGCCGGACTTCGGTGACCGCAAACGCGACCATGCTGCCATCGGCCCTGGTCACCGTGATCGGTTGTCCCAGACGCAGCTCGCGCAGTCGGTAGAACACCGCCGGCCCAGTCGTGCTGTCGACGTGGCCAGCGATCACGGCCGGCCCGATCGCTCCCGGTGCCGGACCAGCTGCGAACCACCCGGCCCGGGCATAGTCAGCCGGGGCGGCCAACTGACCGCGGTCGTCAAGACCGAGCCGGGCCAGCTCACCATGCGCCCCGATCGTCGGTACGTCGACGGCCACCGGGTCCACTGGAACCGGGGACGGCGTCGTCAGGGACGAGGCTGGAGGCGGGGAGACGGCCGTTGGCGCCGCCATCGGGGAGCAGCCAGCGAGCACCACGATGCCAACAGCACCAAGCAGCGCGCGGGCAGCCGTGGGGGCGGGCGTTGCCGTCCGCCCCCACGTTGCTGGCCTAACCGGACGCACGCTTACCGGCGCTCAGCTGACGCGGACGCGAGCGAGGCGGACCGCCGCCGCTGGGCCGCGGCCGCACCCGCCAGGGCAAGCGCCGCCGAGCCACCGAGCACGAGCGCCACCTCGGAGCCAGCGTCAGCGCCCTGGTCAGCCGCGCCGCCGCCGCCGGTGGCGACGCCGCCGCCCGGCATCGCAGCCATTCCGGCCGCGTCCACGATCGGCAGCAGCTCGACCGGCTTGCCGGCACCGCCGATCGCGGCGACGGTGTAGACCGAGCCGGCCTGAACCGCCTGGGTGCCTTTGAGCAGCGCGTTCTGGGTGCCGGCCGCCCGTACCTCGAGGTTGTAGGAACCGCCGGCTACTTCGGCGTACGGCGTGGCCTGCGGGAACGCGGCCCCGGAGAACAGGGTGGGACCGCCCGCGACCGCGACGTCGACGGCGGGCACCTCCGGCGCGGCGTGCACGACCCGCACCTTGGCCTTGCCGCTGGCGGGCGCGGAGATGTCGTCGTTGTAAACCTGGCCCTTGATGTTCGCCAGCGCGCCGACGGCCGCGACCGTCACGGCCTTGCCGGTGGCCAGGGTGTCACTGGCGTCGATGACCGCCTTGGAGCCGGCGTCCGCGCCAGCGGGCCGGACCTCGAAGCGGTACTGGCCCGGCGGCACCGACAGGTACTTCGACACGGTCTTGTACGAGACGCCGGACAGCGTCTTGGCGCCGTTGACGTAGACGTCGACGCTGGGGGCGTCGGGGGACAGGTGGGCCACGCGGACCATGGCGTCCCCGGTGGCGGCCGACGCGGCGCCGGCGGGCACGACTAGGGCCGCCCCGGCCACGCCGAGCGCAGCGGTCAGTGTGAACAAGCGATGTCGCACGAGGTCTCCTCGAATGCTGGGCGGCGGATCGCCGCCATACACCCCCTCTTCGTGCGAACCGGCCTCCAGGTTGCACAATATTTGACGCGATTCACCGAGCGCCTCGGCCACTTCCGGGTTGAGATGACGGGGTGACGGCTTCGACGCTCGACTGCGTGGCTGGTGACCCGCTCGACCTCGCGGTGGAGGAGCTCGCCGAGCTACCGCTGGGGGACCGGCTCGCCGCGGAGCCGGACGCCATCGACGAGTGCTATGCCACGCTGTCGCCGCTGGTCCTGGGCTACCTGCGCCGCCTCCTGCCGCACCACGAGGCCGAGGACGCGCTGCAGCTCACGTTCTACGAAGTGTGGCGCTGCCGGGACCGATACGACCCAGCGCGCAGCCTGCCGGCGTGGGTGTTGGCGATTGCCCGCCGCCGCGCCATCGACGAACTGCGCCGGCGGCAC
>Ga0208478_1000753_pt1 | contig 10537 bp, 10 predicted proteins | sample NGESurdeep072012_5_FD_184462 | JGI IMG/M metagenome (GOLD analysis project Ga0208478, IMG submission 184462) | Arctic peat soil microbial communities from Barrow, Alaska - NGEE Surface sample 415-2 deep-072012 (SPAdes) | ecosystem: Environmental > Terrestrial > Soil > Wetlands > Peat ... | reverse complement strand
CGCGAGCAACCATCCTTCGCCGCACGGGGCGTTCTGCCCTCGCTGTCGCTGCGCTGTGCGCCGCCAGCTGCGCCTTCGCGGCGGCGGCGTTGCCGAGCAACTCGATCTACCAGCTCGCCGTGCCCCTGATGGACCAGAACGGCCGAACCTCGCAACTCGACGAGCGGCGTGGCCACCCGATGCTCGTCGCCATGTTCTACACCTCGTGCAAGTTCGTCTGCCCGATGCTGATCGAGGCCCTGCGTGAAACCGAAGCGAAGCTCGGCCCCGAGGATCGCAAGGAGCTGTCGATCCTCATGGTCAGCATCGACCCGGCGCACGACACCGTCGCCGTGCTCAGGCAGACCGCCGACGAGCGCCACCTCGACGGCGCGCACTGGACCCTGGCGCGCACCGACGCGACGCATCTGCGCAAGCTCGCCGCCGTCCTGGGCGTGCAGTACCGGGCCCTGGCGAACGGCGATTTCAATCACACGAGCTCGCTGATCCTGGTCGACTCCGAAGGGCGCATCGCCGGGCGGACGAACCGGCTCGGCGATGCCGACCCGGCGTTCGTCAGGCTGGTCAAGGGCTCGCTCACGACCCATTGACGAGCACCTGGAACCCGGCGTAGACCAGGCGCTTGCCGCCGAACGGTGTCGGATTCGTCTCGGGCAGCGGCCGCGGGTCTTCCGCGGCACCGCAGGGTCGCGTCTGGCACGCCCGGCGCCGCGGCGGCCGGCCCGTCCGAACCGCCGTGAAACGGGCAAAAGGCAGGCCGGATCGCCTCTTATGACCGGCTTGCCTTTTCGGCCCGGTGCTGCAATCGACGACAATTCCCGTCCGTCCGAGCTGAAGCGACATTCGCACCATGCCCGTCATCGCCATCGTCAATAGCAAAGGCGGCAGCGGCAAGAGCACGCTTGCCACGCACCTCGCCGCCTGTTATGCGAACAGCGGCGTCGCGGTGATGCTGGGCGACGTCGATCGCCAGCAGTCGACACAAAGCTGGCTGCGCTTGCGCAGCACGCAGCACTTGCCGCGCAGCGCGCCGATCGTCGGCTGGGCGGTCGACCCGAAGCGCGTCTTGCGCCCGCCGGCCGGCGTCAGCCTCGTGGTTCTCGACACGCCAGGCGGATTGCACGGCTTCGACCTGGCACGGGTCGTCGCGTTTGCAGACGTCATCCTGATGCCGGTCTGCAATTCGGCGTTCGACCGCGAATCGGCCGCCGATTGCCACGCCGAGCTGATGGCGCTGCCGCGCGTCGCCAGCGGCCGCTGCAAGGTGGCAGCGGTCGGCATGCGCCTGGACGCGCGCACCAAGGCCGCCGAGGTGCTCGCCGCCTGGGCGCGCACCCTCAAGCTTCCCTTCATCGGCGTGCTGCGCGAGGCGCAGGTCTACGTCCGCTGCGTCGAGCAGGGCCTGACGCTGTTCGATCTGCCCGCCGAGCAGGCGCAGGCCGACCTGGTGCAGTGGCGGCCTCTCGTCGAGTGGCTCGAGCCGATCCTGCTCGTCGTCCATCGGCCCGTTCTTCGCCGCAATCCGGCAGTGAGTCGGCCGACCTTGCCGGGCGAGCTGCGTGTCGATGCAGAGCATGCGCCGGGTCGCCGATCGGTGCCGCGAGGCGAGGCCGCCTCGGCGAAGGTTCGGCTACCCGTCGGATTTGCCGAACCGGCACGTCGAAGCACGGCACATCGACTGGCCGCCTGGTTCGGCTGGCTGACGGGGCCGCGCTTCCTGCAGCGACGTTTGCAGCGGCCCTGAGCGACGGGCGAGAACGCCCGCTACTTCGGCGGGCTCAGGCCTTCTTGTTCCAGGCGCTGCACCAGCCCGTCGCGGCAACCTGCTTGCCCGCGAACAGCGGGCACGGGCCCAGCGGATCTTTCGCCTTGCCCTGAAACAGCTGGCAGTTGGCGCAGTCTTGCGTCGCCGCGTGATTGGGGTACTTCTTCGCGTCGACCTTCGTCGTGTCGGCCTTGTAGCCGAGCGCGACCGCAGCCGGATCGGCTTCATCGAGCTTCGCCTGCGCCTGGGCGCGCGATGCGCCGAGGACGACACCGGCGGCGACCGCCTGGATCATGAATGTTCGACGAGTGCGTTGGGTCACGAGAAGCTCCTGCGGGCGCGGGTTGACGACGACTTGGATCATACGGGCAGGATCGCCGGACGCGCGAACGATCGGCCCGGTGCCGGCCCGTCATGCTTCGAGCGGGTCGGGGCCTCGGTCGAGGCGACCGCTCGACGCGAGCGGTAGGGGCTAGCGCGAGCTACTCAGGCATTGGCCCGCTTGAGATAGCGGGCCTCGAGCAGCTTGGCGTTGGTCAGGCGCAGGAAGACGAGAACCTTTTCCGTGAAAGTCAGCGGCTGGATCCGCCCATCCGGAAAGGTCAGCACCGAGCCGAGAATGGGCTCGTCTTCGATCCTGGATTCCTGGTACTTCTGGGCGTGTACGGCTCCGCTCATGATGGTCTCCTTGCATTGCTCTCACGAGCTGTTTTTGCAATGTAACAGAATGTTGAAGCGGCGCGCATTGCCGAGACGACGAAAGGCACCTTGGACAGCATCGCCACCCCGTTCGATGAGGAGTTCGGCCGCGTCGCCGACCTGATTGGCAAACACGCGCGGCGCGACCCGGACCACGCGGCGCTGGTCGACCCCGGGCACACGCTCAGCTATGGCGCCCTAGACGCGTTGATGGACCGTGTGGCCGCCAGCCTGCAGCGCGACGGCGTGCAGGCGCGCGATGCAATTGCTGTCTGCGCCAGCGCCTCGGTGAACTACGCGGCGATCTTTCTCGGCGCCTTGCGCGCCGGCGTCGTCGTTGCGCCTCTGGCGCCGGGCGAAACGAGCAAGAGCCTGAGCGGCATGCTGAGCGACTCGGGCGCCAAGCTGCTGTTCCTCGATGCCGCAGCGGCCGAGGGCTTCGGCCCCGCCGGCACGGCCGCGGTCGCGCGCGTGGCGCTCGACGGCTCGTCCACAGGCCTCGACCTGGATCGCTGGCTGGCGCCGCCCGGTGCCGTCGCGACGCCCGTCTCGCCCGGCCCGGACTGGGCCTTCAACATCATCTATTCGTCGGGAACGACCGGAACGCCCAAGGGCATCGTCCAGCCGCATGCGATGCGCTGGGCCCAGGTTCGCCGCGGCGGCGACGCATACGGCTACGGGCCAGGCAGCACGACCCTGCTCGCCACGCCGCTGTACTCGAACACGACGCTGGTCGTCTTCCTGCCGACGCTGGCCTGGGGTGGCACGGTTGTCCTGATGCCGAAGTTCAATGCGGCCGAATACCTCCGGCTGGCCGAGCAGCACCGGGCAACGCACACGATGCTCGTTCCGGTGCAATACCAGCGGCTGATGGCGCTGACCGAGTTCGAACGCTTCGACCTGTCGTCGTTCAGGATGAAGTTCTGCACCAGTGCCCCGTTCGCCGCGGCGCTCAAGGCCGACGTGCTGGGGCGCTGGCCGGGTGGCCTGGTCGAGTTCTACGGCATGACCGAAGGCGGCGGCAGTTGCGCTCTGGTTGCCCACGAGCACCGCGACAAGCTGCACACCGTGGGCCAGCCGATGGAAGGGCACGACATCCGCCTGATCGACGACGAAGGCCGCGAAGTCGAGCGCGGCGCGATGGGCGAGGTGATCGGCCGCTCGGCATCGATGATGATCGGCTACCACCGGCAGCCCGGGAAGACGCGCGATGCCGAGTGGTTCAGCCCCGAGGGCGAGCGCTTCATCCGCACCGGCGACATCGGCCGCTTCGACGCAGACGGGTTCCTCACGCTGCTCGATCGCAAGAAGGACATGATCATCAGCGGCGGCTTCAACATCTACCCGAGCGATCTCGAAGCCACGCTGCGCGAACACCCGGGCGTCGGCGACGTCGCGGTGGTCGGCGTGCCGTCCGAGCAATGGGGCGAAACTCCGGTCGCCTTCGTCGTCGCGAAGTCCGGCGCCGCGGCGAGCGAAGCGGAGGTGCTTTCCTGGTTCAACGCGCGCGTCGGCAAGACGCAGCGCCTCGCCGGCTTGCACTATGTCGACGAATTGCCGCGCAGCGCGATCGGCAAGGTGCTCAAGCGCGAGCTGCGCGACAGGCACACGACGAGCAGTCGCGGCGCCGAACCGTCGGCGGGGTGACGATCGAGCACCGTCGATCAGGCACCAGCCGCCGGGACGATCAAGCCTGTCGCGACGGCCGGCCGGTCGAGGAAGGTACCCAGCGCGCGGGTGACGTCGGGAAATTCGTCGATCCCGACGAGCTTGCCGGCGCCGTAGAAGCCGATCAGGTTGCGCACCCACGGGAAGGTGGCGATGTCGGCGATCGTGTATTCGTCGCCCATGATCCAGGCCCGGCCGGCAAGCTGCCGCTGCAGCACCTCGAGCAGGCGCTTCGATTCGGCGACGTAGCGCTCGAGCGGGCGCTTGTCTTCCCACGCCTTGCCGGCGAACTTGTTGAAGAAGCCGACCTGGCCGAAGATCGGACCGATGCCCGCCATCTGGAACATCAACCACTCGATCGTCTCGTAGCGCCGCGCCGGATCGCGCGGCACGAGCTGCCCGGTCTTGTCGGCGAGATAGATCAGGATCGCCCCCGACTCGAACAAGGCCAGCGGCTTGCCGCCCGGCCCGTCCGGGTCGAGGATGGCCGGGATCTTGCGGTTCGGGCTGATCGAGCCGAACTCGGCCGACATCTGCTCCTGCGCATCGAAGTCGACGCGATGCGCCTCGTAGGCCAGGCCCGTTTCCTCCAGCATGATCGACACCTTGACACCGTTCGGCGTCGGCAACGAGTAGAGCTGAAGCCGGTCGGGATGGCGGGCCGGCCATTTCCGGGTGACGGGGAAAGCGGAAAGGTCGCTCATGTCGGGGTCCACGGTGCAGCGGCCCTGCGGCGAATCGCCAGCTCGTCATAGCCGGTCGCGGCGTCGTGCTCGCGACTGAAGTCCCAGGCGTCGAGAAGGGCGACGAGCACCTCCGCGGTGGTCCGCACGATGCACCCGTAGCCGAGGTGCCCGCCGACGACGCGTCCGTCCGGCGTCGCCAGCGTCGCGTGCAGATGCGACCCGTTGGCGGAAACGGATCCGGCGAGGGTCAGGATCTCGAGGTCGGCATCGAGCAGCTGCGTCTCGTCGGCGCCGGCGAAGCGCAAGCGGGCTTCGGTCAGGCTGCCTATTCCGGACAGGACGAATCCCGCGCCGCACCCCGAGCCTGCGATGGCGGCCTCGAGAGCGCGGCGCAAGTCCTCGCCGGGGCTCAGGCGGATCGGCAGGGCATCCATTCGCGGCGAGCCTACCGGATAGCCGCCACTTGCGCCGCGCCCCGGTGCAGTTGTCGAGCAAATCACGCTTTGCCGACTTGCCGGCACCAGCGGTTCGCCCGTGCCCGAAAGCCGAACGTACGATTTGTTTCGAAGTGTTCTGCCTTTGGCGTCGCCCATGTCGGATGTACGGATCATCGCGGTCTCGCTCGAAGGCGGCGACCGCCTGCAACACGTCACGCATGTCTGGACCGTCGGCGGTGCGATGTCCAGGCAGCGAGCCGTAGAAGAGCTGTGGGCCGGGCGCTGCCGCTACTACGTCGTATCGCCGACCGGGCGGATCGATGTCACGCCGGTACCTGAGCGCGGGCCGAATTTCGTCCAGTCGTTCTTCGGGCGTCGCATTCGTGGCCACCTCGAATCGCCGCGCGGCGGTGCCGCCAAGGACAGCCTGCTGACCCTGCCTCGCCTGCCGAGCCCGACGCGGCCGCGCCGCAGCGAGGCGGCGGCGATGACCACCAGAGGGCTCGAAACGGAATAAGCGGCCGGGCCAGGGCGCTGCTCGGCGTGAGGAGGACCGGGTCGGAGGGCGATTCGCGGCGCAATCTCGCAGTGGGCCTCAGACCCAGAAGACCGGTGCGATACTGAATCGCACAATACGAATCCGGAGGAGACTCGCCATGGCTGCCTCGCGCCGAGCCTTGCGTGACCCAGTCGCGGTGGTCGTGATGCTGGGCGCGCTGAGCGCGTGCACCGGCCCCGGCGGCATCGTGCCGGCCGACCCCGCCACCGCCTGCAGCGCCCTCGCCGCGCCGATCGATGCCGCGGCGATGGTCTTGCCCACACGCGGCGCGACGATCGACTCCGTAGCCTTCACGCCCGCCAGCGCCGAGGTGCCGACGAATCCCCTGCCCTTCGTGCCGCCGCCGCCGGAGGCGGTGATCACGCCGGCGCTGGCGGCGCATTGCCGCGTTCTCGGTCGTATCGTCTCCGTCGACCCGACGGCACCGCCGATCCGCTTCGAGATCAATCTGCCGAACGACTGGAACGGGCGCTACCTGCAATATGGCGGCGGCGGCTTCAATGGCGTGCTGATCACCGGCCTGGCGTTGCCGCCCTCGGCCCGCATCGACCGGCCCGGCCCGCTGGCGCGCGGCTTCGTGACCGCAGGGACCGACTCCGGGCATGCCAACGCGCCGGGGGTCGCCCTGCAGGCGTTCGCGCTCAACGACGAGGCGCTCGAGAATTTTTCGCACGCGTCGTACAAGAAGGTACGCGACGTCGCCGTCGAGCTCATGAAGCGTCGCTACGGCAAGGCCCCCGACAAGCTCTACTTCATGGGCAGCTCCGAAGGTGGCCGCGAAGGGCTGACGATGGCGCAGCGCTATCCGAACGATTTCGACGGCATCTTCGCCCGCGTCCCGGTCATCGCCTGGACCGGCTTGCAGGCCGCCGGCACGCGCATGGGAACGGCGCGGGCTGGCTGGCGCCGGCGCAGGTGAAGCTCGTGCACGACGCGGTGCTCGCGCAATGCGACCGGCTCGACGGCCTGATCGATGGCGTCGTCGCCGACTACGAGGGATGCCGCGGCGTTTTCTCGATCGACGCCTTGCGCTGTCCGGCGGGCGCGAGCCCGAGCAGCGGCAGCTGCCTCGCCGAGGCGCAGGTCGATGCGCTGAAGACGTTGCACGCGCCCTACGAATTTCCGTTCGCCCTCGCCAACGGGCAGCGCTCGTATCCGGGCTGGGGCTACGGCGGCGAGGCCGCTTCGGGCACCGGCCCGGTCGGCGGCTACGTCAGCTGGCAGACCGGAACGGCGCCGCAGGCGCTGCCCGCCGGCCCGGCGAGCAGTCGCGCCTGGCTGTACGGCAGTGGCGCGATCCAGTACTTCTACCTGCGCGACGGCAACGCCGACCCGCGTGATTTCCAGCCCGCCGCGCACGAGGCACAAGTGCGCCGCATCTCGGCGCTGATGGACTCGACCGATCCCGATCTCTCGACGTTCGCGCGGCGTGGCGGCAAGCTCGTCGTGAGCGAGCACATGGCCGACTATGCGCAAAGTCCGTATGTCGGCATCGCCTACTGGAAGAGCGTAGTCGACAAGCTCGGTCGCGCCCGCACCGACGAGTTCATGCGGCTCTACGTGACGCCGGGTGCCGATCACGTCGGCACCGGCGCACCGACGATGGTCGACATGCTCGACATCCTCGTCGGCTGGGTCGAGCGCGGGCAGGCTCCGGGCGACCTCGTGCAGGTGTCGCTGCAGAGCGCGCCGCCGCACGCGCAGACGCTCGCCAGGCCGATGTGCCGCTATCCCGGAGTGCCGCGCTATGTCGGCGGTGCCGGAGCCGATGCCGCGACGGCGCAGGCGTTCAGGTGCGTGGGCCGAGGCGAACCGTAAGTCCGCCGCCGTCCATCTCTACGAAGTGCTGCCGGAGCGACGCCGGCGCCGATCCTCGCTCGCGTCTACAACCCCGCCTGCGTCACGAACTTCGGGTTCAGGTACGGCTCGATCGCTTCGCTGCCGCCCTCGGAGCCGTAGCCCGAATCCTTGACGCCGCCGAACGGCACTTCGGGGATGCCGAGGCCGACGTGGTTGATCGAGATCATCCCGGTCTCGACCTGCGCCGCGATCGCGTTGGCGGTCTTCGCCGACTTCGTCCACGCGTATGCGGCCAGGCCGAAAGGCAGCCGATTCGCCTCCTTGACGGCGTCGTCGAAGGTCCTGAACGGGTTGATGATCGCCATCGGCCCGAACGGTTCCTCGTTCATCGCCTTCGCGTCGTTCGGCAGCTCGGTGACGACGGTCGGCTCGAAGAAGTTGCCCTTCGAGCCGATGCGGTGCCCGCCGGTCTTCAGCTTGCCGCCGTGCTTCGTCGCGTCTTCGAGGTTGGCCTCCATCGCCTTCGAGCGGCGCGGATTTGCGAGCGCCCCCATGTTGATGCCGGCCTCGAGCCCGTCGCCGACCTTCAGGCGCTTCGTGTTGGCGACGAACTGCTCGACGAACGAGTCGTAGATGCCTTCCTGGACAAGAAAGCGCGTCGGCGAGATGCAGACCTGGCCGGCGTTGCGGAACTTCGATGCCGCCATCACCTTGGCCGCGACGGCCGCGTCGGCGTCGTCGAAGACGATCACCGGCGCATGGCCGCCGAGCTCCATCGTCACGCGCTTCATGTGCTGGCCGGCGAGCGCGGCGAGCTGCTTGCCGACGACGGTCGAGCCCGTGAAGGAGATCTTGCGGATCACCGGATGCGGGATCAGGTACGACGAGATCTCCGCCGGGTCGCCGTAGACGAGGCCGATCGCGCCGGCCGGAACGCCGGCGTCGGCGAAGGCGCGGATCAGCTCCGCCGGCGAGGCCGGCGTCTCTTCCGGCGCCTTGATGATGATCGAGCAGCCGGCGGCGAGCGCCGCCGAGAGCTTGCGAACGATCTGGTTGATCGGGAAGTTCCAGGGCGTGAACGCGGCGACCGGGCCGACCGGCTCCTTGACCACGAGCTGATAGATGCCTTCGCCGCGCGCCGGGATGACGCGCCCGTAGGTGCGCCGCGCTTCCTCGGCGAACCAGTCGATCGTGTCGGCGCCGTTCAGGATCTCGCCCTTCGCCTCGGCGAGCGTCTTGCCCTGCTCCATCGTCATCAGGCGCGAGACGAGGTCGACGCGCTCGCGCAGCAGGTTCGCCGCCTTGCGCATGACCTTGGAGCGCTCGTAGGCGCTGATGCGCTTCCAGGTCGCGAAGCCCCTGGCGGCGGCTTCGAGCGCGTGGTCGAGGTCGGCGCGCTCGGCGTACGAGAGGCTGCCGATCGTGTCGCCGCTCGCCGGGTTGACGACCGCGAGGGTGCGGCCGGAGCGGCTCGGCCGCCATTCGCCGTCGATGTAGAGCAGGGTGTTCGGGTAGGCGCGTGTGTCCATGGTGATTGACCGATCGGTGGGTGAGAGAGGTCGAACCCGGTCTCAGCGAAGCGCTGCCGCGGCATCTGGTTCGAACGATTGTCGGACATCTCGCCGGCGCGCCGTTTGCCAAGCAAGGGGCACGGACGTCGCACCCGAGGCGGCGCGCGAGAAGGTGGCCGAAGTGGTACCCGTCGACACGGCGACGCCGAGCTTCGACGATCCGCAGGTACTCTTCGTCACCGTTTCCGGCACGCGCGGAAGCGAGGCTGCGCTCGTCGTGCGCAGGCCCGGAGGAACGATCCCCGCGCTCAACTGCCGGATCGGTAATATCCGCAACGAATCCTCGCACGGTGCGCCGATCGACGAAGAGCCGCGGCAGGCCTTGCGCGAGCTCGCCCGCTCGCTGAAGTAGGCGGGGCCGGAGCTCAGATGACGCCGTCGGCACGCAAGGCATCGAAGCGCGCCGCGCTGACGCCGAGCCAGTCGAGGTAGACCTCGCGGTTGTGCTGCCCGAGCGAAGGCGCGTCGCCGCGGGTGCGCGGCGGCGTTCCCGAAAGCTTGATCGGCGAGCCGAATACCTCGATCGAATGGCCCTCGGCCCGCACCGGCACGAACATCTCGCGCGCGCGCAGGTGCGGGTCGGCAACGACCTCGTCGATCTTCTTGATCGGCGTCAGTGCGATCCGGTCGCCCGCCATCGCCTCGAGCTCGGCCTTCGTGCGCGACGCGAACCAGCGCTCGATGATCGGCACGAGGCGGCGCCGGTACGTCGCGTCGTCGAAGCGCTTGACCATGGTGTCGATCTCGGGGTCGTCGGCGAGCTCGGGCTCGCCGAAGATCGCGCAGGTGTCGCGCCACAGCTTGTCGCTGTACGAACCGAAGAAGACGAACCCGTCCTTGCACGGGAACTGGTCGTAGGGCCGCGCGAACGGATGGCCGCTGCCGAGCGGCTGCGCAATCGTGCCGGCGACCGTGTAGTTGACGATCGCGCTTTCGGTCAGCGTCACGACCGAGTCCTGCTGCGAGATGTCGACCCGCTGGCCGACGCCGCTGCGCTCGACCTCGCGCAGCGCCGCGAGCGTGCCGATCGTCGCGTAGAAGGACGCGGCGAGGTCGCCGATGATGCTGCCGACGCGAACCGGCGGCTGGCCCGGATAGCCGTTCATCGACCAGAGCCCCCCGGCCGCCTGCGCGGTGCTGTCGTACGACGGGCGCGGCGAATGCGGACCCGTCTGGCCGTAGCCGCTGATGGCGGCGTAGATCATGCGCGGGTTCTCGGCGTGCAGGGTCGCCCAGCCGAGGCCGAGCCGGTCCATCGTGCCGGGCCGGAAGTTCTCGACCAGGACGTCGACCTTGCGGACCATCTCGAGCAGCAGCGCCTTGCCGTCGGGATGCTTCAGGTCGAGGCTGGC
>Ga0208478_1000752_pt1 | contig 10540 bp, 7 predicted proteins | sample NGESurdeep072012_5_FD_184462 | JGI IMG/M metagenome (GOLD analysis project Ga0208478, IMG submission 184462) | Arctic peat soil microbial communities from Barrow, Alaska - NGEE Surface sample 415-2 deep-072012 (SPAdes) | ecosystem: Environmental > Terrestrial > Soil > Wetlands > Peat ... | reverse complement strand
CTGGTCGCGGACGAACAGAAGTATTGATGAACCGAGCTGCCGATGGTTGATGTAGCGCCGTCCCGTGGGTGAGGCGACCGACGTCGTCGACTGGGATTCCCAATGGAAAAGCGTTGGACTGATGGCATAGTCGCGATACATAGTTGTCGGCGAGAAGTCGGTGTCCGACTTCTTCAGTGTGATCAGGAAGGCATCGGCGTCCCATTGGCTGGACCGCAGCACTCCCTCCCGGAACACGGACGGCACCCTGGCCAGGGACGCGTGCCCCAACGCCGCGAGGATCTCCTCGCGCTGATACCGGGCGTGAATGCGGAGGTTCAGGCCGGCCAGCCCATCCCGCGGAGCAACGGTGACGTGACGAGCCTGGTCGAATGTCACGTCGATCACCGAACGCAGTTCATCTCTGACCGCCGCCTCGGACCGCAGCGATGCGAGGCCGGCGTCGTAGGACCCGAAGCCGCCGCCAGGCCACAGCGAGAACAGCAGCATCTGCACGAAGGCTTGTTCGGTCTGGCTGAGATCGGCGTAGGCAGGTGCGTCGTCCGTCAGCATCCCCCGATAGGCGGTGGCCCGATCCCTATCGTCGACATGGCCGAGCGATCGGACCCGCTTCAGCAGGGCGTCCTCGTGTGAGTCCCCAGACCTGGTCGGAAGGCCCGAGTCGCGACGAAGGCGGGTCCAACTGCGACCCGAGCGGACGACATCGGCGAGTTCAACGCCGGATTCGTGCAAGAAGCCCGCCAGGTCGATGTCGCCGTAGCTGCGAAGTTCGGCGACAAGCGACGGCCATCGGTTGGTCAGTTGAGTGCGAATGCTGTCGAGCACTAATTCTTGGGTCTGCCGGTCCAAGATGATCTGCGAGCCGGACGGCAGGAACGGGAAGCCCTGGTCGACCTGATGGGCAAGACCTCGTCGGGTCGCGCCGGTCAGCGCTCGGTACCGAACGTCGAACCGGAACTCCTTGCGCTGGTGTCCAACGAAGTCCAGCGCAGTCAGGACCGGCTTGTCCGGTGCGAGCCGCAGGCCGCGTCCGAGTTGTTGCAAGAAGATCGTCGCGCTCTCGGTCGGCCGCAGGAAAAGGACGGTGTCGACGCTGGGCAGGTCGAGGCCCTCGTTGAACAAGTCGGCGGTGAACAGGATGTTCACGCGCCGGTCTCGGAGCGCCCGCAGTGCCTCCTCGCGATCATTCTGGTGGGTTCCTCCCGTGACCGAGAGCGCAGCGACACCCGCCTCGTTGAACACGCGAGCCATGTACTGGGCGTGCGCGACGGAGACACAGAAGCCCAACGCGCGCATACGGCCGACGTCCGTGACCTTGTCATTCAGGTTTCGCAGGACGATGGCCGCGCGAGCATCGTTTCCCGTGTACAGATTCGACAGAGACCCGAGGTCGTATCCGCCACGGGTCCACTGGATCGAGCGCAGGTCCGTGCCATCGGCGAGGCCGAAGTAATGGAACGGAGTCAGCAACCCGTCGCTCAGCGCATCCCAGAGACGCAATTCAGCCGCGGTACGGCCGTCGAAGAACGATCGGACATCGACACCGTCCGCGCGTTCGGGGGTTGCAGTGAGCCCCAGCAATTCCTCCGGTTCGAGGCGATTCAGCAACGCGCGGTAGGTAGCCGCCTCAGCATGGTGGAATTCGTCGATGACGACGATCCTGAAGGCGCTTGGCGGGAGGTTGGCAACCCCGTATGAATGCAGGGACTGAACCGACGCAAAGACGTATTTCCATCGCTCCGGCCGCGCTCCCCCGACATAGAGCTCGCCAAATCCCGCGTCTGCCAGGACCTCTCGGTACGTTCGCAGCGATTGCTCCAGGATCTCCTGCCGATGCGCGACGAACAACAGCGAGGGTCGTTCTGGATTGTTAGGATCGCAGAGGCTTCGATAGTCCAAGGCAGCGATAACGGTCTTTCCGGTGCCGGTGGCTGCGACGATGAGGTTGCGGTGCCTGTCATGCACGGTCCGCTCCGCCGCCAGGGACTCCAGCATCTCCTCTTGATAGTGGTACGGGCGGACTTCCAGGCCGGAGAGAGAAATGGTTGGACCGCCGGGCCGCGGCTGACCGGATGCCTCGATCAGGGCATCATCGAGTCGATCACGATCCCGGACAGGATCGTACGATTCGAAGCTGCTGTCGTTCCAATAGGTGTCGAAAGTCGCCACGAATTTGGCCATCAGGGTTGGCGTGGCGATACGGGAAAGCCGAACGTTCCATTCCACGCCGTCCAGCAATGCTGCACGGGACAAGTTGGACGATCCCACGTAGGCAGTGTCGAATCCGGTGTCGCGCCGGAACAGCCACGCCTTGGCGTGCAGCCGCGTCCGCTTCGAGTCGTACTGGATCTTGACCTCGGCGCCGAACTCGTTGACCAGGCGGTCCAGCGCTCGGCGCTCGGTTGCTCCCATGTAGGTGGTGGTGACGACGCGCAGCGATTTGCCGCGTTCGCGGAGTCGCTTGAGCTCGGCATCGAGGACGCGGAGTCCGTGCCACTTGACGAACGCGCAGAGCAGGTCGACCCGGTCCGCGGTCTCAAGCTCGGCACGCACCTCGGCGCCGAGCGACGGCTCATTCGGGGCGTTGGTCAGCAGGGCTGCATCAGACAGTGGAATCGCCGGACGCACCGTGGAGAGAACGGTGATCCCGGGTGCCGCTGAACGGCTCAGCGACCTCAGTTGCCGCGGGTCGCCAGTTGCTTCGTCGCCCACCTGCTCCAGGAGGCCGAGCAGGGCGTTCACGATCGCGACCCGTTTGGCCGGTTCTCGCTGTGACGAGAGCGCGCGGAATGCAGCGTCTCGCACGTGCCTCGCGAGGACGTCAGGCTGCTCGGCGGTGTCGACCGGCCGAATCTCCGGTTCCAGCTCCACGGTGGCCGCAATCTGATTCCCGAGGCCGATAGTCAACAGGCTCTCGTACAAGCCTTCGCGCAGTTCCTCCATGTCCCCCCAGAACTCCGCATTGACGGTCATCTGACTTCCCACAGTCAGATCGGGCGTCATAGCAAGAGTAATCGAGAGCGACACCAACGCGCGCGATGGACCGCGCCGAGATCACCTTGAACACTGTCCGTTGGTCGCGAACCAAGGCGGCCAACCGTGTAAAAGGGCGAGCTACAACCGATGGATCAGCAGTACGGATGTCGCAGGAGTGGGCGGCGCGGTCCACGACGCCCGGCAGGCCACCCTGGAATCGCACGGGCCGCTCACCCCGAATGCTCCGGCCGACGTCCCGACCACCCAAAATCCCCGACGAGAGCTGGATCAACCAGCCCCAACCAGAGCTATTGGGAGACTGAACTCAATCTGTCTTAACTTGACATATTCGGTCGCGACCCCGTATGTGACACGCCCGACTGAGCACCTCTTCGACGAGCCGGAGCATTCTCGTGCTAATCTAAGCTCTCGGCCACGGCTTCCCCGGCCACCACAAACGCACGTGGAGAGAATCGCAGAGCGGGCCCCAGAGCTGATCCAGTGGTTGCGAGTCTGTAACTAGCCAGGCCTGCACGAGTTCGTATGTTGCAATTGCTCGATGTCGATAGCGGAGAACTTGACCAAGCCCTAGTCTCATCTGACTCAGCTCGTTGTTGGAAGTCAAGCCCTTCACTTCTGCAACGTTGAATACGTTGTCACTGTCGGTCCACACCAAGTCCGGCTTCTCGCTGAACCACGAGGTCAACAGTTCTGGGTTCCAGCCATCACCACGGACAGCCGCGGCCAAGAGATTGACCGCACGACTGTGTCGATTGATCGCTTCTCCAAGCACATCGGGATCAAGGACGATGGGGTCAGTCGCCGCCACGATCTGCAGGTCGGTGGGTAGATCCATGAAATCAACCGTCAAAGCTTGCGCTGCAATGGTCCGAGACGCCGCGAGCTGCACATATTCTACGACGGAAAGGTCTGGATCGAACCACGACAGCGCCACCACGGCGCCCTGGGGTGGGATCTTGACAGGCATACTATTCGCTTGCGCACGAATTCCGAGTTCGCGGACCATATTATTCCACCTTTGGTCCCTCGCTTCACTCAGTTCCTTCAGTACCTGCATCACGAACCAATGGCTGTATCTACGCACAAGGTTGCCTTGCTCGTCCCGGCGATAACGATCGGGCCAAGGCAATGCCTCATAGTCCGCGGGTTCGCCAACATTTGTCAGCGCCCGCCCATACGCGATAATCCCCGATCCAGAGAGCCAAAAGAATAGCTCGTCGCCTGCCTGAATATCTCGGAATCGCGGTATTGCCCACACACCTGCGTCTCGCCCAATCCGCCAATTATCGGATTGCTCCTGCCTCACTCCTAGAATCCAACCTGCCATCGCGTCTGCGCCCCATCGGGATCACAGCGGGTGGAGGCGTGTCCTGATTGCGGAAGCCTGTCGGGCCGCAGTTCGTACGGTCTGCGACCGGTCGGTCGCAGGAGTGCATCACGGAACCATTGCGCGCAAGAAATCCCTCGTCTCCTCGTCAGTGCTGTACAGGAGCGTTCCGACCATGCCCCGAGTCATCAGGACCTTGTAGACATGCCGAACGAGCCGATCGAATTGGGCATCATTGACCGCTGATGCCGATCGGAAGTCCGGATCCTTATTGAACCTGCGCCGGCTGATCCAGCGGTCCTTGCGCCACACCAGGTCGGGGCCGAGGATCACGCCGTTCCAGTCGTATTCGAAGCCCTGGGCGGTGTAGACGCAACCGACCTGACCGAATCCTTCAGGTTTGGACGCCCATAATGCGGAAGGAGGCGCGCCAGGTAGCCCGCGATCGCCCTTGAGGTTCCATGGTCGCGACCAGGAGCCGATCTCAACATCCCGGACGAGCGCGCCGTCCGACTTCGGGTCGCTCCATGGCCAGCAGAACCCAGCAGTCATCCTTGCGCCGTATCCGGTATCCCGGTAGGCGGCCAGTCTGGATTCCAGCTCTGACGGTGTCTCTACCACGTCGAGCGAGAACCGCTCGTCTGTGGCCCACTCCACTGGGCCTTCTCCCGCGAGGCCGAGCAGTCTTTGCACCCAATCGACGTAACCCTCGCTGCCCCCGCACCGAAACTGCGCGTCGAGCGAGACCTGATGCACCCGGAGCCCAGCGGCAATGGCGTGACGCTCGATGTCATCCGCGGTGCCCATTTCGCCTGGTCGGACGACTTGGTGCTGATCGAGGAGAAAGACGGGTACTCGGGCGGTGGCCAGCAGTTCATCGACCTGCGGCCTTTTAGTGCGCAAAGCGGCGCGAGTGTAGCGATTTTCGGATGTCTCTCTGATCCGGTGCGCTTCATCGAGGATCAACACATCCAGTCCGTTGCGCTCAGCCTCCATGAAAGAGTTGAAGTACTTGAAGACCGTTGCCGCCCGGGCCTTGCGGAAACCGCTCACATCTCGCAGGGTTTGCGTAAACGCCCTGGACCCGGTGGCATGTACGACGGTCCGCCCACGCGCCGCCAATGCCCCCATCAAGCTCAACGCGATGACACTCTTCCCGCTACCAGGTCCCCCACTGATGATCACTGCCGTCTTGTGGTCGCCGGCACGTGCCTCCTCGACCGCATGCAAGACCAGATCGAACGCGACGGCCTGCTCGTCGAGCAGAACGAACTGCTCGCGCGCGGCGAGTTCGTCGGCGACGACGGTCAGCAGTTGGCGTGACGGCGCGGCCGCTGAATGGAGCAGTCGGTCTGCGTACGGGGATCCCGAAACGCCGGACTCCAACCTTGACTGGAGGAACTTGATGAAGCTACCCCGTCCCGCTCCGGTAAATAGTCGCCCGCGGTTGGACTGTGGATAACTGCCGAGTCGCTGCTCTAGGTCCGATGTGGCGTTGTGTAGGTAGGCGACGCCGGCAACCGGGTCCGGCTCGTCGTGCAGGGTGGATGTGAAGTCGACAAGATATTCGCAATACCGCTGCACCTGGGCGACCGGATGGAGCCGTGGACCACCGGGTGCGCCCTGGACGGTCACAAGCTCACCAGTGTGGTCGTAGAGCGTTGCGTTGCTCCATTGCTTGAGCTCAATCACGACAAAGGATGCCGCGCCGGTCCTGGGGTGGCGTCCGGCCAGGATGACATCCACCCGTTTGCTGGTGAGGGGCAGCTGGTGCTCAATCAGTACCTCGACGCTCTCGAGTCCCGCGTCCAGGATGTCGTGAGCCAGGATCGGGAGGCTTCCGGACCAGGAGTGTGCTTCAGCCGGCGACGGGCCACGGCCCGTGCGATGACGGAGCAAATCAGCCAGCCGAGCCTCCACCACTGAAGGTTGCGCGGTGAAATCAGCGAACGCGCGACCACGATGCCGTAGCAACGTCACGAAAGGCCCCCAGGGCAGCACGAAGAAGCTCGTGCGGGTGGGGGTCTGTCTCCCTGAGGAGATGCCCGTCGGGCCGCGTCACCAGATCATAGGAAGGCAGGGGGCCTCACGTCGACTGTGGGGCTCGTGCAGGTCGTTGAGTGGGACACGAGCGATCGGACCGGATCGCTCCGAAGATCGACGGTCGCGGTCGGGCGCAAGATCCGTCAGGAGGTGCCGTCGAGGAGTTCCGCTGAAAGTGCGGGGACGTCGACGGCCGATTCCATCACGAACTCCCGGATCACCCCGGCGAACTCGGCGGGCTGGTCCAGAGACAGAAGGGTGTAGCTGTTGGCGATCTCGACCAGCCGCGCGTCCGGCAGGAGCGCGGCGAGCTGGCGCCCGTGCTCGGGCGGCATGACCCGGTCTTCGCTGGCCCACACCACCAACGCCGGGCGCCCGAACCTCGGCAGGTCCCGAGCAGTGTCGACCAAGAGGCTCGGCTGTCGCGCCAATGCGCGCAGCATCCGGACCGCGTCACGGCGAATCTCGCGCTGCTTCAGGACGGGCTTCATCCAACGGGCGGCGGTGGCGTCTCCGCGTTTGGTCAGCCACCCGAAGGCGACCGGGAGCCGCCGGACCGGCCGCAGCCGCATCTGTTGCATGAAGAGCCCAAACAGCGCGGGCGGCAGCTTGCCGATCATGGCCAGCGTCTTCCCCGTGACGCGGGCCGGGAAGTTGTCGAACGCCTCGCACGACGCCAGCACGATCCGGCCGATCCGCAGCGAGCCCGCGCACGCGATCAGTTGGACCAGCGCACCACCGGTGTCGTTGCCGACCAGCGTCACGTCCTGAAGATCGATGCGGTCGAGGAGTTCGACAAGCCCCGCTATCCCTGACAGCGACAGGTCGGCATCGGCAAGCATGGCGTGCCGATGCGCACCCATCGGCAAAGTCGGCGCGACGCAACGGAAGTCAGCAGCCAACTCGGCGAGCGCACCGGCCCACAGCGAGCTGTCCATCAACAACCCGTGCAACAGCACGATCACCGGACCATCGCCGCCGGTGTCCTCGTACTCGATGATCCCCGCGGAGAGCGCAATCTCAGCCACGCCCAAGTGAACCATGCGGTTCACATCATGTCCAGACTCGATAATGCCAAAAGGCAACGGCTACTCCGCCGCCGCCTCTTCCCGATCGAGTGCCCGGCTCAGCGCGTCCAGGCCAGCGTCGACGCCAGACGTGTTCCCGCTGGCCAACCGGTCGATCAGGAAGCCCCGAAACGCGCCGAGGATCATTTCGGCGACCTCGAGTTTGCGGCGGTCCGACCAGTCCGCCGGGCACAGGGACAGCAGCGACGGCAGATACTGCTGCGACGCCCCACGGCTGAGCCGCGCGTATCGCTCCGGGTCGTAGATGGCCAGCCCGATGGCCTGGTCGAGCACCTGCCCCTCGTCGCGGGTCAGGATCGGCCAGATGGCGCGGACCCGCGCGGAAAATTTCTGCTCGCCGTCGCCCTGGCCGGCGGCGGCCATGCCCTTCTCGATCCGCCGATCCCGCAGCCGAAGCACCGCCTGTACCAATAGGTCGTCGGCGCTGGCGAAGTGGTAGAGCAGCACCTTGTGCGTGGTGCCCGCCGCCCGGGCGGCACGCCGCAGCGAGAAATCGACCAGACCGTTGACCGCCAGGTCGTCGGTGACCCGGTCGAGCAGTTCCCGGCGCCTGGCTTCTCCCCGGGGCGAACCGGTCGACCGCCGGTAGCCCGCTCGCTCCGGCGAATTGTGCCGGTCAGCCGCACTCATGCCCACAGCATCCCTGATCGACGGATGAACCAGCCGTCCCAACGCTCCAGAAGTCGAGCCGGAACACGTCTCGGGGTCGAGCGGCTGACCACGAGGCGGGCGCCTGCGAACCTCCCGCACTCGCGAACGTGCAAAGGCCGCTGGCCAATTTCGTAGCAGCGATCGGACCGCGCCGATGCAGCCGCAACTACCGGTCCAACTGGAGACGTCGCCACGTGGTGACCGTTCCCGCACCGAAGACGATGGGGATCACCGGCACGACCAGCAACGGCAGCGCCGACGACGCCGGCTGCAACGCCCAGAACGCCGGCGCCACAAATGGCACCCAGGAGGCGAAGTCGGCCAGCACGGCCACCTGCGCCAGGACGAGAATCCCTACGCTGGCAGCGATCCCGGGCAGCAGCCCGCGACCGAGCGATGACGCCCAACCGGCCGGCACGGCGATCGACGCGGTGAGGACGCCCAGTGCGAGCTGCCGCCCAAGCCCGGCGACCACGGTCGCATCCGGAACGCCCAATCCGATCGCGACTCCCGCACCCAACAGGATCACCGTCATCAGCGCGGAGACGACCAGAGACCAGCCGGCGTACACCACGAGCTTCGCGCCGGCGAGCCGACCGCGGGACACCGGCAGGCCGAAGAGTCCGGACACCGTCCCTTCGGCGAATTCCCTGCCGTACAGCCAACTCGCGCCCACCCCGAATGCGAGAAGCCCGCCAGCAGAGGTGATCTGAGCGGCCGCCGACAGCATTGCGGTCCAATCACCGGCTGCGGCCTCCGGTCCCAACTTGGCCAGCAGGTGGGCGTCGCCGCTCCGAGCCGCCAGCACCATCGTCGCCGCCAGACCATTGGCGCCGAGCACGAGCAGCAGGCCCGTGGACCACAGGACCCGGGAGGAACGGGCCTTGCGGGTCTCGACCGCCAGGCCGTCGAGGAAGGTGGTCATCATGTCCTCGCCATCGCGTCGTGAACGAGCGCGAAGAACGCCCGCTCGATGTCAATACCGTCGGGGTCGAGGGTGCCGACCATCCGTCCCTCCGCGATCACGGAAATGCGGGTGGCGATTCTGGCCACCTCGTCGAGATGGTGGCTGGAGACCAGGATCCCGGCGCCGGCCGCCGCCCGCCGCAGCAACGCCTCGCGCAGCCGGATCACGGCCGACGGGTCGAGGGCGTTGGTCGGCTCGTCAAGGATGATCAGGTCGGGCTGGTGCTGCAACGCTGCGGCCAAACCCAGCCGCTGCCGGTTTCCCAGCGACAGGCGCCGGGCGCGCACCGCCGCGTACCGGCCGAGGTCGAGCTCCGCCAGGATGGCTTCCACCATCGGGCCGCGCTGCGCCGTCGGGACGCCGCGGAGCCGCGCGGCGAGCTGCAGATTCGTCCGGCCGTCCAGCTCGCCGTAGATCAGCGGATGTTCCAGCAGCGCACCGACTCTCGACCAGGTGGCCGGCTCGGCATCGGCGGCACTGCGGCCGAGCACTTCGATCCGACCGGAGGTCGGCCGCAGCATGCCGACCATGAGCTTCATCAGGGTGGACTTCCCGGCCCCGTTGAGGCCGACGAGCGCGTGGATCTCCCCCCGGCGAACGGACAGGTCGATCTGTTGGACACCCGCGCCGCCGCGATAGGTGCGGGACACGTCGGTCAGGGCAAGGGCGTGCTCGGTCATGGTGACTCCAGGACGTCGAGGGAGCGTTCGATGGCAGCGGACAGGCGGGCGCCGTCACCGACGGACGCCCACCGGAGGAGCCCGGTCATCAGCGCGGCCATCACGGCGGCGGCCGCCACAGCGGCGTCGGTGGCATCGGCGCCGTCGCGGGTCAGCTGATCGGCGATGGCGGTCTCGGTCGCGGCTGTCCCGCCCCGGACGGCGGGCATCAGGCTCGGGGTGGCCGCCACGATGGCCAGCCGCTCCCGCACGGGTTCCTCGTCGGTGATCGGCAGATTTCGCCAGGCCGACCGCACGCCACGGGCGGCGCGGTGCAGTGGGGGCAGCGTCCGAGGTTGAGCGGCGATCGCCGCGACGATGAGCGGGTCGTACGGGTCGTCCACCAGCAGCTGATCCTTCGAGCCGAAGTGCCGGTAGAACGTCATCTCGGTGACGCCGGCCGCCGCGGCGATCTGCGCGACCGTGGTCTTGTCGTATCCGGCGCGGGTGAAGAGATCTATTGCCGCAGCGAGGATCCGCGCCCGGGTCTGCTCAACCTTGCCCGGCCGAGCCGGTTTCGGACTAACAGTTGGCGGGGTGCTCATGGATGGAATGTTAGTCCCTAACATTCTGTGCGCGCAAGGCACGATTGGACAGCCGCCGGGTATGGCTGCGTCAGCAGACCGATAGCGGGCATTCCGAACGCGGACACGACCAGCGGCCTCGCTGCACGTTCCTTGATGACGAACCGGTGGGCTGGTGCGCGGTCGAGCCGCGCAGCCACCACGAGGGTCTGGTCTGCAACCTA
>Ga0208478_1000751_pt1 | contig 10547 bp, 10 predicted proteins | sample NGESurdeep072012_5_FD_184462 | JGI IMG/M metagenome (GOLD analysis project Ga0208478, IMG submission 184462) | Arctic peat soil microbial communities from Barrow, Alaska - NGEE Surface sample 415-2 deep-072012 (SPAdes) | ecosystem: Environmental > Terrestrial > Soil > Wetlands > Peat ... | reverse complement strand
ACGACGGGCAGCCGTGGCAGCTGCCCTCCAGCCGCAGCCGGGCGACCCCGTCGGTGACGCCGAGATACTCAACCCCGCCCGCGTGCGATCCGAGGTAGGGCCTGACCTGGTCGAGGGCCCGCTGCACCCGGGCATCCACGTCAACCGGATGCAGATCGTGCAGCAGCAGCAGGCTCTCCACCAGCGGGTCGTCGGTCAGCGCCGCGGTCGGGGCGACCGGCCCGGTCGCCGTGGCACCGCCGGCGCCGGCCTCGGGCCGGGGTCCGGCGGACTCGCCGTTGCTCGGGCCCGCCGTGTCGCCGATATGCGAGCTGGCCGCGTCCTGCGCCGCCTTGCGGGCCCGCACCTCGGGGGTGAGGATCCCCAGCTCCTCCTGGAGGTCGGTGTCCAGGAAGCGCGAGGCCAGCCAGCGCATGATGTAGTCGGGCATCGACTTGGCGAACGGGATCTCCGGGTTGGAGGTCATGCCCTCGGGCTCGAAGCGCATGTAGCTGAACTTGCGCACGAGTGTCTCGAGCGGCACCCCGTACTGGAGCGAGATCGAGATCGCGGTCGCGAACGAGTTCATCATCCCGCGCAGGGTTGAGCCTTCCTTGCCGATGTCGGTGAGGAAGATCTCGCCGACCGAGCCGTCGTCGTACATCCCGGCCGTGATGTAGCCCTCATGGCCGCCGATCGAGAACTTGTGCGTGATGGACTGGCGCTCGCGCGGCATCCGCCGGCGCTTCGGCGGCGCCTTGGCCAGCGCCTCCTTGACGGCCGCGTCGATGTCGGCCTCCGATAGGGCCGGCGCCGGCGCGTCCTGCTCGGCGTCGGTGCGCAGCGCCTGCGCGGTCTTGGACCCGTCGCGATAGATGGCCAGCGCCTTGATGCCGAGACGCCAGGCCTGGATGTAGGCATCGGCGATGTCCTCGACCGTCGCGGTCTGCGGCAGGTTCACCGTCTTCGAGATCGCGCCGGAGATGAACGGCTGCACGGCGCCCATCATCTTGATGTGCCCCATGTGCGAGATCGCCCGCGCGCCGACGGCGACGTCGAACACGGGCAGGTGCTCGTCGGCCAGGCCGGGCGCTCCCACGATCGTGCCGTGCTCGTTGGTGTAGGCGATGATCTGCTCGACCTGCTCATCGCCGTAGCCGAGCGTCTGCAGCGCCAGCGGGACGGTGCGGTTGACGATCGTCATCTGGCCGCCGCCGACGAGCTCCTTGAACTTGACCAGCGAGAAGTCCGGCTCGACGCCGGTCGTGTCGCAGTCCATCAGGAAGCTGATCGTTCCGGTCGGCGCGAGCACCGTCGCCTGGGCGTTGCGATAGCCGTATTCCTCGCCGACCCCCACGGCGTCGTCCCAGCAGTGCCGGGCCGCGACCAGCAGCTCGGTGTCCCGGGTCGAGGAGTCGGGAATCGCATAGGACGCGTCCCGGTGCATCCGCATCACGCCGTTGTGGGCGTCACGGTTCTCGGCGTAGCGGTCGTAGGGGCCGATCGCCGAGGCGATCCGGGCCGAGCCGAGGTAGGCGCGGCCGGTCATCAGCGCGGTGATCGCCGCCGCCGTCCCGCGTCCGGAGTCGGAGTCGTAGGGCATCCCGTCGGCCATCAGGTAGGCGCCGAGGTTGGCGTAGCCGAGCCCGAGCTGGCGGAACGCCCGCGCGTTGGCGCCGATCTCCTCGGTCGGGTAGCTCGACGGTGAGACGATGATCTCCTGGGCCAGGAACACGATGTCCACGGCGTGCTCGAACGAGGCCACGTCGAAGGTGCCGTCGGGCCGGCGGAACTTCATCAGGTTCAGCGAGGCCAGGTTGCAGGCCGAGTCGTCGACGTGCATGTACTCGCTGCACGGGTTGGACGCGTTGATCCGACCCGAGTTCGGGCTCGTGTGCCACTGGTTGATCGTCGTGTCGTACTGGACGCCCGGGTCCGCGCAGCGCCAGGCCGCCTCGGAGATGTCGCGCATCAGCTCGCGGGCCGGGACGGGGTCACCGACCGGCAGCCCGGTCGAGCGCGCGATCAGGTGCCAGTCCTCGTCGTTCTCGACCGCCCGCATGAACTCGTCGTTGACCCGGACCGAGTTGTTGGCGTTCTGGTACTGGATCGAGATGAAGCCGTCGCCGTCGATCGACATGTCGAAGCCGGCATCGCGCAGGGCTGCGGCCTTGTCCTCCTCGCGCGCCTTGCACCAGATGAAGTCGCGGATGTCGGGGTGGTCGACGTCGAGCACCACCATCTTGGCCGCGCGCCGGGTCTTGCCGCCCGACTTGATCGTCCCCGCCCAGGCATCGGCGCCGCGCATGAAGCTGACCGGACCCGAGGCCGTGCCGCCCTTGGACAGCGGCTCCATCGAGCCGCGGATCTTGGAGAGGTTGATGCCCGAGCCCGAGCCGCCGCGGAAGATCTTGCCCTCCTTGGTGTTCCAGTCCAGGATCGACTCGATGTTGTCCTGCACGCTGAGGATGAAGCAGGCCGAGCACTGCGGGCTCTCTTCGAAGCCGACGTTGAACCACACCGGCGAGTTGAAGGCGGCCATCTGGTGCAGCAGGATGTGCGTGAGCTCGGCCTCGAACGTGTCGCCGTCCTCGGCCGAGGCGAAGTAGCCGCGCGTTCGTCCCCAGTTGGCGATCGTGCCGGCGACCCGGCCGATCATCTGGCGGACCGAGCGCTCCCGGGTCGGCGACCCGACCTGGCCGCGGAAGTACTTCTGGGCGACGATGTTGGTCGCGTTCTGGGACCAGCTCTTCGGAAACTCGACGTCCGTCTGCTCGAAGGAGATCTTGTCGCCGTGGCCGATGCGCGCGTCCCGTATCTCCCACTCCACCGACTCGAAAGGATGCTCACCGGGAGCGGTGAAGTAACGGCGGATCGAGAGGCCCTCGCCCGTCGGTGCGTCGGGGGTGAGTTGGGTCTGCGGCATGTGCTCCATATGCGACGTACTCCTCCGTTTTCCGCTCGTTGCGTCCCTTTCGCTCGACTCCGAACCGGCCGAGGGGGTAACAGCGAATCTTCGCGTGAGGACCGGACGGAAAGGGTGGCGTTCTGAGCCTGCCGGCGGGGGCTCCGAGGCCGTCATCGGCACCCGCCGTGGGGCCGCCGGTCCACCACTCATTCTATCGCGCTGCCCGGTTCGGCCCGGGGGCCCCGACCCCGCTACGAGCGGCCGAAACGCATCCAGTCGGAGAACTCCGCCCACGCGCCGGCGGACCGGTGTCCGGCCTCGTGCCAGGCGTGGCGCATGCCCGACGTCGTGGCGGTCGTGCTCGTCGAGGTGGCGGGCGTGCTCGTCGTCGTGGGGGATCGCGCCGGATGGCCACGGTGGAGTTGATCCGCGGACCCGGGAGCCGGCCTCCCCAAGACGCCGTCTCGTACCCGACCGAGGCCCGTGTCCAGGTCGGGATCGCCGCGCTGGCGGCGATCGCCGGGGCGGCCCGGCTGTGGAGCGGGAGCCTGCTCCTCTCTGCCTCGAGGATCGCTGTGGCCGGGGTGGCAGTGCTGACCCTGTTCGCGCTCTGGAGCGGGATTACCGTGGTCGCCCGCTCCTCCCTGGGGGACGCGTCCTCGCCCGGCCGCTGCTGCGCGACGCCTACCGGGCCTCGGCCCCGCCGGGCGATTCGGCGACCGCCACCGGGACGCCTCTACCGGGAGGTAATCAGCGCGCGGGCGGCACCGCAGTCCCAGGGGGCGCGCTTTGCCTCGGTAGTGATGGTCAAGAGCGTCCACGTCCGATGGACGCCAACGCCGGCAGCCCCTCCGGGGCGAGGCCGAGCAGCGCCTCCGAGGGCAACCAGCGCGACTCCTTCCCGCTTGCGCGCGGAGCGCTCAAGCTGTTGGGCGGCCACCCGGAGCAGGGCCGTTCCGGCCGTCGCCTGCACCCGCTCGAACTCCTGGAGCTCGATCGGCACGAGTTGTTCGGGCACTTCAGACCAGTCCGTGATCATCCAGTGCCGATCCGGCACGACGGCCAATTTGCTTCCGGCGCCTTCGGGCCACAGTCAAGTGACACGACGCACGCGATTCTGGGTCTGTTATACCTGCCGCGCTGATGCGAGTGACCCGTTCCCCGACCGTTGCAAGCGCAATCGCGTTGCGTACGCACGGGTACCGCTCGTGAAGCTGCTCGTCACCGGCGGCGCCGGCTACGTCGGTTCGATCGTGGCCACGCAGCTGCTCGCGGCCGGCCACGAGGTCGTCGTGTACGACAACCTCGAGCGCGGTCATCGCGAGGCGGTCCCGCCCGGGGCCCGGCTGGTGGTGGGCGATCTGCTCGATCTCGGCCGCGTCACCGGCACGGTTTCCGAGGGCTTCGACGGCATCCTTCACTTCGCCGCACTGGCGCTCGTGGGCGAGTCTGTCGAGCAGCCGGAGCTGTACTACCGGACCAATGTCGGCGGCAGCCTCAACCTGCTCGACGCGATGCGGATCCATCAGGTGCCGCGGCTCGTCTTCTCATCGACCTGCGCCGTCTACGGGCAGCCGGATGAGGTGCCGATCTCCGAGCAGGCACCCCCGCGCCCGGCCAATGCCTACGGGGCCTCCAAGCTGGCCGTTGACGGCATGATCAGCGACTTCTGCCGGGCCCACGGGATCGGCGCCGTCAGCCTCAGGTACTTCAACGTCGCGGGCGCGAGCGGCGATCTGGGCGAGGACCACGAGCCGGAGACCCACCTGATCCCCAACGTTCTCCGCGCCGCGCTGGGGCTCCGGGAGTTCGTGCAGATCTTCGGCACCGACTACCCGACTCCGGACGGGACCGCGATCCGCGACTACATCCACATCGAGGACCTCGCCGCGGCCCACCTGCTGGCGCTCGACGGGTCGCGGGGCGGCGAGCACCAGATCTTCAACCTCGGTAACGGCAACGGCTTCTCGGTGCGTGAGGTGATCGCGACCGCCGAGGAGGTCACCGGCCGCCAGATCCCGACGCGCGAGGCGCCGCGGCGTCCCGGCGACCCGCCGATGCTGGTCGCCGCAAGCGAGCGAATCCGCTCCGAGCTCGGCTGGGAGGCGCGCCGGCCCGAGCTCGCCGGAATGGTCGCCGACGCCTGGGCGTTCGCCCAGGCCCGGCCGCAGGGCTACGCCCCTCAGGCCTGAGCCCCGGCGCCGGGCTCGAGCAGGTCCTCGAGTTGCGCGAGTGACGCCTGCAGGACCTCGGCGGGGGACAGCGAGGCGTCGAGCACCCTGATGCGCCCGGGCTCGGCCGCCGCGAGCTCCGCGTAGGCGGCCGCGATCCGAGCGAAGAACCGGTCGGACTCGGCCTCGACGCGGTCGACCGGCTCGCTGCGCTCACGGGAGCGATCGCGGCCGAGGGCCGGATCGATCGCCAGCAGCAGCGTGCGGTCGGGCCGCAGGCCGCCCGTGGCGAACTCGTTGACCAGGCGCACCGGCTCGATACCCAGCTCGCGGCCCGCTCCCTGGTAGGCGAGCGAGGAGTCGACGAATCGGTCGAGCAGCACCCACTCGCCGGCGGCCAGCAGCGGCACCAGCGCCTCATCGACCAGCTGCGCTCGGGCGGCCGCGTAGAGCAGCGCCTCGGCCCGCGGCCCGATCCGCATGGCCGGGTCCTTGACCAGCTCCCGGACGCGCTCGGAGGCCTGCACACCGCCGGGCTCGCGCAGCAGGCGGGCCTCGATACGACGTCGGCGCAGGGAGTCCACGAGCGACTCGGCGAGCGTCGTCTTGCCCGCGCCGTCGAGGCCCTCGATCGTGATCAGTCGTCCCGTGCTCATGTGCGCGCGCCTCCGACGTTATCGGCGGCTAGCATCGAGGCGCATGCTCGTCGAGCTCGATCGTCACCCTCACGCCCGGGCAGTGCTCACGCCGGCCCTGCCGCCGGGAGGCCGGCCCTCGCACGCGTACCTGTTCCACGGCCCGGGCGGCGCCGGCAAGCGCGCGGCCGCACGTGCCTTCGCCGCCGAGCTGCTCGCCGAGGGGGCGCCGGATCCCGACGCCGCGCACGCCCGTGTCCAGTCGGGGGCGCACTGCGACCTCACCTGGGTCGCACCGAGCGGGGCCCACGAGATCCTTGTGAGCGATATCGACGGGCCCGTGGTGGCGGCGGCGACCCGCACCCCGTTCGAGTCCGACCGGCGCGTGTTCGTGATCGAGCGCGCCGACGAGCTCGGAGACGAGGCGGCAAACCGGATGCTCAAGACGCTCGAGGAGCCGGCGTCGTTCGTGCACCTGATCCTGCTCACCGACCGGCTGGTCGAGGTCCTGCCCACGATCCGCTCCCGCTGTCAGCTCGTGCGCTTCGACGCGCCGCCGATCGACCAGGTCGCCGCCTCGATCGAGGCGCTTGGCGTTGGCGCGGAAACGGCGCTGGCCTGTGCGCGCCTCGCGCTCGGAGACTCCGAGCGCGCGCAGGTGCTGGCCGGCGAGCAGGGCGCCGAGCTCAGGTCCGGGGCCGAGCGCTTCGCACGGGCCGCGCTCGCCGGCGAGGTGGCTCGCGCACGCCCGTGGTCGGAGTTGCTTCAGGGGGTGCGGGCGCAGGGCGAGGCGAAGCGGATCGAGCTCGACGCGCTGAAGGCCGAGGAGCTCGAGCTCTACCCGAGCAAGGAACGCAAGCGGATCGAAACCGAGTGGACGGAGCGCACGCGGCGCGCTCAGCGACGGGTCGAGACGGCGGCGCTGGACCTCGGGCTCCAGATCGTCTCGCTGTGGTACCGCGACCTGGCCTGTATCGCGTGGGATGCCCCGGACCTCGTCCACCACTCCGACCGCTCGCAGGAGCTCGAGGCCGACGCCGGCCGTGACCCGCGACGGCTCCGCGCCGCCTTGGAGTTGGTCGAGGAGACCCGGCAGCGCTTCCAGCTCAATGTGTCCGAGGAGCTCGCGTGCGAATCGCTGGCCTACCGGCTGGAGTCGGCGCTTGCTTGAACCCGAGGACGTGGTCGTGCTCGACACCGGCGACGCCCGTCCGCCGCGCGTCCTGCTCCGGCCGCCGACCGAGACCGACCGTCCCGAATTCGTGTCGCTGATGCGCGCCAGCCGTTCCTTTCACCGCCCCTGGGCCACCGCTCCGGTCGACGACGAGCGCTTTGCCGCCTACGTCGCCGACTCACGGCGCCCCGACTTCGAGGCGTGTCTCATCTGCCGCGTGCCGGATGGCGCCATCACCGGCTTCATCAACCTCTCCCAGATCGCCCGCGGCCGCCTCCAGAGCGCCTACGTCGGGTACGCCGTCGGGAAGCCGTTCGCCGGCCAGGGCTACATGCGCGAGGGGCTCGAGCTGGTGCTCCGCCACGCTTTCCTCGATCTCCGCTTGCACCGTATCGAGGCCAACATTCAGCCCGGCAACGCGGCGTCGATCGCCCTCGCCCGGGGCGCCGGCTTCCAGCGCGAGGGCTTCTCGCCGCGCTATCTCAAGATCGGCGGCCGCTGGCGCGACCACGAGCGCTGGGCGATTCTCGCCGAGGAGTGGCGCTCAGCTCGGTCGGGGCAGGCGCGAGCGTCGGCCGGGCGCCGATAGACTGAGCCCGCCAACCGCCGACGTAGCTCAGCTGGTAGAGCACTTCACTCGTAATGAAGGGGTCCCCGGTTCGAGTCCGGGCGTCGGCTTTGAAGCAAAAGCCCTGCTAATGAGCATGTTTTCTGCGGGGCTTCCAGGGGCACGATTTTCGCCACGACGTCCATTTAGCGTCCACTAGCTTTGCGGGGGCCGCGCTCGGAGACGGCGCGGAGGGGCTTGGTCGCCTCGTCCGGGACGTAGGTCTGGCGGGTCCGTAGCGCCCGCGCGGCCCGGATCTGTTCGTCGGCCGGAACCTGCTTCCCGTCCCAGTTCTCGATCACGCCGGCGTAGTGCTGCTCGATCATCGTGATGCTGGTGCCGCACTGCTTCGAGATCGTCGTCAGCGGGACGCCCGCGTACACCTGAACGGTGATGAAGCTCGAGCGCAGGTCGCGCGGGCGGGTGCCTTCGGGCGCGGCATCCGGGTAAGTCGGGACGCTTCGCCGGTTCGCCGGCCGTTCCTCGCCTCGCCAGATCCGCGACCGCCAGTTGCGCCAGTCATCGTGGGTCCAGAAGCCGCCGTCGTGCGCGGGGATGACCGGTTGCTTTCCCTCGGGTCGGCCGGAGGCGAGGAACATTCGCGCAGGTCCTCGGCGAGCGGGGGGAGCAGCGGCGTGAAGCGGACGCGGTGACGCTTGGTGTCCCGGTAACGGATTGCGCGCTCGCCGATGTCCTCCCAGGCGAGGCGGCAAACGACCTCCTCAGGCCGCGGGCCGGAGTAGGCAAGGAGCGAGACGAGCGTGCGGTCACGCGGGCTCGTGAGCTTGTCGCGGATCTCCTCGACCTCGGCTGGGAGGAAGATGTGCGGCTCGCGTGCGCGCTGGTAGCGGGGCTTGCGTACGCTGGCGGCGGGGTTGAAGTCGATCAGCTCCTCGGCGACTTCGAACGAGAGGATCGACTGGATGATCGCCATCGCCTTGCGCACGGTCGCGGCGCCGACCTCGGCCTTCTCGAGCTCCTCCCGGAAGCGAGCCAGCCGCTTCGGCGTCAGCTCCCGGACGCCGTAGCCGCCGAGCCGGGGCATGATGTGGTTCACCCAGGTCCGGGCGTAGAAGTCGCGCGTCGACTCCGCGAGGTTCGGCTTGGCGTGCAGAGCCCAGTAGGTCTCGACGAACTCGCGGAACGGGACGTCGTCCGGGACCGCGGCGTGACCGAGCTGCTTGCGCCGGATCCGGTCGGCCTCGAAGGCTGTGGCGTCGCCCTTGCGGTCAAACGTTCGGCTGCGCCGCTGTCCGCCCTCTCGCCAGCGGAGCTCCCACTTGCCGTTGGGCTTGCGGCTGATGTCCATCAGAGTTGGCCGGCTTCGATCGCCTGCAGGCGATCCCAGCTCCCCGGATCGGTCGGGTGGCCCGGGTTCCGGGGCCGCGAGCGCGGGGCGTTCGGGTCACGCGCCCGCGGAGTCGGGCGGCGGGTCGGAGTGTGGAGCCAGCCGGTCATACTCGGTGACCTCGATCAGCAGGCGGCCCGGCACCGGCTCGAACGCCTCCAGGTCGCCGCGCGAGGCCAGCAAGCAAGTCGCGCGTTTGGGCTGACCTCAGAGCGGGTGGCCAACCGGCTCTCCGTCGACGATCCGCCCGATGCCTTCGACATGCCGTAGCCGGTGCGTCCGTTCCAGGTGAATCTCGTGAAGCCCTCGACCACCCGCGACGTCAGCACCTGACCGTCGACGGTGCGCCGGCTGCGCAGCGGCGTCATCGTGACGACGCGGGCGGTGATGACTTCCTTGCGATGCTCGGTCAACACCGTGATCGTGGCGCCGGTGGGCTCCAACTCGTCGGACCAATCGGTTACGACGTCGAGGTCCAAGATCTCCTGGTATTCGCCGTCGACGAGCAGAACGCCGAGCCGCCGAGATCCACCGGCCTGCATGTTCTTGAGGATCATGAAACCGCGGTCCTCGCCGCAGGTAGCGATGAACAGACGGTAGGCCCAGATCGCCTGCCAGTAACGGGCCCCCATGAGTGGTCGCGCCAGCCATAGCCGTCAATGTCCCATCGAGCATCGCCAATTTCGATCGACCCAGTCGTCCCCGTGTGCTGATTGAAGTGGCCGCGCGCGAAATCGTGGCCATAGAGCATGCGCTCCTCGCCCTCCGGGGATGTCGGCTCGCCTCCATGGGCCGGCGACACAGCTCGCACATCCCAGCGGATCCTGGCCAGCGCTCGGGCCGCAGTGGCGAACGCTCGTGCCGGATCGCGCAGCACGCCGGGGTCGTCAAGCAGCAGGAGTTCGCCATCGAACCGGACGGCGATTCTGCGGAAGGGCTCGATCACCTCGTAGTGGAGGCCGCCGGCATCGAAGGCTTCATTCGACGCGATCTCGGGGCGCTGGAACTGACAGACAACCTTCCCATCGGGGAGGTAGAAGCAAGCCGAGAGCTCGGCATACCCCTCATTGACGCGGTTGCCCATGCGCATCCAGCCGCCCATTCCAAGCCGGGTGTCGAACGCGTTCACATGGACGCTCTCGTTGAAATTGCGCTCCGCACCGGCCGGGTGTGGATACTCGTCGTGCGGCTCCGGCCGCATGCCGGGGTTGGCCATCGCTCGCTCCAGCGTCGGTGCCTGGCTCGCCAGCCTGTCACGCGTTGGTCATCGGCCGGACTGGCGGTAGCGCCAGTCGTCGACCGCGGCACGCGCTGGAACTCTCGTCATGTGTCGGGCTTCGCAATACCAACGGCGGGTGATCGGGACGCCCGAGGTTGACATCTCGCGCACGATCGGCGGCGAGCTCGAGCGCGCCGCCCTCGCCGACCCCGATCGCACCCTGCTGCGGTGCGCAGGCCGCGATGTCGTTGCCGCTGCGCTTGAGCGCCGCAGCCACTTCGTGGCGGGCGCGCTTCAGGCCTGGGGAGTGGGCCCGGGCGTGCGCGTGGCGGTGATGATGGGCAACGTCCCCGAGTTCCTCGAAGTCCGGTTCGGGATTGTGCTGGCCTGACCCCCTGAGTTCGGTCCGACCCTTGTGAGAGTTTCTCGCGCCCACGATGATGGGCGAGGAAGGAACTCTGACTCAGATCAGTGGGTAGCGGGCTGAGGGTTTTGGGTCGGTCGCT
>Ga0208478_1000750_pt1 | contig 10561 bp, 9 predicted proteins | sample NGESurdeep072012_5_FD_184462 | JGI IMG/M metagenome (GOLD analysis project Ga0208478, IMG submission 184462) | Arctic peat soil microbial communities from Barrow, Alaska - NGEE Surface sample 415-2 deep-072012 (SPAdes) | ecosystem: Environmental > Terrestrial > Soil > Wetlands > Peat ... | reverse complement strand
GCAAGGGCAATATCCGCTCACCAAGGCGACGCTGCGCAACCGCACCGTCGGCATGGTCGGCATGGGCCGCATCGGCAAGGCGATCGCGCGCCGGCTGGAAGCCTTCAGTGTGCCGGTGGTCTATCACAGCCGCAATCCGCAGCCGGGCGTGAGTTACAAATATTACCCGAAACTCATCGACATGGCGCGCGACGTCGACACGCTGATGGTGATCGTGCCGGGCGGGCCGGCGACGGCGAACATGATCAATGCCGAGGTGCTCAAGGCGCTCGGGCCCAACGGCATCCTCATCAACATGGCGCGCGGCTCGGTGGTGGACGAGCCTGCGCTGATCGAGGCGCTCAAGAAACGCACCATCTATTCCGCCGGCCTCGATGTGTTCGCCAAGGAACCGCAGGTGCCGAAAGAATTGATGGAGATGGACCATATCGTGCTGTTCCCGCATCTCGGCTCCTCCACCGAGGTGACGCGCGCGGCCATGGACCAGCTCGTGGTCGACAACATTCTGGCCTGGGCGGCAGGCAAGCCGCCGCTGACGCCGGTGCCGGAAACCCCGCCCAAGCGTTCGTGAGAATGGCGGCGCCAGCTATGTGCTATAGCTTCGTGATGGCTCGTCGCGCGCTTATCGGATTGGCATGGCTGTGCATGACCGGCGCCACGCTGGCGCAGACGCCGGCCACGCAATCCACGATCCTTGGTGATTCCGCCAAGGCCATGGTCGGCACCTGGGAATTCTCCAATGCCGATCGCGACAAGGTTTGCACGGTGACCTTCAAAAGCGATCGCACGACGGTCGGTTTCACGGTGGAGTTCGACAAGAACTGCACCAACCTGTTTCCGTTGGTGGCCGATATCGCCGGCTGGAATTTTCCGGAAAACGATCTGCTGCGGCTGCTCGACGCCCAGGGCAAGTCGCTGGTGGAATTCAGCGAGGTGGAGGACGGCATCTACGAGGCGCCGACGCCCGGCGTCGGCGTGCTGTTCCTGCAGAATGCCGCCACCGCCGCTCCGCCGTCGAAGGCGCCGGAGCAGGTGGCCGGCGATTGGGCGATCGTGCGCGGTGGCAAGCCGCTCTGTCAGCTGATTTTGGCGACAGATCCAACGGAGGATGGCATGGCGGTGAAAATCAAGCCCGGCTGCGATCCCGCCATCGCGCGCTTGAATTTCGCGCAGTGGAAGATCGATCGCGACGAGCTGATGCTGACGCCGGCGCGCGGCAACCCGTGGCGTTTCGAGGAAGCGGATGCGAGTTCATGGCGCCGCGTTCCGGAAGCTGCCAATCCGTATTCGTTGGTGCGGCAGTAAACAGGAGCGTTTTTCTGCTGATTAATCCGGATCATATGACCGATTGATCCAAATCATTGCGCCGCAATAAATCAGCTACATATTCATAATTGAATGCCCGTTCCGCAAGAGTGGAATACTAAAGAATAGGTGTGCCATGACGACTGCCGTCCCCGTACAGACGGATGCACCCGCGAACAAACCCGCGTTACGTCTCGTGCCGAAAGTTGCCGGTATTGTTCCGACCGACACGGTCGAAGGGCGCGATTCCTATGCCGTAACGGCCTTCGCCGACATCGTCGATCGCTCGCTGCATGCCACGATAGCACGTTTCACGTTCGGTCTGTCGCCGGCGGCGCTTGCCAAGGCCTATTTCGATTGGGCGATCCATCTTGCCGTTTCGCCCGGCAAACAGTTGCAACTTGTCGACAAGGCAACGAGGAAAACGGTCCGTTTCGCCAACCATGCATTCCACGCTGCGTTGGAGAGCGACAAGGCATCGAGCTGTATCGAGCCGTTGCCGCAAGATCGGCGTTTCATCGGCGCCGAATGGCAGAAACCGCCGTACAATTTCATGTATCAGGCCTTCCTGCTGCAGCAGCAATGGTGGCACAACGCGACGACCGGCATCCGCGGCGTCACCAAGCACCATGAAGCGATGGTGGAGTTCGTATCGCGCCAGATCCTCGACATTGCCTCGCCCTCGAATTTTCTGGCGACCAACCCGGAGGTCTTTCGGCAAACGGTCAGCAAAGGCGGTATGAACCTGGTGAGCGGCTTGCGCAATATGACGGAAGATTGGGAGCGCGCCGTCAGCGGGAAAAAGCCGGTCGGTACCGAAAATTATGCGGTCGGGCGCGATGTGGCGGCGACTCCAGGCAAGGTCGTCTATCGCAATCGACTGATCGAGCTGATCCAGTACGCGCCCGCGACCGGCAAGGTGCGGCCGGAGCCTGTGCTGATCGTTCCGGCATGGATCATGAAATATTACATTCTCGACCTGTCTCCGCATAATTCGCTGGTGAAGTACCTGACCGAGCAGGGCTTCACAGTTTTCATGATTTCATGGAAAAATCCTAGCCCGGACGACCGCGATCTCGGCATCGACGACTATCGCACGCTCGGTGTCATGGCGGCGCTCGACGCGGTCCGCGCAATCGTGCCTAACCAAAAAGTCCATGCCGTCGGCTATTGTCTGGGCGGCACGCTTCTTTCGATCGCCGCCGCGGCCATGGCGCGCGACGGCGACGATCGGCTGAAGTCGATTACGCTGCTGGCGGCGCAGACCGACTTCACCGAAGCCGGCGAGCTGATGCTGTTCATCAACGAGAGCCAGGTGGCGTTCCTCGAAGACATGATGTGGGAGCAGGGCTTCCTCGACGCCACGCAGATGGCGGGCGCCTTCCAGATGCTGCGCTCCAGCGACCTGGTCTGGTCACGCATGATCCGCGACTATTTGATGGGCGAGCGTGCGCCCGTGATCGACCTCATGGCGTGGAACGCGGACGTCACCCGCATGCCCTATCGCATGCATTCGGAATATCTGCGGCGTCTGTTCCTCAACAACGATCTGGCCGAGGGGCGCTATCTCGTCGCCGACAAGCCGATCATGCTCGCGGATATTCGCGCCCCGATCTTCAACGTCGGCACCGTGCACGACCACGTCGCACCGTGGCGCTCCACCTACAAGATCAATTTCATGACCGACACCGACGTGACCTATCTGCTCGCGACCGGCGGCCACAATGCCGGGATCGTGTCCGAGCCCGGTCCTGATGGTCGCGGCTTTCAGGTGATGACCAGGAAGGCGGACGACCGCTACATCGATCCGGAAGCTTTCCTGGCGCAAGCGCCGCAAAAGCAAGGCTCCTGGTGGCCGGAATGGGTCGCCTGGCTCGCCGTACGTTCGGGCGAACCGGTCGCTCCGCCCGCAATGGGTGGGGCGGATCATGCTCCGCTCGGCGATGCGCCCGGGACCTATGTGCTGCAACAGTAAGATCGCGCCGACGGCCCTTGCCCAACCACGAAGCATTTGAATTTCAATACGAATATGAAATTCGCCGGAGCGTTTGACCTAGGACAACGCGGCCCGATTGATTTTGTGCAGTAGTTTTAAACATGTACGAGCCAACGGGACGGCAAGATCCGCGTTTCGCCTTCATTTGGCCGGCGTTTGTCGCGGCCTCGGCCAGCGAGGTTGCCGCGTTGCTGGCGAAGGGTTTCGTCAACTTTGCCATGGGCGCAGAAGACGGATCCGCGCCGCGCGAGCCGAAATGGGCCACGCCGAACACGATCGCGCTCGAATTGAAGAGTGTGCGACTGCGCGATTTCAGCACCGTCAAGGATGGCGTTCCCACTTTGCTGTGTGCGCCATTTGCGCTGCATGGTGCGGCCGTTGCCGATCTGGCGCCCGGTCATAGCCTGGTCGTGGCCTTGCGCGACGCCGGACTGCGGCGGCTGTTCGTGACCGATTGGCGTTCGGCGACAATGGAGATGCGTCTTTTAGGCATCGACGACTATCTCGCCGACCTCAACGTGCTGGTCGATCAGCTCGGCGGTAGCGTCGATCTGGTCGGGCTTTGTCAGGGTGGCTGGCTGGCGCTGCTCTATGCCGCGCGTTTTCCCGCCAAGGTGCGCAAACTGGTGCTGGCCGGCGCGCCGATCGATATTGCCGCCGGGCAATCCGCATTGTCCGCGCTCGCCGGCGCCAGCCCTCTGGCGCTGTTTCATGAACTGGTGACGCTGGGCGACGGTCGAGTGCTTGGCCACAAGGTGCAGAAGTTCTGGGGATCGGAGACGCTCGACTCCCGCGAGATTCATCGATTGCTGCAAACGCCGGAACCGATCGGCTCGCCCGCCTTCGCCGAGCTGGAAGCGATATTCCGGGATTGGCACGCGCGGACCGTCGATCTGCCCGGAACCTATTACCTCGAGGTGATCGAGAAGCTGTACAAACGAAACGAGATTGCGACCGGTCAATTTATCGCCTTGGGCGAGCCAATCGACTTGGCGACTATGCGCGCCCCGATTTACCTGCTGGCGGCGCGTGACGACGAGTTGGTCGCGCCGGCGCAGCTGTTCGCGACCGAGCGCCTGGTAGGCACCCCGGCGCGCGCCATTCGCAAGGCGAGCGCGCCTTGCGGTCACGCCGGATTGTTCATGGGAAGAAAGATCCTCGGCGAATACTGGCCCAGGATCGCGCGCTGGATGAGCCAACCCGACAGCCGAAGTCTGGCCCCCGCGGCCGCCTGACCAAGCCTAGATCAACCTCAACCCCTTGAAGCTGGCGTGGCCTTCCTTGCCGACGATGATGTGGTCATGCACGGAAATGCCCAGCGGCTTGGCGACATCGACGATCGCCTGCGTCATCTGGATATCCGCGCGCGACGGCGTCGGGTCGCCCGACGGATGATTGTGCACCAGGATCAGCGCGGTCGCGGACAGTTCGAGCGCGCGCTTGACCACCTCGCGCGGATAGACCGGCGTGTGATCGACGGTGCCGACCTGCTGCAATTCGTCGGCGATCAGCTGGTTGCGCTTGTCGAGGAACAGCACGCGGAACTGCTCCTTGTCGGCGAAGGCCATCGCCATGCGGCAATAGTCGAGCACGCTCGACCAGGATGACAGAACGGGGCGCTTTTTCACCTGGCCGCGCGCCAGCCGGCTTGCGGCGGCATGCACGATCTTGAGTTCGGTGATGGCGGCATCGCCCATGCCCTTGACCTCGGCGAGCCGGGCCACCGGCGCGGCCACCACTTCGGCGAAGGAGCCGAATTTGGTGATCAGCTCCTTGGCCAGCGGTTTGACGTCGCGTTGCGGGATGGCGCGAAACAGCACCAGTTCGAGCAGCTCGTAGTCGCTGACCGCCTCGGCGCCGGCCTCGCGGAAGCGCCCGCGCAGTCGTTCGCGGTGGCCGTGATAATGCGGCGAAGCCTCGGAAAGGCCGCTCTTCCGCCCGCTGCCGCTACGCTTTTCCGCCATGAAAACTACGCCCGCGCCGCCCAAGAGACGCGATTGTAGTGCAACCGGATGCAATCGACGAGGGAAGCTTTCGGCCGATACCGCTAGCGCTGGTAGGGCGGCTTGTGCAGCCCGGTCGGGGAAAAGGTGAACACCTCGACGCCTTTGTCGGTGACGCCGACGGTGTGCTCGAACTGGGCCGATAGCGAGCGGTCGCGCGTCACCGCGGTCCAGCCGTCGGACAGCACCTTCACATGCGGGCGGCCGATATTGATCATCGGCTCCACGGTGAAGAACATGCCGGGCTTGAGCACGATGCCTTCGCCCGCGCGCCCGACATGGACGATATTGGGCTCGTCGTGGAACAGGCGGCCGAGGCCGTGGCCGCAGAAGTCGCGCACCACGCTCATGTGCTGGGCTTCCACGTAGCTCTGGATCGCGGCGCCGATGTCACCGGTGGTGGAGCCGGGGCGGATGGTGGCGATGCCGCGCATCATGGCCTCGTGCGTCACCTCGATCAGGCGTTCGGCGCGGCGCGGAATTTCGCCGATGGCGAACATGCGGCTGGAATCGCCGTGCCAGCCGTCGAGGATCAGCGTCACGTCGATGTTGACGATGTCGCCCTCTTTAAGCGGCTTGTCGCCGGGAATGCCGTGGCAGACCACGTGATTGAGCGAGGTGCAGGTCGACTTTTTGTAGCCGCGATACATCAGCGTCGCCGGCAAGGCGCCGTGATCGAGCGCATATTCCAGCACCAGTTTGTCGATTGTTTCGGTCGGCACGCCCGGCTGGACATGCTCGACGAGCATATCGAGACATCGCGCCACCAGTTGGCCGGCCTTGCGCATGGCCTCGAAGGCGGCGGGGCCGTGGATCTTGATCTGGCCGGTCTTGCGGAGGGGTGCGACCGCGGCGTCGACGTAGGTCATGGCGAGTAATGTAAGGCCTGGCGCGTCCGGCGCAAGCGCGTGCTTTCCTGAGGAACTAAGCGATCTTTCCCCCCAACTCGTCCTCGATATGGGCGCGGATGATGTCGTCGAACGTCGTTTCCACCTGGAAGCCGAGCACGAGGCCGCGGCGCGCATCGAAGCGGCGTGGCCAGCCGGCAACGATGCGCTCAATCAGTTCGTCCGGTGCACGCTTGATGCGCCCGGCGACTTTGTCGCCGGCGATGCGGCGCAGCGCCGCGATCTGTTCGCCGACCGTGCAGCACACACCCGGCATGGTGATATTGATGCGGTCGCCCAATTGCGCGCGCGTCAGGCCGACGGCGTGGATGAGAAATCCGACCGCCGAGCGTGGGCTGGCATGCCAATGCAAGACGCTGTCAGCGACCGGCAGGATCGCTTCCTGTCCGTTGAGCGGTTCCCGAATGATGCCGGAGAAGAAACCCGACGCTGCTTTGTTCGGTTTACCCGGCCGCACCACGATCGATGGCAGTCGGATGCCGACGCCTTCGAGAAAGCCGCGCCGCGTATAATCAGCCAGTAGCAGTTCGCAGATCGCCTTCTGCGTGCCGTAGGAAGTGAGCGGCGTGAGATGGAATTCGTCGCCGATCGCTTCCGGAAACGGCGCGCCGAATACAGCGATCGACGAGGTAAAAACAACCTTGGGCTTGTAGCCGTCGCCAACCGCGCGGATCGCTTCGATCAGTGCGCGGGTGCCGTCGAGATTAACCCGGTAGCCCTTCTCGAAATCGATTTCCGCCTCGCCCGACACCACGCCGGCGAGGTGGAAGATCACGTCCGGCCGCTCCGAGACCGCTTTTTTCGCAACGCCCGGAGTGGCGAGATCGGCAGCCCGGGTCTTCACGTGATCGGAAAAGCCCGCGGGTCGCGCCGGCGCGACAATGTCGATCAATGTCAATTTTTCGATCGGCTGGCCGCCGAGCGCCCGGTCGATGACCAACCGCTCGGTCAGCTTGCTGCCGATCATTCCCGCCGCGCCGGTGATTAGGATATGCATTCAGGTCTCCGTCAGTCTTTTGTCCGCCGGCTCGAAACGGTCTATGCGGCGCAGATCGGGGAATAATAGCATCCAGATGCCGGCGATCAGCAACGAGCCGAACCCGCCGATCAGCACCGAGGGTACCACGCCTAGCCAGGCGGCGACCGTGCCAGATTCGAATTCGCCGAGCGTATTGGACGAGCCGACGAACAGGTAATTGATCGCGCTCACGCGGCCGCGCTTGTCGTCTGGCGTTTCAATCTGCACCAGCGAAAAGCGGATCACGATGCTCAACGCATCAGACGCCCCCAGCAAGGCCAATATCAGCAGCGAGAGCGGAAACGACGTGGAAACCGCGAACATAATGGTCGCCACACCGTAGATCGCAACCACAGCGAACATCTTGCGGCCGATATGGCGTTCGACCGGATGCCGCGACAGCACGATCGAGGTGATCAAAGCGCCGGCGGCCGGCGCCGAGCGCAGCAGTCCGAGGCCGATCGGGCCAACCGCCAGGATGTCGCGGGCATAGATTGGCAGTAGCGCGGTGACGCCGCCGAGCAGCACCACGAACAAATCGAGCGTGATGACGCCGAGCAGCCGGCGCCGCGTGCGGATGTATTCGAACCCGGCCAGCACCGAAGCAAAAGTCGGCGGCTCGCGGTTGGCGGCCGGGCCTTTGACGCGCACCAAGGTGACGAGCGTGATGGAGGCGGTGAAAAACACCAGGCAGATGGTGCCGACCAGCGTCGGGCTTATCGTGTAGATCAGGCCGCCCAGCGCCGGGCCGCAGATGATCGCGACCTGATTGGCGGAGGTCCAGGCCGCCACTGCGCGGGCGATCATCGGCGCCGGCACCAGCGCGGGCACCAGCGAATGCGCGGTCGGCAATTCGAAGGCGCGCGCGCAGCCGATCAGAAACACCGCGCCGAACAGCAGGTCGCGGGTCAAGACGCCGGCCAGCAAGGCCGCGGTGATCATGACCGCGGCGAGGGCATAGACGCCGTGCGCGGTGCGCACGATCAAGCGGCGGTCGTAACGGTCGGCGGCGTGACCGATCAGCAGCGTGAGCACGACCGCCGGCACGAACTGGATCAGCCCGACCAGGCCGAGATCGAACGCGCTGTCGGTGAGCTCGTAGACCTGCCAGCCGATGGTCACGGCCAGCATCTGGTAGCCCATGGTGGAGGCGAGCCGCGCCATCCAGAATAGCACGAAGGGCCGATGCCGGGCGAGGGGACGGCGATCCGGGCGCGGGCGTGGACATGCTTAGGATTTCGTCCGGCGCGTGCGATCGTCGCTGAAAAACTTGTTGAGTTCAGCGTTCGACACCACGCCGGCAAAACTGTCGAACTTGCCCTCGTTGGCGATCTCGCGCGCCGGCTTGATGAACGCATGCATGGCGACGCGCGCCAGCGTGCCGCCCACGCTGATGCGCCGCACGCCCATCTCGCCAAGCTCTTTGACCGTGAAGCCGAACGCGCCACTGTTGAGAAAATTGATCGGCTTCGGCGCGACCGCCTGCACGGTCGCCGCGATCTGCTCGCGGGTCTTGATGCCGGGCGAGTAGAGGCAATCGGCGCCGGCGTCGGCAAAGGCCTTCAGCCGACGGATGGTCTCGGGGAGGTCGGGCCTGCCGCGGATGAAGCCCTCGGTGCGGGCGGTGAACACGACGTCGCCGCCGGCCTTGTCGATCGCCACACGTGCGGCCTTCACGCGGGCGAGCGCGAGGTCGAAATCATACAACGGCCGGTCCGGATCGCCGGTCGAATCCTCGATCGACAGACCGGCGACGCCGGTCGCTATGCAACGCGTCACGTTGTCGGCCATGCGGTCGGGATCGTCGGCAAAGCCGCCCTCGAAGTCGGCATTGACCGGCACGTCGGTGGCCGCGGCGATCTCGCTAAAGTGAGCAAGAACCTCTTCGCACGATTGCCCGCCATCGGCGTAGCCCTGCGCATGGGCGTAGCCCGAGCTGGTGGTCGCCAGCGTCTTGAAGCCGAGCCCCTGCAGATAGCGGGCGCTGCCGACATTCCACGGATTGGGGATGACGAAGCAGCCGGCATCATGCAGGCGTCGGAAGACGTTGCGTTTTTCGGTCGTCGACGGGTTGGCCATGGAAAAACCCCGGGAAAGAAACGGGCGCGACCGTGCCACGTTTGCGCGCGCCAGGACAATGCCATTCCGTGATGCATCCATGAGCGCAATTCATCCCCGTTAGGCCCCGACCTGTTGGCGCCGCAATAGCATCGCTTGGGGTGCGTCTAACCCCTGCCGGCCGCGAATATTCCGACACCGAGTTGTGATTGAATGCACCACCATCCGACCTTGTGCCGCCGCGCTGGTCGGATAAGGGAGGGAACGACGACTCGATGAAAGGATGCATCCATGGCATCGCTTGCGGTCAAGCTGATGGTGTCCGCCATCGGTCTCGCCTTCGTTCTCGCCGCTGCGCCGGCCGACGCCGCCAAGGCGCCCAAGCACAAGAAGCATGGGACGACCCATGCCGCCGTTCGCGTGCAAACAGGGTACTGGGGCACAAACCTTGTCCCAGCTGGCCCAATCTATAATGGCAATGATTACCTCGGCGACGACCCCGACCCGAACATCCGCTTCCAGATTAAGCGCGACCTCGGCGCCCACTATGGCGGCAACGACTGACGGCGGTGCGCTTAATCCGATTTGATTTTCACGCACCAATCGGGTGAACTGCGCGTCAAATCGAGAGCGCGGCCGCCTGTCCTGCCGGTGCGGCCCGTCGCCGGGGAGTGACGCCATGTTGAAAACAATCGCGGCTTTCGACCGCATCGGCGAGGAAAATGCCTTCGCGGTGCTCGCCCGCGCCAACGCCCTGATCGCGCAAGGCCGCGACATCATCAATCTCGGCATCGGCCAGCCCGATTTCCGCACCCCCGATTTCATCGTCGAGGCGGCGGTGAAGGCGCTGCGCGAGGGCCATCACGGCTACACGCCGGCGAACGGCATTCCGCCCTTGCGCGAGGCGGTGGCCGCCGACCTGCACAAGCGCTTCAAGGTCGAGGTCTCGCCCGACAGCGTGATGATCATGCCCGGCGGCAAGCCGACCATGTTCATGTCGATCCTGATGTTCGGCGAGCCGGGCGCTGAGATCATGTATCCCGATCCCGGCTTTCCGATCTACCGCTCGATGATCGAGTTCACCGGGGCGAAGCCGGTGCCGGTGCCGATCCGCGAGGAGAACGGCTTTGCCTTCTCGGCGGAGGAGACGCTCAAGTTGATCACGCCGAAGACGCGGCTGCTGATCCTCAATTCGCCGGCCAATCCGACCGGCGGCGTCACCGGCAAGGCGGAAGTCGACAAGCTCGTCGCCGGTCTCGAGAAGTGGCCGGAT
>Ga0208478_1000749_pt1 | contig 10565 bp, 8 predicted proteins | sample NGESurdeep072012_5_FD_184462 | JGI IMG/M metagenome (GOLD analysis project Ga0208478, IMG submission 184462) | Arctic peat soil microbial communities from Barrow, Alaska - NGEE Surface sample 415-2 deep-072012 (SPAdes) | ecosystem: Environmental > Terrestrial > Soil > Wetlands > Peat ... | reverse complement strand
CGGCGACCTCGGACCACGCCCTGCCTAATACGTCCGCACGGTGGACCTTGTCGTAGAGCGCGTGGAAACGTCTCGTCGGCGACTCCTTGGCCGCCCGGTACAGCTTGTGCTGAAGTTCTCGGGTCCTATCACGGGTGTCGTTAGCCATCAGGCATTCACCGACCTTTCCCTTCCTCATCAAGCGCGTGACACAGCAGCGGCCCTTCCCTCACCGGCGGTTGTGTTGTCCAACCGGCTCAAGCGGTAATACGGCCCCATCCGCCACCCTGCCGACTCGGTGCGACTTCCCGTTCAGACGGTTATACGCACCGGCTGCTCCCGACCACCGCACGATCGGGGTCGGCGAGGGCTTCCCCAGTTCCCGTGCCCACCTTCTGCCCATCCCACTCCCCCTACCCCGGAGGGTTCCTCAGCGCCTGCAACTCCAGGTCTTCAGCGCCTTCCATGGCCTTCGCCGTGATTTCAGCGGCTCGGCACCCTCTTGTCCCCCTTGCGGGGGTTAGCCTCACGAGGCTGCAGGATTCGCGTCATGCTGCGGGCTGGACAGTCGCTCCCCCCGAAGGGGCTTTCGACACTGCGCTTCGACGCCGGGCGTTTCCCCCCGACGCCGGCAGCCTGCTACCGGGCCTCCTGGCAGCTACCCGGACCGGACTCACACCGGCTGGCGGACACGAGCTTGCGCGTGGACTACCTCAACGCGACCACCTCCAAAGGTGACATCACGTCGCGCACCCACGCTGCTGGGCTCACGAAATCCGCGCTAGCGGAACAAGCCGTCGATACCGCTCGCACGAATCAACGAAGGGCCAGCCGGTATGCGTCCGACGTCCTATCTGCGCAGCGGTCCCACGTCGATTCCGCCGCGAACGCCCTGCGCCGGCGCCGAACATCGGCCATTGCCGCGTCGTTGATCGGCTCCTGTGCGACCTGGGCCAAGACGGCTGCCAGACCCGTCGCGTCACCGATGTCGAATACGACGGCGTGACCGCCGGTGCCCTCGACAAGAGCGGGCACCCTGCTGACGACGACCGTCACTCCGGTGGCCAAACCCTCCAGCGCAGGGAGCCCGAAGCCTTCGTCGCGTGATGGCATGACGAGTGCTCTGGCCCCGGCAACAATGCTGCGAAGCTCGGTGATGGGTGCATAGCCGTGCGTCTGGACGCCCTCGGCCGGTTCGTGCCCTGGCCCCCAGCCCTCCGGCCCCACCAGCAGCAGTGTCGGCGGAAGGGTACCGGCCGCCCGAATTTCCCCTCGAAACTGCCGGTACGCGGCCAGCAGAGTCGGCAGGTCCTTCCGCGGTTCCCGGGTTCCGACGAAGAGGAAGTAATCAGCCGGCAGACCGAGCCGACGCCGATCCCGCTGACTCGGCGCCTGGATCTGGAGCCATTCAGGGTCGACCCCCAGCGGTGTGACCACCACCTCGGGCACGGCCCGACCATAGGTATCGAGCACGGCGTCCGCAATCGCTTGGCTGGGGGTGCACACTGCAGCTGCCCGCCGCAGGCTGCGCGGCACCAGGTCACGCAACCGCCGGCTGGTGTCATCGACCACGTCGGGCATCGTCAGGTAGGCCAAATCGTGGATCGTGACCACGCCCCCGGCCCGCCCCGTCGGCGGGAGCACGAAGTTCGTCCCGTGGAAGACGTCGCACCGCCCGCTGAACAGGGCGACGCTGGGAAATTCCGCCCGCGTCCACACCGATCGCAAGATCCTGGCAGACATCGGGAAGGACCGCGTCGCCACACCGGGAGGAACGACTGCCGCGAGCCGGCCCGCGCCGCGCAGGGTGAAGGCCGTCGCGGAAACCGTGAGGTCGGCACGCTCCGCCAACGCCGCCAACAGATGCTCGGTATAGCGGCCGATTCCGGTGCGCTGTCCCAACAACGGGGTCCCGTCCAGTGCCACGTGCACCATGCCGGGCAGCTCCCACGTTGCTGTTCGGTCCGCGGTATCCGGCTGGCTCGGGGTGAAGCGGAATGCGGCTGAATGCGGCTGACTGCAGCGGACTGCACCGGACTGCAGCGGACTGGCTCGACCGCGTCGGCCCGACGGCCAGCAGGCCGGCCGGGTCACGCCGATGATAACGGCGCAGCGCTTCGGGCGGCGCGGTTGCAGCCCGACACCCGCCCGCTTCGTCCACGACGCGACCAGCGACGACGATGCTCTCGCTGCCGGTGCCGACCCCATTCTGCAGCACGAGCAACGCTCAGGCGCCAGGAGCAACGCACCCACACCGCGAGCATCGCCCCCCTGGCGCGACGACGCAACCTGGGCCCCCATCCCGTGAGATGGTATTAGGATGGTCCCGGGATGTCCACGCGTCATCGGGATGATCAGCGGCTCAGCGCTGGCGGCCACGGGCGCCCACCGACAACGAAAGAGGAACTGATCATGAGAGACGCCAATCCCGCCGTCCGGGAAGTGCTGCGCCGGCTCAGGCACGGCGGGGCGGAGGCGGTGACCGCGCGGCTGCGCATCCGGCTGAACAATCTGGCTCAGCCCCACATCGCTGATCCCACCGGCATTCTCGCGCTGCTGCGGATGGACGGTCTGCTGCCCGGAGGCGACCCGGACGCCTCTGGCGTGGCTGAACCTGAGATCCGGCCCACCGCTGCGGATGTCCCCCACGGTGCCGCAACGACCACCCCCCATGCGGGCTCACTCGGCCTTCTGGGGCAGCTCGGGGCACTCCTGGAGCGCAGCGATCTCCAGCGTCATCTGCCGTCGGTCTCGCTGCCGACGGTGTCACTGCCGACGGTGTCACTGCCGACGGTGTCACTGCCGTTGGTGTCACTGCCGACGGTCCCGCTCACGCCGGTGGCATCGCCCGAACAGCTGGCGGCCGCGGCCGCGCCCGGCGGGCAGCTCCGCCACCTCAGCCACACCGAGCCGGCCGGAACCCGAAATTTCGACCTGTACATCCCGACCGGCTACGCCGGTGCTCCGGTCCCGCTGGTGGTCATGCTGCACGGCGGCACCCAGAACGCCGCCGACTTCGCCGCCGGCACCGGGATGAACCAGCTCGCGGAGCAGCACACGTTCCTGGTCGCCTATCCGGAGCAGTCGCTGGCCGCGAACGCCGGCGGTTATTGGAATTGGTTCCGCCCAGCGGACCAGCGTTCGGGCACCGGCGAGCCGTCGATCATCGCCGGCATTGTCCGTCAGGTCATGCGCGACTTCGCGGTGGACCCCGGTGCCGTCGCTGTCGCGGGTCTCTCGGCCGGCGGGGCGATGGCGGAGGTGATGGCCGCGATCTACCCGGAGGTGTTCTGCGCCGCGGGCGTGCACTCCGGGCTCGCCTTCGGGGCCGCGTCCGACGTCGGATCGGCCTTCGCCGCCATGCAGACCGGCGGATCGCCGAGTGCAGCAAACCCGGTGCCGGTCATCGTCTTCCACGGTGACTGCGACGCCACTGTGGCCGTGGTCAACGCCGAGCGAATCGTCCAGGCGCGGCTGAAGGCAGCTGTCGCCGACGGTGCGAACCGCCGGCCCCCGATGGTCCACACAGGCACCGACGGCGGCCGCCAGCGGACCCGCACCGTCCACACCAACGAAGATGGCACCGTCATCGCGGAATCCTGGATCGTCGGCGGCGGCCGGCACGCCTGGTCCGGCGGCAGCCCGATCGGCAGCTACAGCGACCCGCGGGGCCCGGACGCCAGCCGTGAGTTCGTCCGATTCTTTCTCGACCACCGCCGCTGAAGGCGATGGTAGGGGTGGCTGGGCCCGGGTCAGTCGCCGTCGAGGGCCGGCCGGAAGGCTTGCGGGTCTGCGGCGAAGGCCGCCGACAGCGCGTCCTGCCATGGCCGTAACGGGGTGAGCCCGGCCGCGACCCAGGCGGCCGGGGACAGCACAGAGTAGGCAGGCCTGGGCGCGGGCCGCGGAAATTTGTCCGACGTCGTCGGCTGGACCCGGTCCGGGTCGGCACCGAGTTCGGCGAAGACGGCTCTGGCGAACCCGAACCACGTTGTCTCGCCGCTGTTCGTCAGGTGCAGGATGCCACCCGGCCCAGGGTGGGTGGCCAGTTCCAGCAGGCCGCCGGCCAGGTCGGCCGCGTAGGTCGGGGTGCCCCGCTGGTCGTCGACCACGGTGACGGTCGGCGTCGACGCCTCCAGCCGGGCCATGGTCTTGACAAAATTGGCGCCCGACCTGCCCCACACCCAGGCGGTGCGCACCACGTGGGACTCCGGGTACGTCGCCAGCACGGCCTGCTCACCGGCCAGTTTGGACGCGCCGTAAACGCTGTGCGGGCCGGTGGGGTCGTCAACCTCGTAGGGCCGGGTGCCGTCGCCGGGAAACACGTAGTCGGTGGAGACGTGGATGAAGCCGATGCCGTACCTGGCGGCCGACCGGGCGAGGGTGGCCGCCCCGATCTCGTTCACCGCACGCGCGGCATCGACCTCGGTCTGCGCCGCATCCACTGCTGTGTATGCGGCAGCGTTGATCAACACAGCGGTCCCGCTGACGTCGTCCCCACTCGCGCGGTGCGCGAACCCGGCGAGCGCGCGGTCGACCGCACCGGCGTCGGTGATGTCCAGCTCCGAAGAGCCACAGCCCACCACCGGGAAACCCGCAGCCCTGGACTGGGCCACCAGCTCAGAGCCCAACTGTCCGCGGGCTCCGGTGATCAGCAGATGAGTCACGACGATGCATCCTCCCGGCGGACATCGGCTGAGAAATCGGTCATCAGTTCGTGGTTACCGAGCGTAACCCGAGGCCGGTGTGCTGGCCGGAGAAGTGCTCGCCCCCGGCGATTCCGTGCCTCCCGCGTCCAGCCGTGCCGGCGTCACTCCCCGACGATCGACCGGGGTTCCGGCAGCTCCCTGCCACTTGCCCGTCGACCAGCGTCGCCGCGACTCGTTCGTGGCCCGCATGGACCGACCCGGGCCCGCAGCGCCCGCCGGATCAACGGTCGATGGCCGAACGCGCCTTCAGTGGCTCCCACCAGTCCCGATGCTCCCGGTACCAGGTGACGGTGTCGGCAAGACCCTTGTCGAAAGGCACCTGCGGGCTGTACCCCAGCTCGTTGTGGATCTTCGAAATGTTCACCGAATAACGCTTGTCATGGCCCCCGCCGCGCGGGTCGATGATCCGCTCGATGAAGGACTCGTCACGCCCGGTGGCCTCGATCAGCTTCGTCGTCAGCTCCGCGTTGGTCAGCTCGGTGCCGCCGCCGATGTTGTAGACCTCGCCGGCGCGGCCACCGGTCAGCACCAGCGCCAGGCCCCTGCAGTGGTCGTCCACGTGCAGCCAGTCCCGGACGTTGGCACCCTCGCCGTACAACGGCACCGTCTCGCCATCCATCAGGTTGGTGACGAAGAGCGGGATGACCTTTTCCGGGAACTGGTACGGGCCGTAGTTGTTCGAGCAGCGGGTGATCGAGACCGGCAGGTCATGGGTCTTCGCGTAGGCCCGCGCGATCAGGTCCGAGCCGGCCTTCGACGCCGAGTAGGGCGAGTTCGGCTCGAGCGGCTGCTTCTCGTCCCAGGAGCCGACATCAATCGAGCCGTACACCTCGTCGGTCGACACATGCACGAACTTCGGCAACTTGGTCTCCAGCGCGGCCTGCAGCAGCGTCTGGGTGCCCAGCACGTTGGTGAGCACGAAGTCCGCTCCACCCAGGATGGACCGGTCGACGTGCGACTCGGCGGCGAAATGGACCACCGCGTCCGAGCGCCCGACCAGCTTGCCGGCCAGTTCCGGATCGCAGATGTCGCCCTGGACGAACTCATACCGGTCGGAATCCTCGACGTCTTCCAGATTGGCCAAGTTACCGGCGTAGGTCAGCTTGTCGAGCACAGTGACCTCGGAGCCCTCCAGGCCCGGGTAATGATCGGCCAGCAGATGCCGGGTGAATGCCGAGCCGATGAAGCCGGCACCGCCGGTGACGAGAATGCGCATGGTTGGCCATTGTGCCGTACCGCAAACCATTCGATTGCATCGGCGGGACGCCGCAGGCGCCGTCACGATGCGAGAGCAATCAGCAGCAACCAGCGCCTTTCGGCCGATCCGGTCGGAGACGGGCCGACCCGCGGGGGCGCGCGGATCAACGGTTCGGGAGGGCTCCGCGGATACCCTGGGCAGCACTCCCGGATCGGCTGCCCTGACGCGAGCAGCAACGCCGACCGGTGGGTGAGGGGCAACCGAGGTGCACGGATCAACGTCCTGCCTGCAGGAGATCAACGTCCACCAGGTCCCGCCTGGTTTCGCGGTCCCGCCTGGTTTCGCAGGGCCGCGCGAGCCGCGTCACGCGACGTCTGACGGCAGTTTCTGACCGCAGTTTCTGACGGCAGCAAGAAAGGGCAGCACGCATGGGCTACTCGGGTGACTCGGATCCACGGCGGGGACCCCGCCGATACGGGCCGAGTTCAGGACGCCCGAACGGCCAGTCCGCTCCCGGCGGCCAGGTCGGTCAGGGCGGATCCGACAACCCGCGATACAGCCCCCCGCCCTCCGGCCAGCCTCCTCAAGGCCAGCCGTACCAGGGCCAGCCGTACCAGGGCCAGCCGTCGACCCCCTCCGGTCCCGCGGGCCCGGCCCAACCCGGCAGCCCCGGCCAGCGCGCGTGGTCGCAAACCAACCCGCCGACCCGGCAGTTCCCGGCCACGCCGGGCGGCGCTGGCTCGTCAGCCCAGCCGGCCCAGCCGCCGTCCGGACGTCCGCCGCAGTGGGAACCGCCACCCGGTCCGCCACCGCCGCGCGGGCCCAGACGGCCACCGCCTGACGAGCCCGGCCAACCCCGCGCCCGGCGCACTCCGGGTGGCGTGCTCGCCGCCCGGATCGTGGCGCTGGTCGCGGCCATTGCGGTGCTGCTCGGCGTCGGGGTGGCCTACGTGTTCACCGACGTGTTGCAGGCCAACAGCGGTACCTCGGACGCGGCCGCGAATGCGGGGTCGGGCGGGGTGATGTTCAACGGCGGGATGACCATCCTGCTGGTCGGCTCCGACGCGCGCACCGACGCCGACGGCAATCCGCTGACCACGGAAGAACTGGCTCAGGTAGCCACCGAGGACGACGGTGGCGGCATCAACACCGACACGATGATGCTGGTGCACGTGCCCGAAGGCGGGGGCAAGGCGACCGCGGTCTCGATCCCGAGGGACACCTGGATCACGCAGAAGGTGGCCGACCGGGTCACCGGCCCCTACGCCGACGGCACCGAGGGCACCTACCGCGCCAACAAGATCAACTCTTACTACGCCACCGCGAAGGCGTATACGGAGGAACGCCTGGTCAACCAGGGGGTGACGGACCCTGCGCAGCGTGAGCGGCAGTCCAACGAGGCCGGGCGGACGATGCTCATCCGGGTGATCCAGGCATTCACCGGGATGCAGGTCAACCACTATGCCGAGGTCAACTTGCTCGGCTTCTTCCTGCTGTCCAATGCCATCGGCGGTGTGCCGGTCTGCCTCAATGCCGCCGTCGACGACCCGTGGTCCGGGGCCAAGTTCGACGCCGGACCGCAGGACGTCCAGGGCACCGCAGCGCTGTCCTTCGTCCGGCAGCGGCACGGCCTGCCGGACGGCGACCTGGATCGGGTCAAGCGCCAGCAGGCGTTCCTGTCGGGCGCGGTCAGCAAGATCCTGTCCGTCGGCACGCTGACCAACCCGTCCAGGCTTTCCGATCTGGTCGACGCGGTCAACCGGTCGGTGGTGTTCGACAAGGGCTTCTCGGTGCTGAGTTTCGCCGAGCAGATGGCCAACCTGTCCTCCGGCAACATCACCTTCGAGACACTGCCCACCACCGGACCGGAAACGTCCACCAACAGCGACGCCCTCGCGACGAACCCCGCGGAGATCAAGGCCTTCTTCGGCGCGATCGCCGGCGGCAACGCCGAGCAGACCGCTGCACCGCAGACAACCGCGGCCGCCGTTGATCCGGCGGCGGTGACGGTGGACGTCCAGGACGGCACCATCGCGGACGGCGTCACCGCGTACGCGGCGGACATCGTGACCGAGGGTGGTTTCACCCTCGGCGCGCTGGGCGTGGTGCCCGGTACCAAGAAGGGGAACGAGCAGCAGAGCACCGAGGTCCACTACGGCGCCGACGGTGATACCGCCGCCCAGCAGGTGGCGGATGCCTTCGGGGTGGGCGAACTCGTGCCGGACGACGCGGTGACGTCCGGACACGTGCTGGTCCTCGTCGGCACGGACCTGAAGGTGCCTGGGTCCGGTCTGCGGTCCCCTGGGGCATCCTTCCAGCTCCCGACCCTCACCCAGCCCGCCGCCGCCCAGCCCGGCGCCGCGCGGGCCGCCGTCGCCATGCCCGCCGCCGCGCGGGCCGCCGTCGCCATGCCCGCCGCCGCAGCTGCCCAACCGGCTGCCGTCAAGGTCGCGCTTGCCGCTTTCTCGGTGCCATGCGTCAACTGAGCCTGCCGCCGTGGCAGCGGATGGGACGGACGACCGATGACACGCCCGCGTGAGGTCGGCGTCACCGCCGCCCTGCTCGGCCCGTTGCTGGCCGGCGATTCCGGCAGACCGCGCATCACCTGGTACGGCGCCGGCCGCACCGAGCTGTCCACGGCGTCGCTGGCCAACTGGTCGGCGAAGGTCGCCGGGCTGCTCTGCGACGAGCTCGGCGGCACCACCGGTGGAGTCGTCGTGGTGCGCGCGACGCCGAGCTGGCAGTTGGTGCCGCTGCTACTCGGGGCCTGGTGGGCCGGCATGACGGTCACCGACCAGGACGACCCGGCGGCCCTTGCCGCGTTCGTCGATCCGGGTGCCGACGCGACCTCCGACGAGGTGTTCGTGCTGTCGGGGCACCCGCTCGGCGCCCCCAGCACCGACGTTCAGGCGCACCAGCGCGACTTCTCCGGGGCGGTGCTCCCGCAGGGTGACCGATTCGCACCCTGGGGCGCTGGACCGGCCGCGGACTCGCCTGCGGTGCTGACCGCCGCAGGCGCGACCAGTGTCGCCGAACTGCTGGAGCGGGCCCGCGCATCCGCCTCCGCGATCGGGCCGGGCGGGCGTTTGTTCTCGATCGAGGACCTGACGCTCCCGCACGGCGTGGTGGGCGGCCCGCTCGGCGCCCTGGCGGCCGACGGTTCCCTGGTCCAGATCGGGCCCGGGTTCCCGGGGGGCCCGGATCATGGCGCACGGCTGGTCTCCGTCGCCGGTGACGAACGGGCCACCGTCACGCTGGGCACGAACATCCCCGGGCTGCGCCGGGTGGACGACTGACCCCACTGATCGGATCGACCGGCCCACCACGGGTGAGCGGCCAGGCAAACAAGACCTGCGCCCAGCGGGGTCGGGCGCTCAGGCCAGCAGCACGAACACGACGCCGCCGGCGTTGACGGCCCAGTGCAGCAGGATCGGCGCGAGCAGGCTGCCGGAGCGGACCCGCAGTTCGCACAGCACGATCCCGCCCAGCGCGGTGATCAGCACCGTTCCCGCGAGCCGCAGCGCGGCACCGCCGAACCCTTCGCCCACCGCGTCGGCCATGGCGGCATTCGTCGGTCCGGTGGCGAGTGCGGGCACGACATGCCAGCACCCGAACACCGCCGACGAGCCGAGCACCGCTGCCCGGCGGCCGCTGCGCCGGCGCAGCACGCCGAACAGCAACCCCCGGAATGCGAACTCCTCGTGGATGACCGTGCCGAGCGGGATCAGGATCACCGCGCTGACCATTGCGGCGGGCCACGTCGGAGCGCCGACCTCAGCCACGGACGCGCGCAGCGGGGTGATCGCCAGCGCGGCCAGATACGCCGTCGCGACCAGGGCCGCGACCCCCAGCCCCCAGCGCAGCCCGGCTGCCCAGGTCGACCTGGCAAGACCGAGGTCGTCCAGCCGCAGACCGGCCAACCGGGCCACCGCAGCAAGCAAGGCGATCAGGCACAGCCCGACCAGGATGTCGGGCCCCGGACCTACCCTGCTGGCCAGCACATCCGCGGCCACCAAGGACAGCGGGACGAGCACAGCGAGGACTCCGGCCAGCGAAAGGCGCGACCGCGTCGTGGTCGCGCCGGGGAGGAACCCGGTCGGGGTGACGGTGCTCATGGTGCTGTTCATTCTGACCTATTGCCGGAATGGGCATAGCTTCCCCGGAATGGCCAGGTTTCTGGGAAGGCCAGGTTTCTGGGAAGGCCAGGTTTCTGGGAAGGCGCGTCTCGGCGCCAGTTTCATGGACTCGGCTCCGCCATGTTCCGGCGCCGAGTGTGTGAAAGCGGAGCCGAGTCGTGAAAGCGGCGCCGAGTGGAGCGTGTCGCCGGGCCATATCCGGCGCAGCGGTGAATAGCGGTTGTCTGCTCAGGGTCCGATCCGACCAGATCCTCTGCGCGGTTCGGCGAAGGTGTCGCTTCGGCCGGGCATCCGTCGCAGCGTGACTCGGCGCGGCGCTGGTTCAGCCAGCGCAGCCGTTCAGGTCTTGGGGCTGCGTCCGGGCTCCGGTTTTTCGGTGTGGGCGCCGTCATGTTCCGGCGCCCACACCTGAAAACCGGCGCCGACTGGCACCACCACGGCACACCCGGGCCGGCAGACCGGCCGTGCCCGTCCCGGGAAGCCGTGCCCATCCCGAGCCGTGCCCATCCCGGGAAGCCGTGCGCATCCCGGGAAGCCGTGCGCCGC
>Ga0208478_1000747_pt1 | contig 10581 bp, 9 predicted proteins | sample NGESurdeep072012_5_FD_184462 | JGI IMG/M metagenome (GOLD analysis project Ga0208478, IMG submission 184462) | Arctic peat soil microbial communities from Barrow, Alaska - NGEE Surface sample 415-2 deep-072012 (SPAdes) | ecosystem: Environmental > Terrestrial > Soil > Wetlands > Peat ... | reverse complement strand
TGAAAAAAACGGATTCACACTCGATACACCAATAGAAGAGATTCCTGAAGATGCCATCAACAAGATACTTTATGGTTCTGATGAAGTGCTGAAGTTATCAAATACTCCACTTGGAATGACTTCCAACTATTTCTTAACTTTTGAAGGTGTTGTAAATTTTGTAGGTAATGTTGAAACAATAAACGGCAAGAAAAACGGAACAAAAATTAAGGATCAATATGTGCAATATAATGTTTGCCCCGAATGTAAGGGTACCCGTCTGAAGAAAGAGTCATTATATTTCAGGATAGCTGATAAGAATATCGGAGAACTCTCCGCCATGGATATCAAAGAGTTATCTGTCTTCCTGTCCAATATAGAGGAGAAGATGACCGGGAAGCAAAAATTAATCGCCGCAGAAATTCTAAAGGAGATAAGAGCCAGGCTTGGTTTTCTGCTTGAGGTTGGGCTCGAGTATCTCTCGATGAACAGAGGTGCCAGAACTCTCTCGGGAGGAGAAAGTCAGAGGATAAGACTGGCTACTCAGATTGGTTCAAGACTGGTCAATGTACTTTATATTCTTGATGAACCGAGCATAGGGCTGCATCAGAGGGATAACCGGCGGCTTATAGCCGCATTAAAACAACTCAGAGATGCAGGTAACTCCGTAATTGTTGTTGAACACGACAGAGAAATGATTTTGTCGGCAGATCATGTGATTGATATGGGACCGGGAGCCGGTCGTCACGGGGGACTTGTTGTTGCTTATGGAAATCCGAAGGAACTGATGAAACAGGATACGCTTACCTCTTCATATCTGAATAATAAAAAGAGGTTCCGGATTCCCGAAGAGAGAAGAAAAGGGAACGGTAAATTTCTGACCCTTTCAGGAGCCTCAGGTCACAATCTTAATAATGTGGATGTTACACTGCCTCTCGGTACACTTATTTGTGTAACAGGAGTATCAGGAAGCGGCAAATCATCGCTTATTAACCAGACTCTTCATCCAGCCCTGGCAAAGAAATTTCATAATTCCGGAAAATCACCTTTAGCATACAGGGAAATTACCGGACTCGAACATCTTGACAAGGTTATAGAGGTAAGCCAATCGCCTATTGGTAAAACTCCAAGATCAAATCCTGCAACCTATACCGGTGTATTCACTGATATTCGAAAACTGTTTGAACAGACAACTGAAGCTAAGATACGTGGATTCGGTGCCGGAAGGTTCTCTTTTAATGTTAAAGGCGGGCGATGCGAGGGATGCGAAGGAGCAGGAATGAAAACCATTGAAATGAATTTTCTACCCGATGTTTACGTTCATTGCACAGAATGTAACGGGAAACGCTATAACCGCGAAACGCTTGAAGTCAAGTATAAAGGTCAGTCAATAAGTGACGTTCTGGAAATGACAATTAATATGGCAGTAGAATATTTTGCTAACGTACCCTCAATTTATCAAAAAATAAAGACACTTCAGGATGTCGGGCTTGGATACATCAAGCTGGGACAACAGTCAACAACACTTTCAGGTGGTGAGGCTCAGCGGGTCAAACTAGCCACTGAACTGGCCAGACGTGATACCGGCAAAACACTTTATATCCTTGATGAACCAACGACAGGATTGCATTTTGAGGATGTAAGAGTTTTGTTGGAGGTACTTAATAAACTTGTCGACAGGGGTAACACAATTATCGTAATTGAACACAATCTGGATGTTGTTAAGATGGCTGATTATATAATAGATCTTGGCAAAGAGGGTGGGAAAGCCGGAGGTAATATAATATTCTCGGGATCGCCAGAAAAACTTGCTGAATGTTCTGACAGCTATACCGGGAAATATCTTAAAGCAGAACTTAAGGCATAAGAATTTAATTATATTTGAGTCGATTAAACTTATTGAAACCAAAATGGAGAAACCTGCTGATCTTATAAAAGATGCCTTTGAACAGAAAACATGGCATGAAATTCATACGACAGATTCATGGAGAGTGTTTAAAATTATCTCTGAGTTAGTTGAGGGTTTTGAAAAACTTGCACGAATCGGCCCATGCGTTTCAGTTTTTGGTTCAGCACGCACACCTGTTAATTCCAAGTACTATATTCTTGCTGAAGCTATTGCTTTCAAGCTTACACAGAATGGATATGGCGTTATTACAGGAGGTGGACCCGGCATTATGGAAGCAGCTAATAAAGGAGCAAAAAGAGGGAAGGGCAAATCCGTAGGTATTAATATTGACCTTCCTTTTGAACAGCACGCCAATCAGTATATCGATTCTGATAAACTGATAACTTTCGATCATTTTTTTGTCAGGAAAGTCATGTTTATGAAATATGCACAGGGTTTTATTGTTCTTCCGGGTGGATTTGGAACATTCGATGAGCTCTTTGAGGCAATAACCCTTATCCAGACCAGGAAAATAGGGAAATTTCCAATAATTTTGGTTGGAAGAAAATACTGGAGTGGATTAATAGACTGGATCAAAGAGGAAATGCTTGATGAAGAACATAATATATCACCTGAGAATCTGGATGTATTTACGCTGGTAGATACAGCGGATGAAGCTGTGGATTATATCGTTAAGTTCTATTCAAGATATCTGCTCAGCCCGAACTTCTGATCAGACCTTCCTCATCCTATCCATTTCCCTGGTGGCATCTTTGCGTTTGAGGGTTTCACGTTTGTCGTATTCTTTTTTGCCTTTAGAGATTGCTATTTCGGCTTTTGCCAATCCTCTGCCGTTAATAAAAACTTTAATGACTATGATTGTCAGCCCGCTCTCTTTTATTTTCCTTTCAATCTTTCTTAATTCACGGGAAGTAAGCAGCAGTTTTCTTTCCCTGAGAGGATCATGATTATTAAGATTTCCCCACCAGTATTCAGCAATGTGCATTCCTTTGATAAAAAGTTCTCCGTTACTGAAAAAACAATATGAATCGGCGAGAGTGGCTTTCCCGAGTCTGATCGATTTTATCTCTGTTCCCGAGAGTATAATCCCCGCCACAAATTTTTCGATGAACTCATAATCATGAGAAGCCTTCTTATTTTTAATGACAATATTGTTGGCGCCACCTTTCATAATCTTTAATAAAAAAGTCAGATTTTGATGCCCGTCAAAATTAAATAAATTTATGGTATATTGCTTTACCAACGGAAATGATTAAAAATGTGACCGTGGAGCTGAATTCTATCTACGACTTATTAGTAGTTACCGGACCAACTGCATCAGGTAAAACTGCCCTGGCTGCGGCCATTGCCCAGAGGGTAGGAGGTGAGATTATCAGTGCTGATTCACGCCAGGTTTACAGGGGTATGAATCTGGGTACAGGTAAGGACTATGCTGATTACCATGTAAATGGCACCAACATCCCTTGTCATTTGATTGATATTGCTGATCCCGGTTATAAATATAATGTATTTGAATATCAGCGCGATTTTAAGAAAATTTATTCCGATCTGAAAAAACAAAAAATATTCCCGGTTGTTTGCGGCGGCTCAGGAATGTATGCAGATAGTATAATAACAGGGTACAAAATGTTTGAGGTGCCTCCTGACAGCGGATTGAGAATTGAACTTGAGAAAAAATCGATGGAGGAGCTAAAAGAGATCTTATCAACATTCAAAAACCTTCATAACACAACAGATATAGACACCAGAAAGCGGGTTATAAGGGCTATTGAAATAGAACATTCCAGCAGGAACAATGGAAATCATCGAAGTGAGTTTCCAAAAGTCAGAGCCCTTCTTACCGGTGTTATGTTTGATAGGGATAGCAGGCGAAAAAGGATTTCGGAAAGACTAAAACAACGTCTGGATTCTGGCATGGTGGATGAGGTGAAGAATCTGATTGATAGGGGTATAAACACTGAAACATTGATTTATTATGGGCTTGAATATAAGTTTATTACTTTATATCTGACCGGGAAAATTTCTTACCTGGAAATGATCAGGGATCTTGAAATAGCTATTCACCAGTTTGCCAAAAGGCAGATGACATGGTTCAGGGGAATGGAACGGAGGGGCATTAAAATATACTGGATTGATGGCCAGTTGCCTTTGGAGGAGAAGGTGGAGAAAGTAATGGAATTATTAAAAGTCGAAAGTCTATTTTAAATACGTATCCAGCCACTCAAAAAATTCCCGTTGCCAGATCACAGAATTCTGAGGTTTTGTAACCCAATGGCATTCATCCTCGAAGAAAAGCAGCCTGCTTGGAACACCGTGTAACTGAGCAGCCTGGAAGGCCTCCATACTCTGAGTATATGGTATTCTGAAATCATTCTGTCCGGTAATTATAAGTATAGGTGTTGTCCACTTTTCAACCATAAGATGAGGGGAGAATTTATAGCTTGACAGATTTTTCCAGTATGGCCCCCCGTATTCTTTGTCAGGAAACCAGAGCTCCTCGGTGGATCCATACTCGCTTTCGAAATTGAAGACCCCGGCGTGAGCAATTAATGCTTTATATCTTCCCTGGTGTACACCTGCAAGGTAGAAAATCGAAAAGCCACCATAACTTGCCCCTGCTGCACCCATTCTCTTTGAATCAATGTAAGGTTCTTTTGCCATTGCATCGGTAGCATCAAGATAGTCCTGAATGTTTTTTCCGCCCCAATCGCCGGAAATCTGTTCTTTCCATTCCTGACCAAACCCGGAAACTCCACGACGGTTTGGTGCAAATACTATATAGCCTTTTGCTGATATCATCTGTATATTCCACCTGTACGACCAGAACTGATCCAAAGAGGATTGCGGACCTCCTTCACAGAAAAGCAGCGCTGGATATTTCTTTGCAGGGTCAAAGTCGGGAGGATAGATTACCCACATCTGAAGGTTTTTAGTATCTTTTGTTTTAATATACTTCTCCTCAACCTTCCCCATTTTGATATTATCGTAGATAAATTTATTTATATAAGTGATCTGTTTAATTGAATCTGTCTTCAAATCAATGATGGAAAGCTCAGGAGCCATCGACATTGAAGTCAGTTCTGAAACCATAACCCCCGATTTTAGCATAAATGGACCGAGATTATGCACTCCTTCTGTTACCTTTGTTACCCCTTTCCCATGAAGTTCAGTTTTGAATATCTGGGAAGTACCCAGATGAGAACAAACAAAGTATATTGTCTCGTTATTATCCCATGCAATATTCGATACATCAAAATCCCATCCTTTGGATGCCCATGTTCCGATTCCTTCATTGATATTGTAAACAAACAGCCGGTCGAGATCAGCTTCATAACCATCTCTTTCCATGCTCTGATATGCTATTTTTGAGCCATCCGGTGAAAAAACCGGGTATCTGTCATATCCCTTGTTGGCTTCTGTAATATTAATTTCTTTGCCTGTTTCAAGATTATATAGGTAGATATCTGAATTTGTGCTTATTGCGTCTGCTTTTCCACTAAGTCTTTTAGTTGTATAGGCTATTGATTTCCCGTCGGGATTCCATGCAATTTCACCGTCATCGAAATATGGAGAAGTTGGTGATTCAAACCTTTGTCCTTCCATAATATCTTTCCCTTCTGAAACTGTACTTCCGTCAAAGGAGGCAACAAAAATATGGCTGTATGAATAATCGCTCCAGTAGTTCCAGTGTCTGTACATCAGATTGTTGATAATCCTTACATTTGCTTTAGGAAATTTATGTTTCTCATTTGCAGTCTGATCCAATTTGACTCTCTTCGTAAAATATATTTTGTTTCCGTCAGGCGAAACATTGAAAATTTCAAAATCGCTTATCCCCGATATTACTTTCTGACCTGAGCCGTCTATATTCATTGTGCAGAGATTGCCTTTATTGACATAAGCAATTGATTTACCGGTGTTGATCCATTGGGGAGAACTTCCCCCATCGCTGGTCAGTCGTACAGGATTGGCTCCATTTAATGTTGTCTTAAAAATGTTAGTCCGTCTTGCCTCACTTTGAAGATCTATATCAGTGACTGTATATAAAACAGTCGATCCGTCGGGAGAAAGTGCAAAAGTTCCTAGTCTTCCGAATTTCCACATTATTTCAGGAGTCATCACTCCGCCTGCTTTCTCTTCAGCAGTCAACTGGTTATTGAATTGCGGCAAAGCCTCTTTTGAAACCTCAGGTTTTTGTTTGCATGAAGAGGTAAAAAGAAGTGCTAAAAGAATTACCGGCAGAAGATATCTTTTCATGATTCTAAGTTGTTTTCAAAATTATTACTTTTTGAGAGCTTCAGATACTTTGGCCTTCAGTTCATCATATAGTTCCGGATTATCCTTAAGGATCTGTTTGACAGCGTCACGACCCTGACCAAGTTTGGTATCTCCATAGCTGAACCATGAACCGCTCTTCTTGATGATTTCAAAATCGACACCAAGGTCAACAATCTCTCCGAGCTGGGAGATCCCTTCACCATATAATATATCAAAATCAGCCTTTCTGAATGGAGGGGCAAGCTTATTCTTCACAATCTTGACCCTTGTACGGCTGCCTATGATTTCTTCACCTTCTTTAAGCTGGCTGGTCCGACGAATATCTAATCTTACTGATGCATAAAACTTCAGAGCATTACCACCGGTGGTAGTTTCCGGATTACCGAACATTACACCGATCTTGTCTCTGAGCTGATTAATGAAAACACAGGATGTGTTTGTTTTATTGATATTTGCCGTAAGTTTTCTTAGCGCCTGAGACATCAGTCTTGCTTGAAGACCCATCTTGGAATCGCCCATTTCACCCTCAATTTCAGCTTTTGGTGTGAGTGCTGCCACTGAGTCAATAACAACAATATCAAGAGCTCCTGACCGGATCAGATTGTCAGTGATTTCAAGTGCCTGCTCTCCGTTGTCAGGCTGAGAAATAAGCAGATTTTCAACATCTACACCCAGTTTCTCGGCATAATTACGGTCAAATGTATGTTCAGCATCGATTATTGCAGCAATACCTCCATTCTTTTGTGCTTCGGCTATAGCGTGGATAGCAAGTGTTGTCTTTCCTGAAGCTTCAGGACCATAAATTTCTATAACTCTTCCACGTGGAATTCCACCAATACCAAGAGCAGCATCAAGTCCTATTGATCCTGTTGAGATAACCTGAATGTTATCGATTGCATGATCACCTAATTTCATTATTGTTCCCTTGCCAAAATCCTTTTCAATTTTTCCAAGGGTAACCTCAAGTGCCTTAAGTTTTTCTTTATTTATTTCTTTTCTTTCTTTGCTCATATATTTGGTTTTATTGATTGTACAAATCGAAAATCTGTTTTGTGTGCCCGCTGGTATCGACTTTTGTGATTATCTTTTCAATTATCCCTTTTTCATCAATGATAAATGTTGTTCTGATAACACCCAAAAAACTTCTTCCATATATTTTTTTTTCTCCCCAGACACCATAATCACTTAGAATTTTTTTTGAAGTATCGGCGATAAGAGGAAATGGAAGGGAATATTTCCCGGCAAAACCATTATGCGACTTTTCATTGTCAGGACTTACTCCGATAACTGCAAAACCTTTGTTTAATAATGAATCCCAATTATCACGAAGATTACACGCTTCTGCGGTACATCCGGGTGTATTATCTTTTGGATAAAAATATAAAACTACCTTTTTCCCCGTAAAATCACTTAGCCTTATAGATTTGCCATTCTGATCGATACCCTCAAAACCGGGGGCTGTCATTCCCTCTTTTAATTGTATCATGGTCATTTATTTTGTTATTATGGGTAAATTTACGAAGTTTGAATTGTTATTTGCAAAAAATCATTCAATTGTTATTAACATAAATCTTCTGGCAACGAATTACAACTTCAAAGTAATGTATTGAAAATTAATTATTTGCCAATTAAAACCCATGTATGAAATTGAAGAAACAGATAATTTTGTTTTGCCTTATAACGGTTATTGAGATACCTTTTTTCAATCTTTTTTCCCAGATCGCTAAGGCGAAACCTACCCGCCAATCCTCTTTTGAGGCATATTCACAAGGAAATTATGATAAGGCATACTCGGAATTCAGGGAACTGCTCCTGACTTATTCCAAAGATCCATTGTATAAGTACTATTCAGGCGTTTGCCTGGTAAAGATGAACAAGGACCCAGGTGAAGCAACAAGCCTTTTAAAAGAGGCTCTTCAGGGAGCCGATGCCGTTAAAACATTGCCATCTGATGGATTATATTATCTTGGGCGTGCTCAACAAATGTCAGGGAAATTCCAGGAAGCCTCGGAATCATATAATTTGTACACTGAACGGGTTGGGAAAAAAGCCGCAAAGGAAATGGGTGTTCCGGAATTATTACAACAGTGCATTCAAAAAAAAGGACAAGTTCCAGATTCTGAACTCAAACAAGTTGCGAACCTGAAAAATGACAAAGCAGACACCAGTAAGACAGAGGCTAAACCCACAATTAAGGAACCAGTTCAAAAAACTGCTGAAAAAACAACTGCCCCAAAAGTGATTCTTCCGTCAACCTATGATAATTTATTAAATGAAGCTATTGAATTTCAATTTAAAGCCGATTCCGTTCTTGAACTTGCCGGGGAGCAGAGAAAAGAGTTGGAAAAACAATCAGTTACTGAAAAGGCTGCCCTAAAGGTCAGGATTTCCGAAAATGAAAAACTTGCTGCATCTTTCCAGAAGTCAGCTGATCAGAAATACAGCGAAGCTCAGCTTGCTTTGAACCCTCATTATGATACATCCAAACTTCAAAAAGTGACTCCTCAAAGACCAGTAAAAAGTATAGTTAAGGATTCTACTGGAATGGTTGGCACTAAAGTGGTTAAAACATCTGATAAACAATCAGATACAGCTAAAGTAATCCTACCGGAAGTCAAACATCAGATGGAAGTATTTGCTTTGTTTGAAACATCCGCTAAACCTGCAGCAGACCAAAAAGCAAAGATCGTTATTGATCCGGAGGTGCCTGCAGGACTTATCTACCGCATTCAGGTTGCTGTCTTCCGTAATCCGGTTGCTCCTGCCTATTTTAAAGGACTTGGTCCGATTTATGGTTTCAAGGTTGAAGGAACGGATAAAACAATTTATTACGCAGGTATGTTCCGAAAATCTGCAGATGCCAATAAAGCTCTTGCAGCAGTGAAAGGCAAAGGGTTCAAAGATGCATTTATTATAGCATTGTCAGATAACAAACGTGTTTCGTCTGACAGGGCAGTATCGCTGGAAAAGGAATGGGGAAGGAAGCCGTTTTACTCTATAGAAAAAATATTGCCTGAGACACATGCAGATACTATTACTCCAACACTTACTTTCAGAGTTGAGGTAATCAGATCATTAAAACCTTTGAATGAAGATGTGGTTGAAGGAATCAGGAAAATAGCCGGGAAGATGGGGCTGGATATTAAATTCCTTGAAGACAAAAAAATTGATTATTTGATTGGGAAATTTATTACTTTTGAAACCGCCGCAGAGTATTCTGATCTCTTAAAAAGGAATGGATACCGTGAGGCAAAGATTGTTGCATGGCTTGGTAATAAAGAGATACCTGTTGAAACGGCAAGACAACTATTGGAAAAGCTGAAATGAAGGAAAAAACATTACATAAGGATGATAAGCTGAAAAGCGGAAGCGAATTGGGTTCACTGATTCTCTATAATGATGATATTAATACTTTCGAACATGTCATCAAATCGTTGGTTGAAGTTTGTGGCCACGACGCAGTTCAGGCAGAACAATGTGCTCTGATTGTACATTTTAAAGGAAACTGTGGTGTGAAACTAGGTGTTGTTGAGGTGCTTAATGCTATGAGCAGATCACTGAATGCAAAAGGACTTAATTCAAAAGTCGAAAGTCTGTAAAGTCATATTACTTTTGTCTTTCTACCCTGTCTTTCGGGGTTTCGTCGCGATGCTCCTCAACTTTTGTCTATGACTACTTTTCCCTGTGAAATATTCCATAGAGCGCCCTGTCGAATAAGGTAAGTATCATAATTCCGATAAAGACATATAGTGTTACTGAGGGAAGGGTATGACTGAAGATTGACGACATTTTTATCTCAGGCAATGAAAACTTAAGGTTTTTCATAAAACTTAAGACAGGATTATCCAATGAATCAGCTTTACTTGCGGGAATCAGAAAAGCCGAAGCTATTAACACAACTGTGAGAGTAGCCGAAATTACCGGAACAAGATTTTTTTTCCACAATCTGTCTGCAACGATTAAAGGGCGTGTATCTGACCGGATGCGTGTCATTACTTCTGAGGTAAAGTCTTTGGGAGCTTTTTCAATCCGCTCAGGGGTAATATACTGACTGAGAAGATCTTCTTTGAATTCTTTCTGGCTATTCATGATATATTAATTTTTTCTTTTCAACTTTTTCAATTATTTCAAGCATCTTCTTCCTTGCTCTGAATAATTTTACTTTGATATTTGATTTGCTTATCCCGGTAACATCTGATATCTCTTCAGTGCTCATCTCCTCATAATAATAGAGACTTATCAACCCTCTTCCCTCTTCATCGATTTTCTGAAGGGCAAAGTTAACCAATGCACTCCTGTATTCCTTTTCTGCTTCCTCCTCACTTGTGCTGACACCAATAAAATCTGTTGCGTCAACAGGAAAATCCTCAATAGAAAGAACACCCTTTTTCTTTATTCTTACAAGCGAGATCGTA
>Ga0208478_1000746_pt1 | contig 10584 bp, 11 predicted proteins | sample NGESurdeep072012_5_FD_184462 | JGI IMG/M metagenome (GOLD analysis project Ga0208478, IMG submission 184462) | Arctic peat soil microbial communities from Barrow, Alaska - NGEE Surface sample 415-2 deep-072012 (SPAdes) | ecosystem: Environmental > Terrestrial > Soil > Wetlands > Peat ... | reverse complement strand
CCTGGATACAGAAGTATGACAGAGATACATTATCATCAGCTTTAAGGCACCGCACTGTGGCAGGAGAGACCCTGACTGCACTTCCCTCTTTGACATGAACGATTTCTCCGTCGAGCCAGAACAAGCCTTTCCCTGCCGTGAACAGGTATATTTCCTCATTCCTTTTGTGTGCATGGGCAAAGGGGCTGGATTTTCCGGCTGGCATATTATTGGCTGAGATCTCTGCACCGGTGAGGGACAGCATGTCTTTCAGCATCACTCTGCCGATACTTTCCCTTAGGCCAAATTCTGTTACACTATATTTCTTTTGTTGTTCCATTTTGTATTGTATTTAATTAAATTAAAATCACTTAGCAACTTTGACACACATTAATCGGCTTTGATCCCTGATCAGGAGCTTGCCGTCAGCAAGTGCCAATGGTGCCCAGTTTTGATTTGGAGATCTTTTGTCGCCAGGTTCAGGTTTGAGCAAATCTGATGTTGCAATCGGTTTAAAAGCTGAAGGATCAGGTTCGATAAGATACAGCTTACTGCTGCCATCGGTGCTGAGAATCAAACCATCGGCGAGAATCAATCCACCCTTATCAAATAACGGAGTCCTACCGGTTTTCCATTTAATTTTGCCGTCAATACTCATGCAAACCAGGCCGTCTTTTCTTTCGTTGGTTGTATATTGAGCATAAAAATAGCCATTCACCAGAACCGGAGGCTGGGTATGCGATCCAAAATCAGCATTTTTATAAAGTTCCGTAACGCTGAAGCTGCCATCAGCTTTCCTCTCAATTTTTATCATTGCTGCACCGGCCTGGTATCCACCTGTAATCAGAACTCGACCTTCGCCGGCATCTACTGCACCGGGGACTGGAATTCCACATTGCCAGTTCGTATATTCCCATAGTATTTTCCCGGTAAGCGGGTCAATTCCAACGACTTTACCGCCGCTGGCGCTTTCTCCACGACCAGCTGAAGCGGTTATCATAACAACATGGCTCTCTTTTCCAACTTTTACGATTGCCGGACTAACATATCCGACTTCTCCAAGAGACGGCGTTGTCCATTTAACCTTACCAGTGAGCTTTTCATAAGCCACAATCCCTGCTTTAGGCGCCTGTGAAGCCACAATAAGCAAATCACCGTAAACTAATGGACACTGAGTAATAGCCCATCTCGGGATTTCACCGCCGCCGAAATCCGTCCAAACGTTCTTATTCCAGACGGGTTTGTGTGTGTTGATGTCTATGCAATAAAGGTTTCCATATGGACCGCATGAATAAATCCGATTACCGTCTAAAACAGGTACGCTTCGAGAGCCTGGAAACATAACAGATCCGGGAGATTCATAACCAAAATTCCAAAGTTCTTTTCCACTGGAAAGATCAAGACACCTCATTTTATCACCAACCTTGTCGTCTCTATCCAGTAAATAGACCTTCCCATCTTTTACCACCGGTCCGCCATAACCAATTCCCACTGCGGCTGTCCATAGAACCTCCGGTCCCTGCTGAGGCCAGGAGCGTAAAATATTTTTCTGGGTTGACGAACTATTCCCGTTGGGCCCAAGATACTGAGGCCAGTCTTGAGCGTAGGTGGAATTTATTGCAGTGAAGCAAAAAAACAGGAAAATAATTCTTAGACAAATTTTTGTTATCATATTAATGTTGTTTTAAGTTTTAAAATCTAACGTTCCAATATAGAAATTATTCTGCAAAATATAGTTAAAAGAAGTTGTCATAGGGGAGAGGCAGCTTCTACGTTAGCTTTGTAAGGAAGCCATGTCAATCACAAAACGGTAGCGCACATCGCTTTTCAGCATTCTGTTATTTGCTTTTATGTTCTTTGTTTTCATGTTTTTTTGTTTTATTCTGGTATAACTTCATTTAAGCATCTTATTGCATTCAAAGTCCTGGGATATCCCACATAAGGTAACAATTGCGTCATCAAACTAAGTAGTGTTTCTTTGTCGTTACCAACGTTGATATTACCCTGAAGATGCCCTTTTATTTGAGGTTCAGTTCCTCCTAAAGCAATGAGCATGGAAAGTGTAAGAAGTTCTCTTGTTTTTATATCCAGTCCTTTTCGCGTGTAGTAATCACCAAAACAATTTGCCGATAAATATTTCTGAATGTGAAGTTGATTTTTGGGTGATTTTTCATACATCTTATCAATTGTTTCCCCAAAGATTTCTTTTTGGACTTTCAATCCCTTTTCATATCGTGTTTCAGGTGTGGTTGTAGATTGACCTTCCAGTGGTAGTTTTATTCCCCTGCTTACCAGTATATCATTTGTGGCATGGATAAAATCAATTACCTTTGCCATTCCAACATAGGGTACAGACTGATATACAATTTCTTTCACTTCAATAGGAGTAACACCAATATTGAGTGCCCCACCCAGCATCACTTTATATTCGCTTAATGCCTGGCTGGCAATAGTTGAAGCTAAAATCATCATTACCCGGGTTTTTGTATCTAAATTCCCATAACCAATCACTTCATCAAAAGCGAAATTGTCAAATACTTCTATCAGTTCCGGATCTGTTCCCTTTACTGTAGATTTGTAATTCGGGAAAAGTTCTTCGTGGTTTTTAATTGCTGTTTCAGTTATACTCATTGGCCAACCCTCCAGATTTTATTTTTGTAAATATAAGTTTTTAATAAAAACCTTAAAATAATTGATTGTGAGATTCCTCGCTAACGCTCGGAATGACAGTATTTTATGTGGTAGCTGGGAAGCAATGGCGATTCGTCGAGCGAATCGCCATTGCTTCCCCAGCACACGACAACAATTGAAGTTGTCATTCCGAACGAATTCGCCATCAGGCGGAGAAGTGAGGAATCTCCCGGTTTATATCGCTTTCCCCATATTAAATGCTTCTTCCATTGCCGGCTTCCCTTTGATTTCTCCCTTATCCCAGGCTCCGGTGCCGTAGATAATTTTAACGATTAATCAATTTTGCACTGCCACCCGAATATCTGTCACCTTGCACAGTAATCTTAGATGAACCGGTGTTAATTTCCTGAAGCTCGCCAGGTGTGAGTTCTACAGCTGTGGCTCCCAGATTCTCTTTTAATCGATGCAACTTTGTAGTGCCCGGTATCGGAACAATCCATGGTTTTTGTGCAAGCAACCACGCAAGTGCAATTTGAGCAGGCGTAACATTTTTCCGTTGCGCAACTTGTGTCAGCAAATCTACAAATGCCTGGTTTGCTTTAAGGTTCTCAGGTGATAAACGGGGAACAGTGCTGCGGAAGTCTTTACTGTCGAAAGTCGTGTTTTGGTCCATTTTTCCTGTCAGGAAACCCTTGCCAAGAGGACTAAACGGTACAAATCCTATTCCAAGTTCTTCAAGTATTGGGATTATTTCTGCTTCCGGTTCCCTCCACCACAATGAGTATTCGCTTTGCAAAGCAGTAACAGCTTGCACTGCATTAGCACGGCGTATTATCTTCACACCTGCTTCGGAAAGACCAAAGTGTTTCACTTTTCCTTCTTTAATAAGGTCTTTCACTGCACCTGCAACGTCCTCAATAGGTACGTTTGGGTCAACCCGATGCTGGTAGAATAAATCAATAACTTCTACCCTGAGCCGTTTTAGTGAAGCCTCGGCAACTTGTTTGATATGCTCCGGAGAACTATCAAGTGCGGAAGCTCCGGTTGTGTCAAAGCCAAATTTTGTGGCAATAACCACTTTACCGCGAAAAGGAGCCAGAGCTTCTCCTACCAGTTCTTCATTAATATACGGTCCATAAACTTCTGCTGTGTCAAAAAAAGTAACCCCGCTTTCTACTGCTTTATGAATAAGTGTTATCATCTCTTTCTTGTCAGCAATAGTTCCGTAACCAAAGCTCATTCCCATACAACCAAGCCCTAGGGCGGAGACTTCAAGGTTGCTTTTTCCTAATTTACGTTTTTGAATTTTTGTTTCCATACTTATACTTTTATAATTAAAGTACAAAGATAAATATGAAACAGACCTTATAATAACTAATTTAAAACAAAAACTTACGAAATTGAAACAATTCGCAGCTTGCTTCGAATTGCTTCGATCCCCTAAGGCAATTTCTAAATGATTGCTGACTATGCAGCAAGCAAAGGAAAATCTGCTTGCGGGGATTCAAACATTTCTGAATTTTAAAGGACTTAGCTGAACATGTTTTTTGAAGAAGTTATTGAAATGTGTGGCTTCAGTGAAACCCAGAGCGTATGCAATTTCAGACACACTCCAGGTACTATGCTTTAACAGGATTTTTGATTCCTGCAAAATACGTTCTGCAATAACCTGAGATGTAGTTTTTTGCGTTGTCTCTTTTATGGCTCTGTTCAGATGGTTAACATGAATGTTTAACTGGCTTGCAAAATCAGAGGCTGAACGCAGGTTGAATCTCTGGTGGAGGTCATCAATCGGGAATTGACGCTCCAGAAGTTCTAAAAACATAACAGAAATTCTTTTCGAAGCATTTATTTGTTGCTTGTCAATATTTGTTGTTGGCTGAAGTTTCATTGCAAAATGAAGCAGTTCAAAAACAAGATTCCGTAATACATCGTATTTATGTTGATAATCAGAATTTATCTCTTCAAACATCCGTTCGTAAATAGCTGCTGATTTTTCAACCTGTTCATCAGACAATTCAAATATATGTGTACCGTTTGGCTGAAAAACTGAATACTGATTCAGGTCACCATATTGATGAAAAAAATGTTGATTGAAAATGCAAAATGAACCACTCCGTATGTTATCAAGATGTTCCCACTTATAAGGTATCTGCGGATTGGAAAAGGAGAGTGCCTGTTTTTTAACCTCCACAACCTTATCGGCATAATGCACCTGGCTGTTACCTGTCACCAGCATGATTTTATAAAAATCACGTCGTTTATAAGGTACAGGTTGAGCCTTGTCCCCTACAAAAGGTTCCAGACGAAAGACATTGAAATGGCCGATCTCATTTTTTAAATTATCAGGCATCCAGTCGAATTTCCTTTTGTAAAATTCTTCTATTGTTTCAATCTTATCCATACCTGCAAAATTACAAATTTCAAATAGTCATCAATATCATATCTTTAAAATATCTATTGTGCTTTAACATATTTATTATTGAAAGAATAGATCAAACTTGCATTCCAGACAAAGTCTTTATGTCCGGGAACATGTGATTGAATTGTCTTGTTACCGAATACAGAGAAAAATACCGGGAAATTCCTTCTGGCTAAGGTCATTGTTGAGGTTACATTGAATCCATCATTCTTATTTATTCTTAAATAGTAAATCTATGGCATGTAACTTAGAAAAAATTTATCCGATAATTTAATATTTGAGAAATTCATATTTAACATTGCAAAGTGAGTATTCCTTACATTCACATTATCAATGCCATATGAATACAGGTAATACATACCAAGACTGATATTATTTGTAAGGAAATAATTGGGAGCAAGTTCTCCTGCCAGGTATCGTTGCGTAATAATGGTTTCTTTAGATTCTCCATTTGTTAAAACAGTCAAGGTTGAATATGACAGTGATTCATGTACCCCAACCCTGACGAATAACTTGGAGGTATTTACTAATTTATATCGCCACCAGAAAAAGAAAGACCAGGGCTTTCCTTCAAGTGAAAATCGAAATTGTGGTTCAAAGCTGAGTTTACCTCTTCCTGCTGTCAAATCAAATAATACGGCAGGTTTATCCAGTGAAAAAGTAGGGATCAGCGAAATTCCGTTGTTGGTAACAGTTACAGCACCGCCAAACTGGCTGACAACCTTTGTACTATCTGTATTTTGAGAAAATGCGAAATGAGAAAAATCAAGAAGAATAAAAATCAGTAGTACTTTTTTTATTAGATCTTTTGACATCAGCTTGTATGTTAAATATTTTCAAGCTGCAAAGGAATTTGATTTAGTTACCTTTTTATAACAAATTTCAAAGGATTAATTACGATTTTCAAACAATTCGTTAAATTAAGTCTGTGGCAAAAGTTTCAACTGGATTATCAAATAGCCCTAATTCAAATTTTAACCTAAGCAATCTTGTTACAGATTCATCTATCCTCATTTCACTGATTTTTTTCTCCCTAACGAGCTTTATTATTACCTCCGGAATATTTTCACCCCCGAGCTGATCTACGCCGGCATCGATTAGTTTTTGCACCCTTTCCTTCTGACTTAGTTTCTCAACTCCCCAGGCTCTTGCAGGAAAATTGAAAGTGGTATACCTAATCTTGTTTTTTCAGTAAACTGTTGCATTCTGTTATACCAAAGAGCAAGGGTATCAGGTGAAGGAACCATAAAAAGATTAAAGTAATTTATATGCTGATCAGAAATCGATTTCAATGCATTCGACATAAATGAAAATATTCCAGCCTTGGCAGGTTTATCTTCAATCGATCCGTCACTATTCACTCCTGCAGGAGTATAAAACATCATTCCCGTTTTCTCTTCTATGGTCATTTGACCCAGCAAGTCCTTGATCCTGAGTTCAACAGGCTGCCTTGCATCTTCATAAACATCAAGTTTGCCGTTTTTATTCAAATCTCTGAATGTATAACGATGAATCGTTTTAATCAACCCTGATTCAGCTGAAACGGTAGCCGGCAATTTGTTTTCCGGCGAATTTCTACAGGAGGAAAGCATTAGTACCAACACTAGAAGAGTGCTGAAGCAAATTTTAATTTTTCTGAGTGGCATAGTAGAATTTTTTCAAGTTGAATAAAGTAATTAGTTAATTTTCTTTTGTCCCTTTGATCTGGAACATTTCCATCATATTTCCGGTAATGTTTTTATCGTCTTTTATCTTTAGCATCAGTGTTATATCCATTCCCTGTGCATTGAATGTAGCTTTGAATACGCTGTCTGCTACCTCTATATTAGCAAGTTCCAAAGGAGGATCGGTCTTACCTGGATCCGCCATGTTCCCAGTTATTTTATCGTCTTTTTTCCCGATATTGATAATCATCTTAGTATCTCCATCAGGTACACCATATACCATCACATCCCATTTGCCGATAAAGTATTTTTCTCCGGTCTTTATTGACTGAGCATTTATTGAATCAATGGTCGCAATACAGGTCAAAATAATCATTGAAAAAATAATTGGGAGTTTTTTCATAGTTATAAAGTTTAAAGTTTTGTTTCGTAGTTTGAACTATGCAAAGTTAATATTTATTTGTATATTCCGTAAAAAATACGTAATATTGATTAAATTTTTTCTATGAAAGATTTGGAAATTTTACGAGATGACATTTTAAACGGGCATAATTATTATCTCAGGAATGTTTCAATTGACAATGTAATTTTTGGTTATCACAGAAAGGAATTAAAGGTTTTGCTGCAACGTCCTCAGGGAGTAACTAAATGGACGGTTAGCGGTGGTTATATAAAAAGGACTGAGACTATAGAGGAAGCTGCAGCACGCATTGCTATGGAAAGAACCGGGTTGAAGGATCTGTATCTTAAGCAGTTTAAAGCATTTGGAAATCCATCGAGAACAAGTGATGGCTCGATATCGGCCAAATTAATTGGTGCTCTTGCAGGTGTTAAAGTTGATAAAGGAAACTGGATGCTTGACTATTTTGTATCCATTGGATTCTACACACTTACGGAATTCGACCTTGTTAAACCAAGTGGTGAATTTTATACTGAAGAATGCCAGTGGTGGGATATTTTTAAACTTCCGGTTTTATTGTTTGATCATAAATTGATCATTGAAGAGGCTTTGAAATCTTTACGGCTCCACATCTATCATTATCCTATCGGGTATGAGTTACTACCTGATAAATTTACACTTCCGGAAATAACATCCCTTTATGAAACTATACTGGGAAAGAAACTTGACGACAGGAATTTTGCAAAAAGGCTTCTGGCCACAGATATTATAACCAAATTAAATGAAAGAAGAAATATTGGTGCGCATCGTTCTCCATTTCTTTATGTGTTTAATAAAGTAAAGTATGATGATGCATTGAAGAATGGATTAGTATTGGCTATCTGATGAATTAATTACATGACTTTGGCATATTATTAAAAGTTATGTTTAGGTAAGTATGAGAACAAAATGGCTCTTAGAAATTTAAAATAGTATTGTATGAAAAGAATGATCGTAATATTAAGTCTGATTTCATCGGTGAATTTCTCCTTCATTCAGGATAAAGAAAGGACATTCTGTAATCCAATGAACCTCAATTACCGTTTCCAGTCATCCAGTGGTCTTTCTTATAGGGAGGCTGCAGACCCGACTATGACCATGTACAAAGGCAAATACTTTCTATACGCATCCCATAGCGGCGGTTACTGGTATTCCGATGATATGCTTGAATGGGAGTTCATACCTGGTAAAAGTCTTCCCATTGAGGATTATGCCCCGGATGTAATTACTATTAATGATACCACCTATTATATGGGTTCATCCATGGCTAAGAAAAATATTTTTTATACCACTAATCCCTTTGAAGACAACTGGAAACCGATGGAAAAGACTTTGCCATTCCCGGTTTGGGATCCGCATTTTTTTCGGGATGAAGATGGAAAAGTATATCTGTATTGGGGATGCTCAGATCAGGAAACCCAACCTATCAGGGTGGTTCAGCTCGATTCAAAGATGCAGCCAGTAACAGAACCTAAGACCCTTATCACACACAATCCGAAATTGTATGGATGGGAAAATCCCGGGGAACTAAACGAGAAAGAAAAAAACGGGTACAACGAAGGTTCGTGGATGAACAAATATAATGGCAAATATTACCTGCAATATGCCTCACCAGGCACGGAATTTAAAACTTATGCCGACGGCGTCTATAAATCAGACTCACCAACCGGTCCTTTTAAATATGAAACTTACAGTCCTTTTTCCTATAAACCTGGTGGTTTTATCGCCGGTGCAGGTCATAGTTCTACATTCCAGGATAAATACGGGAATTACTGGCATGTTTCCAGCATGAGTATTAGTATACGTCATATTTTTGAACGGCGCCTTGGTTTGTTCCCTGCATGTTTTGACAAAGAGGGTGAGTTAAGAACATTCACGGCTTTTGGCGACTACCCTACCATTATGCCTGACCACAAAATCGATTTTGAAAAAGAAAGCCTTTTCAGGGGCTGGATGCTGTTATCCTATAACAAAAAGGCCAGTGCATCTTCATCTGATGAAAAATATCCGGTCAGAAATGCATTTGATGAAAATATAAGAACCTGGTGGTCAGCTAATACAGGCAATGCAGGGGAATGGCTAAGCGTTGAATTAGATGATAAGGTTGACATCAACGCGATTCAGGTGAATTTTGCCGATAATGATTCAAAGCTTAAACCAGATAGTAAAAATATTCTGTATTGCTATCGGATTTTAGCTTCCAATGACCAAAAGACATGGAAGGTGATTGTTGATAAAAGCAAAAACACCATAGATGCCTGTCATGACTATATTGAATTTGACAAACCTTTGAAAACCAAATATATTAAAATTGAGAATGTTAAAGTGCCCGATGGAAAATTTTCAATTTATGATCTGAGAATTTTTGGAAACAAGAAAGGCAAAACACCCAATGAGGTCTCCGGTTTTACTGTTAAACGCGATGCATCTGATAGTCGAAGGGCAAGCATAAAATGGACTAAAGACAATTCGGCAACAGGCTATATAGTAAATTATGGCACCGATATTAACAAATTGTATTCTTCATATATGGTTTATGACAGCGATTCGATCAGGTTAACCGGTTTGAATAAAGATGTCACTTATTATTACAGCATCGATGCCTTTAATGAATCGGGAATCACCAAAGGGACAAAGAAAATGACACAATAACCTGATCAGAAGGAAACTTATACTTGAGAACCTCCTGCAATATTACAGGAAGTCATATGGTGTTACTAAGAACAAGATCCCTGGTTGCATCTTTGCTGAAAAACTCGTTTTGGAGAAAAGGAACGAAGTGATGCAGTTCCGTTCAGCGTAAAAGGAAGAGTTGCAACCCCTGTCTTCATGGAATCCCTACAACTCATCATTAGGATTAGTGCTTTTTTGGGAAGTTCCAAAAAAAACGAGAGGTCGATTTTGACCTCTTGTGCCGTTTGGTACCCCGAACGGACAAAAGTCGCAACCAGTTTAGCAACTTTCTTTTTTCCTCATTACTCAAATCACATTCTTTACAATCCATTAAATCAATAGAATAGAGTCTGATAATAACTATTAGGTATCTTTTTATAACGTATCAGAATATAATTGGAAAAGCCACTGGCCTCGACCAATGTCAGCCGGATTATATTGACAACTCAAAGCCGGAATTAAATGATTATCAATTAATAATTTTCATCTAAGACAGGAAGACCGGCGAAATGTGCTCAGTATGTCCGGTTTTTGCACCTGCTTAATGTGGTCAATTTTTTTCGACGAAAGATGGACAAGTCCTCTGGCATTCCACTTATCAGTCTTGAAAATGTGAGAATGATGTAACTTATTCCTAAAATTATGTAACACAATATAGAGTGTAAAGACATTACTTAGTATCTCAAATTCAAGGCAATTTAAAACTCAAATAAATGAACACAACAGAATTAAAAGGAAACTGGAATGAGCAGAAAGGCAAGCTCAAAAAGAAATTT
>Ga0208478_1000745_pt1 | contig 10584 bp, 8 predicted proteins | sample NGESurdeep072012_5_FD_184462 | JGI IMG/M metagenome (GOLD analysis project Ga0208478, IMG submission 184462) | Arctic peat soil microbial communities from Barrow, Alaska - NGEE Surface sample 415-2 deep-072012 (SPAdes) | ecosystem: Environmental > Terrestrial > Soil > Wetlands > Peat ... | reverse complement strand
TTCGCCTGGTTTGGCTATGAAAAGGAGTTCCAATTCGATCTTTACATCAAGCAGGTCGGGCAAGAGCGGACAGTGCAGCTGACCCACCATCCGGCCACATTTCTGGGCGCTGCATGGTCTCCCGACAGCCGCTTCATTGCTTTCATGCGCCAAGCCGAGCCTGAAGCCTCTGGAATCTTCGTGATTTCTTCACTGGGAGGTTCCGAGCGCAAACTGACCAATATCACTCAGTATGTCGATTGGTCCCCAATTGGATTGAGTTGGTCGGCGGACGGCAAGTGGTTGGCGTTTGCCAAAGCGAACTCTTCGACAACCAATCCGAATTCTTCGCCTGAACAATTCAGTATTCACCTCGTGAACGTGGACACCACCGAAGAGCGGGTTCTGCCTCACCCTTCGCCGGATTGCGAGCATACTTGGCAACCTGCATTTTCCCCAGACGGCAAACATCTCGCGTCCGTCTGTGTGTTGACCGAGGGAGTCGCTACGATCTACGTGCAAACCCCCGATGGCAGAGACGCGCGTGAAGTGACGGGAGCGAGGTCCTCGGAGGGTTTTGCCGGTATTGCCTGGGCTGCGGACAGCAAGTCGCTTCTCTATAGTTCCGACCAACATCTCTGGCGCATTCCGCTAGCGGGCGGAAAGCCGGAGAAGCTCCTCTTTGCACAGGACGTGGAATCGGTGGCGGTCGCCCGTACTGGTAACCGACTCGCCTACGCTCAGGTGCGCCATCCCGGCAATATCTGGCAACTCGAATTGCCGAGCCAGTCAAAACCTGCGGGTCCAGCCACCAAGTTGATTTCCTCCAGCCGTGGAGACGCGGGTGCGCACATCTCGCCCGACGGCAAATCCATCGCGTTCCAGTCTTGGCGCTCTGGAAATCCGGAGGTCTGGCTGTCCGACCGCGATGCATCCAATCCCGTCCAATTGACTTCCTTTGGAGGGCCTCAGATTGGGGAACCGAGCTGGTCACCCGACAGCCGACGGATCGTCTTCGATGTGCGCGCTTCGGGAATTGCAGAACTCTACGTGGTCAACGCGGAGGGCGGGCCTCCGAAGCTACTTCAAGTCGGGACGCCAAATGCTTCGAATCCGTTTTGGTCGGCCGATGGCCGCGAGATATATTTCTCCACCGAACCATCTGGAGCCATTTGGAATGCGCCGGCGGAAGGCGGAGCAGCGGTTCGGTTGACCGGAGAGAAAGGAGGTCAATTCGCGCCGCAAGAAGCGGCGGACAAGACTCGTGTGTTCTTTGCCAAGTATGAGGGCGGCCATGAACATGTGTGGTCCGCGTCCGTAAATGGCGGCGACGAACGCCCTGTCACGGGTTTGCCCGCCGACATCCGCTGGGTGGCCGCTAAAAACGGTATGTACTTCGTCAATGGTGACCCGCGACATTATTCGCTGCACTACTTCGACTTTTCCACTCAACACGCCCGTAAGATTGCGGACCTGCCCGGCTTGTTCGCCGTATGGGGTACCAGCCTCTCGCCTGACGGCCGTACTTTTCTCTTTACAGGAATCGAGCATTCCGAGGGAGACATAGTCCTGGTGGAGGGGTTCCAATAGATTGTCCTGTCCCGCTCGGGCCGGATGCCTCACACAATCTGGTTTTGCTTGTGTGGGTCTTTTGGCCGGTGTAGCACAATCTCCTCACTTCGCCGATTGTGCGAACCACATTGGAGATGGTGGTTGCTTTCGTTCCTTCGCCGCGCTGATTTTGCGTGACTCCCCCTCCTCATTTGTTTTATCCATGAAACTGGCATGTTTCGCCTGAGGGCGAAAGTCGACGTGACGGACGTCGCCATTCCCGCGCGTCGAGCGGACTGGAATAGTCCGCAGTCACGTGTTTTGCGTCTTCTTTGAAAATACTGGTGCTCTTACGGATGACAGGAGTGTGCAGGAGATTGCAGATATAAGTCTTTACGGCTGACATGGATAGCTACAAGCAGTTTATTTATCAATTACATGCAAACAATTTCCGCCCAAACCACTGAGAACAAATGATCGTCAATATTGTTTTTCGCGGAAGTTTCGCGTTATCGGACGTTGAGCAGCTGAACCTACTGAGAGAAAGAGCGTAGTTGAGAGCCGAGGGGAACGCACTCGAATTCTCTGCCCGGAAGTGCCAGCAGCACGCAGCCATGGGCGACCAGCCGCGCACTTCATCGGCCCAATACGGCGCCATGAAGGTAGGCAAGCCCGCAGTTTTCGTACGCAGCGTGCGTTCCAGGCCGTGGCGTTACGGCAACGGATTCGCCGCCGACTCCTGCGCCGCAACAAAGGCCACGGGAACCGCTTCCAGTTCCATCTCGATTCCGCCGATGGCCGACGCCGACCAGTTGTAGATCAAGGCCCACAATCCCCCAAACAAGAAACCCAGGCCGGCGTAGAGGAAGGGCATCATCGCCGCCATGATCAAGAGTCCAACCATTCCCAGCTTCTGTTGCGCGGGTGCGGCCGCGAGTCCCACCACTCCGACAAGCACAACCAGCAACGCGACCAGTACTCCGATGGCCGCGTGCAGGATCGCGAAGACCTTGGCACAGGAAAGTACTCCCACCGAACGTAGCCGTACCATTTCGTTCCCCTTACTTGTCCTTGTATTTCTGCAACAGCTTTGCGTTGAACTGTTCGCTCTGGCCCTTGGGAACGCTCAGCGTCTTCCATTCCGCGCCCTTCCAGTGCCGGGCGAGATAGGCAATCTGTCCCACGTGGTAGGCGCTATGAGCGGCCTGGCGGTTGATGGCCTGCAACACGGTGTGGGGTTCGCCACGAATTGTTACATTGCGCTGCAGGTCTTCGGGGCTGATCCCGTTGAGGGCCTCGAACACCAGATGCCAACCGCGCTCCCACGCGGCGAGGATCTCCGCCCGGGCGGCATCGGCGGCGATGATGAATTCCTGGTCGCGGTTGCGGTCGGGCTTCTCGCCGTCGCTGGTCAGAAAATCTGTAAACCGGGAACGCATGTTGCCCGCCATGTGCTTGACGATAACGGCCACGCTGTTGGATTCAGCGTCGAGCACGGCGAAGAATTGTTCGTCGCTTAGTTGCGCAATTGAATCATCTGCCAGGCGCTTATGCCCGCGCAGACTGCGGAAGGCTTCGTCAATATACAGAGCGCCGATCTCAGGCAAGTACGTACTCCTTGGGATAGTCGTCACGCACGAATCCCCGCGAAGCTCCAGCATACTCCCGCACTTCGGCAGGCGTGTTAAAGGAGTTTGGCATCGAGGTCCGGGAGTTTTTCCGGAGGAAGAGGTCCGAAATTCTTCAGCAAGGGCGGGTTCGGTGGCACATAGAAACGGTGTTGATTGCGCGGTTGCGACGCCCGCTTCAGTCAGAAATGTCGGTGCCGCTCGATGACGAATCACTAGACGCGAACCGGCGCAATTATTTTTTTAAAGAAAATGGTTGACATTCCCTCCAAGTAACCGCAATATCTAGTGCCAGACACGATGCTCATGCAATATCTAGAGCATTGATGACAACTAGGCCACATCGGCCAAGCGACCTTCTAGGGAGAAGGTTCCAAGGAGAAAACACAATGGCAACGAAGAAAAAGGCAGCAAAGAAAGCCGCAAAGAAGAAAAAGCACTAACCAAACAGGCGGGGCGTAGGCCTCGCTAAATTTTTGCAAGATAAAGACTGGCCTCCGCGACTTCGTCTCGGAGGTCTTTTTACTGCGGGTGATTCAGCCCGTACACAAGGCGGTTGTTTGCAGGGTTGGTTCGTGCTAGAAGAAATCCTTATGCTGCTTTGCGAAACCTTGGCGGGGGCCGAGGAGGGGGCTCGAGCGGCGGGCAAGGGTTTCCGGAATTTCTCATGAGTGCTGGAAAGAAAAAGGCGCGGCAGACAGGCATCACTGACGATACGGTGATTCCCGACAAGCTGTATTTCCGGATCGGAGAAGTTGCGAAACTGTGCAAGCTGCAGGCGTACGTACTGCGTTTCTGGGAAAGCGAGTTTCCGCAGTTGAAGCCGGTGAAGAGCAGCACCGGGCAGCGGATGTACCGGCAGCGTGACGTCGAGAACGTGCTGCGGATCAAGAAACTGCTGTACGAAGAGGGCTTTACCATCGCCGGCGCCCGGCAGCAACTCAAGGCGGAAGCCAAGTCGGCTAAGATGCAATCTGGGCTGCCATTCCTCAAATCAGGCCGCGGCGACAGCCTCAAGAAAGTGCGCCAGGGACTGCAGGAGATTCTGGGGATTCTCAAGAAAAAGCGATAGGCCGACCCTGCCCTTCGTCTACCAGCCGACAATTTCCATCCTTAAGCAATCGTGGGCCACGAGCCATCCCGCCGCCGAGACAATGCGTCGCCGGCGGCGCGCTCTACAGCGCCATCATCGCGGAACGGGCCTGCGCGGTGGAAGCAAACGGCACTTTCCAGTGGAACCGTCCCATCAAGAATTGCAAGAGCTTCGTTGTAAGGGCGAGGCTGAGCGAGCCGACTACCAGACAGACCGGAATCAGCCACCAGCCCAGCACCTCATGAACCGGGGACGCCGGGTTTGTCATCGTAGCGCCCAGGCGGAAGCTGAAATTGAACTGGTCGGGTCCGACCCAGAGCCCGGTGTTTCTGGGGAAGAAGGGCTTGATCAGGGCGAGTAACAGAAAACTCACGCCCATCATGTATCCGATGAGCGCGATTACGAACACGATAAATCCTTCTACACCTGTGGCGGCCCAGCGCAATGCGGCGCGCAGGATCACGACGGGCGAAAGACTTGTCCGCGCTTGTTGCACCAGCAAGCCTGTGCGGTACTGCTGCGCCAAGTCGTCGGCCGGACCCAGTCCCGCTAGCACGGTTTCGACGCTGGTCCGGGAATCGCTCGATCGTTCGCGGATGTGCATGTGGATTTCTTCCACGATGTCCTCGCGCTCGGCGACCGTCATGCCCGTGAGGGAGGCTCTTAGCCTAGCCAAATAGTCATTCACCTGGATTTCGGGTGTCATAGAGGCTGCTCCACTTTTCTGTCTTTTAATACCGGTTCAATCAGGCTGCCGAGTGCGGCAGAGAACTGCGTCCAGGTTTCGGCCATGCGGGTGGCACGGTCCCGTCCGCTCTGCGTGAGCTCGTAATACTTTCGCGGATGGCCAGCCTCGGCCTCGACCCATTGCGACTGCACCAGCCCTTCCGCGCGCAGCCGGTTCAGGATGGGATAGATCGTCCCCTCCGCCAGCACCAGACTGGAGTCTCGCTCCAGCACCCGCAAAATCTCCAGCCCATATAGGCGGCCGTGCCAAAGGCTGGCCAGGACCGCCATTTCCAAGCAGCCCTTCCGCATTTGGGCTTCCCACTTGTCGGGGGATTCGATCTCGGGCGGGTTGACCTGTGTCATAAACTATACCTTGTAATGCTAAGTATATTGCCAAGCAAGTACAGGGTTGTCAAGAAGAATCTGAGCGTTAATAAAAGTGGTGGATAGGCGAGGCATTGGCCGAAATTGCCGCTTGCTATAGTCGGAGCATGATTTCCGGGGCACATCCGGCGGGCGCGGCGCAGGAAAATGAATCGCCTGAGCGCAAACCGAAGGGCTCCGGACAAGCTGCGCTCGTGCTGATCGGAATCGTGGTGCTGGGCGCGGTGCTGCGTCTGATTGCGCTGGGGTACAAGAGCTTCTGGCTCGACGAGATCGCCAGCGTAGTGATCGTGCGCATGCCGGCCAACAGCTTCTGGTCGTGGGTGTGGCACAGCGAAGGCAACATGGCGCTGTATTACGTCATGCTGCGGCCATGGTTGCACTTTGGATTGGGCGAAGCCAGTGTGCGGATGCTCTCGGTTCTGCCCGGGATTGCGAGCGTCCCCATCATGTACCTGGTGGGTACGCGCTTGTTTGGCCGCCGAGTTGGAATCATTGCGCCGCTGTTCCTCGCGATAAGTACGTGCTCTGTGGTGTATTCGCAGGAGGCGCGCGGCTACAGTTGGCTGCTGCTGGGCGTGATCGCCTCGACCTACCTGTTTGTACGGCTGATCGCGCGGCCTACGTATGCAATCGCGTTCGCATACGCACTAGCCGCCGGAGTCACGCTGTACTTCCATTATTTCGGACTGCTGGTCCCCCTGGCGCATGCAGTGTCACTGGTTGCGCTCCCGAAAAACCGCCGGCCATGGAGGTACCTTATGGTTGCGGGTGCAATCCTGGCGGTGCTTGCGGTTCCCGTGCTGTGGATGATCCACATCCAGCCCATACAGCACTTGGCATGGGTCGCGAAGCCGTCGCTGCTCGAGGTCTATCACCTTGGCGTATTCCTGGCGGCGGAGAGCGGCAAGGGCGTGGGGCCGGTGCTGCTGGCACTGGAGTTGGTGTTGGTTGGGGTGTTTTTGCGGACCCTGATCAGCTTGCGCGGCGAGTCTGGAAGTAAGTACGTGCACTGGAAATTAGCGTTCGTCGCCAGCGCCATGCTGACTCCAGTCATTTTCACGCTGTTGGTTTCGATGGCGCGGCCGGTGTTCTTCCATCGCTTCCTGATCATCTGCCTTCCGGCGTGGCTGCTGGCAGTGGCGGTCGGAGCAAACGGGATCGTGCGTACCAAACTGCGTACGCTGGCCATTGCCGGGGTGTGCGTGCTGTCGCTGGCGAGCACGGTGACTTCATACACGCGGGTGCGCGAGGACTGGCGCGGGGTGGCGACTTACCTGATCGCGAATGCTGGCGCGCAGGACCGCGTCGTCTATTACGAGGGCGTGGGCAATTTCGCGGTAGAGAGCTATCGCGACTGGCTACCGGGCGGCGCGAACAACCGGCCCCTGGCAGTTGAAGCGCATCCCCCGTCGCACGAATGGGTAGAGAAGATCGCGGGAGCCGGACGGGTGTGGCTAGTGCGTTATCCCGCGAACAAGACCGACGATACGGCGCAGTCGGTGGAGGCGGAGTTACAGAGTCGCTACACGGCAGGTGAGACGAAACAGTTTCGCGCCGTTAACGTTACCGAATTTGCAGCGAAGCAGTGACGAGTTTACCAGTCACCAGTGACTCGTGATTGTGGTGGACGAAGATGAAGACCAATGCGGTGCGGTTGCTGGATGCGCTGGGCGTGCGCTACGAGTTGCGCGAGTACGAAGTCGATCCTGACGACCTGGCGGCGGAGTCGGTGGCGGCAAAGATCGGCATGCCTCCCGAGCAGGTGTTCAAGACGTTGCTGGCGCGAGGCGACCGCGATGGGCCGTGCTTCGCGGTGATTCCGGGAAACTACGAACTCGATCTCAAGGCGCTGGCGAAGTTGAGCGGCGACCGCAAAGTGGAACTGATGTCGCTGAAGGAAGTGCAGCCGCTGACGGGATACATTCGCGGAGGCGTGGCCGTGCTAGGCGCGAAGAAAGACTTCCCCGTGTTCGCCGACGAGACTATGGAGCTGTGGGACGTGGTGTCGGTGTCGGCAGGCGTGCGTGGAACACAGGTGCTGCTGGCACCCGCAGATTATTTGCGGATCACGCAGGCGTCGGTAGGGGAGATAGCGCGGGAGAAGATAGCGAGCGGGTAGCAAGCGCTCCCACCCTGTCGCCAACAGCGGGCGACAAGGGCACCCAGCGTCGCGGGAAATAACAACCGTCACGGCTGCGCGAGAAAGGCGGCGATGGTGGGCACGAGAGTTTTTGCTTCGCAGCCGGGAGCCTGGTGGCCGCAGTCGTCGTCCAACACCAACAGTTTGGCGTTCAGCAGATGCGCGAAGTCGATGGCGGGTCCTGGCGTTACGGTGAGATCGTTTTTCGAAGCGATGACAAAGACTTTCGCTTTGACCACCGCGGCGGCGCGCTGCATCGATCCGTCAAACGGTTGCGAAACATCGAGTGCCATCATGGCTTGCGACTGACGGACCTTGTTGTTGGCATCGGAGCCCTGGTTGAGGCTTGGGGCAGCGGCGAGTTCCTGCATTACCTTCTCGCGCGTGATGCTTTGATTGAAGTGCTCGGGGCTGGTGAGGAAGAGTTCGCCGAATTCAACTTCGGCAGTGCGCGAAGGATTCTTGACGTAGTTGCCGCCCTTCCATGCCGGGTCGTTCGTGATGGCATCAATCTGTGCCTGCCACAGCACGAGATCGTAGGGTGCCAGGCGCGGCGATCCGACAATCGGTATCGCTTTGTCCATGAAGTTGGGAAAGGCGACAATCCACTGGAAAGTCTGCATGCCTCCCATGGAGATTCCCATGACGGCCTTGAGGTGCTGGATGCCGAGGACGCGCGTGAGCAACTCGTGTTGCGTTTCGACCATGTCGCGAATCGTGATGCGCGGGAATTTCATGCGCGGCTGCACCCGGCTGTTCGAAGGCGAGGAGGAGACACCGTTGCTGAGCGCGTCCACCGTGATCACGAAGTAGATGGCGGGATCGGCGAATTTGTCTTTGACGATGGCGTCCTGTAGTTGCTCGGTGGTCCCGCCAGCCCAGGTTGGAAGAAGGATGGCGTTGGATCTATCTGCGTTGAGCATGCCGTAGGTGCGATATCCGATGCGGCAGTCACGAAGGGTTTCGCCGCCTCGGAGTTTAATGTCGCCGAGGTTGGCGAATTGTTGTTGTTGGGCGGACGAAGAGGAGGTGAGTGCGAAGAGGCAAACGATGCGGACGAAGAGCGCGCGTGGGTTCATGGCAAGAGAATGGTAGAGGAGTTTCAGCGCCTCGTCTGCGACCATTTCGCAAAAGAAGCCAACTTATGGGGCACCCGCGCGGCTCGGCTAGTGTCGATCGCGGAAATAGGGGTCCTTCGACTTCGCTCCGAGCGGTCGCTGCGCTCGCGATGACGAGAACAGGGAATGAGTAGTTAAGTGTATTTATTTCAACAACTTGAGTACATGCTGAATTCTGGGCTGGCGGGTGTGGGTCCAAATCGCATGTGCCGAGCGCTAAATGTGCAAACATTGTGGGAAATGTGTGGAAGTGGGGCCGAGATCGTGACAACAAACGCCGTTGGCGAAAATATTCCGCGATGAACACGGTATGAAACATGCCGCCGCGAAATTCTAGCGATGCGAAATCGCCAGTGTTTATGATGGTTTGACGTGATGCTGACAATGCGGCGGGCGAATGGTTTACGAGGAACAAGAAAAGGCAAACAATTTTCGGTTAGGGGGGTTGCGCGACCCCCGGCGGTTTGCTATAGTAACTCTTGTCAGCGAGAGGCGTTGTTGTCGTTAGTGGATTGAGGCCTCAGGTAAGCTGCCCTGGCCACAGGGCTGGAAGTCGGGGACAAAGCGCTCCGATAGGTTAGCGGTAATCGCGGAACCTCCAGAACAAGATCTTTAACGAATTGATACGCTCCGGTGCCTTTGCGCGTTTTAAGCAGTGACCAAGGCAGACTGGAGCGGCATATCGCGCGCGTTCGATAAGCAATTGTCGAGCCAAACCCGGTGCTCCTTGTTAACGAAGTTTGTTCGCAAGTTGACAGCACGGTGAATGGCGCGGTATGTTTGAAAGGTTTCGAGGACAGACGCCTGCAGCCATGTGCTGTGGGGTCAGTATCCGGAGCGGCCCGCCTAGTGCGGGTTGGTTTGGATCTTTGACAACAAGGTTGAACATGCCAGTCGTGAGATTTCGCTTGGACTTTAGTTCAAGTGATCTCACATAGTTATTTCCGCCATCGTGCCCTCGGGTGCGGTGGTTGTTCTCCGACCTCCGTCGGAGGACGTTTTCAGGTTTCAAACGAGAGTTTGATCCTGGCTCAGAATCAACGCTGGCGGCGTGCCTAACACATGCAAGTCGAACGAGAAAGTGGAGCAATCCATAAGTACAGTGGCGTACGGGTGAGTAACACGTGACTAACCTACCCTCGAGTGGGGAATAACCTCGGGAAACCGGGGCTAATACCGCATAACATCTACGGATCAAATGCGCAAGCAGCTTGAGGAGGGGGTCGCGGCTGATTAGCTAGTTGGCGGGGTAACGGCCCACCAAGGCAATGATCAGTAGCCGGCCTGAGAGGGCGCACGGCCACACTGGAACTGAAACACGGTCCAGACTCCTACGGGAGGCAGCAGTGGGGAATTTTGCGCAATGGGGGAAACCCTGACGCAGCAACGCCGCGTGGAGGATGAAGCCCCTTGGGGTGTAAACTCCTTTCGATCGGGACGATTATGACGGTACCGGATGAAGAAGCACCGGCTAACTCTGTGCCAGCAGCCGCGGTAATACAGAGGGTGCAAGCGTTGTTCGGAATTATTGGGCGTAAAGGGTGCGTAGGCGGTGCGGTAAGTCTTTTGTGAAATCTCCGGGCTCAACCCGGAGCCTGCAAGGGAAACTGCCGTGCTGGAGTATGGGAGAGGTGAGTGGAATTCCCGGTGTAGCGGTGAAATGCGTAGATATCGGGAGGAACACCTGTGGCGAAAGCGGCTCACTGGACCATTACTGACGCTGATGCACGAAAGCTAGGGGAGCAAACAGGATTAGATACCCTGGTAGTCCTAGCCCTAAACGATGATCGCTTGGTGTGACAGGTACCCAATCCTGTCGTGCCGGAGCTAACGCGTTAAGCGATCCGCCTGGGGAGTACGGTCGCAAGGCTGAAACTCAAAGGAATTGACGGGGGCCCGCACAAGCGGTGGAGCATGTGGTTCAATTCGACGCAACGCGAAGAACCTTACCTGGGCTCG
>Ga0208478_1000744_pt1 | contig 10605 bp, 10 predicted proteins | sample NGESurdeep072012_5_FD_184462 | JGI IMG/M metagenome (GOLD analysis project Ga0208478, IMG submission 184462) | Arctic peat soil microbial communities from Barrow, Alaska - NGEE Surface sample 415-2 deep-072012 (SPAdes) | ecosystem: Environmental > Terrestrial > Soil > Wetlands > Peat ... | reverse complement strand
GGCGGCATCGCCAACATGAACTACTCGGTGTCGAACACCGCGGAATACGGCGAATACGTCTCCGGCCCGCGCGTGATCACGCAGGAAACGCGCGCCGAGATGAAGCGCATTCTGGCCGATATCCAGTCCGGCCGCTTCACGCGCGACTGGATGCTGGAGAACAAGGTCAACCAGACCTCGTTCAAGGCCACCCGCGCCAAGCTGGCCGAGCATCCCGCCGAGCAGGTCGGCGCCAAGCTGCGCGAGATGATGCCCTGGATCAAGCAGCGGGCGCTGGTGGACAAGACCAAGAACTGATCTTGCGCGCGCGTATCGCCATCATCAGCGCGGCCGCTCTCATGGGGGCGGCCGCATTTGCATTCGCCGGCGATCAGAGCGAACCCGAGAAAAATTGCGACGGCAGCACTTACGAAATCGTCGAGTGCCTGAAGGTGAAGACGGCGGGGTGGGACAAGCGCATGACTCTTGCCTACCAGCAGACGCTCAAGGACGCTGAGCCGAAGCAGCGCGAGCAGTTGCGTGTGGCGCAGCGGCTGTGGATCCAGTACCGCGACGCCAATTGCTTGTATTACGACCTCGGCGAAGGCACCATTGCCCGCATTGAAGCCGGCTACTGCATGAAGGAACTGACGCAAACCCGCGCGGTCGAACTCGAGAGCAAGACCGAGAAGCACTAGCGCGAGGCGGCCTTCAACGAAATCTGCTGTCCCAGCCAGCGCGCCGCCTCATCGGCCGAGGTGTCGCCGTTTGACGCGCGCAGATTGGCTGCGCGCATCAGCTCCACTGGAATTGCGCCAACCAACGGCTTGAGCGCGGCGATCAGCGCCTCGTCATGGGCACGCTTCGGCGCAAGCAGCAGGATGGCGTCATAGGGCGGGATGGCGTGCCGGGGATCGTCGAGCACGGCGAGATCGAATTGCGCGATGCGGCCGTCGCTAGTGTAGGCCGACACCACGTCGACGTCACCGGCGCGCGCCGCCTGGTACATGAAGTCCGACTGCATGGTGCGCTGCTGGCGGAAATTCAGGCCATACGCCTCGCGGATCGCCTTCCATTCCGGGCGCTCGAAGAACTCGTAATCCCCGGCGATGGAAAGCTGCGGCGCGTGGGCGGCTAAGTCTGCGATCGAGCGGATGCCGAGTTTTTCGGCGCGCGCGCGCGGCATCGTCAGTGCATAGGCGTTCTCGAAGCCCAATCCGCCCAGCATACGAATGCCGTGCGTGGTCTCGAGCCAGCGCGAAACCTTGGCCAGCACATCCGCGCGCGGCTTCACGTCATTGCGTTGCATCTGGTTGGCCCAGAGCGTGCCCGAATAATCCACATAGGCGTCGATGTCGCCGGCAACGAGAGCATTGAAGATGATACCGGAGCCGAGCCCATCGCGGCGTTGCGCCGACAAGCTATGCGCGGCCAGCCGCTGCTCGATCAGCGCGGCCAGCACATATTGCTCGGTGAACGGCTTGGCGCCGATCACATAAGCGCCTTGCGCGCGGCCATGGCCCGGCAAGAGCGCGGCGAGTACGACCAGCACCAGCCCGGCGCCGCCGGCCATAATCATTTTGCGGCTGCGCGCGGCAACACCGCGTTCCATGAGCGCCAGCAATTGATCGACGACGAGCGCCAGCGCCGCCGCGGCCACGCAGCCGAACAGCACGAACACCCAGTTCTGCGTCTGCAAGCCGGCGAAGATGTAATTGCCCAGGCTGGTCTGCCCGATCGGCGTCGACAGCGTGGCGGTGCCGATCACCCATACCGCGGAGGTGCGGATGCCGGCCATGATCACCGGCATGGCCAGCGGCAGTTCGATATCTCGCATAAGCCGCCCCGGCGTCGCGCCGAACAGGCGCGCGGCCTCGCGCAACGATGGAGCGATGCCGTTGAGTCCAACCACGGTATTGCGCAGCACCGGCAGCATCGAATAGAGCGCCAGCGCCATTACCGAGGGAAGAAAGCCGAGCGCCGAGAAGCTCTTGCCGAACAACCGCTCGGACAGGCCGGCGAGCGCCAGCAGCATCGGATAGAACAGCGCCAGCAGCGCGAGGCCCGGAATGGTCTGGAATACGCTCGCCACCGCGAGCAGGGCGCCGCGCAGTACCGGGTGCTGCCGTGAGGCGATCGCCAGCGGCAGGCTGACGCCCAGTCCGATGGCGAGCGCTGTGATGCTCACCAGCACGTGGCTGCCGAGGTAATCGGGCAGCCGCGCGAACGCGTCGGCGAGACGGGTGTCAGTGGTCATTGCGGCGATGATGGCATGGGGGCGCTGGCCACGGAACCGGCCATCGCGGCAGTTTGCAAGGTGCCGGCAAGCCGCTAGCTTGCGCTGCGCAACAGGGGATAGGGCGGCAATGGCCGACAGCGCCACAATGAAACCGATGCCGGCGTCCGCCGTCGCGCTCAGCGATGTGTCGATCGCCTTCCGCCTTGCCGGCGGCGGCAGCTATACCGCGGTCGAGCGCACCACGCTCAATGTCGCCAACGGCGAATTCGTCGCCATCGTGGGGCCGACCGGCTGCGGCAAATCCACGCTGCTCAACACCGCCGCCGGGTTGATGCCGCCGTCGTCCGGCCGCGTCGATATCTTCGGCAATCCGCTTGCCGCGCTCAACCGCCAGGCCGGCTATCTGTTCCAGGCCGACGCACTGTTTCCCTGGAAAACCGCGCTGGAGAATGTCGCCATCGGGCTGGAGACGGCCGGCACGCCGTCGGGCGAAGCGCGCGCGCGGGCGCAAAGCTGGCTCACGCGCGTGGGCCTGAGGGCGTTCGGCGACCGCTATCCGCACATGCTCTCGGGCGGCCAGCGTAAGCGCGTTGGGCTGGCGCAAGTGCTGATCCGCGATCCGAAAATTTTGCTGATGGACGAGCCGTTCGGCCCGCTCGATGCGCAGACCCGGCAGATCATGGGCAACCTGCTGCTCGACCTGTGGAGCGGCGACCGCAAGGCGGTGCTGTTCGTCACCCACGATCTGGAAGAGGCGATCGCGCTTTCCGATCGCGTGGTCATCATGTCGGCGGGGCCGGCGGCACGCATCATCGGCGACTGGCGGGTGCCCTTGCCGCGCCCGCGCGACATCGGCGAGATCAAGCTCGACCATGCCTTCCACGAGCTGCACCGCGACATCTGGCACACGCTGAAGGCCGAGGTGATCAAGGGCTACGCGCAGACCGAAGGAGCCTGATGCCAGCGGAATTTAATTGCGCTAGCATTGTTATTGCTAACGACTGCCAAGAAAACAAACGGGAGGAATGCTATGTTTGGAATACGTCAAACGCTCGCCGCCGTGGCCGGCGTTCTGCTGCTGGCCGGGGCCGCTTCGGCAGCCGAGATTTTTGCGCTGTCGTCGTCGACCTTCAAGGACGGCGCCATGCTGCCGAAGAAGGCCGCGGGCGCGAATAAGGCCAACCCGAACTGCGTCGGCGAAAATGTGTCGCCGCAGTTTGCATGGACCGGTGTGCCGGCCGGGACGACCAGCTTCGCGCTGGTGATGACCGACCCGGATGGCCGCGGCACCGGCGTTGATCACTGGATCGCCTATGGCATTCCCGCCTCGGTGACCGGTTTCGCCGAAGGCGAAACTGGCAAGCCGTCCGACAAATATATCGGTGGCATAGGCACCGCCAAGCAAAGCATCTATATCGGTCCCTGCACGCCGCCGGGAACGACGCCGCATCATTACACCTTCATCCTGATCGCAACCGATCTGGATCCGAAGGCGCTGCCGGCCGGCCTCACCAAGCTGGAACTGTTCAGCAAGCTCGAAGGCCATGTGAAAGGCTCGACCGGTCTGGTCGGGCTGTTCAAGAACCCGCTCTAACGCGGGTTGGGTTTACGCATGCAACAAGGGGGAGCGTGATTCATGTCTAAGTTCGCGCTCCTCCTTTTGCAGGCCGGTGTCGCGATTCTCTCGATCGCGGCTTGGTACGCACTCACCACCTATCCGGTGTTCGGCAATATACTGCTGCCGCCGTTCTTCTTCTCCAACCCGGTGGACGTGGCGGACCAGATCGTCGCCTGGTTCGCTTCGGGCGTGATCTGGAAGCACCTCTGGGTGACGCTGATCGAGTCGATCCTCGCCTTCGTGCTCGGCTCGATCGGCGGCGTGCTGGTCGGCTTCTGGTTCGCGCGCCAGCCGCGCACCGCCGCGGTGTTCGACCCTTATGTGAAGATGGTCAACGCGCTGCCGCGCGTGGTGCTGGCGCCGATTTTCACGCTCTGGCTCGGCCTCGGCATCTGGTCGAAAGTGGCGCTCGGCGTCACGCTGGTGTTCTTCATCGTGTTCTTCAACGTTTATCAGGGCGTCAAGGAAGTCAGCCCCACGGTGCTGGCGAACGCGCGCATGCTCGGCATGAGCGAGCGGCAATTGATGCGCCACGTCTATTGGCCGTCGGCGCTGTCGTGGATGTTCTCCTCGCTGCATACCTCGGTCGGCTTTGCCGTGGTGGGCGCGGTGGTGGGCGAATATCTCGGTTCCGCGGCGGGCTTAGGCTATCTGATCCAGCAGGCGGAAGGCGTGTTCGACGTGGCCGGGGTGTTCGCCGGCATGTTCGTGCTCGCCGCTTTCGTGATCGTGATCGATACGCTGGTCACGGTCGTCGAGAAGCGCCTGCTGGTCTGGCGGCCAGTGGTGGACGAGGGCCGGCCGTAAGGCAGAAAGCAACGAACGAGCGCTCCGAATATTCCAGTTGTCATGCTCGCGTAGGTTGTAACGATTCATGACTTGCAATATCTTAGTGTATGCCGTGTGCGGCTAGGGAGCATCGACGCCATGAGACACTCCACTCGGACAGCGTTGCGTAGTTACGTATGTGCGGTGGTGACCATTCTTGCCGTATTGGTCTATGCGCACGAAGCGGGGGCGAGGGCCCCGAAGCCGGTCGGATGCCAGCAAATGACGGAAGCGCTAGCCAAGGCGCTGTTCGAAGAATGGAACAAAGCGCTGCATCAGAATCCCGAGACGGTTGTGCGGACTTACACGCTGGACGCGGTCCTGCTGCCGACCTTCCAAAACGGGCCGCTGGTCGGCCGCGAACAAATCCGCGGTTATTTCGACCATTTTCTCGAGCAACATCCGGTCGGACGGATTGACACTCGGAACATTATTCCCGCCGGTTGCAACATGGGAGTTGTTGCCGGGCTCTATACTTTCACGGTGGATGAGGGAACGCTACGCGTGGACAAACCGGCCCGCTACACCTTCGTCTACGCCTTTAAGCCGGAAGGCGGACGCGGGCGCTGGCTGATCTCGCACCACCACTCGTCGGCGCAGCCACAGAAAGGCATGCCGAAATAACTCCGCCAGGCTGGCCACAATGGTCGAGAAGCGGCTGCGTGCGCGGCGGCCGGCGGTGGGTGATAGCAGGTCTAGTCAGGTCCGCCGCGCTGGCTTATCTTTGGCGCCGAAATGGCCTGCTGAAAGGCCACGCAAACCAGGGAGGATGTCATGCCCGCAATGTTCCGGCGGCTGGTAACCACGCTCGCCGCGCTCGTGCTCTCAAGCGGCCTCGTGTTCGCGCAATCCAAGGTCACGATCGCCGTCGGCGGCGGTGGCTGCCTGTGCTATCTGCCGACCATCCTGGCCAAGCAGCTCGGCGAGTTCGAGAAGGCCGGCATCAATGTCGAGGTCGTCGACTTCAAGGGCGGCTCGGAGTCGCTCAAGGCCGTGATCGGTGGCAGCGCCGACGTGGTGTCCGGCTATTTCGACCACTGCGTCAATCTCGCTGCCAAGGGCCAGCATTTGCAGGCTTTCGTGGTCTATGACCGCTTCCCCGGCTTCGCGCTGGTGGTATCGCCCAAGCACACAGCCGAAATCAATTCGATCAAGGATCTCGCCAACAAGAAGGTCGGCGTGAGCGCGCCCGGCTCCTCCACCGACTTCTTCCTGAAATATATGCTGAGCAAGAACGGCGTTGATCCGAACTCGGTCGCCGTGATCGGCGTCGGCCTCGGCGGTTCCGCCATCGCGGCGATGGAGCAGGGCCAGATCGATGCCGCCATCATGCTCGATCCGGCGGTGACGCTGCTGCAAGGCAAGAACAAGGATCTTAAGATCCTTAGCGACACCCGCACCCAGAAGGACACGCTCGCCGTATTCGGCGGCGAATATCCGGGCGGCGCGCTCTACACCAAGGCCGACTGGATCGCCGGCCACCAGAATGAAGTGCAGGGCATGGCGACCGCGATCGTGGCCACGCTGAAGTGGATCCACTCGCACACACCGGAAGAGATCATGGCTAAAATGCCACCGGAAATGGTCGGCAAAGACAAGGATCTCTATCTCGCCGCGCTCAAGAACACGATCCCGATGTATTCGGAGAGCGGCCGCATGGACCCGAAGGGCGCCGCCGCCGTGCTGGCGGTATTCAGCCAGTCGTCGCCCGACGTCGCCAAGGCCAATATCGACCTGTCGAAGACCTACACCAACACGTACGTCGATGCGGCGAACAAGAAGATGGGTATGAAGTAAGTTCCCGCCGCGCGCAGAATTCTAAAGACGGCCACACGGCGGGGGATTTCCCCGTCGTGTCTGTTATTGTCGCAGCCATGAATCTTCTCTCCATCCAATCTCACGTTGCCTATGGCCATGTCGGCAATTCCGCCGCGGTGTTTCCGCTGCAGCGCATGGGCGTGGAGGTGTGGCCGATCCACACCGTGCAGTTTTCCAACCACACCGGCTACGGCAACTGGCAGGGCCGGGTATTCGACGCCGGCCTGATCCGCGAGGTAATGGGCGGCATCGAGCAGCGCGGGGCCTTAAGCGAATGCGACGGCGTACTGTCGGGCTATATGGGCGGGGCCGATGTCGGCGCCGCCATTCTCGACGCGGTGGCGGCGGTCAAGCGCGCCAATCCGGCGGCAAAATATTGTTGCGATCCGGTGATCGGCGACGCCGGGCGCGGCATCTTCGTCGCGCGCGGCATTCCGGAATTCATGAAAGAAAAGGCGGTACCGGCCGCCGATATCATCACGCCCAACCAGTTTGAGCTCGATTACCTCGCCGGCTGTGAGAGCCGGACGCTGGCCGACGTGCTGGCGGCGGTGAAGATCGTGCACGGCCTCGGCCCGCACGCCGTCCTGGTCACCTCGCTGCATACCGAGGACACGCCGACGGAGACAATCGACCTGCTTGCCTCGGATACGACCGGTCGCTTCCGCCTGCGCACGCCGAAGCTGCCTTTGGTGGTGAACGGAGCGGGTGATGCCATCGCCGCGCTGTTTTTCGCTCACTATCTGCGCAGCGGAAAAATCGACCAGGCGCTGTCGCGCGCAGCGTCCGCCATCTTCGGCGTGCTGGCCAAGACCGCGGAGGCGGGCGCGGGCGAAATCCAGCTCATCGCCGCGCAGGACGAGATCATGCAGCCGAGCCGCGTGTTCGAGGCGGAAAAACTATGACGATGTCGCCATGAGCGAAGCGGTGTCCGTCGTCCGCATCGACCGCCTGGAGCTGACTGTCGCGCCGAAGCCGTGGGCCTTTGCGGCCGAGCGGCGCACCGAAATCGATGCGCATTTCGCGAAGCTGCAACGCGAGAAGCCGGCCTTGTGGAACGGCCGCGTGCTGTTGTTGCATGAATACCGCGTGGCCGACGGGGTGCTGCGCGGCGCTTATTTGGAAACCGACTTTGCGAGCTTCGCCGCCTGGCGCCATTGGGGCCGGCCGGCGGCGGGGGTGCACGACTGCTTCGGCGCGGCGGCGATTGTCGCGGCCGATGGCGCGTTTCTGCTCGGGGTCATGGGGCCGCACACCGCCAATGCCGGCCGCATCTATTTTCCCTGCGGCACCCCCGATCCGGACGACATCATGGGGAGCCGCGTCGATCTCGATTTTAGCGTGCGGCGCGAGCTCAAAGAGGAAACCGGTCTAGATGTGGCCGAGTTCACGGCCGAGCCGGGATGGACGACGGTGTTCGATACGTCGCTGATCGCGCATATCAAGGTGCTGCGCAGCAGAGAAAATGCTGAGGCCCTGCGCGCCCGGGTGCTCGGCCATCTGGCGCGCGAGCGGCAGCCGGAACTCGCCGACATCCGCATCGTGCGCAGCCCGGCCGATTTCGATCCCGCAATGCCGCGCTTCGTCACCGCGTTCCTGGCGCAGCGGTTCGCCTTGCGATAGACTTTTGCCCATGAAGCTCTACAGCATCGCCAAACGCTTTCGCATCGACAGACCGGACAAGTTTCGCCTGTCCGCGCACGATCCTGCCGAGTGCTACGGTCTTACCGCCGACAAGAAAGAAGCCAAGGCCATGCTGGCCGAGGGCATCGAGCGGCTCTCCGAATTGCAGGAGCGGCTGTACGCCAACGACCGCTGGTCGGTGCTGATCGTGCTGCAGGCGATGGACGCCGCCGGCAAGGACGGCATCATCAAGCACGTGATGAGCGGCATCAATCCGCAAGGTTGCGAGGTGCATTCCTTCAAGCAGCCGAGCGCGGAGGAATTGCAGCACGATTTTCTCTGGCGTGTCGCGCAGCGGCTGCCGACGAGCGGGCGCATCGGCATCTTCAACCGTTCGCACTACGAGGAAGTGCTGACGGTGCGCGTGCACAAGGAATTGCTGGCAAGCCAAAAGCTGCCGAAACGTCTCGTCGGCAAGGAACTCTGGCAGCAACGTTTCGACGATATCCGCGCCTTCGAACGCCATCTCGCGCGCAACGGCACGCTGATCCTGAAATTCTTTCTCAACGTGTCGAAGGACGAGCAGCGCCGCCGCTTCCTCAGCCGCATCGACGAGCCGGCCAAGCGCTGGAAATTCTCCATGAGCGACGTCGCCGAGCGCAAGCTTTGGGACGAATACATGCATGCGTATGACGATCTGATACGGCAGACGAGCCGTCCGGAGGCGCCCTGGTTCGTGGTGCCGGCCGACAACAAATGGTTCACGCGGCTGGTGGTGGTGGGAGCGATGGTGCAGGAACTCGGCGCGCTCGACCTCGATTTTCCGAAGGTCGAGGGCAAGGTGCTCAAGGAATTGAGAAAGGCGGAGAAGGCACTGAAGCGGGAGAAGTCGTAGCGCCGCTGTGCGCTTTTTACGATCAGGCAACAATGCTGACCTATTCAGCAACTTGATTTGCTCTACCTCTTTCCGCTAGAAGCTCGGCATCTTATCTGCGATTAACGCGGGCTTTACCCGAATCCGCGAGCTTGACCGTCGAAGACGAGGGAATTTGAGAGCCATGTCGGCGCGCCACAAATCTAGCGCGATCGAGCGGGCGGCCGGACAGGCCGAACCCGCGGCCACCCTCATTCTGGGCACGCTCCTTCTCCTTATCCGCCCCTGAGGGCCGGCTGGGCTTTTTGTGCCTGGGCACTCGGGGGATCAACGGAATGAGCACCCCTGAGACGCGCCCTGAGCGGCGCATTCGACGAGAAGGATCAAGGCCATGACTTCCAAGACCCAGTCCGACAAGGACCGTGTCGTCATCTTCGACACGACGTTGCGCGACGGTGAGCAGTGTCCCGGCGCGACCATGACCCATGAAGAGAAGCTCGAGGTCGCCGAGCTGCTCGACACTATGGGCGTGGACATCATCGAGGCCGGTTTCCCGATCGCCTCGGAAGGCGACTTCGCCGCCGTGTACGAGATCGCCAAGCGTTCGAAGAACGCCGTGATCTGCGGGCTCTCGCGCGCCGCCTTCAAGGATATCGACCGCTGCGCCGAGGCGATCAAGCCGGCCAAGCGCAAGCGCATCCACACGTTTCTCTCCACCTCGCCGGTGCACATGAAATACAAGCTCCAGAAGGAACCGCACGAGGTCTACGAGATGGTGATCGGGCAGGTGACCCGCGCCCGCAGCCATACTGACGACGTCGAGTGGTCGGCCGAGGACGGCACCCGCACCGAGCACGATTTCCTCTGCCGTTGCGTGGAAGCCGCCATCAACGCCGGCGCCACCACCATCAATATTCCCGACACCGTCGGCTACACGGTACCGGAAGAATATTTCGCGCTGTTCGAAATGGTGCGTAACCGCGTGCCGAATTCCGACAGAGCGCGCTTCTCCACGCATTGCCACAACGATCTCGGCATGGCGGTCGCCAATTCGCTCGCCGGCGTGAAGGCGGGCGCGCGCCAGATCGAATGCACCGTCAACGGCATCGGCGAGCGCGCCGGCAACGCCGCGCTGGAAGAAATCGTGATGGCGATCAAGACGCGAGGCGACGTGTTGCCGTTCCATACCGGCATCGACGCCTCCATGCTCATGCGCGCTTCCAAATTGGTGGCGGCGGCGACCTCGTTCCCGGTGCAGTACAACAAGGCGATCGTCGGCCGTAACGCCTTCGCGCATGAAAGCGGCATCCACCAGGACGGCATGCTCAAGAACGCGCAGACCTACGAGATCATGACGCCGGAGTCGGTCGGCGTGAAACAGACTTCGCTGGTCATGGGCAAGCACTCCGGACGGCACGCCTTCGTGCACAAGCTGGATGAACTCGGCTATCAATTGGCCGCCAATCAGCTCGAGGACGCCTTCGTGCGCTTCAAGGCGCTGGCCGACAAGAAGAAGCAGATCTACGACGAGGACATAGAGGCGTTGGTGGACGAGGAGATTGCCACCGCCTATGACCGCATCAAGATCATCTCGTTGACCGTGATCGCCGGCACCATGGGCCCGCA
>Ga0208478_1000743_pt1 | contig 10617 bp, 5 predicted proteins | sample NGESurdeep072012_5_FD_184462 | JGI IMG/M metagenome (GOLD analysis project Ga0208478, IMG submission 184462) | Arctic peat soil microbial communities from Barrow, Alaska - NGEE Surface sample 415-2 deep-072012 (SPAdes) | ecosystem: Environmental > Terrestrial > Soil > Wetlands > Peat ... | reverse complement strand
AGACGACGGGCTCACAGCAACGCTCACCGGCGGCTCGCTTCTGCTTCGGAGACAGCTCCAAATCGACGGACATCGATCTACATATATCACTAACACTCACGACTATCAATGTAATACGATCTGCGTCGTGGACACCGGCCAGGAGACCTGCGACCCCCACTTGCGACACAGATGAGCACCCGGGTCGGCATCAACGGCTTCGGTCGCATGGGGCGCCTGGCGCTGCGTGCCGCGTGGGACTGGCCCGAGCTCGCGTTCGCGCACGTCAACGAGTTGCACGGCGACGCGATCACGGCCGCCCACCTGCTGACGTTCGACTCGGTCCACGGGCGATGGTCCGAAGACGTGCACGGCGACGGCGACGCGCTGACGGTCAACGGGACGACGCTCGGGTACAGCAGCGCCGCCGAGCCCGGGGACGTGCCGTGGGGCGATCTCGGCATCGAGATCGTGCTCGAGTGCTCCGGCAGGTTCCGCACCGTTGAGGCTCTCGACGCGTATTTCAAGCGGGGCGTGCGCAAGGTGATCGTCGCCGCGCCGGTGAAGGGCGAGGCGCTGAACGTGGTTGTGGGGGTCAACGACCACCTCTACTACCCGCAAAGCCATCACCTGCTGACGGCGGCCTCGTGCACGACCAACTGCTTGGCGCCCGTGGTCAAGGTGATCCACGAGGGCATCGGGATCCGACACGGGGTCATCACAACGCTGCACGACATGACGAACACCCAGACGATCGTCGACGCCCCACACAAGGACCTGCGCAGGGCGCGCGCCGCGAACGTGTCGCTGATCCCCACGACGACCGGGTCGGCCACCGCGATCGGGCTCATCTTCCCGGAGCTCGACGGCAAGCTGAACGGCCTCGCGGTTCGTGTGCCGCTGCTCAACGCTTCGCTCACGGACTGCGTGTTCGAGGTGGCGCGCGCCACAACTGTCGAGGAGGTCAACGGCCTGCTCGAGACCGCCGCCTCGGGAGCGCTTGAGGGCATCCTCGGGTACGAGCGCCGCCCGCTCGTGTCGGTCGACTTCAGGGACGACCCACGCTCGGGGATCGTCGACGCGCCCTCCACGATGGTGACGGACGGGACCCAGGTGAAGATCCTGGCTTGGTACGACAACGAGTGGGGCTACGCGAACCGCCTCGCGGAGCTCACGCGCACGGTCGCGCTCAGACTCCCCCGTGACGAGGGAGCAGCCGTACCGCCAGGGATCGGGGATGGCTAGCGACCCGACGAGGGCCGCCGGGGCAAGCGCGCCAAAGCCGCGCGGCGATCTGCGCAACTACGCGCTCGTGACCGGGGCCTACTGGGCCGAGACGCTCGTCGACGGGGCGACACGCACGCTCGTCCTGTTCTACTTCGACCGTCTCGGCTACACCCCGCTGCAGGTCGCCTCGCTGTTCGTCCTGTACGAGATCGCGGGCGTCCTCACCAACCTCGTCGGCGGCTGGCTCGCCGCGCGTCTGGGGTTGAAGATCACGCTGTTCATGGGACTGGCCGTACAGATCGTGGCGCTTCTCATGCTGGGCTTCGCGCCGGCGTCGCTGCTGGTCGTCCCCTACGTGATGGCATCCCAGGCGCTGTCCGGCGTGGCGAAGGACCTGAGCAAGATGAGCTCCAAGAGCGCGGTCAAGCTGGTCGTGCCCGAGAACGATCAGTCCTCGCTCTATCGCTGGGTCGCAATCCTCACCGGGTCGAAGAACGCGCTCAAGGGAGTCGGCTTCTTCCTCGGCGGCCTGCTGCTCACGCTCGCCGGCTTCCGCGCCGCGATGCTGGCAATGGCGGCGCTGATGCTCGTCGCGCTGATCGCGACCTCGAGCCTCATGCACGGACACCTCGGCCGCCCGGACAAGACAGCGAAATTCAAGCAGATGTTCTCCAACAACCGTGCGGTCAACGTGCTCGCCGCCGCGCGCATCTTCCTGTTCGCTGCGCGCGACGTGTGGTTCGTGGTCGCCCTGCCGTTCTTTCTCTACACCGTCGTGGGCTGGACGTTCTGGCAGGTCGGGACGCTGCTCGCCGTTTGGGTGATCGGCTATGGAGCCGTCCAGGCCGCGGCGCCGCGCTTCGTCCGCCGCCGGGGCGGCGAGCCGGACGGCCGGACCGCGATCTGGCTCGCCCTCGGATTGGCCGTGTGTCCCGCGGCGATCGCCGTGGCCCTCGACGCGCACGTCGATCCGACGATCGCGATCCTCGGCGGACTGGTCCCGTTCGGAATCGCTTTCGCGATGAACTCCGCGGTCCACTCCTACCTGATCCTCGCCTACGCCGACAACGACAAGGTCGCGATGAGCGTGGGCTTCTACTACATGGCCAACGCGGGCGGACGTCTTGCGGGGACCGTGCTCTCAGGGCTGGTCTACGAATGGCGGGGGCTGACCGCGTGCCTGTGGACCTCTGGCGGGTTCGTGCTCGTGGCCGGCCTGCTGTCACTGCTCCTGCCGGCCGAGGCCGCGAAACAGGCGTCCGCGTAGCCACAGAGATACGTAGACCAGCCCAACGAGGACGGGCACCTCGATCAGTGGGCCGACAACGCCGGCCAGCGCCTCCCCGGAGGTCGCGCCGAATACGCCTATCGCCACGGCGATCGCGAGCTCGAAATTGTTGGACGCCGCCGTGAAGGCGAGCGAGGCGGTGTGCTCATAGCCCAGGCGAAACCGGTAGCCCAGCGCGAACGAGACTCCGAACATGACCACGAAGTAGACGAGCAGCGGCGCGGCGATCCGCATGACATCGACGGGGTGGCGAATGATCTGTTTGCCCTGCAGGGCAAACAGGACGATGATCGTGAACAGGAGTCCGTAGAGCGCGATCGGCCCAATGCGAGGGAGGAAGCGTTCCTCATACCACTGAACGCCACGTGCCCGCAGCCCTGCAAAACGAGTAAGACAGCCGGCTAGCAGGGGGATACCGAGGAAGATGAGCACGGTCCTTGCGACAGGCCATAGCCCGATCTGAAAGCCCTCAGCGTGCAAGCCAAGCCACCTCGGCAGCAACGTAAGATAGAAGTAGCCCAGGAAACTGTAGGCGACGATCTGAAAGACCGAGTTGATCGCCACGAGCACAGCGGTTGCCTCCCGGTCCGCGCATGCCATCTCACTCCATATGAGCACCATCGCGATGCATCTGGCCAGCCCAACGATTATCAGCCCGGTGCGGTAGGCGGGCTGATCGGGCAGCAGAAGCCACGCCAAGGCGAACATCAGCGCTGGGCCAACCAGCCAGTTGAGCACGATCGACGACGCGAAGAGCCTACGCTGCGCCCGCAGTCGCCCAAGTTCCTCATAGCGCACCCGAGCGAGAACGGGGTACATCATCAGCAACAGTCCGATCGCAATCGGCAGCGATGTGCTGACGACCTGTACTGAGTTCAGCGCGTCGTTCAAGCCGCCGATCAGTGAGCCCACGCCCAGTCCGCTGACCATCGCCAGCACGATCCAAACGGGCAGCAAGCGATCCAGCATGGAGAGCCGCTCGATCACGGCAAGCTCCGGCCCAGAGCCTTCAGTGGGTCGGGGCGCGGGGCCCTCCGTGGGAGTGGTCATCTCAGCCATGCAGATCGCGTTCCCGTTGCCTCTCGGACCACCTGATCCTACGAAGAACCCTGCGCGCCCACCTGGCGCGCTCCTCGGATCGATGATCTGGTGGACGCGCGTGTCGCACTCAACGAGTTTACGGGCGAGCCAAACGCGAGCCAACGCAAAAGGGCCGCCCCATTTCTGGAGCGGCCCGATCGCTTCGCTTCCCTGCAGACGACTTCCTACTGCGACCCATCCGTGGCCGCTGATTTCGGCTTAGAAGCCGATTTTGCTGACACCTTCGCGTGAGATTTTGAGCACGTTCTTCGATGCTTCTTCCGAGGTCGGCAGACCCAGGTAGTCCACGTTGTTGCCGATCAGCGTCTGACCGCCACCCGCGCCCGTTCCGAGCACGAAGTTGAGATAGTCATACGCCGAGCGCACCGAACCTTCGGTCGGCGCTTCGAGCGAGCCGGTGACGGTGCTGAATTTCGTCAGGCTCAGGTCGTACGTGAATCCGCAGATCACGTAGTTCTTCTCGGTCTTGGATGTGGACACTTCGTTCCATGCTTCTTCTGCGAGCGGCGGCGGGAATTTTTTCTTCCCGTTGGTGTACAGCGTTTCTTCACAGTTGGAGTTGGCTTTGCTTTCCGCGTCGCCATTTGTCGACGGGTCGGCATAGGTCGGTACTTTTTTGCCTTCAACCGTGATCTTGCCGTCTTCGATCTCGACCCAGAAGGTCGGCATGCCAGATCCACCCAGCGGTGGTGAGAATTTGCCGTTTTTACGGGCGTCCGCGAGGTTGATGTAGCCAACGCTGCCTGCGTTTGCGGCGACTTCGTTCGCCACCCCGCCGTTGCCTTCGCCCCTGATCACGGGGTCGCCGGCTTCTTCGGGCCAAGTGGTGTTGTGAGCCGATTCCGCGAGCTGTTTCCAGGTCTTGTTTTCGGCTGTTGCGATTTCTTTCGAGTAGACCAGGTTCAGGTACTTCTTGAACAGTGAGGTCGTACCCGAACCGTCTTTACGCACGACGCGTTTGATCGGCGTGGAGGCGTTGCATCCCGTGCCGGTCATTTTGGCGCCGTTGAGGATCGATTTCCACGTAGTGATGGTGGCGTGGAAGATTTTCTCTACCGTCGCCTCCTTCATCGCGATCCGGCCCGGAGTAGGCCCGCCGCTGAGCGTGCAGTTCGCCGGCAGGTGCACCGATACGGTCACCGCTGCCTGCTCGACCGGAATCGTCAGGAGCTTGCCGCCGTTGTGCGCTTCCATTTCGGCTTTCTGCGTCGGGTTCGGCGGCTCGTCGGTGCCCACGTAGGCGTTTTTCGGACCGTAGTTCACGACTTCTGTTTTCGGTTCCTGACCAAACGATTCGAGGCCTTTTCCACTGCCCACCGAGTGGTAGGTCACGGTCGGTTTACCCGTCGAACCCTGCGAGCCACTGCACGCCAGCGCGTTTGCCGACGTGTTAAAGTTCGGACCCCAGACTTCGATCTGCGAGAGCTTCTGAAGCGAAGCGCCTTGACCTTCAATGTTCACACCGGAGCACTGTTCGCCTCCGGGTGCGGCGCCTGCCACCGACGGCGCGGCAAGCGCCGTTGCGGCAAGCACTGAAAGGAGACACGCAGAGCTAAGCCCGCGCGGCATCAGTCGATGCATTATTGAACTACCTCCATGTCGGAATAACCGGATGCCCTAGGTTCAGAGCGCGAGATCATCCACCCCGCAGGCTTGAGACTGCCAGACACCGCGAATTACATCGTGAAGATCTTGGTCTGACGGCGCCGCTCACAAGATCTTTACAATGCGGACGCTCCGGTCAGTGGTGCTTGCCCTTGTAGGCCTGCAGCGTGACGGTGATCAGCGTCGTGTGTAGCGAACCGTCCGAGCCGTGCGCGACGACCGTCGCTCGCACGCGCAGCGTATGGCTGCGCGAGAGCAGCTTCAGCGCCTTCGACGAAAGACGCACGCTGACGCTCTTCGACTGACCGCCCGCGATCGTCGCAAAGGACGCGCTCCCCAGCGCCAGGATCTGCTTTCGCGCCCTGGCGCTCACAGCCGTGAGCGTGCGGAGCGTCACGGTGCCCGCACAGCTGCTCTGGCCCATGCACTTGATGGTGATCGCAACGGTTCCCTTGCGGCTCACCGCGAGCTTGGTGCTCGCCAGGCTGACCTGGTAGGAAAGGACACCACCGGTGCCGCCACCACCCGTACCGCCGCCACCGGTGCCACCCCCGCCCGTACCGCCGCCACCGGTGCCGCCACCACCACCGCCTCCACTGCTTGGCGCATTGACCGTGATGGTGTGCGTGACGCTGCTGTGGAAGCCGAGGTGGTCTGTCACGGTGAGCGTGACCGTGTATACACCCGCCGTCGTGTAGGCGTGCTTCGCGGTTCGAGAGGTCGAAGCCGCGCTTTCGGCGCCGTCACCGAAGTTCCATGCGTATTGCAGCGGCAGCGCTTCCGCGCCGTTGGCGTCCGAGGCTTCGCCGCTGAACGCTGCTTCCTGCCCCACGTTGGCGGTCGACGGTTCAATACTGAATTCGGGCTTCGGGCGCGGGTAGCGGACGTTCATGGTCCGCGTCACCGTGATCTTGGGGTTTGTGAAATGACCCGCTCCGTAGACGGTTTCGCCCGGTGCGGCGAGATCGTCGCTGTAGATCGTCTCGGTGATCGTGTACGTGCCTTCTTTTTCGAACTTGTGTTCGCCACGGGTGTTCTGGAACTGATCGCTCGAGAACGTCTGCTTCGGGCTCCCGTCCCCGAAGTCCCATTCGACCTTCAGCGCGTCGGCCTGCTTGACCTGCGAGGAGAAGGCAACGGTGCTGCCCGGACGCACAGGTTCTTCGCCTTTGACTTCAGTGCCGCCGATCCTCGCGACTGGAGCACCGGCGCTCGCACCGGGGCAGCCGCTGCCTCCAGGTCCGAACTCGATGATGGCCGGGAAGAACGGGCCGGGAAGCTTGATGATTTCGAATTCTTCTTCGCCGATTTCCACTTCTTCTTCTCGAAGCAGAAATTCGGGCGCGAGCGCGAACACCTTGCCGCCCGAGCCTGCCGCGACGAGATGTGGGACTTCGCCTTTCCCGTACGGTTCGATTACGCACTTGTCCAGTGTTCGCGCGGGTTCGATCGCAGCCTGGCCGCCCGTCCAGCCGATCTCGGCCCCGTTCGCTCCCGAGAACGCGGCCAGCCCGCCGTAGAACGGTTCCGGGGCCGATTCATTTTTGATCGACCCGGTCGCGCCCCACACGGTGCCTTCGGGCGATACCGACAGCCGACCGCCGGTCGGCGAGCCGGTTATGCCCTGCTCGATTCCAGATTCCGGGGCAAGCAGAAGTCGTTTGGGAGGCCCTTCGGCGGGTATTTCCACGAGCCCTCCGTATAGGAGCTCGACGCGCTCTTTGCCTTCAACTTCGACGACCACGGGAGAGGACGGCGTGAAGGAAGATTCGAGTTCATGTTTCAGAACGTCCGTGCTGTCGACGTACGTGCTGCCGAGCGTGCCGTCGGCGTGGACACGCTGTAGAGCGTAGTGGTCGCTGGAGAGCGAATCGAGTGCTGCTTTGGAGGGGTCGACATGCCCGAAGATGATCGCTTCGCCGGTTTCAGGGTCGACCGTGATCCCGCGGGGCTGGAGGATCGCCGCCCCCGCCGTTTCAGACTGCGAGTGGAGAGCTTCGGGGCCGGTCAGGATTTCTTTGCTCGGCCCTTCTGTGCCCGCGCCAACCAGGCTTTCCCCCGATTCCTGCGTAGAGAACGCGTACAGAGTGGAGGCCACGAACAGCTCGCTGCCGACGGATGTTTCCTTGTCCTGTGCGAGCGTCTTCTTACGCGTGTCGACCGCGAGCAGATACACCCTTTTTGCTTTCGGGTCGACCGCGATCCCCTCGATCGGAGGCACTTCGTGGCCTTTGGAGAACGCAGGGGAACTCTCGGTGAAGATCACAGAGGCGCTCAACGCATATTTCCCTTCCGGGGACGCTTTGAACTTCTGTATGCGGATTTCCCGCACGAGCGTTCCGGCCTTCGTGTTGGGTTCTTTCGGTTCGTCGGCTACGTAGACGCTGTTGTCAGTAGGATCGACGCCGATCGCGGACGTGCGCAGTTCGTCGAGATGCCCCTTTTCGTCGCCGGTTTCCGCGAAGCGGGTCAGCTCTCCATAGCCTTTCGGTTCTTCGGCTCGCGCCGAGCCGGACACTGCGAGCAGCGCCATCGCCAGCGCGACGACGATCGTCGCAAGCATGGGCACGAGCTGCCTGCGAACGCTCTGCGAATAGGACATCGGGCTCCGTTCTCTCTGTGTAGCTGTCAGGGATCAGCGGCTCGCGCGAAAGACGGCACATCCGCAGCCGGCTGCTCGCACGGATCTACCGCTTACAAAGTAGATACAGCTACGATGGCGGCCGCGACGCTGGGCGGTGTTGCCAACTCGTGAACGCGTTCACTCACCAGCTACGACGGTCACGACTCATCCGTCGCTGGCTTGCGATCGTCGTGACCGTGGCCGGCGCGACGGTAGGCCTCCTGCGCGCCCGGGGGCGTCGTCGGATGGACGCGCCGGCGAACGCGGCGAGCAGCACGACGCCGAGGATATAGGCGGGAGCGGGCTCGTATTCGGAGGCCCTATAGGCAACCGCCTGGTTGCTCACCGACTCTGTGGCTTCTTCTTTCTCCTCCTGCTTTTCAGGGGCCTCGACGGGCGAGGTGACCGCCGAGGTGCCCGACGGCGGAGTGGGACGCGCGGGGGTGGGGACGGGCAGCGGCACGAACGGAAGCAGGCCCGCGGACACGGGGGCCGGCAGGAGGAACGGCGCAGGCGGAGCTGGCGCCGGGTGCACCGGCGGCGCGACCGGGGCGGGTGGGGGCGGCACCGGCACCAGCGCCAGCGGCGGCGCAGAGCCGGCTGGCGTCAGCGCGGGTTTCAGCGGCGGGATCGTGACCTTCGTCTGGACGGGGATTTCTTTCAGCCTGGTGGTTCCGCACGGCCTGCGTACGCTCCCGGCCTGCACGGCGACATTCAGCGAGGCGGACAATCCGCCCGCGCTGATCGTCACGACGGTGGTCCCCGCGTTGTACGCGCAGAAGAGGCCCGACGTCGGATCGGAGACGGGCTTTTCTTCCGGGCCGAGCAGAACCGCATGAGGATCCGCGGATGCGAGGTTCGGCTCTACGAAGTCACCGATGTCCGGGCGAGACGACGTGAACGTGTATTGGGGGAAGATGCCCTTCGCGCATTGGGCGCCTACGCAGTTGGCCGGAATCGGCGTGTAGAGATAGGACTGGTTCTCGTCGAGTTCTCGGGCGGACTGCCCTCCCGCGAACGGACGACGCGCCAGTCCGGCGAACAGCGCGGGGTGGCTGCGGCGCAGCAACACGCCGTCCTTTGCTTCCATCGCCAGCTGGCCGATCACCGGGATCAGCTGGACCGTGACCGGCGCGCGGTTGGTGTTGGGATCGCGCCCGGCAACGTTCACTTCGGCGAGCAGAAAGCCGCTGTGACCGTGAAAGTCCTGTTTCGCCGCGGACACCGCCGTGACATATCCGAGGGTGCCGGAGCCGAATGTCGGTATGGAGCTCCCGCCGACTCGCAGCGGCAGCGTGACGTTTTCTTCGGGCGCGTCGTAGAAGTAGGCGGAAGCGCCACCGCCGACGAGGATCTGGGCGAGCGTGCCCGCGGCTGAGTCTCCAGCGGCGATCTCCGCGTTGATGTCTGCGTTGCCCACGGCGATCGCCGGTTCCGCGAGTTCCTTGGCGCTCTTCAGCTGAGCCGTGAGCCATTCGAGCTGCGCTGCGTTTGGATCGGTGCTCGTGTCGAGCACGATCACGCGGACCGGCCCAGTCGATCCGCTCGATCGGAGCGAGTAGTAGGCCGACTGTCCTTCCGCCGAGCACGGTTCGTTCGACCTTCCCCCGCCTGCGAGTCCAGAGGCTTCTCCACCGCCGCCGAAGGGCGCCGGGAAGCCTGAGAACGCCTGCAAGAACCCACACTCGCTTCCGGGCCCTCGGTCGGTCGAGGACGCGGCAGCGTAGACCGGCAGCGAACCTGCGTCGAGCAGAGCGGCGCCGCGCGCGAGCTCGCGTTCGTAGGCCACCGGGAATTCGCCGTGTCCGGCGCCCGTTGTGACACGAGGGCCGGTATCGAGGAACGCGCGGACGCCCGACACTTCGCGGGCATGTTCCAGCGCAGAGGTCAGCCAGACATCGGGCCCGATGTGCGCGTTGGCGCGATCGGCGCACGTGGCGACGCACATCGCGTTTCCTCCGACTGCGAACACCGCGCGGCCCGCGGTTGCCTGCACCGGGGCCGGGGCAAAACCGGCCGGAGGCGTGGCTTCGCGGTAACGCGCGATGTCCGAGGTCTCGAGCGCACCACCGTCCGCGCTGTTCACGGCCCCGCCGACCGCCCAACCGGCTCCGCTGCTCGGATCGACCAGCAGCGCGGCGGTCGGGTCCGGCTGGTAGACCATGTCATAGAGTTTGTATTCGCCGGGGGGGTCCTGCGCGTTGTTGCGTTCGTGCGTCTCGTCGCTCCAGCCCGCGGATGTCTGGCGCAGCACGTATCCACTGGACAGCGGGTAGGGACGAACGAGATTCGGCGGGAATCCAGCGGGTGGTTGCCTTTCGCTCGTGTCGAGCTGGAGCGTCTTGGGCGCGTTGCCGGCGCCGACGACACGAAGTGCCCCGCCTTCCCTGAACAGCGCGAGCGAGCTCGGCACTTCGATCCCGGAGTACGGAGCCGCGGTAGGCTGCCATGGTGCGCCCGCGTCATTGCGCTCGAGGATCAGCGGGCGGCTGCCGAGGCCGTCGTCGTCGAGCTTGCCGTCCGGCGCCAGGCCCCGCACGACAGCGACCGGGATGCCGCCGAGCTTTCCCTTCACCAGGTCACCCGCGGCGGCGAGCTCGTCGGCGATCGCGACCTGGGTCGTGACGAGGACGTTGCCGTGCTGGTCGACGCTGCCGCGCGGGTCGGTGAGCGCAGACATGCCGGCGACGCCGATCGCGGTGTCGGTGATGCCCGCTCGCCAGGGCCGGCCCATCGAGTCGCTGATGATCACCGCAACCTCGACGCCGAGCCGATCGCGTAGCGACGAACGCAG
>Ga0208478_1000742_pt1 | contig 10620 bp, 9 predicted proteins | sample NGESurdeep072012_5_FD_184462 | JGI IMG/M metagenome (GOLD analysis project Ga0208478, IMG submission 184462) | Arctic peat soil microbial communities from Barrow, Alaska - NGEE Surface sample 415-2 deep-072012 (SPAdes) | ecosystem: Environmental > Terrestrial > Soil > Wetlands > Peat ... | reverse complement strand
CACCGGCTCGAATGGCTGCCGGGATGGCGGTGGTGTCCGGCCGCCGGACCGCGGGCGTCAACCGGCGGTGAGCTCCGCCGCCACCAGCTCGGCGATCTGCGCGGTGTTCAGAGCGGCACCCTTGCGCAGGTTGTCCCCGCAGAGGAACAGCTCCAACGCGCGCGGGTCGTCCAGCGACTGGCGCACTCGGCCGACCCAAGTGGGGTCGGTGCCCACGGCGTCCGCCGGCGTCGGGAACTCGCCGGCCTTCGGGTCGTCGAAGAGCACCACTCCGGGCGCGCCACGGAGCACCGCCTGCGCCTCGATCGCCGGCACCGGCCGGCTGAACACAGCGTGGACGACTAACGAGTGCGTCGTCACCACGGGCACCCGCACACAAGTCGCCGACACCCGCAGGTCCGGCAGCCCGAGAATCTTGCGGCTCTCATTGCGGACCTTGAGCTCCTCCGAGCTCCAGCCGGCTTCCTTCAGCGAACCGGCCCAGGGCACGACGTTGAGCGCCAGCGGCGCCGGGAAGGGCCCCAGGTCGTCACCGACCACGCGGCGCAGGTCTCCGGGCCGGACGCCGACGTCGCGCGCGCCGGCCACCTTGGCGGTCTGGTCATACAGCGTGTCGATGCCCGCCTGCCCGGCGCCGGACGCCGCCTGGTACGACGCCACCACCAGCGACTCCAGCCCGAACCGCCGGTGCAGCGCGCCAAGGGCGACCACGAGGGTGAGCGTGGTGCAGTTGGGATTGCTGATGATGCCTCGCGGCCGGTGCCGGGCCGCCTCCGGGTTGACCTCGGGCACGACCAGCGGCACGTCGTCGTCCATCCGGAACGCGCCGGAGTTGTCCACCACCACCGCGCCGTACGACGCGGCGACCGGCGCCCACTGCGCGGACAGCTCGTCCGGGACGTCGAACATCGCCACGTCCACACCGGCGAAGACCTCGGGCGCGAGCGCCTGCACCTCGACTTCCGTGTGTCGAACGGACAGCCGCCGGCCGGTGGAGCGCGGGCTCGCGACCAGCCGGATCTCGCCCCAGACGTCCGGCCGGGTAGTGAGCAGGTCGAGCATCACCGAGCCGACCGCGCCGGTCGCCCCGACCACGGCCAGCGTCGGCTTGGCCTCGGCTGCGAGCGGGCTCATCGGCCACTCCCGCCGTACACCACCGCCGGCGAGTCGCCGGCAGCCTCCAGCTCGAATGCGGCGTGCACCGCCGCCACCGCCGCCGGTACGTCGACGTCGCGGCAGACCACCGATATCCGGATCTCCGAGGTGGAGATGATCTCGACGTTCACGCCCGCGTCGGCGAGCGCGCCGAAGAAGGTGGCCGAGACCCCCGGGTGCGATCGCATCCCGGCACCAACCAGCGACACCTTGCCGATGTGGTCGTCGTAGAGCAGCGACTCGAAGCCCACTTGCGGCTGCACCTTGGTCAAGGCGGCCATCGCCGGCGTGCCGTCCGCGGTGGGCACCGTGAAGGTGATGTCGGTGCGCCCGGTGGCCGCCACCGAGGTGTTCTGCACGATCATGTCGATGTTGACGTCGGCGTCCGCCAGGGCGCGAAGGATGCTGGCCGCGTTGCCCGGCTTGTCCGGCACGCCGACCACGGTCACCTTGGCCTCACTGCGGTCGTGCGCTACCCCGGAGATGATCGCCTGCTCCATGCTCTCCTCCTCGGGCACCGCACAGACCCACGTGCCGCTTTTCGAGACGAACGACGACCGGACGTGCACGGGCATCTGGTACCGGCGGGCGTACTCAACGCAGCGCACCATGAGCACCTTCGCGCCGCAGGCCGCCATCTCCAGCATCTCCTCGTACGAGATGCGGTCGAGCTTGCGCGCGGTCGGCACCAACCGCGGGTCGGCGGTGTAGACGCCGTCGACATCGGTGTAGATCTCGCAGACCTCGGCGGACAGGGCAGCGGCGAGCGCTACGGCGGTGGTGTCCGAGCCGCCACGACCCAGCGTGGTGATGTCCTTGGTGTCCTGCGACACACCCTGAAAGCCGGCGACGATCGCGACCGCTCCGTCGTCCAGCGCACCCCGGATCCGCCCCGGGGTCACGTCGATGATCCGGGCCTTGCCGTGCACGGAGTCGGTGATCACCCCGGCCTGGCTGCCGGTGAACGACCGCGCCTCCAGCCCCAGGCTGGCGATCGCCATGGCCAGCAGCGCCATGGAGATGCGCTCACCGGCGGTCAGCAGCATGTCCAGCTCGCGCCCCGGTGGCAGCGGGCTCACCTGCTCGGCGAGCTCGAGCAGCTCGTCGGTGGTGTCACCCATGGCGGACACCACGACGACCACGTCGTTGCCCCCCTTGCGAGTGTCCACGATGCGGGCCGCCACCCGGCGGATCCGATCTGCGTCGGCGACGGAGGACCCGCCGTACTTCTGCACGACGAGTGGCACGGCGTGCGCTCCGATCCGCTGGACTCCGCCGGGAAGTCTACCGACAGCCTCCGCCGTTGCCGGGTCGGCGCAACCCTCGGCGGCGAGCCCGCCACCGGCTCGCGGTCACAACCCGTAGGCCTCGAGCAGCCGCAGCCAAACCTCGCTCACCGTCGGAAACGACGGTACGGCGTGCCAAAGCAGATCCAGCGATACTTCGCCCACCACGGCAACCGTCGCCGAGTGCAGCAGCTCGGCCAGCCCCGGGCCGGTGAAGGTGGCGCCGATCAGCACCCGGCGCTCGTCGTCCACGACTAGCTGGCAGGTACCAGCGATCCCGGTCCCGAGGGTGGACGCGCCAGCGACCGAGCCGGTGTCCACGGCGACCACCCGGACCGGCAGGCCCCGCTCGCGCGCCTGCGCCTCGGTGAGCCCGACCGCGCACACCTGTGGGTCGGTGAACGTCACCCGCGGCACCATGTCGACGCTGGAGCGGTCGACCGCGTCTCGGCCGAGGATGACGTCAGCGGCGATCCGGGCCTGGTACTTGCCCATGTGCGTCAACAGCGCCCGGCCGTTGCAGTCCCCGACCGCATACAGCCAGTCGCCGTCCACCCCGGTGACCTGCAGCCGGTCGTCGGTCGGCACCGGTCGACCCGGCTCCAGGCCGACGGTTTCCAGCCCGATGTCGGCCGTCCGTGGCCGGCGCCCGACGGCGACCAGGATCTCGTCCGCGTTGATCTCTCGGTCGTCGGCCAGGGTCGCCGTCACCGGTCCGTCCGCGCCGTCCCGCCGTACGGCGGTCAGCGCGACGCCCGTGGTCACCGCGATGCCCTCGGCCTCGAAGGCCCGGCGTACCTGCTCGCCGGCGAACGGCTCCTCCCGAGCAAGCAGCCGCGGGCCGCCCTCGACGACGGTGACCTCGCGGGCGCCGAGCCGGCGGAAGGCCTGTGCCAGCTCGGCACCGACCGCCCCACCACCGATCACCATCAGCCGGGCCGGCACCTCCTTGGCCCCGGTCGCGGTCCGGTTGTCCCACGGCTGGGACTCCCGCAGGCCCGGCACCGGAGGCATAGCCGCGGAGGTGCCGGTCGCCAGCACGACCGCCCGGTTCGCCGTCAGCCGGCGGGCGCCACCCGCGGTCAGCGCCACCTCGACCGCCCGGAGGCCGACGAGCCGACCGGCGCCCCGGACCAGATCGATGTGTCGCTCGGTGAGCCAAGGAACCTGGCCGTCGTCGTGCCAGCTCGAGGTCATGTAGTCGCGCTGGGCCAGCGCTGCCGCCACGTCGATCTCGCCGGTCATGGCCGCGGCCGCCCCCGGCACCCGGCGGGCGGCGGCCAGCACGTCACCGGGGCGAATCAACGTCTTGCTCGGGATGCAGCCCCAGTAAGAGCATTCGCCGCCCACCAGTTCGGGCTCGACCAGGGCCACGGACAAACCGCCCTCGGCACACCGGCCGGCCACTGTCTCGCCGGCCGGACCGGCGCCCAAGACGACCACGTCGTACGAGTCGGGCATCAGCGGGCCTCCGGGCCGGCAGACTTCGGTCAGATGGACGGGATCACGAGGAGGACTCGTCAGCCTCGTCCGGGCGCGGCTCGGGTGTGGTGTCCAGCCGGGCGTGCGCCACCACTGCCTGCAGCGCGCGCAACGCCGCGCCGGAGTGGTTGCCCCAGTGGCTCAGGTAGGAGAACTGCCACCACCACAGCGCCTCGTCCGACCGGCCGGCGCGGTAGTGCCGCATGCCGTGGACAAGGTCCTCAGCGATGTCGGCCAGGTCGTCCGAGAGCCGGTAGCCGACCGGAGCGCCGTCGCCGTACGGGTCGAAGACTTCGACGTAGTCGTCCACGGCGTGCAGTTGCTCGGCCAACCCCTGCCGCATCGCATCTAGGTCCGGGTCCTCAGCGATGGCCGGCTCGGTGTTGTCCCGCGGAATGACATCCACCGCGGCCCCGAGCTGGGCACCGACGAAGTGCACCTGCGAGACCTCCAGCAGCAGCAACGCCACCGCCTGCGCGCCAGCGCCACCCGAGGCGACCGCGTCCAGCGCCGTGAGGAAGTCGTCGACGTGCCCCGCCACGTCGTCGGCCAGCTCAGCCCAGCTGGCCACCGCCTCGTCATTCTCGTCGGCCGCGGCGCCGACCACACGGTCGGTCGCCCGACCACTGCGAGTGTCAGACATCGATCAACCGCCTTCCTTCGAACGCGCGTCCGAGGGTCACCTCGTCGGCATACTCCAGATCTCCCCCAACCGGCAGGCCGCTGGCCAACCGGGTCACGCGCAGGCCCATCGGCTTGACCAGCCGGGCCAGGTACGTCGCCGTGGCCTCGCCCTCGAGGTTCGGGTCGGTGGCCAGGATGAGCTCGGTCACCGTGCCGTCCGCCAGCCGGACCATCAGCTCGGGCACCCGCAGGTCATCCGGCCCGACCCCCTCGATCGGGCTGATTGCCCCGCCGAGCACGTGGTAGCGACCGCGGAACTCCCGCGTCTTCTCGATCGCGACAACGTCCTTCGGCTCCTCAACGACACACACGATCGCCAGGTCCCGGCGCGGGTCGCGGCAGATTCGACAGTCCTCGGCCTCGGCGACGTTGCCGCATATTCGGCAGAACCGTACCCGCTCCTTGACCTCGGTCAGCGCGACCACCAGACGGCGTACGTCGGCCGGGTCGGCCGCCAGCAGGTGGAACGCGATCCGCTGCGCGCTTTTCGGCCCGACGCCCGGCAGCCGGCCGAGCTCGTCGATGAGGTCTTGGACCGCGCCTTCGTACACGGCCTCCTCAGCCGAGCCCCGGCAGGCCGAGCCCACCCATGCCGCCGGCCAGCGGGCCCATACTGCGCTCCTGCAGCTCGCTCGCGGCCCGGTTCGCGTCCTGCACCGCAGCTACGACCAGGTCCTGCAGCGTCTCGACGTCCTCGGGATCCACGGCCTCCGCCTTGATCTCCAGCGCCAGCAGCTCACCGCTGCCGGACACCGTGGCGCTGACCAAACCACCGCCGGCCGTGCCGGTGACCTCGGTGGCGGCAAGCTCCTCCTGGGCGGCGACCAGCTGCTGCTGCATCTGCTGGGCCTGCTTCATCATCTGTTGCATGTTGGGCTGGCCACCGGGCTTCACGGCGTACTCCTCGTTGGCAGGCTCCTGGTCGGTGTGGTCACGGCGAGCCTACGACGTTGCGGGACTGGCCACGACTCGCCGGAGTGATCCCGCGCCGCCTGCCGGGCGACTGCACCGGTCGAGGACTCAACCGGCGTCCAGCTTGCCGATGACCCGACCCCCCAGCCCATCGCGAACCAAGGCGATCGCGGCATCGTCGCCGGCCAGCCGAGGCGACGTGGCGCCGTCGGTGGGCTCGTCGGTGGTCTCGTCGGTGGGCTCGTCGCCGGCCGCGAAGCCATCGGCGAAGGGCGGCGAAGGACTCGCCGCCGGCACACGTTCCGGCGGATCCGTGTTCGTCGGTGCTGCAGCCGCCGGGTCACCGACCACGCAGGCGATCTCCCAGTCGACCCCGAGGATCTGCCGCAGGGCGTCCTTGAGGACATCGACGTTGACGCCGGTCGCGAAGCTGCGGGCGATGCCTGGCGTGCTGAAGGACAGCGTGACCTCGCGCCCGGTGACGGTCGCCACCTGCGCGTACTGCGCGATCAACGTCCAGGTGCCGCGCTTGCGCGCGCGGACCGCCTCCAGCACGTCGGGCCAGACCCGGCGCAGGGCGGCAGCGTCCAGCCCGCCCCCGGCTGCCACCTCGACCGGCGAGACAGCGACCACCGGGGTCGGCCCGGCCGGCTCCGACGCCGCGGCCTCCGATACGGCGATGGGCTCGGGCGAGACGGCGGGCATGGGGGCGGCGGCACTCGGCGTTGCGGCACTCGGTGCGGCCGGCCGCACCGCAGCGCGCCGCGCCGCAGCGGGCCGCGCCGCAGCGGCGCCGTCCCCGGACGCGTCGCCGGAGACCTCGAGCCGCCGTTCCAGCCGCTCCAGCCGAGCCAGCACGCTGCTCTCGGCGACGGCCGCCGGCAACAGCAACCGGGCACAGACCAGCTCCAGCAGCAGCCGCGGCGCCGTCGCCCCCCGCATCTCGGTCAACCCGGTGCTCAGTACGTCGGCAGAGCGCGACAGCGCGGCCATCCCGGTCCGGGCAGCCTGGGCCGTCATCCGGTCCAGCTGGTCGGCCGGCCGATCGAGCAGGCCCTTGCTGGCAGCATCCGGCACGGCCCGCAACACGATCAGATCCCGGACGTGCTCGAGCAGGTCGGCGGCGAACCGGCGCGGATCGGTGCCGCCCTCCACCACCCGGCCGACCGCCTCGAACACGGCCCCGCCGTCGCCGGCCGCAAGGGCGTCGACCACCTCGTCGATGAGCGCGGCGTCGGTCTGGCCCAGCAGGTCCACCGCTCGTCGGTAGGTGATCCCTTCCGGCCCAGCCGCCCCGAGCAGCTGGTCGAGCACCGACAGCGAGTCGCGCACCGACCCGGCAGCCGCCCGCACCACCAGCGGGAAGACCAACGGGTCGACGTCGACGCCCTCCCGGGCGCAGATGCCGGCCAGGTGCTCGCGCAACACGGACCCGGGCACGAGGCGGAACGGGTAGTGGTGCGTGCGCGACCGGATGGTCGAGATGACCTTCTCCGGCTCGGTGGTGGCGAACACGAAGATGACGAACTCAGGCGGCTCCTCGACGAGCTTGAGCAGGGCGTTGAAGCCCTCCTTGCTCACCATGTGCGCCTCGTCGATCACGTAGACCTTGTACCGGCTGGAGACCGGCGCGTAGAACGCGCGCTCCCGCAGCTCGCGGGCGTCGTCCACGCCACCGTGGCTGGCGGCGTCGATCTCGGTGACGTCGAGGCTGCCCGGACCGTTCGGGGCCAGGTCGCGACAGGAGTCGCACTCCCCGCACGGCGTCGGCGTCGGACCCTGAGCGCAGTTCAGCGACCGGGCGAGGATCCGGGCCATCGAGGTCTTCCCGCAGCCGCGCGGCCCCGAGAACAGGTAGGCGTGCGACATCCGCCCGTTGCGCAGCGCGTTGCGCAGGGGCTCGGTGACGTGCTCCTGGCCGATGACCTCGGCGAACATGCCCGGGCGGTACTTCCGGTAGAGCGCCAGCGACACGATGTCCACCCCTAACGATCCCGCTCGGTCTGCCAGCGTGGGCGAGCAAAGGACCCCCCGCGCACCCGCCAGAGCCCGCTTACCCTTGCTGCCTTCCGGCCCTGGGGGGTTCACAGGTTGCACGCCGCACGAGGGGTCGCCGACTACTGTAGTCGCCGAGCTGTGGGCCGAGATGGCCGCGGGACAGCTAGAGTCAGCGGCGGAGGATTCGCCTAGTTGGCCTAGGGCGCACGCTTGGAAAGCGTGTTGGGGGCAACCCCTCGCGAGTTCGAATCTCGCATCCTCCGCGGTACGACGACGACTCGGCGGATCATCGTCGGTCGGCGCACCCTATCCGTACGTCGGCGAGCCAGCCGGCGCGGCGCCGTCCGCGGCGCCGACGACAGCGCCGAGGTGCTTCGTGACCCGTCTTCCCGGCGTCAGTGTCCCCGGCCTTGGTGTTCCTGGCTTCGGCGTTCCCGGCCTCGGCGTTCCTGGCCTCCGGGTCCCTGGCCTGAGCGCCCTCATCACCGCGATCCGCTTGCAGACCCAAGCCCTTACCATGCTTCCTACCACGTTGGTCGCGCTCAACCGCTCGCTAGAGGCGTTCTCCGAGGCCATGTTGCTGGCAACAACCACCATGGCCGCGGTAGAGCAGTTGGCGGAGCGGATCGAGACGATGGTGGCAATCGTCGAAACTCCGGTCCGGGCCCTGTCCCCGGGGATGCGCCGACTGGCCGTCGTACTCGATGACCCGGTGCTCGACGGGCTGCCAACCACGCTGCATCGGCTGTCCAGCGACGCACTGCCGATGCTGCGCAAGCTGGCCGACACCGAGGCCATGGTGTCCGGGATCGCGAGCTCCACCGAGCAGATCCGGCGCCTGGTTGGTGACACCGGTGAGCTGCTGCTCACGCGGCCACCTGCGGGCACCCGGCCGCCGGCCGCCACCGGGAAGCAGTCGACGCCCAGCGGCTCGCCATCGGCTGAGTCCGCACCAGTGAAAGCTCAGGGAAGGCAGTCACGGGCGGAGAGCACCGCCGGCGAGAACCCGGTCAAGCGCTCGGGTGCGTAGGCCGGCAACCGAGTGATCGGTTGACGCCGAGTAGGCAACCAGCGCGCACCCCGAACCACTCGCGCTCGCCACCGATCCACGGCCCCGGCGATAGCCTCCGCGCTGCTAACGAAGTGCCCGATCGCGTCGGCGCAGCCCGATGGTGATCGTGGTGCGACTGGCGTCCGCGACACGCCGCACGACCGCGCACTGAGCGCACCACGATCGCGACGGCGCAGCCTGACCGGGCCGAGCGCTCCAGCGAGATTCTTCGGGCTGAGTTTTCGGACAACTTCACCGGTGCCGACCGGGTCCGGGCGGGCAGCTGGCCCCGTTTGAGTCCTTCACACTGCGCAAGCTCCGGCGCGCCGGGAGCACCCGACCCGACCAAGTCCCTACGCCGCTGGGGTGCAGCCGACTCTCGCTTACGGGGCGCCGGGCGGGCATGGTCCGGGAGTCCCGACAGGCCAGAACGGCAGGTCACCGACGTCCGTGACCGAGGACTCGCTGCCGTCGGCCGCCGTCCACGCCAGGGTGTACGTCGCGGCGACCAGATTCGCGGACAGCCGCGCGGCCGATGACCCGGACCGCCACTCCAGCGCCAGCCGCCCGTCCCGGCTCAACCCCGCGGCGAACTCCCCGGTGAAGGCGGGGTAGGTGTTGCGAAACCGGATCAGCCGCAGCAGCGCGGCCACCACCGGGCGGCCCAGCGCCGCGTTCACCTCCTCCTCGCCGTACCGGTGCCGGTTGATCTCCCGGCCGACGCCGGTCCGGGCGAGCAGGTCGGTGTCGTTGCAGCCAGCCAGCAGCCCGACGTAGTAGACTTGTGGGATGCCCGGAGTGAAGAACTGCAGCAGCCGGGCCAGCAGGTAGCGCCGGTCGTCGCGGCCCAGGGCGTCGTAGTAGGTGCAGTTGACCTGGTAGACGTCGACGTTCGCGGCGCCCGCCCCGGTCGCCAGCCGGCTCGCGCCACCGCTGTTGCCGTGGATTCGCTCGACCAGCGCCGCGATCGCGGCCGGCGCCAGCAGGCCGCCGACTGCCGGCTCGTCCTGGTCGGCACCCGCGTCGACCACACCGATGCCGTCGTGGGTGTCCAGCACGGTGACGGCGTTGTGCGGCCGGATCTCCAGCCAGTTCAGCAGCGGGACGGCGTCGCCGGTGAACAGCGCGTGCAGCACCAGGGGTGGCAGCGCGAAGTCGTAGACCAGGTCGACCTGGCGGGCGATCTCGACCTGCCGCCGGTGGTGCGCGTGCGCCTCGACCAGCACCTCCAGCCCGCGCCGGCGCGCTTCCACGGTGAGGTCGGCGAGGAAGGCGAACGTCTCCGGCGTCAGGAAGCAGCTGGTGCCGGCGGTCTTCACGGCGTACCCGGCCGCGTCCAGCCGCACCGCGGCGACGTTCGCAGCGGCCATCCGGTCGAGCACCTCGAGCAGGTACCGCCGCGACTGCGGGTCTGCCACGTCCAGGTCGACCTGCTCGGCGGTGAACGTCGTCCAGACGAGCCGACGGCTGCCGTCTGCGGCAGTGACCGGCGTGAACGGCGGCCCCGGCCGTGGCCGGTAGATCCGCAGCAGGTCGGCTTCGGTCGCCCCGGCCGGGAAGACCCGGCCGAAGGTGAGGAACATCCCGGCGTACGGCGAGGAGTCCCCGCGCGCCAGCACGTCGCGAAACTGCGGGCTGTGCACCGAGGCGTGGTTGACGATCAGGTCCAGCATCAGGTCACGGCTCGTGCCGAGGCGACCCAGGTCCGCCCAGCTGCCGAGCCGGGGGTCCACCGCGCGGTGGTCGGCCGGGTCGAAGCCGGCATCGGCACCGTCGTAGGGGAGGTAGCACGGCAACACATGCACGCCGCCGATCAGGCCAGCGAGCGGCCCGGCAAGCAGCCGGTCGAGCCCGGCAATGCTGCCCCCGAGCCGGTCGGCGTACGCGATCAGCTGGACCTGGTTGCGCATCCATCCTCCGGAGCCAGTGTGGCGCAAGCATGCCGCTCGCGACCGCCTGGGGGCTCGGCAGCCAGCGCGACGGCGACGCCCGGGTCTGGCGGTTCACCCGACGGAGGCCCGGCCCTGGGCCGAGCGACGGTGACGGGGCGGG
>Ga0208478_1000741_pt1 | contig 10621 bp, 6 predicted proteins | sample NGESurdeep072012_5_FD_184462 | JGI IMG/M metagenome (GOLD analysis project Ga0208478, IMG submission 184462) | Arctic peat soil microbial communities from Barrow, Alaska - NGEE Surface sample 415-2 deep-072012 (SPAdes) | ecosystem: Environmental > Terrestrial > Soil > Wetlands > Peat ... | reverse complement strand
CTTCGCCGGATTCGATCCGCGCCGGGGAGGCTGAACGACATGGAACCCACCGCATCGTCGCCGTTGCGCGGCAGCGTCGTCGAGGAAGAGCTGACGCTGACGACGGTCGAGCTCTGCCGCGCCTGCAACGCCAGCGAATCGCATATCGAGCTGTGGGTACGCGAAGGCGTTCTCGAGCCGCTCGGTGAATCGCCCGGCGATTGGCGCTTCACCGGTGCGTCGCTCGCCCGCATGCGCACGGCGATGCATCTGGCCCGCGACCTCGAGATCAACCCGCCCGGCGTCGCCCTGGCGCTCGACCTGCTGGGCGAGATCGCGGCGCTCGAGGCTGAACTGCGGCGACGATCGGGACGCCCGCCTCGGCCTTGACCTCCTTCAGCACGACGCTCGAGCGGATGTGCGTGACGCCGGGCAGGCGAAACGCCGTCTCGTGCAGGAACGTCTCGTAGCTGCGGATGTCGGGCACCAGCACCTTGATGCTGTAGTCGGCGCCGCCCGTCGTGCTGTAGCAGGCGACGATCTGCGGGCAGGCGGCGACGGCGCGTTCGAAGTCGCGCACCGTTCCTTCGGTGTGTTGCGTCAGGTTCACCTCGGCGAGGACGCACAAGGCGAGGCCGACGCTTTCGCGGTCGACGACGGCGCCATAGCCGCGGATGACTCCCGCCGCCTCCATCGCCTTGACGCGTTTCCAGCACGGCGTCGAGGTCAGGCCGACGGCGGCGGCGAGCTGCTGCACGGTCTGGCGCGAATCGCGCTGCAGCGCTTCGAGGATCGCGTGGTCAGTGCGGTCGAGAACGATCATGCTGTCGGTCGGTGATTTTGCGCCGGTTCATTCCACACGGATCGGATTCTGCGACAAAGAAAGAAGCACATTCTCCGCACCGGCGGGTAGATTGCACGATCCACCGCGCTCGCCGGGATCCGTCATGCCGCAAACGCTACTCCGCCCTGACTACAAACTTGCTGACAACCTCTCGGCCCGTGACGGCGTCGTCTTCCTGACCGGCACTCAGGCACTGATTCGTCTCGCCCTGATGCAGTCCGCGCGCGACGCGGCGCGCGGCATCGCCTCGCAAGGCTTCATCAGCGGCTACCGCGGCTCGCCGCTCGGCATGGTCGACCAGCAGGCGTGGAAGGCGGCGAAGCTGCTCGACGCGGCGAAGGTGAAATTCCTGCCGGCGATCAACGAAGAGCTGGGCGCAACCGCGGTGCTCGGCACGCAGCGCGTCGAGTCCGACCCCGAGCGCACGGCCGACGGCGTCTATGCGATGTGGTACGGCAAGGGCCCGGGAGTCGACCGCGCCGGCGATGCGCTGAAGCACGGCAACGCCTATGGCTCGTCGCCGTTGGGCGGCGTGATCGTCGTCGCCGGCGACGATCACGGCTGCGTCTCGTCGTCGATGCCGCACCAGAGCGAGGTCGCGATGCAGTCGTGGCACATGCCTGTCGTGGCACCCGCCAACGTCGCCGAGTACCTCGAGTTCGGCCTCTACGGCTGGGAGCTGTCGCGCTTTTCCGGCAACTGGGTCGGCTTCACGGCGCTCTCGGAAGTCGTCGAGAGCGGATCGACCGTCGATCTTGATGCGACGAACGCGCGTGTCGCAGCGTGGAAGGGCGGGCCCGAGGTCGAAGCCACGACCGGCTTCGTTCGCCTCGCCGAGGGGCTCCACTACCGCTGGCCCGACCTGCCTTCGCTGCAGATCGAAGAGCGCCTGCACGCCAAGCTCGACGCGGTGCGCGCCTTCGCAAAGGTCAATGCGATCGATCGGCAGGTCGTCGAATCGGAGCACGCGACGGTCGGCATCGTCACATGCGGCAAGGCGCATTTCGACCTGCTCGAGGTCTTTCGCCGTCTCGACATTCCGCTTGACGCATTGGCCGAAGCCGGTGTGCGTCTCTACAAGGTCGGCCTCGCATACCCGTTCGAGCCGACCCGGCTCGAAGCCTTCGCCGAGGGACTGGACGAGATCCTCGTGGTCGAGGAAAAGGGCGCCGTCGTCGAGACGCAGATGCGCGATCTCTTCTACAACAGCGAGGTGCGCCCGACGATCGTCGGCAAGCGCGACGCCGCGGGCCGCCCCCTGGTCTCCGAGCTCGGCGAGCTGCGCCCGTCGCGCCTGATCGAGATCGTCGCCGAGTGGCTCGCGGCGCGATTCGCGCAGCTCGACCGGCGCCATCTGGTCGTCGACTTCACGGTGCCGCAGCTGCTCTCGAACGTCGGTGACGCGGTCAAGCGGCAGCCTTACTTCTGCGCCGGCTGCCCGCACAACAGCTCGACGAAAGTGCCCGAAGGCTCGCGTGCGCAGGCCGGCATCGGCTGCCACTTCATGGCCACATGGATGGACCGCGATACCGCCGGGCTGATCCAGATGGGCGGCGAAGGCGTCGACTGGGTCTCGCACTCGCAGTTCACGAAGGTGCCGCACGTCTTCCAGAACCTGGGCGACGGCACCTACTACCACTCCGGCTACCTGGCGATCCGCCAGGCGATCGCCGCAGGAACGAACATCACCTACAAGATCCTCTTCAACGACGCCGTGGCCATGACCGGCGGCCAGCCGGTCGACGGAACGATCTCCGTCGACGGGATCGCGCGCCAGGTCGAAGCCGAAGGCGCGACCAAGGTCGTCGTCGTGTCCGACCACATCGCCAAGTACGCGGCGATCAAGGAGCGCTTTCCCGCCTACACCGAGTTCTTCGGCCGCGACGAGCTCGACGCGGTGCAGCGGCGCCTGCGCGAAATGAAGGGAGTGACCGTCCTGATCTACGAGCAGACCTGCGCCGCCGAGCTGCGCCGCCGGAGGAAGAAGGGCGAGCTCGTCGCCCCGGCGCGGCGACTCTTCATCAACGAACGCGTCTGCGAAGGCTGCGGCGATTGCTCGGTGCAATCGAACTGCGTCGCCGTCGTTCCGCTCGAGACCGAGCTCGGCAGGAAACGCAAGATTGACCAGTCGAGTTGCAACAAGGACTACTCGTGCGCCAAGGGCTTTTGCCCGAGCTTCGTCGGCGTCGTCGGCGGCACGCTGAAGAAGCGCCCCGGGGCGTTGGCCGGGGCCGGCGCGGCGCGTTTCGCGGCGCTCGTCGCGGCGCTGCCGAGCCCCGAACCGCATCGCTGGACGGGCCCGTACGACCTGCTCGTCACCGGCGTCGGCGGCACCGGTGTCATCACGGTCGGTACCGTCATCGCGATGGCCGCGCACCTCGAAGGACACTCGGCGAGCGTGCTCGACTTCATGGGCTTCGCGCAAAAGGGCGGCTCGGTGCTGTCCTTCGTTCGCCTCGCAAGAGATCCGGCCGCGCTGAACCAGGTGCGCATCGACGCGCAGCAGGCCGACGCGCTGCTCGCCTGCGACATCGTCGTCGCCGCCTCGGCCGACGCCCTGCAGTCCGTGCGCCGCGGCCGCACCCGCGTGCTGGCGAACACGCACGAGATCCCGGTCGCCGAATCGCTGTCGAACCCGGACGCGAGCCTGAAGGTCGATGCCTTGCTCGAGAAGATCGAGTTCGCCGCGGGTGCGACCCAAGTCGAGACGATGGACGCGCAGATGCTCGCCGAAGACTTCCTCGGCGACTCGATCGTCTCCAACATCGTGGCGATGGGCTACGCCTGGCAGCGCGGCCTCGTCCCGGTCGGCCTCGCGGCGGTGCGGCGCGCCATCGAGCTGAACGGCGTCGCGGTCGAAAGCAACAAGGCGGCGTTCTCGCTCGGGCGACTCGCCGCGGCCAACCCGGTCGCCTGCCGCGAGCTGCTGCACGAACCCGACCCGAAGGCGCAGCACGCCGAGACGCTCGACGAGCTCATCGCCCGCTCGACCCGCTTTCTTGCCGCCTACCAGAGCGAACGCTACGCCGAACGCTACCTGCGGCTCGTCGCCGCGGTCCGCGCCCGCGAACAGGCGATCGGCGGTGCGGCGGGCGACTTGCCGCTGACTCGCGCCGTCGCCGAGCAGATGCGCAAGCTCATGGCCTACAAGGACGAGTACGAGGTTGCCCGCCTCTATACCGATGGCGAGTTCGCGCGGCGCCTGGCCGAGCAGTTCGAAGGCAGCCTCAGGCTCGAGTTCTACATGGCGCCGCCGGCGCTGGCCAATCCCATGGGCGGGGCGCGCGCGGCGGCGCCGAAGAAGCGTCGCTTCGGGCCGTGGCTTTTGCCGCTGTTGAAGATCCTCGCGCACGGCAAGGGGTTGCGCGGCACGCCGTTCGATCCTTTCGGCCGGACCGAGGAGCGCAAGCTCGAGCGTCGACTCATCGACGACTACGAAGCGCGTGTCGCCGAGCTGCTCGCCGGGCTGATGCCGGAGAAGGCGGCGATCGCCGTGGCGATCGCCAACGTGCCGGCGTCGATCCGCGGCTACGGCCACGTCAAGCTGGCGAGCCTGGCGATCGCGCGGGCTCGCGAGAAGGAGCTGCTCAGCCGCTTCGATCCCGAGCGCTATCCGCGGCCCGCCGGAACGGCGGTCGCCGGGCAGTTCCGCGGCATCCCGGTGACTTCGGGCTGAGGTCGTCGCGCGCGCGACGCGGCGACGATCAGTGCAGCGCGGGGAGGAATCTGGCCAGCTTGGCGATCAGCGCATCGGGGGTGAACGGCTTGACGATGAAGTCGGCGGCGCCCGCTTCCATGCTGCGCACGAGGATCTCGCGCCGCGCTTCGCCGGTGAGCATGACGACGGGGATGGCGGCGAGCGCCGGGTCGGCCTTCAGCCGCTGCGTCAGCTCGACGCCGTCGCGGCCCGGCAGATTCACGTCCATCAGCACCAGGTCGGGCCGGACGCGGCGGATCCGCTCCAGCGCGGCGTCGCCCTCGCTCTCGAAGACGAGCTCGACGTTGCGGCTTTGCAGGGTGATGGCGACGAGCTGGTGCGAGAACTCGTCATCCTCGACGAGGAGGACGATCGGGCGCTCGCGGCGGGCCATGCGGGGGACGGCAGGGGGAGCCAGACGGCAGGCCGTGCGAACGCTGGTCGCGAGACGATCCGGGTCGGCCGGATCGAAGGCCAGCGGCAGATAGTCGTCGAGCACGCCTTCACGGACGAGGCGCGCCGCTGCCGCGAGCTCGCTTTTCGCGCACAGCGCGACGACGATCGGCAACTCCGGCGTTCCGCCGGGGCGGAGCATGCGCGCCCGATCCTTGCTTGCAGCCAGCGTCGGCAGGCCGAGCAGCACGACTTCGGCGCGCGTCTCGGCGAGGTCGGCGGCGGCGCGCGCCGGGTCGATCGAGAGGTGGACGCCGCTCGCAAGATCGGCGTCGAGGCGTTCTGCAATCGCCTGGGCCGCTTCGCTGCCTTCGGCGACGACCAGGATGCGCGGCGTCGCCGCCGGGCCGGATGTCGCGCTGTTGCTCACCATGGCGCGATTGTCGGTCCGGCCCGGCGCAGCTGCATGGCGGCTACGCCTTCGACTGCTACACTTTTACGATGGTCGCGTTCAAGACGTTCGAGACGAATGGCGCAAGGTCCCCGGACCAGGGAGCCTGGCCCTGGCGCCGCTGCACGAAGGCCAGCCGCCGCCGCTGAGGCCGGCAGCTCCGGCGTCCGGCGCGGCGCGCGCCGCATGAACGCGGCGGGCCTATCGCCCGCCGACCCGATGTCCGATCTCCAGCGCTGTCCCAGCCGATGGATGATCCGCCCACCCGGTGCTTTAGTGCCGGCTCGACGACCATGACAGAAATCGAATTCAAGAGCCTCGCGCTCCAGGGCTTCAACCGCATTCCCTTGATCGCCGAGGCGTTCGCCGACCTGGAGACGCCGCTCTCGCTGTACCTGAAGCTGGCCCGCGGCGGCATCGGCGAGGGCCGATTGAGCTTCCTGCTCGAATCGGTGGTCGGCGGCGAGCGCTTCGGGCGCTACTCGTTCATCGGTTTGCCGGCGCGTACGCTGCTGCGCGCCAGCGGCTTTCGGACCGAGGTCGTGACCGATGGCGCCATCGTCGCGACGCACGACGGCAACCCGCTCGACTTCATCGCCGCCTGGCAGAAACGCTTCAAGGTCGCGCTGCGCCCCGGCCTGCCGCGCTTTTGCGGCGGTCTGGCCGGCTACTTCGGCTACGACGCGGTCCGCTACATCGAGCCGCGCCTGGCCAAGACGTGGAAGGACGGCGGCATCGACACGCCCGACATCCTGCTCCTGCAATGCGAGGAGCTCGCCGTCATCGACAACCTGTCGGGCCGGCTCCATCTCATCGTCTATGCCGACCCGGCCGAACCGGAGGCGTGGTTCCGGGCCCGGCGCCGCCTCGCCGAGCTGACCGACAAGCTGAAATACAGCGTCACCGCGCCGCCGGTGCGACGGGGCGCGGCGCACGCCGTCGAGCGCGAGTTCGGCAAGGCCGCCTACCTGGAAGCGGTGCACCGGGCCAAGGAATACATCGCCGCCGGCGACATGATGCAGGTGCAGATCGGGCAGCGCCTGAAGAAGCGCTATACCGAGTCGCCGCTGAGCCTGTACCGGGCCCTGCGCTCGCTCAACCCGTCGCCCTACATGTTCTTCTACGACATGGGCGACTTCCAGGTCGTCGGCGCGTCGCCGGAGATCCTGGTCCGTCACGAGCACACGCCCGAGGGCGACAAGGTGACGATCCGACCTCTCGCCGGCACGCGCCCGCGCGGCGCGACACCGGCGCAGGACCAGGCGCTCGAGACCGAGCTCGTCAACGATCCGAAGGAACGCGCCGAGCACCTGATGCTGATCGACCTGGCGCGCAACGACATCGGCCGGATCGCCAAGACGGGCAGCGTCAAGGTGACGGAGGCGTTCGCGGTCGAGCGCTATTCGCACGTCATGCACATCGTCAGCAACGTCGAGGGCCTGCTCCAAGACGGCATGAGCAACCTCGACGTCCTGAGGGCGACCTTCCCGGCGGGAACGCTCACCGGCGCGCCGAAGATCCGCGCCATGGAGATCATCGACGAGCTCGAGCCCGTCAAGCGCGGCCTCTACGGCGGCGCCTGCGGCTATCTCAGCTTCGCCGGCGACATGGACGTGGCGATCGCGATCCGCACCGGCATCGTCAAGGACCACGTCCTGTACGTGCAGGCGGCCGCCGGCGTCGTCGCCGATTCGGTTCCCGAGCTCGAATGGCAGGAGACCGAGGCGAAAGCGCGTGCCCTGATCCGCGCCGCCGAGCTCGTCGAGGAAGGGTTCTGACGACGTTCCCGATGATCGAACGGGCTCCGGCCCGGGAGTGACGCCGGCCCCAGCGTCGCCGGCAGCTTTCGCGAAGTGTCCGGTTCGAGAGGCGTATCGCGTCTGATCGAACGGGGCAGATGCGCGCAGGCGTCCTGAACCGGCACGCGGCACCCGCGGAAAGCTCCAGCCGTATCACGCTCGTGTCACGGTGACCCGCTTAGAACCGCAGTCAGCAAGCGACCGAGACGCCTGCCTTCGCGCGGTGCGGGGCGAACTGGAGAGGAGAAGGGCGTGAACGCAGACATCCATCGTGCAACGCTGTCGCACCGTGACGGCGGCATTTCGCGGGCTCCGGTTCTCCGCAGTGGGTGCATTTGGACTCGCACTTTGGTTTCCGCGATTCTCGGCTGCGGGCTTTGCATTTCAATCGCTCAAGCCCAGGTGGTGCCCGACGCTGGCAGCGTGCTGCGGGAGCAGGAGCGCGCGCGCACTCCCGGCGTGCCGCCGCGGACGGTTCCGGCGCCGACCGTGGAGGAGCCGACTCGCCCGGCGATGAAAGCACCCGAGGGGGCGCGTTTCATCGTCAAGGGTTTTCGCTTTACCCGGACCACGGCATTTCCCGAGGCGCAGCTTCTGCCGCTTCTTCAGGATCTGGTGGGCAAGTCAGTGGGTCTTGCCGATCTCGAAGGCGCTGCCGACCGCATCACCCGCTACTACCGCAGCCGTGGCTGGATGGTCGCTCGTGCCTACATCCCGAGCCAGGACATCAAGGACGGGATCGTGGAGATCATCGTTCTCGAAGGCCGACTGGATCGGGTCAGCGTCGTTTCCGGCGAGGGCGGTCGGCTCAACGCAGAGGTCGTCACGGACATTGTTGCTGCCGCTCTGCACGCCGGCGAACTGCGCGAAGACGGGATGGAGCGCGCCCTGTTGCTCATCAACGATCTGCCCGGTGTTCAGGCCACCTCCAGCCTGTCTCCTGGCGCGGACGTGGGCACGTCGCTGCTGACGGTCGAGACTGTCGAGGGGCGTGCTCTGGCTGGCAACGTCGATCTGGACAACGGGGGAAGCAAGTTCTCCGGGGTGTGGCGTCTGGGGGCCAACCTAAACCTCAACGACCCGCGTGGCATCGGCGATCAACTCTTCGCTCGGGTCACTCACTCCAGCGGCACCGAGTACGCCCGCCTCGGCTATCAACTGCCCTGGGGCGCCAACGGGCTGACTGCGGGCGCCAGTTACACCTACAGCGACTATCGCCTCTGCTGCGACTTCGCCCCTCTGCAAGCCAAGGGCGATGCGAAGGTGGCCAGCCTCACCCTCGCCTATCCCGTCATGCGCAGCCGCGCCGCCAACGTGCGCCTCTCCGCAGGCGTGGACGCAAAAGCCTTCTACAACCAAACGATTGCCGGCACGACCGGCGACAAGGACGCCCGGGTGTTGAATCTGGCCCTTTCCGCAGACGCCACGGACGCGTGGGCGGGCGGTGGCTACAGCAGCGGGAGCGTTTCGGTGGCAGCGGGGCGCCTCGACCTCGGCGGTTGGTCACCCGATCTTCAGGTCGATGACGCCACCGCCCGGACTCACGGCGACTACCAGAAGGTCAACCTGACCGCCCTGCGGCTGCAAGCTGTCGGTGACGACTGGACCCTGTTCGCCGCCTTCTCCGCACAGTTCGCTTCGCGCAACCTGGATTCGGCCGAGAAATTCAGCCTCGGCGGCCCCGCCGGCGTTCGTGCCTACCCCCAGGGTGAGGCAGCCGGGGACGAAGGCCTGCAGTTGAACCTGGAGATGCGCCGTCAGCTCGGCCACGGCTTCGAGCTGAGCGGCTTCTTCGACCACGGCGAGATTCGCCTGCACCGCAATGAATGGGCGGGCTGGCAAGGCGCCAACACCCGCATCGGCAACCGCTATGGCCTGAGCGGTGTTGGCGTGGCCTTGCAGTACAGCAGCAGTGCGGTACAGATTCGCGCCACGGTGGCGCAGCCCCTGGGCAGCAACCCCGGGCGCGACGTGCACGACAACGATTCCGACGGCCGCCATAGCCACACCCGCGCCTGGTTGACCGCCACGGCGTACTTCTGAACGGGAATCCGAGGAGTTCAGCGTGTCCGACAAGACCCGAACTGGCCCACGTGGCGACGCCCCGATTCACCACCGCAAGAAGGAGCCGTCCCCGCCGGCCCTCGTCATTCGCCTGTCGCGCGGTCGCAGCATCAGGATCACGTGGCGCCGGCCGCGCGTCATCGCGCGTCTCACGGCGTTGCTGCTCGCGTCGATCGGCTGCTTTCCGCTGCAGGCTCTCGGCCAGGGCCGACCTGTCTCGCTCGACTCCAACGCCCTTCCCACGAACGGCACCGTGACGTCGGGCGCCGCCAGCATTCAACAAAGCGGCAGCCGTCTGAACGTCGATCAGAGCACCGCCGCCACCACCATCAACTGGGGCAGCTTCAATATCGGCAGCGGGGCGTGGGTGAATTTCAACCAGCCCGGCGCCAACGCCGTCGCCCTCAACCGCGTGGCTGCCTCCGCCGGCGCCTCCGAAATCGAGGGCCGCCTCACGAGCAACGGCCAGGTCTTTCTTCTCAATCCCAACGGCGTGCTGTTCGGCAAGACCGCCCAGGTCGATGTGGGCGGCCTGGTGGCCAGCAGCCTGGACATTTCCGACAAGGATTTCCTGGCCGGCAAGCGCAGCTTCACCAGGAACAGATCCGCCGGCGCGGTGCTGAACCAGGGCAGCATCAACGCCGTCAAATACATCGCCCTGCTGGCGCCGGAAGCTCGCAACGAAGGCACGCTCACCGCCCGTCTGGGCACCGTGGCCCTGGGCGCCGGCAACAAGGTCACGCTCGACTTCGCCGGCGACCGGCTGATCAACCTGACCGTCGACGAGGGCGCACTCAAAGCTCTGGCCGAGAACCGGCAACTGATCCAGGCCGATGGCGGCACGGTGATCCTGGCCGCGCGTGCGGCCGACCGGCTGGCCGGTACGGTCGTCAACAATAGCGGCATCATCCAGGCGCGGACGATCGATAACCATGGCGGAGTGATCCGGCTGCTCGGCGGCGCCGAGAGCGGCGTGGTCAGCGTCGGCGGCGTCATCGACGCCAGCGCGTCCAACGGCGGCGACGGCGGCTCGGTGGAAACCTCCGGCGCCAACGTCACCGTCGCCGACGGCACCCGGGTCACCACCGCGTCGGCGCAGGGCCGGACAGGCACCTGGCTCATCGACCCCCACGACTTCAACATCGCCGCCAGCGGCGGCGACATCAGCGGCAGCACGCTCTCCTCGAACCTGGGCAGCGGCAACGTCACGATCCTGAGCAGCAGCGGCGCCGATGCCAGCGGCGCCGGCGACATCAACGTCAACGACGCCATTTCCTGGGGCGCCAACACGCTCATCCTCACCGCGGCGCGCGACATCAACATCAATGCGGTCATGACCGCCGCCGGCAGCTCCAAGCTGACGATGAACACGGCCACCGCCAACGGCGGCGACG
>Ga0208478_1000740_pt1 | contig 10628 bp, 11 predicted proteins | sample NGESurdeep072012_5_FD_184462 | JGI IMG/M metagenome (GOLD analysis project Ga0208478, IMG submission 184462) | Arctic peat soil microbial communities from Barrow, Alaska - NGEE Surface sample 415-2 deep-072012 (SPAdes) | ecosystem: Environmental > Terrestrial > Soil > Wetlands > Peat ... | reverse complement strand
GGCTCGAAGCTCAAGAAACGAACCGGCGTCGACAGGCAACCCGCCGGTCATTTTCACGCCTGCGAGGCGTCACCGGAAGGGACAGGGAGACTGATCTGAGTCGAGGACGGACAGCTGGCGGGTACCTGATGACCAGCGCCGATGCACCGCCCTGGCTGCGACGATGGGGGTGACGGACTTCTCAGGGCAGCCGCGGATGGTGCTATTTACTCAGGATCGCTTCGATTTCCAGCGAAATCTTTACCTGTTCGCCGACCATGACGCCGCCGCTCTCGAGGACAGCGTTTCCGCTCACGCCGAAATCGGTCCGGTTGATCTCGGTCGACGCGCTGAAGCCCGCACGGGTGCCGCCATAAGGGTCCGCGCCGAACCCACCGAGCTCCAGGGTAAAGGTCACTGGCCTGGTGACGCCGCGGATGGTGATGTCGCCGTCGAGTAGGAAGGTTCCCCCGTCGGGGCGGAGTCCGGTTGAGGTGAACGTCATCTTTGGGTACGTTGCGATATCGAAGAAGTTACTGCCGCGCAGGTCGTCGTCGCGCATCTGGTTGCCCGTGTCAATGGTTGCCATCTTGACTTCGCCCTCGGCATGTGAGTCGAGCACGTTCTCTGCCGTGACGATGTTCCCAGTGAATTCGGTGAACTTGCCTCGGATCTTCGACACCATCAGATGCTGGACGATGAACGCCACCCCTGAATGCACCGGATCGATAGTCCAAGTTCCCACCACGTACCCTGGAATTTTCGTTTTGGCTGCGGTCATCAGGACGCTCCTCAGACTTCGACTAATTGAAGATTCAGTCTTTCACCGACTGGACCGGTTGCCAACGGCACTGCACCTAATGGCGGCACCGAATGAGCCGAATGGACCGGAGCCGCTCAGGTGTTATTTCGTTTTCGACCATTGCTCCGGGACTGCGGCGGAGGGGCGTCGACGACGGCTGCACACAAGAATTGCTGCTATTCGCCGCCGATTCGCAACTTCTTCCGTGAGAAATGAGCCAGCATGCCGTTCGAGGATGCGACGACCTCTACCGGTTCAACCCGTTCGACCTGACCAAGGTGTGGCCGCACACCGATTCCGCGAGGTGGGCCGAATGAGTAGAACCGCAACGTCACCGTCTGAAATGGCCCGCGCGAACGGTGCTGATCGCGAATCAGAAAGGCGGCGTCGGCAAGAGTTCGATCGTCGCAGCTCCGGGCGGCATGCTGGCAGGGCCCGGCCGGACACGGATTTCAGCTGCGCGCCGGGGACGGGCGCCAGGAGCCGGCCGGTGGGCGAAAGACCCGATCAACACCACACCGGGGACGGCCACGCCAAACCGATCCCGGAAGCGAAGTGCGGCGCCGGTGAGCAGGTTCAACGCATGCCCGAGCGTGGTCCGCTGCGGCGCCGGCCGAACCAGCAGTTCCCGATCGATCGCGACCGCACGGTCCACGCCCTGCCGGTACAGCCACTGCGCGTGCGGGCCCGGACGCCGCGCAACCGTCGTCGGACGGTGGACTCGGGGTGCCCGAACCGAGCGGCGATGAAACGATGTCCGGCGCCGCGGGCGTGCGCGATTAGGGCGTTCCCGATCGCCTTGGTGCTATCCGCGCGGCGGACGGTCAGCGCGGTCGGGAGCAGGATTTGGGCGACCTGGTAGTCCGCGCAGCGGGCTCGTCACCAACACACCACTGGCGACCCGTCTCACAACCAGCTCTCCGCCGGCGGCGGAGCGAGACCGAGACCGATTTCCGGGATCCGCTGAAGATCCCCAGCGGCGTTATAACTATAACGATCAAAGCAGCGATGGCGTGAGATCGGGCCGCGGACGATCTGTTGCGGGTGGTGCCGAGGCGGTCGCCACGGGCTGATCCGTGAAGCAGCCTATGGCTGTGATGCTGCCTCGAGGAACCGGTTTCGATTGACGATCACCCGGTCGATCTGACCTGCCGCCACAACCTGCCCCGAGCCGTCGACCGCTAGCACCTCGAAGGTCAGAAGGCGGCTGCCGGCGTCGCGCGGTGGTGTTGCGGTGATCTCGACACTGCCTCCCACCGCCGTCGCACGGCGGTGCTCGATGCGTATCGCTGTGCCGACCGTCGTCTGACCTGGATTGAGTAAGGCGGCTACGGTCCGCACGGTTGCCGCCTCCATCCAGGCGATCAACCGCGGTGTCCCGAGGACAGGGACGTCACCACTGCCCAGCGCCGCGGCGGTGTCGGCATCGGTCACCTCGTGACGCATCCGGCTACCCTACGGCGGCACGGCGGCGACGTCACCGGCCGACGCCGGGTGGTCTCGATGGGAGGTGCGCGGACCCGGGACGCCAGGACGCCTGCTACGCGCTCGCCGAGCTGCTGCGACCGCCCGCCGACGAGGCACACGTGAGGTCCGCGGAACCGTCGAAACATCAACGAATGCGATCGGGTCCGCTGATCCTGCAGACGCCGGTCCTGGGCGCGGATGTGCCGAGCAAGCTGCACGGCGGACGTGCCCACCGCCCCGGACGCCGGACGTCCGATCCGACCGCATCCACTTCCCCTGACAGCACCGCGCCCAGTACCGGTTGTCTGGGCGCATACCACCCCAATGTCAGCCGCGCCATGATCCGGTAGGCGGGAGTCAGCCTCAGCCCGCGGAGGTAGCAGTCGCTCGACGTCACAGAAGTCGCCCGAATGCGGATGCGCACCTCGTTCTTCCGGGGGAGTCGGAGTCGGGAGATCCTGGAGCCGGAGCACCTCCGGCGGTCAGTACCGCGTGCTGACGACCGCTCGCACCTTCAGTCCCGTCAGCCGACGGATCCGTGTGGGTGGCGTTCCTTTGCGTCCCCGACGTCGTTCCTCGTGCCGAGGTCCACGCCCGGCGCGGACGCACCGCGGAGGCGCGTCGGCGCGACGGTGGCACCCTTGATCAGCAGCCATAGACCCAGAACCAGCTCGAACGGCACGTAGAGCGCGTACAGGGCGAAGCTGGGATCGAGACCGCGGTCCCAGACGAGCAGCACGGTGGCCACCACGACCAGAGGGACCGCCACCATGCCCCAGAGGGACAGCAGTCGCGGAACGATCCGTGATTGGAAGAGCAGGGGGTACCACAGCAGCGCCCCGAGGCAGAAGAACAGCATGCCGATATCGCCCGCGTGCTGGCTCACGCCCAAGGACAGCGAACCGAGCGTCTCGTAGGAGGAGGCCGGAGACCCCGCATCGACGTATCCCACGCTCAGCGCCACCAGTGCGTAAAGGCCCAGCGTCTTCACCGCAAGCATCACCGCTTCGGCCATCCACAGCCCGAGAGCGACAAGCGCGACGGCCCTGTTCTGATCCCTCAGGACGACGTAGAGCAACGACGTCATGACGATGATGCCGACACTTGTGAGCAATTCGAGCACAATGGTCGTCCGCATTTGTCCGAGGTTGCTCGAAATGTTCATCAACACCTCGGTGATGCTTCCGGCGAGGATCGACATGGACAGCATCCCCGCCGTCAGGCTGGTGGCGAACTGGAAAACGAACGCCGCCCCCAGGCACCGAGGAGTACGAGCGTCTGATTTCGTCAACATTTCCCTCATCTCCCGAGAAAAGAATTCCCTACCAAAGACACCTGTTCCTGCCGCCAATTCTCGCCGCCGCGACGTGGGCGGGAAGGCAAAGTGGGCGCGCCAAACACGGCCGGTCGACCGTGGCAGCGCCTCGGTATGCCTACCCGCCGACGAGGGTGCCGTCCCTCACCTCCGAGGTCGTCGGCACAGCCGGCGGACGGAACCCGCGGGCGATCATCCAGACCGCCAGCACCATCTCCTGCACGGCCAGGGGCATGAACATCAAGACCTGCTGGGACGAGTTGGCGCCGATGACTGCGTACATCGCGAGGAGGTAGGCGACCACATTGACCGGGATCGCCACCAGACCCCACACCGTGATCCAGCGCGGGACGATGCGCGACCGATAGAGCAGGACGTAGAACATGGTGGCACCAAGGCAGAACACGAGCGCGAGAACGGCGTTGGTGGCGTCAGCGTCGACCACCAGGCTGCCCAGACGAACGCCGGGGGGTGACGCCGTGCCCGGTCCCGCCGACATGGCCTCGCCCAGCGGCACGAGCAGCAGCCAACCGATCGCCAGGAGGACGTAGCAGGCTGTCTCGACCGCTCCTCGCATGACCAGATAGCCGATCGCCAGCACCTCGTCCACCCAGCGCAGCACCGGGAAGAGCACCACCGGGACGAACGCGAGCGACAGCCCCATCACGAGCACGAGCAGCGCGATCGTCACCGCCACACCGGAGTGCTCCGCGGCGGCGGCGAACGGGTCGCCGGCTTCACGCACCGGAGCGCTCAGGACCAGACTGAGGCCACCGGCCACCGTCCCGGTGATGTACAGGATCCCCGCTGTCGTGGCCGCCGCCTTGTGCTCTCGGATCACCTTGGTACTCATCGCACTCTCTTCTCGACACTCTGAACGTGCTCCACACTCCCCGAGGCGCAATAGAGCCAAAAGTCCCCGCCCGGCCACGCATCGCATCCTCGCCGCCTGTGACATGGCGCTGGTGATCGGGATGCCGCCCTGTGGTGGGTAGGGTGACGGTGCCGTCGGGGCCAGTCATGCGCGGCTGCAACGGGTTCCATTGCCGACGGGTGGTCTCACACGGACTCGGTTCTGGTTCGAGGACCACCACGGCCGCGTCCGCTGATCGGCGACTGGCGTAGCCGCGTCGGTTTGTTCCAGTGACCGCGACCGGTCCCACAGTCGGACCCGCTCCGGTCCGGTCGCGGCGTGGGCGACGACCTCACGGGTCCCGTCGGTGAGCTCGACCCGGGCCGGCCAAAATGCAGTCCGCCACCAACGAAACGGAAAGGGCGGTAGGGCTCAAAGGCCCGGCCTCTTGGGCCCATCTACCCTGCCCCTTCGCGCGGCGAACGACCATACTCCGCAACGGAGGCTGACCCCCGGCGGGAACAGGAGGCCGAAGCCTTCGGTGAGATCGGACGGCATGGTGCCTACGGTTTCGCGACAGCACCGTCATGGCCTTTGCTGGACGGCGACACAGCAAGTAGGAGACCCGACAAGGAAGACAATGGGCAGGACTCGGACAGCGGACCTTCAAGACACGAAGGTAGATGTGAAGGTACTGCTCGGCGGACTGTGGATCTCCATGATCTTCGTGTTCGCATACGTCGACATCTTCGGATTCTGGCGGGCTGATGTGATCAACGGGGCACTCGTCGGCAAAGTCTCCGGCCCAGGCTTCGAGATCAACCAAGCTTTTCTTGTCTTGACCACGATCTACATCCTGATCCCCATCCTCATGGTCATCGTCTCGCTCGTCGCGCCAGCCGGGATGAACAGAACAACCAACATCGTTGTCAGCCTGGTCTATGCAGCATCCGTAGTCGTATCAGTCATCGGCGAGACCTGGATCTACTACATCCTCGGGAGTGTCGTCGAGGTGATGCTCCTCCTCGCTATCGCAAGAGTCGCCTGGACCTGGCCAAGAAGCCCAGCCCATGACAACAACGCAGCGGCGGGCGAGCCCACCACACAGACACGCGATGCGGCGACAACTCCGGTGGTGCCGACGAACTGACGGACGAACGAGGCAGCCCTGCGGCTGACAGTCGCCGCGGACGCACTGCACCCCCCGCTGTCGGAGCACCAAACGTTCCTCGGTGAGCGGTACCGACGAATCGCTCGGCGGCGCGGCATCGGGTGTGATGGGCACGGTCAGGGCCATGTGGACGTCGTACGGTGTGATGCATGCCTGCGTTGGGTGTGCGGCGACGGCGCGTCCTGCTCGAGCTGGATCTCACGGAGATGCCGGTGGAGCAGGAGCCGAACGACCCGCTGGCTCGGCTGCGCGGCCGCGGCCGCCACGGGCTGCGGACGACCCTGCGGGCGCTGCACGAGGCGGCGGGCGACCCTCGGGTCGTCGGCCTGATCGCCAAGGTGGGTGGTGCCGTGCCGTGGGCGGGCATGCAGGAGCTGCGCCTGGGGGTGCGCGCCTTCACGGCCGCCGGCAAGCCGGCACTGGCGTGGGCCCAGACGTTCGACGAGGCGCCCGGGGCGATGGCCGGGTATGTGCTGGCGACGGCGTTCGACGAGGTGTGGCTCCAGCCCGGCGGGGATGTCGGCATGCTCGGCGTCGGTGTCCAGACCACGTTCGTGCGCGGCGCGCTCGATCGGCTCGGGATCGAGCCGCAACTCGACCAACGGTACGAGTTCAAGAACGCGGCGGATCAGATCATGCGGACCGAGTTCACCCAGGCCCACCGGGCCGCGTTGGATCGGCTCGCAGAATCCGTGTTCACCGATGCCATCGATGCCATCGCCCAGGGGCGGGGGCTGGACCGGGCAGCCGTTCGTGCCCTGGTCGACGGCGGACCGCGCCGCGCAGCGCAGGCCAAGGACGCCGGGCTGGTCGACAAGCTCGGCTACCGGGACCAGGCCTACGCGGCGATGCATGATCGGGTGGGCAACGACGTCGAGTTGCTGTTCGCCGACCGGTGGCGGCCCCGTCGTCGCCCGCGGCTCCCGCGGCGGCCTCGGGGTCACGTCGCGCTCGTCCAGGTGCGCGGCACCATCTCGCCGGGTCGCTCGCGGCGAGCTCCGACGGGCAGGATCGCCGGGAGCGACACGGTGGCTGCTGCCCTACGCGCGGCCGCCGCCGACGAACACGTTCGTGCGGTCGTGCTTCGGGTGGACTCACCCGGGGGTTCCGCGGTGGCCTCGGAGACGATCTGGCGTGAGGTCGCCCTGCTGCGCGAGGCCAAGCCGGTGATCGTCTCGATGGGCGCGCTGGCGGCGTCCGGCGGCTACTACATCGCCTGCCCTGCCCACGTGATCCTCGCCCTGCCCGCCACCCTCACCGGGTCGATCGGCGTGTTCGGCGGCAAGGTGGTCCTGCGGGCGCTGCTCGAGCGGCTCGGCCTGACCACCGGAGCCGTCTCCCGCGGCGAGCACGCCCTGATGTTCTCCGCCCGCCGGGGCTTCGACGAACAGGAACGCCAACGGCTGGCCGCGGCCCTGGACGCGATCTACGACGACTTCGTGGCGAAGGTCGCGCAGGGCCGCGGCCGGACCGTCGCCGAGATCGACACCGTCGCCCGAGGCCGGGTCTGGACGGGGAGCGACGCCGTAGACGCCGGCCTGGTCGACGAGCTGGGCGGGCTTCGGGACGCCGTGCGGGTCGCCCGTTCCCGTGCCGGCCTGCCCGACACCGCGCCGGTACGTCCCGCGATCCGCGTCGGAGTACTCGCCCGACTGGGTCGGCCGAGGAACTCGGCGGATCCCCGCGCCAGCGTGGGCGCGACAATGCCGAGCCTGGCCGACGTCCTCGCAACACACTGGTCGCCGGCCACCGCGGCACTGCAAATGCCATCGCTGGAGGTTCGCTGACGACCGACCGGACATGACCTCCCCGTCGAGGGCACCGGGGCCGGATCGACCAGTGCGCTCGCCACGGGTGGGGTCGAGCTCTGCCTGGTCGCGCAACCGTGACAACATCATCCCCGCGGACCGTGACCTGAAGGTGCGCCGTCCGAGCCGCGCAGCGTCCTTGAAGCTTTGCGGTGCCAGGCGTCCGGGCCGTTCTCAGCGAAGGTCGGGAGACTCGGCGTTGCGAAGTCTTCGGCCCGACGCGGTGCGTGTGACGAGCATAGGGAGTCTCTTCATCGCGGGGGCCGCGGCGATGCGGTTGGTCGGCCGGACGTATCGAGCAACGCTTAACCCTGCGTGCGGGATCGTCCTCGCGGCGGCCGGTGGGCAACCGAACGATCGGATCGCGGCATCAATGCCCGACTGGCCGCACACCACCCGCGAGGGGCGGCACTGCTGGTGCAGTGCCCCCGGGCGGTTGAGGGATCCCTTTGCGCGACGGACAGATCGCGCGTTCTCGGGGTCGGAGTGAGGCTCCTACTGGTGGGCGACGCGCCGCTGTGGGAGGGTGGCGCGCCGCCGGCCCGGACCCGGCCTTGCGGCTACGATCACGAGGGACCGGACCGGCCGACCGTTTTCTGGACAGAAATGAATCGACCAATGCCCACCGGTGCAGCGCGCTGCATGGTCCGGATGCGCTGGAGCCTGCCGTGGCGCTCAGTCGGAGGACAGCAGCAGCGTTTGCGCGTTCACATTCGCTTTCGACGAAGGCCGCGAACTCGGTTTGGGTCATGCGCATGGGATCCGCGTCGTGCCGGTTGAGCCAGTCCAGGAGTTCTGCTGTGGCCAGCGCGTTCGAAATGTCGCGGGCAAGCTTGCTGACGATCTCGTGCGGGTTTCGGGCCGGAGCCCAGATTCCGTACCAGATCGGGAAGTCGAAGCCTTCAGCGCCGGCCTCGGCGAGCGGCGGCACATCCGGTAGCAGGCGTGAGCGGCGCACAGTACTGACCCCGAGCGCGACGAGGCCGCCGTCTTGAATATGGGGGGTGGCCGTTGGGATCGGCACCATTGCGTATGCGGTGCGCCCGGCAGCCGTACCTTCGATCACATCGGTGATTGCATCGGTGGCTCCCGGCGGTGTGTGCAACGCCGTGATGTGCAGGTCCCGATTGAGCTTCTCCACGGCGATGTGGGTGCCGGTGCCCTTGCCTGCCGAGGCGAATCGGACCTCGCCCGGCCTGGCCCGCCGCCGCAGCCCGGCCGATGCGCCGCCTGCCGCCGCCGCGTGCTGCAATGAGCCCGTATCCCTTTGTTTCGCTGCGCGCGGGAAGGCCGGCTTCCGTGGCCCTGAGTGGCACACCGTTCAGCGATCCGGACCGTCCGGCGAGGAGATCTGACGATGCAGGCACATTCAGGCGATTGGCTGGCGGTGCACAGTCACACCGACCGGGGGCGCGTGCGCAGGGCCGAGATTGTGGCAACAGCTGCCCACGGTGAGCCGCCTTTCAGGGTGCGATGGGTCGGTGACAACCACCAGTCGGTTGTCTTCCCGGGACCCGGCGCGCAGATCATCCCCGGCGCCGGGTGACTGCCGCCTCGAACAGCGGGTATCACCGCGTCCCGGCGCGGAGCAGTAGCCTCGGCATCGGTGGATCGATTCGGCGACGCAGACCCGCCGCTGGCGTTCTCCGCTGCCGGTGGCCCGTCCGCTCCCAGGGGCGTTCCTGTCACCGATCCCGAACAGGGCCCAGGCCTGACGGCGGCCGCCGCGATGGCCGCCGCGGTCCGCCATGAGTTGACCTCACCCGGGTCGGTATCGGCGCAGCAGCAGCTCAGCCTGTTCCTGGCCGAACGCACGGCACACCAACTCGCCGACCCGTACGAACACGCGTGAATCTCCAGGCGAAGTACGCTTCCCTGCTACACCGACGCCATCCCCTGCCTGACCCGACGACGCCGACGCCAGGAGAGTGCCGCCCCCGGCTGCGTGTTGCCGGACCTGGGGGTCTGGTCCCTGCGGGTGGTCGGGTGGAGCAGCTGACGGTGCGATTGGACAGCGTGTACTTCGGCACCGAGCTGCACGACCTGTCGCCCACGGCGTGACATTGCGGTGCCGCACCGGTCGGACCGAGGCCGGATGGCAGCTCAAGACCGACAACGGGTGTTCAACCTCAAGGTCTGGTCGTGGTGGTGGATTCACATCCTCCTCGGAATCATCGCCATACTTGCCGGCGCCGAGCTGGTCTCAGGAGCGATCCGGGGCCACGACCGTGGCAGTAGCGGGTCGAGGAGTTGAACGAGCAGGTCGCCGCCCAGGGCAAGGAAAACGGGCTGCTTTGGCTCGAAGGCTACGAGAAGGTGCCGCAGGACCTCCTCGATCTCGAGGAGGATGCCGCGAAGACGACCGGCGGGGACTGGGCTGCCAGGTTGGCCACCACCGCGCGAATGTCGTCCGGCAGACCTCCGTGGTGTTCTTCCAGCTCCTGAACGGCCAGCTCAAGAGCTGACCCGGGGCATCCTGGTCAGAATCCGGTCGGTTCTGTCTCGAGTTCGGGTTCTGCCGGGCGGAGTTCGTGGTGCAGCGGGCGTAACGCGGCGGTTGCTCGAGCCAGATGAGGGCGTCGTACCGACCGCCCATCCTGGTGACGACGTAGTTCCCGAGTTCGCTGGTCGGTCGGTAGACGACGCCGATTGCCCGGAGCCTGAGCCGGCCGGACAACCAGGATCCTGACCGGTCGTCGTCGAAGGCGAGAACGGCCGGCGCCCCTAACGTGCGGTGCAGCAGATCTTCGTGGCTGCCCTGACGGGCTGTTGGCACCGGGAGCACGCGTTCGGGAGTGCCCCACGCGTCCGCGGCCAGCACCGAACCGCGGTGGGAGGCGAGGCCGATCAGCGCGACGCCATCGCGGCCGTGCCGCTCCCGGATGGGTTGGCCGACGTTGGTGAGCCCCTCGCGGGCCATGTCGGTAGCCCGTGCGTCGCCGATATGGGTGTTGTGTTCCCAGATCAGGCCCTTCGATCTCGGCCCGTGGTGCCGGGCCAGGCGGTCGATCGTGTCGGCCATGTGATGATCGCGGATGTTCCAGGACTCGCGGTTACCACGGACCATGATCCGGTATTAGTGCTCCGCGTTCGCGGCCACCTCCGCGTTCTGTGCGGCGTCGAAGGCGGCCTCATCGTCGACCGCGAGACGGCTCGTCCGGCGGCGCACCTCCACCAGGAGATCGACGACGTCGGCCTCGCACGTTTCCGGCACCAGGCGCGTGCTCCAGGCG
>Ga0208478_1000739_pt1 | contig 10632 bp, 11 predicted proteins | sample NGESurdeep072012_5_FD_184462 | JGI IMG/M metagenome (GOLD analysis project Ga0208478, IMG submission 184462) | Arctic peat soil microbial communities from Barrow, Alaska - NGEE Surface sample 415-2 deep-072012 (SPAdes) | ecosystem: Environmental > Terrestrial > Soil > Wetlands > Peat ... | reverse complement strand
CGGTCGCCCAGGTCGGCCAGCGCGAGCCAGGGTGAACGGCCCGCCCGGCGGGCCCGGAAGATGGTGGCGCGGATCAGGGCCAGCGGCCATCCCGAGCCGATTCTCGCGGCGGACGGCAGCGCCTCGGCGGGTGCCGCCGATCCGGCCATCTCCAACGCGACCAGATCCAGATACTTGCCCAGGGACTTGCGGAACTCTTCTCGTCTCACCTGCGCTTCCCGGCGCGCGTCGATGTCCGGGAGCACGAAGAACAGGGCGGCCAGCGCCACCGCGAGGACCGCGGCGGCGCCGGTGGGCAGCCCGAATCCGAGCTGGCTGATCGCGGCCGCGCCGAACAGGGCCATCAAGGCGCCGAGCACCGCGAAAGTCACCTTCCGGCCCAGGGTCTGTTCGAAGCTCCGCCCGGTGAGCGCCAGGTCCTGCCGCAGGCTGGTGTATCGCACATTGCGGCGTAGCAGTTGACGAGACAGCCAGCGCCCCAGGGACTCCTGGCGTCGGGACAACCCGCCGGCACCCGTGCTGAATGTCGCGCCCGCTGCTACCGGCGGGGGTCCGCCCTGTGCGTGGTCGAACCGGCCCAGCTGCACCAGCGGAGCGACCCGCGGTGGAGCCAGCCGCAGCAGCACCAGCAGCAGGCCCGCACCGACCAGGCAGCCAACGAGGACGGCGACGATCATCTCGTCATCACTCCTGCCGGCGTAGCGTCGTCGACCAGGGTGGCCACCAGGCGAGCCTCCAGCTCGTCGGGTGCCCGGTCCGGTCGCGCCAGGAACGCGGGCACCGGCTGCTGCGAGGACAGGCGGCGCATCCGCACCAAACTCACCGCGAAGATGGCCATCACCAGGACCAGTACGACCTGCCCGGTCGGCGAGTCGTACGGCTCCAGGTACTCGGGATTGAAGATCGTCAGGAACGCGGCAACGGCGACCGTCACTCCCACGATGAGCTGTACTCCACGGCGCAGCTGCACCCGTTCAGCCGACACCCGGCGCCGCATCTCCAGTTCCTCGCGGGCCGACGTGGCCAACCCGGCCAGGACCTCGCGGAGCCCGTCGCCGCGCCGCCGAACATTCAGAATCAACGCCGCGATCACCAGCTCGGCACTCGGGTCATCAAGATCGGCCGCCAGCGCGCGGAGCGCCTCCTCCAACGGGACCCGCGCGCGGATCCGTCCGACCAGCCGGAGCAACGCCGGTCGCACCAGGTCAGGTGCGGCGGCCGCGGATGTCGGGATCGCATGCTCCAAGCTGGCGTGCCCGGCGATGGTGTCCTTCAGGGACTCGACCCACACGACCAGGGCCTCCAGCTCGGCGATCTGCCGAGCCTCGGCCGCCGATCCTCCGAACAGTCGGGGCCACAACGCGATCAGGGCACCCAGGCCCAGTGCCGCGACCGGCCATCCGGTCACCATCAGCACCAGCAGACCGACAACGACCCCGGCGGCGACCCGTCTGGCCATCGCCGGCCGGCGCAGCGCCGTGATCAGCCGGGCCGCTGGTGACGGCGGTCGGCTCGGATCGTTCACCGTTCCGCGGACACCGAGCACCACCAGCAACAGGCCCGCGCCCACCGCGCCGCCCAGCAGCACCGGCGCGAGCACGCTCACACTCATCGGAGCTCGTACCGAGGCTCGAAGAAATACCCGCCGCCGGTGTCGGTGTAACCCTCCAACGCCAGCAGATCCGCCCGTTCCTGGCTGATCGCGAACTCGTCATCCCGCTTCGCGCAGCCGGTCCGCCGTGACGTCGTCCCGAAGATCCGTGTGCTGGCGACTCTTCCGTCCGGAGCGCCGAGCACCTCGCGGATCTCGGTGACAAACCGGCGGTTCGTCTTGCGGTCGCGGGCCACGAAGACGACGAAGTCGATCGAGTCGGCGACCAGCGTGTGCGCCACCGCGTCGTCGATGCCCTCGTACTGCCGGGTATACAATGCGAGCTTGCTGAACACGTTCAACGCCGACCGGGCGTGCAGCGTCGACAACGAGCCGTCGTTGCCCTGGCTCATGGCGCTGAGCATTTCGACGACCTCTGGCCCCAGCACCTCGCCGACCACAACACGGTCCGGGTTGTGCCGCCGCGACCGCCGCACCAGCTGTTGAATGCTGATCCCGCCTTGCCCTTCGGTGTCCGGGAGGACTTCTTCCCACTCGACGACGTCCTGGTGTCGGCCCTGCCGCTTCAGGCCCAGCTCCAGCGACCGTTCGATGGTCAGGATCCGTTCCTGCACGGGGATGCAGTTGATGCAGGCGAGTAGCAGGGTCGTCTTCCCGGCGTTGGTCTCCCCCGCCACCACGATGTTCATTCGGCTTCGGATCGCGGCCTGCAGGAAGGTCGCGATCTCGTCGTCGATCGATTCCAACTGGATCAGCTGGTGCAGAGACATTTCGGGGAAGCGATTGCGTCGGATGCTGACGACCGGCCGCTCGGACGCACCGAGCACCGCCGAGAGCCGGGATCCGTCGCCCAGGCGCAGGTCCAGCTCCGGGTGCGCCCGCGAGAACGGGCGTGCATTGATCCCCTGATACGCGGCAAGATCCTGCACCATCGAGACCAACTCGCCATCGGTCGCGGCGACCGGCACCCCCCGGACCTTTCCCCGGCCGGCGTAGGTCACCCACACCTCGTCACAACCGTTGATATCGATGTTCTCGACATCGGGATCCTCCAACAGATCCGAGAGCCGGCCCGACTTCAGGATCGCCTTGCTGAGCTGGTCGATGAGAGCGATGTCGTACAGGGCATTGTCGGGCAGGTCCGCACCGGCCATCACCGCCCGGGTCTGGTGCCGCTCGACCACCGAGGTGATCACGCTGATGGTCAGCTGGTCCTCGTCGGCGCGGGACAGCTCCGGCGCACCTCGCTGCTCGCGTTCCTGCCGGATCCGGGTGAGTTCGCCGGCGACCTGATCACGCAGGTGCGCGACCAACGCCGGGTCGATCGCGATTCGTTCGTCCAGTTCGGTCATGCTCGCCACCCCGATCGTGATTGCCGCCACAGATTCACGTCAGCACCTCCGCGGTCGATCTCGCCGGATCAGGCAGATCCTCACCCGGGTCCGGCGCGGTCCCCAGCTCCGGCCACCTCGCGATCACGGCCTCGGCCACGTCTCGGGTGGAGCGGACCAGATCGCTGCCGGCCAGCCGCCGGGTCACCGTCCCGGCCCACAGCGCGGTCACCGCCCGTGGGTCCCACGCCACCGACCCGACGAGCGGTACCGGAGAACCGACGTGGTCCAGCAGCTTCGCCGCCTGTTCCTCCGCCGACTTGCGTTCCTTGGCCGAGGCGGACACCACCACCCCGGCCCGAACCCGCCCGTCCGGCCCCGGGCCCAGCGCGGCCGCCAGGTCAACGACCCTGTCCCGCAATCGGGCCAGGCTCTCCACGTCGAAGCGAGCGACCAGCAGCATCGCCGTCGAAGCCATGGCGACCGGGGCCGCGGGCATTCCCGACTCGAATCGACCCAGGTCGGTGATGGCCGTCCCCCGCCACGACGCCAGCGCCGTGGCCACCGCCGGCCAGGCGTGACGCAGCGCCTGGAAGCGGGTGTGCGAGCGCATGCCCACGACGACCGGCAGCCCCAGAGAGGTTGCCTGGGTGAAGCGGCTCGGCTCGAGCCCAGGGGTTTCGAACCGATGCGAGGCCGCGGTCGCGGTGCTCAACCGGGCGGCGGTGGCCAACGAGGCGATCGACGGATCGGCGGACAGAAACGACGGGCCGGTGCGATCATCGGGACGCAGCCGGAAAGCGAGATCACCGCCGGACGGGTCCGCCTCCACGACCGCTCGATCACCCGGCCACACCAGCCCCAGAGCGGTGGCCAGGGTGGTCACCCCGGGCGAGCCCTTGTCCGAGCACAGCGTCACGATCACGACGCGGCAACCTTGATCAATGCGGCGGACCCGGCACCACTGGCGGCGGCCACCGCCGGACCCTGAGCAGAGGTCACCAGCAGTGTCACCAGTGTGGTGCCCGCCTGCGTCGGATCCTCCCGAACCGCATCCACCGCAGCACCGTCCACCAGCACCTTCGGTTCGCTGGTCGCATCAGCCGGCTGAGCGGAGCCAAGACGCAGCACCGTCACCCGATCCCCGGGCACAACACCGTCAGCGGGCAGCTGGCTGGCCCGCACCGCGACACCGACCTGAACCCGACCAGCCGGCAGCGGGTCGGTATCGGTGATCATCGAGCGCTGCAGCAGCGTCCCGGGCAGCAGCGTCACGGACGCTCTCTCCCCGACCACCGAGTCCAGGTTTCCCCCGGCGATCGCGGTGACCGCCCCGGCCACGTCCACGGTCGACAGATCCGTCCGTTCGATCACCTGCCCGACCGGGATCTTTGAGGTCACCACCAAGGCCGGTGTCTTCTCCCCGGCAGTGCTGTACAGCCAACCGAACAGGGCGCCAGCACCCAAAACGACGACCAGGCCCAAGGCCAGCAGGCCAGGTCGCCGTTCCCGGGTCGGCAACGGTGATCGGACCACCGGAGTGACCGACCCGTTCACCTGACGTGCACCCCCGACCTCGCCGGCCGCACCGTTCAGCGTTGTGCTCGTGGTCACCGGTCAATCACCACCCGAATCTGCTCGACCATGAACGGCGCACTCGTCGACGTGCCGGCCAAATCAGGCAGAACACCACCGGCGCCGGTATTGCTGGTCCACGTGACCGCGTAATTGACCTTGGTGGTCGCCGTGATCCCCGCGCCCGCCGTCACACGCTCATACATGTGCCCGCACCCGCCGACCGACGACGGGTCGAGGTTGGCATCGCCGGCCGTCCAGGCCCGTCCGGGACCGTCGCACACCAAAGGTGAGCTCCCGTCGCCCGGTTCGAAGCTCGCCGACGTCGGGGTGGCGGTCACCGTGGCCGACACTCCCCGCAGCTCGACTGTGCGGGTCAACGGCACCCAGTCGACCCGGTCCACCCAGAACCACGTGAACAGCCCTAACCAGGTCACCGGCACGCCACTCGCCGGGTCGGTGTAGTCCTCACCGGGCGACCGCCGCACGACCGGGTCCGGCGGCACGAGCTCCGCATAGGCCTGCGCGGCCAGGACAGCCGGATCAGGAGGCGGTGGGGGTGCCGCGACTGCCGCGGCGGCGATGCCCAGAGCGGCGTTCGGGACGTACACGTACCGCAGTGGACCGTTGCACGGATTCACCACAAGCTGGCCGGCGGTCGGATCATTGCCCTGCCACTCCGCCGCGTCCGCCGCCAAACTCGCTCCACGCCAACTACATTCGGTGAAAATAGGCGGGGATCCGGCTCCCTCAGTCTCACCGGAGTGATTTGACGCGTCCGACCCGCCGCCAGACGAAGTAGCGTCCGGGACACCCGCGGCCGCGGCCGCGGCCTTGATCACCTGCTGCTCCTGTCCGGGCTCGAGTATCCCGCCGGAGGCACCGGCCGCATCGAGCGTGACGGTCGCAGCCGACGTTCCGGTTGGTGTGATGGCGTTGTTCGCATTGACCGTGACCGCTGGCGGATCGTCCTGCGGGCCGGCCCAAGCAGGACTCACTGTCAGCGGAACGGCCGTCAACGCCAGGGCGACAGATAGCGCTCCGCCTCGGCGGCTTTGACGTGTCAGCAATGGGTGTCCTTGATGAAGAACGACCCTTGCACCTTCCAGATGCCGTCCGCGCCACGGACCAACGACCCCTGCTTGTGGCTCCGCTCGGTACCCACGGTCTTCTTATTGCTCGTTGCGGTCTCCAGTGCCCCGGTCTGGCTACCGTCCTCGCAGTCGGCCACCAGCGCGGTGTTCGATCCGTTGATCGGCTGGGGCCAGGAGTAACGATGACCGAACTCGCCGTAGGTATCCCACCCAGCGTTGATGACCGAGCGTGCGTCCGTCTGCGCGTTGCTGACCATCGGCTCGACGGCGACCGGCTCGAGCAATGCTGCCCACTGGTCCTCCGGAGTGTGAGGTAGCGCCAGGTACACCTGCCAGAACTTCGTGTACTGGGCTTCGGCCGCTGCACGGTCGGCTTCCTCGCTGGCGGAGATGGAGTCGCCGGTGATTGCTGTTGCGCTCAAGGGTGCGCTGTCGGACGGAGGTGGCGCGTCATCAATGGGAGCAGCGCTCACGACGGTCGTGCCCGACGCCGCCGTGGAGGTGGAATCGAGCGACTCGAGGTTCGGGGTCGCCTCGCTGCGGCACCCGGCGATGAGCAGGGCGGCGCCCGCTGCCAACGCAGTCAGCACCAGGCCACGACGCACGGATCCCCCGGTCTCGATCATGTGTACGTCCCCGCGAGGGGGTGTCGAGCACACACGATCGGGTCAGGTGGAGGCTCTTGTCAACTCGATCCGGCAGGTTCTCTGACCCGCGAATACCCCAGATCAACACCTGAGCGTCGCCATGAGTCACTCTCCGTTACGTTCGGGCGAACGCTCGACCCTGTCGCGTTCACTCGGACAGGGTGATGACCTGGGGTGCTCACGAGTCAGATTTCTTCGGCATGTCGGCTGCGCTTTCATCGCCATCTGCTGATGGGTGGAATTTGGATGGTGTGCATGCCTCCACGTGCAGGACGTGCCCAACGTGACCCCGGTCCGGCACCTGGTCGGGACCGTCCCCCGATGCTCCGTGGCGAAGTCACCCCCGAGGCGAAGGCCAAAGCCGAGCGGGCCGCCTCGGCGGCCGGTATCAGCCTGGCCTGGGCTGCTTGAGCTGCTGATTCTCAACGCCCCCGTCGATGCCAGCGGGAAAATGATCGACCTACCTGACCGGGAGGACCCTGGCCGACCACGTGCGTGCCCGCCGCGCCCGGCGTGGACCGGCAGCGGGTCAGGAGGAGGTGCCGCTGAAGACTGCCTAACGTCATGTGACGCATCTCGCACGACTTCAGAAAGCGAAGAGCCCCCTTGCTTTGCAATAGGAGGGCTGCCTCGTAGCCGTACTCGGGGGCAACCGAGTCGCGGCGATCCCATAGAAGGGAACTCCTGCACGCCCTGCACCGCGGATGGACCAGCACGGACATCGCGACGGCTGTCGGGTCAGGCCACTGGGCCGGACTCGCCGGGCTCTACCGGACGAAGTACGGCCGCCGCTACGCCGACAAAGCCCTCAACGCCGACATCGACCGCGGCCTCGCCCGCTACTCAGAAGCCCCCCCGCACAAACCCCACACCAGTGCTCCGCACCCACAGGGGGGCGGGGCGGATAGCGCAGCGGCAAGCCGCCGCCGCCATCTCCGCCGCTGGCTTGCCGCGCTGCACCAGGCAGTCGCCGACGGTCGATGGGGACGTAGGTCGTTCGGTGTGTGGAACTCGTCGTGTGGCGCTGGCGGACGCCGCCAGACACAGACAATCGATCTACGCGGACTTCGGTGTCCGCCACCTGTCGATGGGCACCGGCACGGGTCTGGACCCCTCGAGTATCGCCGCGATCCTGCGGACGCTCCGAGCCGAGGACGACCCATTCCTGCTACTGGTCGAATCGAACCAGGCGCCGGTGTCGACCCGGACAGGTACGAACTGCGGATCCCGGACGAGTACGTCGACAACCTTCCCGACGAGGACGACCTCCCGGCTCTGTCCTACGGTGTCCATCCCGCGTTCGCCGTATTCAGTTCCCTGGCGACATTCCGGGTCTTCCGCCTGCTCGATCGAGCGACCGCGGCGAGCGCGCCCGCTCTGGCGGGCACCGCCCACGTGTCGATCCGTACGGTCCGCAGCGTCATGAAGGAACTTCGGGTCACGGCCTCGCCCGACGAACCCCGCAGGGTTGGCTCCGGGGTCGACGAGGTCTCGACGGCGTCGCATCACGTAACGGCACCCGTGGCCGGCTGCGACGCATCGTCAGCTCCTGGCGGGCCGAACGCGCGGCCTGGCGAGCAGTCCTTGGTCTTCCCCCATGCACATGTTCAAGTCGACCTGTCAGCTGGCCCGGTACACCCGCTCACCCGACTACGCCCCCACCCACCTGGACCCGGTTCGGCGTCTGCGTCGCCATCTCCCGAGCCCGATGCCTGGGACGAGGCTGAAGCACTCCTGCGCCGGGTGCTGGGCGCAGCGCGGATCGAGCCTCAGCCGGCGTAGCGGTCCAGCACGGCAGTGACTCAACGGGTCACGCGCGGGCAGGTACGGGCGCAAAACCCGCGCCCGGCCGACGGATCGGGTCAGAAAATGCCGGCCCGATGTCCACATTGCCCAGCGGGCCACGCCTTCCCTGTCAGGAACTTCAACGACGGAACGGCGGAGGCAATGGATCAACGATGCGGGCGGCGTCCGCGGACCCCGTGCTGGTTGCCTCGGGGAGTCTCACATGTCCGGCAGCGGATGCATCGTGCGGCCCTTGGTCGCGCAGTAGTCCGCGATCTGCTGGGTGTCCCACACCCGGCCCATGCTCAACTCGGCGATCGGCGGCGGAAACCCGGGTTGCTTGATCAAGCCCGCCACCCTGGTCTTGCTCACACCCAGCACGGCGATCAACTCGGTCAGTCCGAGTACCGGGGGCAGCCTCAGGCTGACGACGCCGGGCCGGTCGGGGTCCATGACCAGACACCTTAGAGACCGTGTCGCATCCGGTCCGCCAGCTGCCGCATACTGTACTACTAGTACCGTGGGCGAGGCGTACAGTGCACCAGGTGATCACGGCGTTGAGTGTTCAGCTCCTGAAGGCGACACCGTGGCGATCATCGGCCGGGCGGTGCGGGGCCGGCACGACGGCCGACACCCACACGGAACCCGTGCGGCCTACGTTGCCGACCGATGCCGATGCCCGGAGTGCACTTCCGCGAACACCAGGTGGAACCGCCGTCGAACGCGGGCGATCGTGATGAGCAGATGGGCGCCCTACGTCGATGCCGCGCCGGTGCGGGCGCATCTTCTGCTGCTGCGGCAGACCGGGATGGGTATCGACAAGATCGTCCGGCAGAGCGGGATCAGCCGCTCGACCGTGCAACGGCTGCTCGCGGCCAAGCCGGCTTCGGACCATCGACGTCCGCCGCGCATCCGCCCCGACGTCGCGACCCGACTGATGGCCGTCACTGCAGCGTCGGAGAGCAGCGACCCGCTCATCGACGCGGCGGCCACCCAACAGCGCTTCCAGGAGCTCAGCGAGGCCGGCTTCGGATTACGGGAGATCGCCCGCCGGATCGGGCGAGATCCCGCAAGCCTGAGCCGCAGCGTTCGCCGAGCATCCACCGTCACCGCTCGAACCGCGATCGCCATTGAGCAGATCCACCACGACCTGCTCGCGGACAAGCCCGGACACAGCGGGTGCTGATCCGCGTCGCCGGTGGCGCGATCGCCGTCGTCATGGCCTTCGTCGCCGGCCTGCCGGTCCGGGTCGCCGCCGTCCTGGACGGGACCGACGACGCGCAGGCGGCCACCACCAGCACGTCGGCTCCGACCGGCCCGAACGCCCAGTGGGATCCCGGGCTGATCTTCTGCGACGGGGTCTTCCGCGACTGGTCCAGCATGACGGTCGACGACATCCAGACCTTCCTCGACCACCAGGGCTGCGAGGGTGACGGATGTCTGCGCTCGGGCAGCTACGCATGGCCCGGCGCCACGGTCACGTGGTGTGATCCGGTACCGGCCGGCACCGGATCGTTCGCGCAGATGCTGTCGATCATCACCACCGGGTGCCGAATCAACCCGCAGGTCGCACTGGTCATGATCGCAAAGGAATCCCAGGAGCTCACCCGACCGGCACCCGATGCGCTCACCGGTTTCGCCTGTCCCGACAGCGGGCCCGGGGGCAGCGCCAACTGCGACCAGGACGCAGGTCGCGGTCGGCGCCGGCCTGGGGTTCTTGATCGGCAGCACCCTGTTTCCGCTGCTCGCCTGAACGCACGGGACGAGATCGGACCTACCGTGCTGGCACCAGATCCGACTCTAAAACAGTTATCGGGTCCGGCGTGTCGACCTATTTCTACAATCGCAACCCGATTTAATCGCCGCATGGGTCACAGACCAGGTCCAGGACGCAAGAGCAAGGGTGACCGTGACAACTTCGCGGTCAAGCCGATGCGCCCCGTCGGCGACGTCATCAGGGCGAATGCTGACCGGTTGGGCATGACCTATGGCGAGTACTGCGCAGCGATCTTGTCGACAGCGCTTGGAATGCCGGAATACGCGCCCCCAACCAATGCAGTCGAGCAACAGGAGTTGCCGCTCAAGACCGCATGATGCGATGACCTCAACCGAGGTCCGGACAGTACGAAGCCCCACACCCCGAAAGTCACTTTGGCCGGTGAGAGAAGGGTGCAGGGCTTCGACTACCTACGAGGAGCACTGTACCTGTGATCGCCCCGCCGGGGCGACAGCGACCCTCCGTGCTCTCCGCGGGTTTCGGTCGTCTTCGCCCGTTCCTCTCTACCGCGAGTAGCCGCCGCCCACCGGATCGGTGAGCGCCGCCGCGGGCGACGCCGTCCCTGTCGACGCCTCGTCACCGCCCGCGACCCGTCTTTCACCCGTCCCGGACCCGGCCCAGGCGTGGGCGGTGTTGGCGCCGCTGCTGGCCGGGCGTCCCCGGGTGCGGGAGTCCCGCACCGGGGGTCACACGTATCTGCGGCGGTGGGAACGACCGCTGACGGCGCGGTTGCCGGCGGTGCCGGCGGCGGTGCCGATCTACTCCTCGGCGGGCGACACCCGGGTGCTGGTCATCGATCTGGACGCCTCCC
>Ga0208478_1000738_pt1 | contig 10640 bp, 6 predicted proteins | sample NGESurdeep072012_5_FD_184462 | JGI IMG/M metagenome (GOLD analysis project Ga0208478, IMG submission 184462) | Arctic peat soil microbial communities from Barrow, Alaska - NGEE Surface sample 415-2 deep-072012 (SPAdes) | ecosystem: Environmental > Terrestrial > Soil > Wetlands > Peat ... | reverse complement strand
CTATCTCAGCGTCCTGCCCGAGGTCGATTTCTCGCCTCACTTCGTGCGTTACGCGTTCAGCACCTACGGCGAACGCGACCTGGGATTTCACAAGTCGGAAGCAAAGATTATTTTGGACCACATGGAAGGTACGGAGCCGGATGACGTGACTGGCAAGTTCTACTCTTCCGATCCCGCCATCCGTCGTAAGCGGGAAATGATGACGCTTTGGGCCGGCTGGCTCGACGAGTGGTGCGCCAAGGCCATCGCTGCGGACCCAATCCTGTCGGACCACGAGGCGCTTGTCGAAGCAATCTACCGCAAGCGGTACAGCGAGAAACAACTCGCGAGGCGGATCGAATACGCGATGCGCTTTAGACAGCGCTGCATGACCAGCCTGCGATAATTTTCGGCTATCCGGAAGTTTGCGATGTAGGCAACACCGCAAGATTAATTCCGTCGAGAGTCCGAGCCCCCGAACGGTTCGGTCAATTAGAAGCGCTTCACCAACATAGCATCCCTTCGGCTCCCAACCGCTCTCATTCCATTGAAGCAGAAGTAGGTCACCGAATGTCCCGCCGGTGCCATTTGGAAGCGCCGTGGCAAACCCGGGATTCTTTGCAAGAACAATTTCTGTGCCCTTAGCGCTCATGTTCAATGCGGCGGCGGGCCAAGGGGATCAACATCTAGTAAATCTAATTTAACCGACCGCTTTGGCGTATTTGAGCTCCGCCTCCAGGCCTCGGATATGGTGAATGTTTCTCCAGCGAACGTCGCCCTCGTTAATTAATCCCAAGTCGATACAGAAGCCTTCTCAGAGACTCTAAGATGTAGTTGCTGCTACTGAAGATGAAATGGCTGCTTGCGACGGTTAATCCATTAAATAAGCCAATTTACTATACAAATGTTAAATACTCGCAAAAGTTTAATAATGTGAGATAGTACAGCCTAAATTTCAATACAGGTTCGCGCTCAATGGATTCAATACGTGACGCGTCCGCCAAGTCGAACCACTTGCTGTCGAACAAGAGGAGCGACCGGACGAAATTTGTGACTAAGCAGCGGCGCAATCGTCGCTCGGCAACCCGTCCAAACTTCGTCGAGGGCTGGCGTAAAGCGATAGGCAAGCGCGTCAACCGTTCAGCCGCCAAACCCATGGCGGAACAAAAAGGGGGCATCGACGTCTGGATCGCAAACACCAGAACTTTGATGAACGCCCAATCCTGCCTGAAAATCCTGACCGAAGATGACTGGGCCTCACTCGCGCGGCTCCAGGATCCGTCAGCCCGCTATAGCGCAATAGCTGCAAAGGTTCTGCTGCGGCTTGGGCTTTCTCGTGCGGTGGATTACCGGATCGCGCCATCGGATTGGCAATTCGGAAGGTCGGCGAGTGACAAGCCAATTTTGGTTAATACGCTTACTAATATCAACTTCAGCGTATCGCATGTTGACGAGTTCGTCGCCGTCGCGGTCTCTCCGATTTTTAACGTTGGAATTGACATCGAGAGCGTCGATCGAAACGTTAGCGAAGGAGTCATTGACGAATTTTATCATGTGGATGAGCAGCGCTCGGTGCGCGGGCTGCCGCCTCCGCAACGGACCCGCGAATTAATTCGTCTTTGGACTCTCAAGGAGGCTTATTCAAAGATGATCGGGCTCGGTCATTCGCTCGATTTTAAAATGATCAAGTTCCCGCTCGATTCGATAAATCTGCCATCCGAAAATCAAGCGCCGAATTGGCCGACCCAATTCGAGAAATTTTACGTTGCAGTCAAACACACGCTCTTTCACGGCGCGCTAGCGATACAGCATCCGGCGCGACATGCAATTTCCACGGAAGTTCAGATCATCAGCCTCATGGATTCAGAAGAAGATGAAGTGGGGTCTGCAGCTCCATTGTGCTGCTAATACGATGGTTTTGAAAGTATAACATGAAACACACCTTTCTCAGCGCCGCGATGAAACGGCCAAATACTGACGGTGAAGAACCGCGCCTACTCCACGAATTCTTCGAGCGACAGGTCAAATTGCGGCCAGACCATCCGGCTGTCGAGTGCAACGGCGAGGTGCTTACCTACTCAGAGCTAGACACGGCTGCTAATCGGGTGGCGATGTCGCTCAGGTCTTGTGGAGTCCGCGGCGGCTCGCTAGTTGCGCTCTACCTAGAAAAGTCGTGCGGCCTATTTGCAGCCCTGCTTGGCACTCTCAAGGCAGGCGCTGGCTATGTACCGATAGACCCAAAATCTCCGGTCGCCCGAATCGAAAGCATTTTGCAAGACGCCAACGTGGCCGCGGTCATCAGTGAGGGTGACTTGGCGAAACGATTAGAATTTCTCGCGTCGCCCGAAGTATTAATCCTTGGCAAAGCACTGGCGCGGAAAGCGCGGTCGGCTCCGCTCCGGAAACCTGCCGTCATCACACCTAATGACCCGTGTTATGTCATCTACACGTCGGGTTCGACCGGACGACCGAAAGGCGTCATCATCGAGCATCGAAACGCCGTCAACTTTGTTCGCGCATTGCGCACTGTGTACAAGCTCAGCCAAGACGATCGTGTATATCAGGGCTTCTCGATCGCGTTCGATGCATCGGTCGAGGAGATATGGGGGGCGTTCTCCGTCGGTGGGACATTGGTTGTCCCAAGTGCAGAGATTGCGCGATCGACGTTCGATGCCGCCGAATTTATCGATTCGCGGAAGATCACCTTTTTTTCAACCGTGCCGTCCTTCTTGGCCATGATGAAGACCGAACTCAAGTCGGTGCGGCTCCTAGTTCTCGGCGGCGAGGTCTGCCCGCCTGAGCTGGTAAATCGATTTGCGGTGTCGGGCCGCCGCATGCTGAATACCTATGGGCCAACCGAGGCGACAGTGGTCGCGACGGCCGCCGAATGCGTCCCCGACGAACCTGTCACGATCGGCACGGCGCTGCCGGGCTACATGACTTATGTTCTCGACGAACAAATGCGCGCAGTGAAACCGGGCGAATCCGGCGAACTCTACATTGGCGGAGACAGTATTGCGCGTGGATATATGAACCAGCCTGAACTAACCGCCGAACACTTCCTTCTTAATCCCTTCGCAGAGCAAGGCGCGGAGCCGAGCAGCATTTACCGTACACTGGATCTGGTGCGCCTCACAGAGAATGGATGCCTGCAATTCCTCGGACGGGCGGACGGACAAATCAAGATCAGAGGCTTCAGGATCGAGCTTTCCGAAATCGAAGCAGTCCTAATGGAGCATCCGTTCGTTCGTGCCGCGGCTGTCAATGTTGTCGAGTTCGGGTCTTTGAAGGAACTCGCAGCCTATGTCGTCGTCGAGACTGAGGCCGATGAACTAAGCCACGCCAGCGTCGCGGAGTTGTTGCGCAGTCGTCTTCCGGAATACATGGTGCCGAGGTATCTGGACGTTTTGGACGAATTGCCGGCGATGATAAGTGGAAAGGTGGATCGGAAACAATTGCCGCTTCCACGCACGCTTCTTGGCGGCAGAGCCATGGAGATTGTCCCACCAGCAACTGATCTCGAGCGCGCGATCGTAGAAATCTGGGAGCAGCAGTTTCAGCTCACTCCGATATCCGTCAAAGACGATTTTTTCCTTGATCTCCGCGGGCACTCGCTGATCGCTTCCCACGTGGTAACCGAACTGCGGTCGCGGTTGCGGACCCTTCATGTGTCAATCACAGATCTTTACGAGCATCGAACTGCTCGACTGCTGGCGACGCATTTGAAGAGTATCGGGGTCGATACCGAATCGAAGGCTGCCCACGACGAAACGCCGGTCATCGATTCCACTGTTGCCGAAAAAGCCCCATTGTCACGATTTCGGTTGGCGTGCGCGGCGCTTCAAGTCGTCGGCGTCCTCGCCTACTACGGGGTTGTATCTGTCCCCCTGGTCTTTGCCGTCGTCCTGGTTCTCAAGGTGCTCAACGGCGAGCGTGATCTGATAGGGGCGATCGACATCGCCACGACCATCGGCTTTCTTGTCTGGCCCTCGTGGCTTCTGTTGAGCATCGTTCTCAAGTGGACGGTTATCGGCCGCTATAAAGCCGGACGGTATCCAGTTTGGGGCTTCTATTATTTTCGCTGGTGGCTCGTCAGCCGGTTTCAGGCTTTGAGCTGGTCAGAGATGTTCGTCGATACCCCGCTTATGAGTCTCTATTATCGAGCGATGGGCGCAAAAGTCGGCAAGTACTGCTCGATTGGCACACCGCTATGCACGGCTTTCGACCTCGTCACCATCGGCCATGATACCAGCGTCGGATCAGATACGCAGATTCTCGGTTACCGCATCGAGGACGGCTGGCTGATCGTCGGAAACGTGACCATTGGCTCCGAGTGCTTTATCGGCACACATTGCTGCATTGGCCTTGGGACTACGATGCGCGACCGCTCGCGGCTCGACGATATGTCGCACCTGGCAGACGGCTCGATCGTTGATCCCGGCCTGGCCGTGCGAGGTTCGCCCGCCCAGATCAGCGATGTCCATTTGCAGGGCAAAAGCGACCGACGGTTTGGCCGTACCATCCTGTTCGGCTTCCTGCATCTCGGGCTCATCTACGCCATGGGCTACATTCTCATTCTGAGCCTCCTTCCGGGTTTGGCACTGGTAGCCTACGCGCTCTACGTTGGAGGGCCGCCATGGGGGATCGCAGCGGCCTTGGCCGCGACACCCATCACGATGATCTGGTATCTTCTACTGGTCGTGGCCGTGAAATGGATTGCGATCGGCCAGATACTCCCCGGCGTCTATCCTCTGCACAGCCGCGAATATCTGCGTTACTGGTTCCTGAACTTTCTATTGAACAATACCCGGCATATCGCGCTTGCGTTATATGCGACGCTCTTCTTGCCGAAATTTCTCAAAATGCTTGGCGCCAAGATCGGGCGCGGTGTCGAAATTTCGACAGCCATGCATATCATGCCTGATCTCCTCGAGATCGACGACGGCAGTTTTCTCGCAGACGCGTGTATCGTCGGCGGCCATCGCGTTCATGATGGCGTGATCGAGATTCGTCGCAACAGGATTGGCAAGCGCACGTTCATCGGGAATAGCGCGCTGGTGCCAGTTGGAATCGACGTCGGCGACAATAGTCTAATCGGCGTCATGTCGACGCCGCCGATGGGCGTGAGACGCACCGCCAACGGGACTCGTTGGCTTGGTTCGCCAGGATTCGAGCTCCCGCACACGCAGACGTTCGGCTGTTTCACGGACCGGCAAACTTACAGTCCGGGCTATGATCTCGTGCTTCTGCGATCTGCTATTGAAGTATTGCGGGTGTTTCTACCAGGCCTAATCGCCATTGCGAGTCTCGTCACGTTCTGTGCCGCGATCACGCTGGCCTACTCCGCAGTGCCGCTTTGGGCGGTCGCGCTCCTTACCCCTTGCATAGCGGCTGTCCTGTCTGTCGTCGCTATCACATTGGTGGCTGTTCTCAAGAAGTTGATGATGGGCGAATTCAAGCCGACGGTTCAGCCGCTCTGGTGCAGTTATGTCTGGCTGAATGAAGTGGTGAATGGTTTGTACGAGACCGTTGCTGCCGCAGCCATGGCACCGCTGTTGGGCACGCCATTCATCGCTTACTGCTTGCGGATGATGGGGTGCAAGATCGGACGATGGGTATTCTTGGAAACCACCCTTTTCTCCGAATTCGATCTTGTCGAGATTGGCGACCGCGCGGCGCTCAACCTTGGTGCCACGATCCAGACCCATCTATTCGAGGATCGTATCATGAAGGCCGATCATATTAAAATTGGCGAAGGGTGCTCGGTCGGCAATATGGCAGTTATCCTCTACGGTACCGAAATGAAGCTCGGGGCCTCGCTTTGTGCATTTTCAGTCTTGATGAAAGGCGAGGTCTTGCCGGCCTTCAGCCGTTGGGCCGGAATACCGACGCAACTGGTCGAATCGACTTCGATCGTGCCAGAGGGCCCGATTGGTACGACTCGAATGATCAACAAACCATCGCAAAGATTACAGAGTGCGAATGCTGCTGCTCGTCGGCGACATCACGGGGTCGATGCGCAGCTGCTCGGGTCGTCGTCGGGACTGGTGATTCAACATCAACTCAGCCTTCAACCCGCGCTCAAGCCGGTTAAGCCTTGGGCAGGTCGCATGAAAACCGCCTGATCGGTGGGGCAATCCAGTATTTTACGGCTGCGCTCACTTCCGAGAAGCGCGAGCAGTGCTTTATTCGCCGTGCTCTGGTCGCGCTACTTTTTGGGGCATGGCAAGATGTAAGTGAATCCGCGGAATCCACCGTAGTCGGCTTTAGGGTCGTAAACCAGAATATCGACGCTACCGTCTTCGCCCACCGGCGCGTTGAGTGAAAGCATGTACAGCGGGTCAATCAAATGCCCCGTCTTGTTGAGCCAATACCGCCCTCCGAACTTATTCGTGTGCCACGTGATGGACCCATCATCATCGATTTCCCAGACCTCCCAGTGAACCTCAGGCAAGTATCGTTTTTTTCCGCCAGGTCTGAATACGGCTGCGAGCCGTTCGCCCCGCTCAATGACCGCGCCTTCGACAATTGAGCGTATGTCTTCGTACTTCAGGTGGTCGAATTCGGAATAATAGTATTTGGCGCCATCGTGCAGGCCGAGTTCCTCTCTTGTGTGCCGGATGAGGAGAGCGCCCTCCTGACCCCATCCCCAGTTGGTGTGCCAAGCAGCGATAACAACGCCTCTTGCAGGCGCAAGAATCGGCTCCCCGAACCTTCCGGCATCAACACCGGAATGAGGTTCGTCTCGTCTTGAGCCATCCACGTCGGTCCAACTCGCATATAAAGATGTCAAGGGCGAGCAATTTTGGCTCGATGGATAGCGGGGGACGAGGCCTGTAGGCTGAATATCTACGCCCATGAGATGCTCTTTGGACAGGCCCTCGGCGCGCAAGTCGGATCCACCGACAAAGATGGACAGCACGGTAAACAATACAAATATGTATCTTTTCATTTTGTGGCGTCACCGGGGGGACACGAGCACTGAACTCGACGGGGCCGTATAAATCAGAAGTTGACGCCACACTCCAGGAACAATTTCGTGTGCGAGCTCTTCTGCGATCTCAGTGTCGTTATTGTGACGCCTTCATTCGAGGATGTGATCACAGCATCACGTCGTGGTATTCGGTAAGTCGCAAAGGGCAATTTACCATTAACACGTTTGGCCGAATTCAGGCCTTGATTTCGTCGCTCCATTGAGAAATTTTAGCGCTTAAATAAAAGGTCAAGTATTTCGAGTGACTGATAGACACGCGCTGGAGCCGGCGGCACGGCCAACATGTCCCGTATGCTACAGGGACATGACATGTGATGATGTCATCCTGATTACCTTTTCGGATGGCCATCACAATCACGTTGCGAAATTCATTTGCTCCCAATGCCATATTGAGACGCAAGAGACCGTGAAAAGTACCGACCATTTCCTGTTGCGCGACACTGACAATTGGCATGAAACGCCACTCTAACACTCGCCTTAATTTCCGGCGTTCGAAGTTCACATCAAATAGATTCGTCGTCGCACAATCGTATGCGGCGCGCATTTTAAAATTTCCGATTCGTCGAAGCGACGCTATTCAATGCGATTACCGCTGACGCAGTTGCGGAATCCAAGGAGACTGGTCACGTAGGCCATGCATACCGTCGTGGTATGATGGTTCTCAGCGGAGTCTGTGTAATCAATTCGGCCAAACAACAGAATCGTATCGGCCCCACTCTTGATGCGGTTTATTTTAGCGGCCGAAAAAACGTCGCCGTCGATTGTCACTTCCTGGGTTATCAATGCGTTCGGCAGAAGTGTCCACCGGAGGCATTTGTCGCATTCTTCAATATTGGGTACGGCAATTTCGTTAGCCGCTGGCGTAGCCGTACTGAATGTCATCCGCATACCGATGGCCGGGCTCCTCCCACCGTTCCGGATACTTGCCTTAATGGTGAACTCCCGGTTTGGCAGAAGGGGCGTGACTGAAACGGAGTCAACGCCGACCCAAGGGCGATCAAGCGACAACAGAGACTTCGCCGACTCTGAGGTAGCGGCAGATGGCGTATTCGCGACGTTGAGACTTTTCTCAATCTTGCTGGATAAATCCTGCACATTGTCCAGCTGATCTTGCATGACAGTCAGTTGCTGCCAAAGAAAATAGGTACATGCCGCGCTCCCGATTGCGATGACCAGCGTGAAGAATGCCATCCAGCCGGTGCTTCTGCTGATGCGGTAGAGCATCAGCAGTTGATGATCGGATTCGTCTTTACGGTCCTTGCCAAACATATTTGTTTCTACGAGATATTGCCTTCTGCGAGATCGCTTTACTAAGCCCCAAGAGGTCAAATTTCGGACGCTTAGCCACTTGTCCGATTCAGCCGCAACGCTACGGCGGCATTCCGATGGACTGTGAGCGTATTGACTTCAAGCGACGTAGTCTGCGGCCCTCGTTTCCTGAGACACCTCCCGATAGGTGGATAGCGGATTGCCGAAGAAATTGCAGCTAGATTAGCTTTTTAGTTTATCTGGCGCGCAAACTGAACAGCGCAGACTTAGAATTTTCTGCTCAACTCGACGTGGCTATAGGCGCCAGCTCCGACGATGTTGTCGTTTGCATAGCCCGCAGAAAAGTCGATTTGGACGCTACCGAGTTTCATCTGCGTAAGATGGGCGCCGACCCTCCATTGGCTAGACCGCTCGTCTCCTAAGGCGGCCACCTCGGGCCCGAGGAAAATCTGCTTTCCATTAGAGATGTCGAAGCCGACCTTGGCCTTCGTGTAGTAAGTACGGAATGCCGTCGAATACTCTGCCTCGCCGTAGGTCAGCGTATTGGCGGTCGGGTTCACCCACGCGTCGCCCCGCACCTTTGCTCCGATTGCCGTGCCCTGGACAGAGTTTTCCGGATCGATGTCCGAAAGCATATGGTTGATGGCGTTCGCACCAGCCAGCAGATTGATCGAGTAATTGTCCCCTTCGAATCCATAACCGACCAGTGCATCTCCGCTCGAGTTGATGCCTCTGATGGAGCCGCCAGCGACGGGGTATTTGTAGGTTCCGCCTTCACCCATGAGGTAGACCCGCAGGCCTGAAGTATCGAGATCTTTGAATGGCGCGATAAGGCCGCCAACCCACCCGCTATAGCTGTCTTTAGCGATATCGGCGCCGGTAAAGGCAAGAACGCGATTTGGAGCCTGCCTGTCGGGCATTGCGGCCGAAGCGTAACCGAGCGGGCCCGACCGCGACGGCGTGTCCCAGTCGAAATGGTAGTTGATGCCGGCGCGGATCACGCTCAGCTTCTGATGGATTTCTTCGGTGAAGAAACCAGTGCCCCCATCGGAGAGGGGCACCGACTTGCTGCCAAAATCATAGTAGTTGTATTCGAGCCAAGCCGACCACTGACGGGCGAACGCGTATTCGATACCTGGGCCCACCGTCCAACCGAAACGCGTGTCGTTACCGTAAAAAGGATCGTTACAGGCCGCCGTGATGCCGGCCCGTAACCTCGGCTGAGAACCGGCGCAAGTCGCGAGATCGGTGATGCTCTCGCGCATCCAGGCCGGACCGCCTTTCACATAGAACAGCCACGGACCGTTGGTCACGCCAATCCGGCCGGTGATCGAGGCGATCCAGTCGGCGCTCGCGGAGCACACTTGGTCGCCGAATGGGAAGCAGGAAAAATTGGAATTGATCTTGGACCAGCTGAAGTCGCCCCCAACGCCGAGAACAAGCCAGTCAATTTGATAATTGTAGCCGACTTGAAGACCGAACAACCCGCCGTTGGTTCTAGTGTCCGCATCAAGCTCGCCGTCAGGAACCGGAAAATTATCGTAGAACTTCGTGTGGCCGTGTCCGAAGCCACCATGTGCGCCGATAAAGAACCCGGTCCACGTAAACGGGATGAGTGGCGGGGCCTTGAGCGGCAACTCGGCCGCCCCGGCTACCGCCGTTCCGGCCAGCAATAAAAAGCACACACGGATACAACGGCGCACAAGAACCCCCAAGTACCTAATCTAAGCTTATTAACGTTAATACTGTGTCATATTGAGACTCTGAGCGCTAGGGCAAATTTAAATTGCTCTTAAAGTTTCTATCGCTGGTGCGTGCAGAGAAAACCCAAGGATCGCCAGAGGCATAATGGTTCTACAGCCACTAACAGCGCCCACATTCATGGCACTCACGTGCCGGTGGAGGAGCCGTCCACAGCATCAATAACGGACATTGATCGGCGCAGGCGAGCGCACAACGGTCAGCGCAGACGTTAGGTGAACCCTTCCCCGATCAATGCGGCTAGGGCTATGGTTCAAGCCGCGTCGCGCGCCTGGCCCATCATTTCGCCGCTGGCCATCGCGTCGGCCAACCCGATAGCGCTGAGCAGGTTTTCTATCTCCAGCCGGGCGGTGACGTGCGACATGGTCGGGCGCGTGCCGAGCGTGATTTCATCGAGATCATCGACGGCGGTCAATCCGCGCGGGTAAAACTCGCGGAAGATGACCCGCTCGGCCAGGCCTTCAATGCAGCGGAAATTGAGCCGCTGCGAAAGCTCCTGTAGCCCCTCGCCCACCAGCCGCTTGTTGCGTGACCCAAGCGACGAAAGACGATTGCGCAGCACGATCCAATCCGGGGCGACGTCGTCGACAAGCTCTCGCTGGCGACGCGCCTCATCCACCATCTCGGCATAGTGGCT
>Ga0208478_1000737_pt1 | contig 10643 bp, 11 predicted proteins | sample NGESurdeep072012_5_FD_184462 | JGI IMG/M metagenome (GOLD analysis project Ga0208478, IMG submission 184462) | Arctic peat soil microbial communities from Barrow, Alaska - NGEE Surface sample 415-2 deep-072012 (SPAdes) | ecosystem: Environmental > Terrestrial > Soil > Wetlands > Peat ... | reverse complement strand
CGCCTGCTTCAAGCCGCCGAGCTCGAACACGATGGCGACCAAACTGGCCAGTGTCGCCGCGATCGTCAGCAATAGAATGGCGAAGGCGCCCTCATCCTGCTCCGAGGCGTGCTTGCGCAGGTGGTCGATGTCGCAGCGCCAAATGATCGATTGCATCAGGACAAGATAGAGCGCGACACCTGCGTCCCATCCGGCCAACAGCTTGGTCGGCAGCCGCCAGTCGGCGAAGACCAAAGCAAACAAGACGATGCCGCCGAACACGGCCGAGATCATCAGATGGGCGTGCAGTTTGGCGATGCGGATCGGCAGCGGTCGAAGCGGGGTCATCGACGGCGAGGGTTTTTTCTGGGCCATGGTCGTATTGTTAGCCGTCGCGCACGATCCCGAATAGTGGGTATCGGCTCGGCCGCGATGGGTTAGTCTCAGGCCATGGTCCGGCCCGGCAAACGCTTCACCAATATCCTGCGGCCCGTGCGCGCCGCCGGTTTCGCCGTGCTGGCGCTGCTGGGGTTGCCCTATTTGATCGTGCCGTTCTATGCCGTCGGCAAGCCGGTCTCCACGGTAATGGTCTGGCGTCAGCTCAGCGGCGCGCACATGCAGCGCACTTTTGTGCCGCTGTCGCGCATCTCGCCGGCGCTCCCGCTCGCCGTGATCGTCGCCGAGGACGGCCGCTTTTGCAGCCACCATGGCGTCGACTTTACGGAGATCCGCGAGGCCTTGGCCGACGCCGACGATCTCGAGGATGTGCGCGGCGGTTCCACCATCACCCAGCAGGTGGCGAAGAACCTGTTCCTGTGGCCGGGCCGCAGCTGGTTGCGCAAGGCGCTGGAGTTGCCCTTGGCACTGTGGATCGACCTGGTGCTTTCGAAGCGGCGGATCCTGGAAATCTACCTCAACATTGCCGAATGGGGCCCGAACGGCGAATTCGGCGTCGAGGCCGGCAGCCGTTATGCGTTCGGTAAACCGGCGCGCGAATTGTCGCCCACCCAGGCGGCGCTGCTGGCGGCCGTGCTGCCCAGTCCGGCGACCCGTAATGCGCATGCGCCCGGACCCGGTTTGCGCCGGCTGGCGGGCCTTTATGTCGGGCGTTCGGCGCAGGCGGGCGCCGCCGCGGCATGCGTGCGCGCCACCCCCTAGCCTTGCGCCAAGCCATCCTCTATAAGCCCGCCTTCATACCGACATCGCGAATTTCAGGAGCTCGCTTCCCATGGCTGTGCCGAAAAGAAAAACCTCGCCGTCGCGCCGCGGCATGCGCCGTTCGGCCGACGCGCTCAAGCGCCCGGCCTATGTCGAGGACAAGGATTCCGGCGAATTGCGCCGTCCGCACCACATCGACCTGAAGACCGGCATGTACAAGGGCCGCCAGGTGCTGAAGGTGAAGACCGAAGCCTGAGCGAGGCCTGCTCCGGGCGGCAGAGGGTGACGCATGTATCTCGTCGGCGCGCCGCTCCTCGTCATTCCGTTCGCAATATACAACATCATCGCATTTCTGATGCCGGGCGTGAGCTGGAGCGCGCCGCTCACGCACTTGCAATTGATGTCGGGCGCCGACTGGACGATGTCAGTCGGCGACATCTTGGTTACCTTCACCGTGCTGATCCTGATCGTGGAAGTGATCAAATTCGCGCGCATCGGCACGCGCTCCTTCGTCGATCACGCGCTGGCTTTGCTGTTGTTGTTCGGAATGGCCGCCGAATTTGTCTGGGTTAGCCAGGCCGCGACCGCGACATTTTTCCTGATGCTGGTGATCGCGTTTGTCGAGGCCGCCGGCGGGATCGGCGTTTCGCTGCGCACGCGGGCGCGGCGGCGCGAGCTGGTGATCGAGCCTGAAGCGGCGCCTGCGGTGCCGGCGATCGAACCGCGACTTGAGCCGAAGCTCGAGCCCGCGCCGAGCGCGACACATCCAGCCTGACATGCCACGCGATTTCCAGCTCCCCGGCCGCTCGCCCGTGATCGCCTGCGAAGGCATGGCGGCGACCTCGCATCCGCTGGCGACCTTGGCCGCCGTCGACGCGCTGCGCGCCGGTGGCAGCGCGGCGGATGCCGCGGTGGCGGCGGTAGCGACGCTGTGCGTGGTAGAGCCGCACATGACCGGCATTGGCGGCGATTGCTACTGCCTGGTCTCGCAGCCGGGCAAGTCGGTCTGGGGCTATAACGGTTCCGGCCGCGCCGGCGCCAAGGCGTCGTACGACCGCTTACGCGCCCAGGGCATGAGCGAGATCGGCGACTCGATCCACGCCGTCACCGTGCCGGGCGCGCTCGATGCCTGGGAAGCGATCCTCAAGACGCATGGCCGCTTCGGGCTCGACCGTGCGCTTGCAGCCGCGATCAAATACGCCGAGGGCGGTTTCCCGGTGGCGCCGCGCGTAGCGTGGGATTGGCAAAGATATGTCGGCAAGCTCAAAGCCGATGCGGGCGCGGCCAAGCATTATCTGTTCAATGGCGCAGCGCCGAAAGAAGGCGACGTGATCCGGCTTCCCGCGCTGGCCGCGACGCTCAAGACCATCGCCGCCAAGGGCGCGCGCGCCTTCTACGAGGGCGAGATCGCCGCGGACATGGCGGCGACGGTTGCGGCGCGTGGCTCGTTTCTCAACGAGGAGGATTTCGCGCGCCACCGTGGCGATGCGGTGACGCCAATCTCGACTAATTATCGCGGCCTCGATCTGGTCGAAATTCCGCCGAACGGGCAGGGGCTCACCGCGCTGGTGATGCTCAACATTCTGGAGAATTTTGATCTTAAGGCGCTCGATCCGCTCGGTCCCGAGCGGTTTCATCTGGTTTTGGAAGCTGCGCGTTTGGGCTTTGCGGTGCGCGACACCCACATCGCCGACGCGGCGCATATGCGCATCGCCGTCGCCGATTTGCTCGACAAGGGCTGGGCCAAGAAGCTCGCCGCGCTGATCGACATGAAACGCCGCGTGAATTTGCCCAAAGCGCCCACGCCCGGCAGCGACACGGTCTATCTCAGCGTGGTCGACCGCGACCGCATGGCGGTGTCTTTCATCAATACGCTCTATTCGCATTTCGGCTCCGGCATCTGCACCGAGAAGACCGCCATCCTGCTGACCAATCGCGGCGCCTGCTTCACGCTCGAAGCCGACCACCCCAACACTTTCGGTCCCAATAAGCGACCGCTGCACACCATCATTCCGGCGCTGGCCATGCGGGCGGGCCGCTGCGACATGAGCTTCGGCGTCATGGGCGCGCATTACCAGCCGATGGGCCACGTGCAGATCGTACTCAACATGCTGGATTACGGCATGGACGTGCAGCAGGCGATCGACGCGCCGCGCTTCTTCTTCGAGGGCGAGCAGACGGTGGTTGAGCATGGCACGCCGGCGGCGACCGTCGATGGCCTCATGGCGCGCGGTCACGACGTGGTGTTCGCAGCCACGCCCTGGGGCGGCGCGCAAACCATCAAGATTGACTGGGATCGCGGCGTGCTGATCGGCGGCTCGGAGCCGCGTAAGGACGGCTGCGCGCTCGGCTATTGATAATTATTGGAACCGCGTGAGCGCGACAGTAGCCCGATAGGCGGCGAGCGCCTCGTCCGGCTCGGCGCGCCGGCGCTCGCGGGTCTGCGGGTGCTGGTCCTTCATCGCAAGCAGTTGGGCGAGGAACGGCGCCTGGCGATAGGCTTCCGGCGTCTTGCCCAGGGCAGCGGCGGGCGCCAGCGCGACCAGCGCGCGGCTGGGGGCGGCTTGCTCCGCAGGCGCCGACTCGGCACCGCGCGGCGTCAGCCCGCTCTGCCGTTGAACCACTTTCTTGATCTCACCTAGCCGCATTGAATTGTCTCAATTCGGGACAAGAACCCCTTGTCCACCCTGGTATTGGCAAGGGCCGTGCCGCTGGCCGAAACCGCGCTTAAATCGCTCAATCGCCGCGTTTTTTCGAATTATTTAAGTATTGTCCGTAGCTTCGGCGCAGTATCCATTCCTCAGTCAACGCCCGGCGCGACGAGGCGTTCCCAAAAAGGGGCGAGCGTGACCCGAATCGAACAACCGGCTGACGTCCCGGACGCCGCGGAGGTTCTCAAGTCGATCGGAGACGTCGCCTATGAATGGCGGCTCGACACCGATGCGTTGGTCTGGAGCGGCAATGCCGCGTCCGTGCTCGGCGTCGACGACCTCGGCGGCATCGGCAGCGGCCGTAGCTTTGCGCAAAAAATCGAGGCGCAAGACGGGCAGAGCCGCCTCGACGCGATCACCCAATCCGGTCAGAGCGACGCCGGCGAAGGCGTGCCCTATCAGGTGCAATACGCCTTGCGGCGCGGCAGTGGCGAGAAAATCTGGCTGGAGGACACCGGCCGCTGGTTCGCAGGGAGCGACGGCAAGCCGCTGCGCGCGCTCGGAACCGTGCGTGCGATCACCGCGCGCCATGAACACGAGCAGGCGCTCATTCAACTCGCGAAGTTCGATGCGCTGACCGGGGAGATGAACCGCGTGCACCTCACCGAGGTGCTCGGCGCCAAGCTCGACGAAGCGGTCCGCTTTCGTCACTCGCTGGGGTTCCTGCTGGTCGCCATCGACCATCTCGCCAACCTCAACGAATCCTACGGCTTCGATGTTGCCGAGGATGTGATCGCGCAAGTCGCCAAGCGCATCCGGGCGCGCCTGCGCGGTAAGGATTATCTCGGCCGTTTCTCCGGCAACAAGTTCGGCATCATCCTGACCAATTGCGCGGCGGACGAAGTGACCGTCGCCGCCGACCGGTTGCTGGCCGGCGTGCGCGACGAGACCATACCGACCGCCGCCGGTCCGGTGGCGGTGACGGTGACGATCGGCGGCGTGACCGCGCCGCGCCACGCCCGCACCGTGCCGGAAATCCTCAGCCGCGCGCAGGACGCGCTGCATGCCGCGCGCCACAAGCGTCACGGCTCGTTCGCCGCCTATCGACCGAACGTGGAGCGCGATGCGCTACGCCGCGACAGCGTGCGCGCGACCGACGAGATCGTGGCAGCGCTCAACGAACGGCGGATCGCGCTCGCCTTTGAACCGGTGGTCGAGACGAAAACCCGCAAGGTCGCGTTCTACGAATGCCTGATGCGCGTGCACCGCCCCGACGGCCGCATCGCCCACGCCAACGAGATCATCCCGGTCGCCGAGCGGGTCGGCCTGATGCGCATGCTGGACTATCGCGTGCTCGAGCTGGTGGTGAACGAATTGGCCGCCTCGCCTGATCTGACGGCCAGCGTCAATGTCTCGCCGGCTTCCACCGTCGATCCGGATTGGTGGGCGGGCCTCGGCGCCTTGCTGCGCGCCCATACCAGCGCGGCCGCCCGGCTGATCATCGAGATCACCGAGACCGCGGCGATCCAGGATGTCGACGACGCGCGCGGCTTCGTTACCCGGGTCAAGGACCTCGGCTGCCGCATCGCCATCGACGATTTCGGCGCCGGCCACACCTCGTTCCGCAACTTGCGCAAGCTTGGCGTGGATATCGTGAAGATCGACGGCGCCTTCGTGCAGAATATCGTGAAGTCGGGCGACGACCGCGCCTTCGTGCACACGCTAGTCGATCTGTCGCGCCGGCTCGGCCTCAAGACCGTCGCCGAATGGGTGCAGGACGAGGAAGCCGCGCGGCTACTGGCGGATTGGGGCTGCGATTTCCTGCAAGGCGCGCTGATCGGGTTGGCCAACGACGCGCGGCCGTGGCTGGGCGAAAAAAGCGCCGCGACGGCGTAGCGCTTCCGCGTCGAGCGGCTATTCCTTGCCGCCGATCTTATCGAGTCGCTTCTGCAATTCGTCGAGCTGGCGCTTGAGCTCGTCCATCTCGCCGCCGGGCGAGCCTTGCGGCTTGTCTTCCGCCGGCTTGCCTTGGCCGCGCGCGAAGGGCGGCGCGAACATGGCGAAGGTCTTCTCGAACATTTCCATGTTCCGTCGCACCTGATCCTCGAGCGGACCGAAGCCGCCGACGCCGAAGGCCTGCGTCATCTGCTCGCGGAATTTGCCCTGCTGGCTGGTGAGCGACTGCATCGATTGTTCGAGGAAGCGCGGCACCATCATCTGCATGCTGTCGCCGTAGAAGCGGATCAATTGCCGCAGGAAGGCGATCGGCAACAGGCTTTGGCCTTCCTTGTTCTCCTGCTCGGAAACGATCTGCGCCAGCACCGAGCGCGTGATGTCCTCGCCGGACTTGGCGTCAAAGACGACGAAATTCTCGCCTTCCTTCACCATGGTGGCGAGGTCCTCGAGTGTGACGTATGCGCTGGTCCCGGTATTGTAGAGCCGCCGGTTGGCGTATTTCTTGATTGTGATCGGCTCTTTTTCGTCAGTCATGGCGATGACATAGCCCCTGCCCCGAGCTTGAGCATAACCGGTTTCGGCTTGCGCAGGCCACCGTTTTGTGGCGGCGCGGCAGGACCGGTGGGCAGTGCGGCAATCTTTGATGAAGGTCAAGAAAGAGCCGATTCTAGGGGGGTATCTTCAGGTTACCCGTTGTTGACAGGGCTGTCCGGGCTGCCGAGGATGCGGCAGCGCCAAATGGCCAGTTATGCCGCGCAAACGCTTGCCAAAAGGAGTTTTGGATGAAGGACGATATCGTCATTGTCAGCGCCGCCCGCACGCCGGTCGGCTCGTTTAATGGGGCATTCGCCAATCTGCCGGCCCATGAGCTCGGTAAAACCGCTATTCAGGCGGCATTGCAGCGCGCCGGCGTCGAAGGCGCCCGCGTCAGCGAGGTCATCATGGGCCAGATTCTGAGCGCCGGTCAGGGCCAGAACCCGGCTCGGCAGGCGTCGATCGCGGCCGGCATTCCGGTCGAGAGCCCTGCCTGGGGCGTGAACCAGCTATGCGGTTCCGGCCTGCGCACGGTCGCGCTCGGCTATCAGGCGATCCTCAACGGCGACAGCGAGATCGTGGTGGCGGGCGGCCAGGAGTCGATGAGCATGGCGCCGCACTGCCAGCATCTGCGCAACGGCGTGAAGATGGGCGACTTCCAGATGATCGACACCATGATCAAGGACGGGCTGTGGGATGCCTTCAACGGCTACCACATGGGCAACACCGCCGAGAATGTCGCCAAGCAGTACCAGATCACCCGCCAGCAGCAGGACGAATTCGCGGTCGCCTCGCAGAACAAGACGGAAGCCGCGCAGAAGGCCGGCAAGTTCAAGGACGAGATCGTTGCCGTGACCATCAAGTCGCGCAAGGGTGACGTGGTGGTGAATGCCGACGAATATCCCAAGCAGGGCGTCACGCTGGAATCGCTTGCCAAGCTGCGTCCCGCCTTCGACAAGGAAGGCACGGTGACCGCCGGCAGCGCCTCCGGCATCAATGACGGCGCCGCCGCCGTGGTGCTGATGAAGGCGTCCGAGGCCGCCAAGCTCGGCAAGACGCCGCTGGCGCGCATCGTTTCCTGGGCGCAGGCCGGCGTCGACCCCGCGATCATGGGCACCGGGCCGATCCCGGCGTCGCGCGCCGCGCTCAAGAAGGCCGGCTGGAAGAAAGAGGACCTCGACCTGATCGAAGCGAATGAAGCATTCGCGGCACAGGCTTGCGCGGTCAACAAGGACCTCGGCTGGGATACCTCCAAGGTCAACGTCAATGGCGGTGCCATCGCCATCGGCCATCCGATCGGCGCCTCCGGCGCGCGCATTCTGACAACGCTGCTCTACGAGATGCAGAAACGAAACGCCAAGAAGGGGCTTGCCACGCTCTGCATCGGCGGCGGCATGGGTATCGCCATGTGCGTCGAGCGCTGAGCGTGCTACGACGCTCTTAGTCTACGTCATGGCCGGCTCGATCCGGCCATGGCTTACAAAAGCGTTACGGGGAGGAGTAGGCCATGTCACGCGTTGCGTTAGTCACGGGCGGTACCCGAGGCATCGGGGCCGCCATCTCCAAGGCATTGAAAGCCGCCGGCTACAAAGTCGCGGCCAATTACGGCGGCAACGACGAAGCGGCGGCGAAATTCAAAGCGGAAACCGGCATTGCGGTGTTCAAGTGGGACGTGTCGTCCTTTGACGCCTGCGCCGACGGCGTGAAGAAAGTGCAGGCCGATCTCGGTCCGGTCGAGGTTCTGGTCAACAATGCCGGCATCACGCGCGACGCCATGCTCCATCGCATGAAGCCGGAGCAATGGAGCGCGGTGATCAACACCAATCTCGGCTCGCTGTTCAACATGACCCGGCAGGTGATCGAGGGCATGCGCGAGCGCAAGTTCGGCCGCATCGTCAACATCTCGTCCATCAACGGCCAGAAAGGCCAGATGGGGCAGACCAATTACTCCGCCGCCAAGGCCGGCGAGATCGGCTTCACCAAGGCGCTGGCGCAGGAAGGCGCGCGTGCCGGCATTACCGTGAACGCGATCTGCCCCGGCTACATCAACACCGAAATGGTGCAGGCGGTGCCGAAGGACGTGCTGGAGAAGAACATCCTGCCGCTAATCCCGATCGGCCGCCTTGGCGAGCCGGAGGAGATCGCGCGCTGCGTGGTGTTCCTGGCCTCCGACGATGCCGGCCTGATCACCGGCTCGACGATCTCGGCCAATGGCGGGCAGTATTTCGCCTAAGCCACTGGGTCCGCTTTCGCGGGGACGAGCGGTTTATTCGCTTGCCTAAAAAAACCCGACCGATTCGCAGCCCATTCCGGCCTTGAAGCTGTGCTTGTGACGCCGGTTCGGAACGTCGATAACGTGCATCGATCCGTCACCCTGGCAGCCGACGAACAACTCGTCGCCGCGGAAGGCAAAGTCCATCGGCTGGTCGCCGACAGGGACCGCGGCCTGCGCGCCGGATGAGGCGTCGATGAAGCTCAGCATATTGCTGTTCAGGTTGCTGACGACGAGCAGGTTGCCGTCGGGCGAATAGCGCGCGATCTGCGCCGGCTTGGGAGCGCCTTCCAGGCGCACTTCGCTCGCCACCTTTCCGGCTGCGGTGTCGATCATGAAGATCACCGGCTGTTCGTCGCTGACGGCAATTACGGTGCGGCCATCGTTGGAGACGGCGATGCCGGCCAGCGCTTGTGGCGTCTCGATCTTGCCCAGCAGTTTGCGCCCCGGCACATCGATGACCGACACCGAGGCGTCTTCCTCGTTGTCGGTATAGAGACGCCGGCCATCGGGCGCGATGGCGAGCCGATGCCCGTTGCGCGAACCGGAATCGATCACGTCGACCACTTTGTTGGTCTTCGGGTCGATCACCAGGACTTTCGCGCTGTTCTCGCTCGTGATGTAGACCAGCCGGTCGGCGCCAAGCCGGACCGTATGCGGCGCGCTGTAGGGGGAAAGATCGATCGTCTCGGCCACCTTGCGCTTGAGCAGATCGATCACGTGCAGCTGATGGCCGGGATTAGGATTTCGGCCGTGGATGCCGTCGCCGAAGATCGGCACATAAGCCAGCCCAGTCTCCGGGGTCACTAGCAGTTCGTGCACGGTTCTCTGAAAACCGTCCAGCACAGTTTCCGTCTGGTATGTGTGCGGATTGAGAAACAGGATCTTGCAGCCGATCTTGTCGACCGCGATCATGCCACGCACGCCGGCTGGGTTTGTCATCGCTTGGCCTTCGCTTTTCTTTTGCTTGCCGGTTTTGCCGTCGCCTTCGCTTTGGCTTTCGGCATGCGCCAGACGCCTTCCGCCTTGTCGAGCCGCACCGACCAGTATTCCCAGGCGCGCGCCACCGGCCCCGGCCGCAGATTGTATTCGCCGGCGAGCGCGGTCTCGCCCGCGTTGAGCGGCGACACATGCCCCAGCGTATGCGCCTGGATCTGCATCGCCGCGTTGCGCGCGGTGTAGATGGTGCGAAACGTCAGCTCCTCGAGCGTCATGCCGGCGACGGTCGCGCCGTGCCGGCGCATCAGCACGATCCAATGGGACCCCAGCGCGCGCGCCAGCGAAGCGCCTTCTTCGGGTTTGGCCACGATCAGACTGGTGTCGCCGAATTCGTCGCGAGAGTCCCAGAACGGAACCTTGTCGCCGAGCGTGGCGCCGAGATGATAGACTGGCTTGAGATCGGTGCCGGAAATGCAGAACGGCAGGATCGACGGCGCGTGATGATGGCAGACCGCGTTCACCTCCGGCCGCGCCTTATAGATTTCGCCGTGGATGACGCGCTCGCCATAGAGCCGCGCCTCGATCGGCTTGACGATTTGCGAGTCCAGGCTGAACTCGTGAATGTCCTCGGGCTGCACCAGCTCCGGGCCGCGCGAGCGCGACATCAGATAGCGGCCCGGATCGGTGGGGTGGCGCATGGTGACGTGGCCGAAAGCGTCGAGCACGCCTTCGTTGGCGATCATGCGGTTGGCGCGCGCGAGCAGCGTACGCGCCTGGTCGAGTTTGTTCGGCACCGGCGTTTTTCCTTATTGCGTCTTTTGGGGGTTTCTATCGCGTTTTGTCGCTTGGCTTCCAGTACTTGGGCGCCAGCTCGAAGCCGTCGAAGGAAAAGCCCGGCGCGACGGTGCAGCCGACCAGGGTCCAGTCGCCGAAGGATTCCGCCGCTTGCCAGGCGCGCGCCGGCACCGTGAATTGCGGCACTTCGTCGCCATGGACGTCGGCGCCGAGCCTGATGATCTCCTCTTTCGCGCCGTCCACCACTTCGAGCTTGAGCGGCGCGCCGGCGTAATAGTGCCAGATCTCGGCGGCGTCGATACGATGCCAGTGCGAGCGCTCGCCGCGCGCCAGCAGGAAATAGATCGAGGTGGAGGCGG
>Ga0208478_1000736_pt1 | contig 10643 bp, 8 predicted proteins | sample NGESurdeep072012_5_FD_184462 | JGI IMG/M metagenome (GOLD analysis project Ga0208478, IMG submission 184462) | Arctic peat soil microbial communities from Barrow, Alaska - NGEE Surface sample 415-2 deep-072012 (SPAdes) | ecosystem: Environmental > Terrestrial > Soil > Wetlands > Peat ... | reverse complement strand
GCGAAAACAGTTGTGGCAGGCGGAGGATGTACCTGGGGAGATATAGATCACGCAACCCATGTATTCGGGATGGCTACTCCGAGCGGAATACTTTCCACAACGGGTGTGGGAGGATTGACGACAGGTGGAGGTATTGGTCATCTGACACGTAAGTGTGGATTAAGTATTGATAATCTGCTATCTGTAGATATGGTTCTGGCTGACGGTAGTTTTGTTACTGCTAATGCAAATCAAAACAAGGATTTGTTTTGGGCAGTAAGAGGGGGTGGGGGAAACTTCGGAATAGTTACTGCTTTCACATTTAATCTTCATCCGATCGATATGGTCTATGGTGGACCGATGTTATGGGATATCTCCGAAACAGAAGATGTGTTGAAATGGTATCGCAAACTGATAAAAGATGCACCGGATGATCTGAATGGATTTTTCGCATTCCTCACTGTTCCACCCGGACCTCCTTTTCCCGAGCATCTCTACCTTAAGAAAATGTGCGGGATAGTATGGGCATACTCAGGACCATTAGAAAAAGCTGAAGAAATATTTAAGCCAATTCGAGCTTTTAAGAAACCTGCACTTGACTTTGTCGGTCCATTACCTCATCCTGCTTTACAAGCAATGTTTGATGCACTTTATCCTGCAGGATTACAATGGTACTGGCGGGCTGACTTTGTCAGGGAATTAAACGCAAAAGCAATTACAGAACACATTAAGTTTGGTAATGCAATGCCCACTATGCTTTCCTCAATGCACATGTATCCTGTAAATGGGGCTGCTTCAAGGATCAGCAAAAAAGATACAGCATGGAGTTACCGGGATGCAACCTGGGCGATGGTAATAGTAGGTGTTGATCCGGACCCCGCAAACAAAGAAAAAATTACTACCTGGGCTAAAGAATATTGGGAAGCCCTGCATCCATTTTCTGCTGGCGGAGCTTACGTTAATTTTATGATGGATGAAGGAGAAGAACGAGTAAAAGCAACCTATGGTGAAAATTATGAACGGCTCGTATCCATAAAAAATAAATATGACCCAAATAATTTCTTCAGAGTGAATCAAAATATTAAACCTTCAATTAAATAAGAAGGCTTTAAATGCAATACATATACTGTTTCGGTTTCTTTAATCATTAACCAAATTGTAATCATGTCAAAATATCTAATAGAAATTCCTCATGGATCAGAGAAAATCGAATGTCTGAGGTCAGTAGAAATACTACTTGGTTCAGGTTCACATTTTCTTACCAATGCAGATTGGGGTTGTAAGGATGGAGAACATAAGGCCTGGTTCTTTATGGATGCCAATAGCAAAGATGAAGCTCTTATGGTAGTTCCACCTGCTTACAGAAAAGATACAAAAATATCGCAGCTAAACAAGTTCAAACTGGAAGATGTTAAAGAACTGCTCAAACATCACGAAGGATAAAAGTCAGATCCTGGCTGAAAATCATATCATCGCTATCATTGATGAAGTGGAAAAAAACTGTCTATCCGTCAATGTTTCACGATCGGTTATTAAGCACTAAAAAGATTGTAGATGAGTTCCCTGCTTTCCACTGAAATGGTTGCAAAGAAGACAATGATTGTCAGTTTTTTCCGTTATAACTTTATTACTTATTTTTAGTTATAACGTATCATTGTCGAACTGAATCAGAAGAATAAATGAAAATATTTATAAGCCTTTTGCTTACTTTGTACTTTGTAGCTGTATTCTCTTCCTGCAACAAAATAGTATTTATAAGCAGAAATATTCCCCCTGAAATCATTCTTGAGAAAGCACATCATGACATTGTATTTGTCAATCTATTCGACTACAAGCTGCCGGCAAATGTAAATAAGAAGGACAGAACTTCGTACCACGCCGGAGTAATGAATTTATTAGACGGCTTATCATCAGTATCAAATGATAGTTCCTTCAGTTTCTTCGTAGGTGATACTCTGAATAGGAGCATTGAACCCGGACTTCTTACAACATTAGTGCCAGCAGATACTATTAATAATATTTGTAACAGATTTAATGCCAACCTGTTATTGACTCTCGATTCTGCGAGTATCTTTTTTGAGCGGGATACTGTTGTTAACTACTATTATGGAGTAAAGTACAGATCTATAAATTTCAAACTGAATACAAAGTTTTTTTTGTCTCTGTATTCTACAGCAGGCGATCTGAAAAACCGAAGTGAAGTTGACCAGTCATCAATCTTCATACCCAGATCTGCAATGTCAGGACAAGTTATACTTGTACCCTCCATATCAAGAGCAACAGAAGAGATCGCAAACCTGTCATTTCAGGCCGGGCAGGATTATGTAGCAAAGTTTTATCCTGACATTATTCATGATACAAAACAACTTTATACCGGCAGTACCTTTAAAGAATCCAACGACTATATTTTTGCCAGAAACTGGAATAAAGCAACAGAACTTCTCGAACAACTTGCAAAAAATCAGGATCCGGTAATTGCAGAAAAAGCCAGGCATAATCTCGATGTGGTGAAAGAGGCCTCAGAAGCGAGTGTCAGATAATATGTGCGACAAGTGGCAAGTGGTGTGTGGTAAGCCGTGTGCGGCAAGCGGTTTACGGTAATGATGCGCGTGCTGAGGTGGTTCTACTTCCTATTAAGAAAAACTGAATTCGCTTTATAGTAATTATCTTCACCATAAATAAAGAGACAACTCCCTCCGGAAATTTTATCAATTATTTCTTTTGAAATGTCAACCGGCAGGGCCGGACAGCCCCAGCTTCGTCCAAGCCGGCCATACTTTTTAATAAATTCCTCACTTACATATTCTGCACCATGAATGACTAAATCCCTGGTTCTTGCATTATCATTGATACCCTTTTCAAGACCATCAAGCCTGAGTGAGTATCCATGATCCCCGTAATAGGTCTCAGCAGTAAGAAAAAAGCCAAGTGAGCTCTCAAGTGATTCCGGTTTGTTGGAAAAGTTTTTTGCAAAATTATCGCCTGAGTTTTTCCCATGTGCAACAAAACACTTATATAAAAGTCGTTTATTTCCTATATCTATTACAAAAAAACGCTTTTCGGTCGAAGGTTTTGAAAAATCAATTATGCTTATAATATTCTTTTTATTAATTGTGCTTATACGGCGGTATCCCATAATGGCACTATTAAAGACTTCAAAGGATATCTCCTGGTTTAACTTGCACTCTATCCATAGTTGGTGAATATCAGTATTTTCCGTTGAGGGCTTATTGCTCAGACTGAAGATGGCAAAAACGAATATCGCACTAAATATTTTGCTGGAAATCTTCATTTAAAAGGAAGTATGTCTGAACTGATTCTTAATAAAGATAGTTTTTTAAAATTGAATTCCTTTTTAGAATCCCTGAGGATCCAGAAGATTAGCACGCTGATCAATGCAGCAAAAAAACACCACACGGAGATGAGATATTGTGTAAAAAATATTGCAGTAACCAGACAAGATAAAAACATCAATATGGCTAAGAGATGAGTTCTTTTTATACCCGAAACAAAAAGAGGAATGATTGTAACGATAAGATAGACTATAAAAGCCAGATTGGCAAACGAATCAGGGAAAGTGGTTTTATACTCGATGTGACGACCCATTATTTGTGGGGTTACATTGAACGACACCAGGCAAAAAGTGTAATACAATGTTAAAGATAAACCCATACCAAATAGAATTCGCAATATCCTTTTTCTTTTTTTATCCTCTTCCATTAACAGAACTGAAACAGGAATCATTGTGGGCCATAAAACCTGAGCCATTATTAAAAAGCTATATGTGGCAATTTTTTGAATATTAATATAATCTGTATCAGGCAATGTTAACCACAGACAGCCTTCTACAATCTGCTGAACTCCAAAAAATATAGGTATGCAGGCAAAAACCAGTTGTGATGGTTTATGAACTTCTCTAAAAGTAGCTACTCCAATACCAGTGATGATGACACCTCCTGCAAAACTTGCTCCAGCTGAAAAACACATATTAAATTCCTTTCTTTTGGTAATCAATTAAATTTCTTTGTATTGAATATCTCATAATTAAAGTATTATCACATAATGATACAACTATTAATCTGATAATACTTTGTTTCAGTTGATTTCATGAATTCAATCTGAAAGTTCAGAATAAAAAGGGAGTGGTTTGTTTTTCCAAAAAAAAGTTGGTATAAGTTTTGTTATCACTATTTTGTATTAACTTGTTCTTTTAAAAATTAATATCATGAAAAAATTAATAATTACATCTATTCTGTTGGCATTGCTTGCCACTGGTACTGCACTTATGGCACAGAATAATCAGAGTGAATCTCTGGGTCTGCCGGGAGATAATCTTAATCTTTATGCAGTCATGAAGCTGTTCCAGGAATCAAAAACAATTGAAGAATTTGAAAAAAACCTGAATGATTCCAATTCCAATATCAATAATCTCGACCTTAATGGCGATAACCAGGTGGATTATATAAAAGTAATTGATAATGTCGATGGCGATGTTCATAATATTGTTCTGCAAGTTGCTGTAAGCCCGAAGGAAAATCAGGATGTTGCCGTTTTTACTGTGCAGCGTTTTCATAATGGACAGGTTCAGATCCAGCTTACTGGTGATGAACAACTTTATGGCAAGGATTATATCATTGAACCTATCCTTGATGAAGCAAATAACGGAGAAACCCCCAATCCTGGATACTCCGGAAATACAAGAACAGTTAATGGACAGACTGTTACTAATATTAATACCACACCAGTCCAAATTGCTGACTGGCCTATGGTTAGATTTATTTTCCTTCCCTCCTATTCTGTATGGCACTCACCGTGGTATTGGGGCTATTACCCAAGTTACTGGCATACATGGCGACCTTATTCCTGGAATTATTATTATGGGTATCAGTATAATTGGAATCATTATTATTACGGACATTATCACCAATCGACCTATCACAGATATTCAGGATGGAACAACTTTTATTATAATGGGAGACGTTCCTATTCGCCGGATATACATCACAGAATTGAGATGGGTTATTATAAAACAACATATTCGCATCCCGACCAGAGAAAGGATGGTGAAGCAACATTTGCCAAAGCGCATCCTGATCAATACAGAAGATCAACAGTCAATTCTTCAACTATTAACACCACAACACGGAGGTCAACCAGCACTTTGACCAGCACAAATCACCCTTCTGGTAACAATACAATAACGACCAGGAGATCAACAACTCCTATGACAAACAAACCTGTGACAAATCCTTCAATGGAAAAAAGTACAATAACATCGCGACAGTCATCTAACACAGTGACTAAAAAGTCGGGTGTAAATCCGCATTCCGGACAAAATGCCGGCACAAACCATGCACACGAACAATCAAAATCTACAGTTGCGACCTCTTCCAACCATAAGAGTGAAACTAAAAAAAAGACAGAAACAACAGCTAGGAAAGATCATAAAACAAAGGAGTCTGAGAACAAAGAATCTAATCACAGAAATCAGTAACTAAAAAATTATATCAAATTATAGCGAATTCCTCTCACCTGCCATTGAAGAAAATTTCAATTCAGATAAAGATTGGATTATTAATGATACTGGCAGTAATCTTACTCTCAGCAACAGGCTATTTATCCTATCGGAACCTTTCTTCAATTGTAGCTTCAATTCAGATGAACCTAAAACCTGACCTCAGGTTATCAAGTATACGGGAGATTTCAATGGATCTGGAAAAAGCACAAAACAGTATCCGTATTTACACAAATACACATGATACGCTGGATCTTAGACCTTATTATACTATAATCTCCAACATTGATGAAAAAGTAAGCAGATTACATTCTGAATGTATGAATGATTCAGTATTAATCCAACAGACTGACACCATAAGTAAGCTGATTGAAAAAAACATTAATATTTGGAACCAGCTGTTATATCTGCATAATAATTATACTGTTGCTGAAAATCTCAAACAATTATCTGTCCGGCTCGATAGTAATTCTTTTGAAGACAGCAAAACTGAAAAAAGTATACTTAAACGTGTTTTCAGCCGGGCAAATAAAAACAGGTTAAATGAAAAGGAGATTATCACCGATCTAAAGGAAATAGAACAACAAGACAGCATAACAAAAATAAAATTGACCATAAGAGAGTCGAAGTTAGCTGTCACCAGCAGTGAAATAAAAGAACAGTTTTATGACCTGATTACAAAAATAGAAAATGAGATTTACCAAATCGTTAAAGAAAAAGCCTCAGCTGCTGATAAATTAGCAGCAAAAACTTATATCTGGCTTGCCATGTTCTCGGTATCAGGTACTCTCCTTGCAATATTGGTAATGTTTATTATTGTGCGATATATAAGAACAACCCATGTTTATCAGATTGCCCTGCAGAATTCTAAAGATGAATCAGAAAAACTGGTCCGTACAAAAGAACTCTTTATGGCAAATATGAGCCACGAGATCCGAACACCAGTAACGGCTATTTCAGGGTTTACCGAACAGCTTCTGCATGAACCATTGGATGAAAATACAACCCGTTCACTCAAAATTATCAAATCATCTTCCGATCACCTCGCTAATATAATTAACGATATCCTCGATTTTTCCAAATTGCAGAATGGAAGACTGGCTCTGGAAAAGGTACATTTCAGAATTTTGCAGATTTTTGAAGATGTTTATGCCATGTTTGAAAGACAAGCTTTCAGGAATAATACCAGGTTAAGTTTTTCAATAGGTCAGGATATTCCGCATGTTTTGTTAGGTGATCCTTACCGTCTTAAACAAATAATGATAAATCTGGTTAGTAATTCAGTCAAATTCACAAAGAACGGTGAAGTACATTTCAGCGTGAATTGTATTAAAAAGGAATCGTCAGAAATTGAGCTGGTCATGGAGTTTATTGATACAGGCATCGGGATAGATGAGAGCAAAATAAATTTCATTTTTGAAGATTTCACTCAGGAAGAGATGAGCACAACCCGTAAATATGGCGGAACAGGATTAGGCTTATCTATAGTCAAAAAGCTTATAGAATTGCATAGAGGTACCATTGAATGCGTGAGCAGGAAAAACCAGGGAACCAAAATTACCGGTTATATCCCTTGTCTGATTGGGGACGAAAAAAAGGTCAGAAAAGAAGTTGACCCCCCACTTTACATTCCTGAAGAAATCAAAAATATGAAAATCCTGATTGTTGATGATGAGGAATACAATCGTCTGCTTTTCAAAACGATACTTGAACGATGGAAAGTCAGGTATCATGAGGCTGCAAATGGAATGGAGGCATTGGAAATGTTAAAAACAGATCACTATGATATGCTGTTTATGGATGCAAGGATGCCGGGAATTGACGGGTTAAAAGCCACACAACTTATCAGGACTGAGATGAAAATCACGAAATCAGAAATGCCGGTAATCTGTATCTCAGCTGCTACCATAAGTGAAGACTGGCAAAAATACCAAATGGCAGGGATGAACGCTTTTCTACCAAAGCCCTTTACCGAAGAGATGTTACTTACAACGATTCTTTCTGTGATTAAAGATTACACACCAGTTGCTGGAACTGATCACGTAAGAGAAGAAAAAATAAGCTCTGCTGTACCGGATAAAATTAATCTGGAAAATCTCTATCATATTTCAGGCGGTGATGAAAAGTTTGTAAAGCAGATGCTGCTGGCTTTTATTGATACCACAAAAAAAGGGCTCAATGATATGCAGGAGACAGTTAAATCGGGTCGGTTGGACTCAGTTTCTGACCTGGCTCATAAGATGTTATCACCGTGCCGGCATATTGGTGCTTTGGATCTCTGCAATCTTCTTAAAAAGATTGAAGAAAATATTCACAAGAAGGTCGAACCAAATAATCTTGAAATGCTGACCGGAGAATCCTTATTGGAATTTGAAGCCATCAGCGATCTTATTAAAGAACATATCGCGAAAATCAGTTAAATATCTGGCAAATACGATCATTTTTTATTTACTTTGCTCGTGTCGTAATAAACTATAAACCAGAATTCAACAGGATATGTCAGAAAAGCCGTTTAAAATATTTGTTGTTGAAGACAGCGAATGGTATAACAGGCTTTTAGTTCATACTCTTTCTTTAAATCCTGACTATGAGATAAAAAGTTTTTTCAACGGAAAAGATTTCTTGAATTGTCTGTTTGAATCACCCGATATTGTCACTCTTGATTACCGGCTTCCCGACTTTACAGGACTTGATGTCCTAAAAAGAATCAGGGAGGAAAACTCAGATGCTCAGGTTATTCTGATTTCGGAACAGGAAGATATTGACACTGTGGTAAGCTTACTTAAGATGGGGGCTTATGACTATATCAGTAAGTCTGAAGATATTAAAGACCGGCTGCTTAATACAGTCAAGAATATAAGGAATGGCATTGGTCTTAAAAGAGAGATAACAACTCTGCGAAAGGAAGTTCAAAAAAAATATAGTTTTCGCGAAAGTATACTTGGCGAAAGTCCTGCTATTAAAACTGTCTACGATCTTATTGACAAAGCCCTGAGTACGAACATTACTGTGATAATATCAGGAGAAACAGGAACAGGAAAGGAGCTGGTGGCAAAGGCTATTCATTACAACTCGAAGCGCAAAGACAGATCATTTGTCACGGTGAATGTTACAGCAATCCCTTCTGAGCTGATCGAGAGTGAGCTGTTTGGTCATGAGAAAGGAGCTTTCACAGGAGCAGCCTACCGACGGATTGGCCGCTTTGAAGAAGCCGACGGAGGTACGCTCTTCCTGGATGAAATAGGTGAAATGGAACTGAATTTGCAGGCAAAATTATTACGCGTTCTGCAGGAAAAAGAAATTGTTCGGATTGGCAGTAATAAGCCTGTGAAAACAGACTGTCGCATTGTTGTAGCAACCAATAAAAACCTTAAAGAGGAAGTAAAGAGAGGAAACTTCAGGGAAGATCTGTATTACAGGCTGTTAGGCTTGCCCATTGAATTACCGCCACTGCGTGACAGGGCAAATGATATACTGATCCTTGCAAGGTATTTTATCGGGAAGTTCTGCGATGAAAATAGCATTCAGTTAAAAAAGTTATCGGTACAATCACAAAAAAAACTGATGAATTATACCTATCCTGGAAACGTTCGTGAATTAAAATCTGTGATTGAACTTGCAGTCACCTTATCAGAAAATGATGAGATAGAACCATCTGACCTTGTCGTTGACAAAGGCGATCCTTTGTCGGATGTTGCCAGTGACAATCTGACCTTGCGGGAATACGAGGTGAAAATCATTAAAGCCACCCTGAAGAAAAACAACAACGACATAAGGCTGGCAGCCGAAAAGCTCGATATTGGAATTTCTACCATATATCGAATATTAAAGGAAGATAAGGAGTGATGAATAAATCCTCCAAATAAAACTACCTACACTCCATTCATTTATTCTCAATATGAGAATTGTTTTCTCAAAATGAACAATTCCCGATTCAAATTGCATATTGGTAATATGCTCATTTTAAATATATTAAAACCATCGCTGATTAAAGGCACATTGTTTGATATACTATCTGCAATGATCCTATAAGGGAGAATTAAATATTTTCCTGATCAGTAAAGAAAGTAAGTATGAAGTTCACATTTTACCAAAATAAAAACTATAACAAATAAGTAAATTAAATTATTAAGGAGGAATTAAAATGATCAATGAAGTAAACAGTAACCGAAATGTCGTTAATGATAATGCGGCTTTACGGAATAATGAAAAAAAGGCAAAGAAAGAAGGAATGAAAAAAGGCATTTTGACAACCGTCATAATCAGTTTTCTGCTTCTGGTCACAGCCGGTTTTATAGTTAATTCAATGTATAAAAATGAGCAGAAAAAACATTTTGCCATTATGGAAAACCAGAAACGCTCATTTACACAATTATTAACTTCCCGCGATTCAGTGATAAACGAATGGATGCTGACATTTGATGAAATTGAAAAAGACCTGAGCACAGTAAAAGAAAAGGAAAACATTATTACTCTGAAGTCATCGGATCAGGAATTTTCAAAAGACAAAAAGCAACAGATCCTGAAGGATATTGAGTATGTTAATACCCTGCTTGATCAGAATGAGAAGAAAATAGCATCACTGACAGCACAACTGAAGAACTCAGGTGGGACAATAAAAGGCATGCAAGTTAAAGTCGCAGAACTGGAAGCTTCCATGAAACAAAGCGAGACAGAAATAGCTGACCTGAAAACTACTCTTGTTAAAAAGGATTTCGAGATCGGACAGCTTAATACCCGTATGACCGACCAGCAGGTTGCTATTGCGCAGAAGGATGAGAAAATCACGGATCAGACCGCTGAAATAAATAAAGGATTTGTCGCTTATGGAACATACAAATCGCTGAAGGCTAAAGGCATTATTTCGAAAGAAGGCGGATTTCTCGGACTAGGAAAGAAAGAATCCTTACACCACGATTTTTCTGACAATGCTTTTACCCAGGTTAACATCAGGGAAACAAAAAGTATTCCGGTGAATTCAAAAGATGCAAAGCTTATCACCAACCACCCGAGCAGCTCCTATGAGTTGGTTCGTGGCAAAGACAACATAATAGCCAGCATAGAAATCAAAGATCCAGACCAGTTCTGGAAAATCTCAAAGTATGCTGTTGTGGAAATAAAATAAAAAAAAGGATTATGCTCTGATCTA
>Ga0208478_1000735_pt1 | contig 10660 bp, 5 predicted proteins | sample NGESurdeep072012_5_FD_184462 | JGI IMG/M metagenome (GOLD analysis project Ga0208478, IMG submission 184462) | Arctic peat soil microbial communities from Barrow, Alaska - NGEE Surface sample 415-2 deep-072012 (SPAdes) | ecosystem: Environmental > Terrestrial > Soil > Wetlands > Peat ... | reverse complement strand
GTCATGCACGGCGCCAGCAGGGACAGCAGCCCAGCCAACGAAGTGGGAACCTGAAGCACGGCGGCGACCTCCCGGACGGGAAGGCCACGGGAACGCTCGTAACGCCCCGCAGCCGATGGACTTGATCGCCCACCGGATTCGGGGTCGCCGCCAACCCTCCTTTCCCTGCTCAGACGCCCAAACCGCGTCCACAAGCCCGCACCGCGCCCGTCCTTACACCCCCGTCCTTACACCCCCGTCCTCACATCCCCAAAATCACGAAACTCGAGGTGCAACGAAGCGGCGGATTAAGTGACAGTGCAACGATTCCGGTCCGGTCCGGGTCGCACAGCACGGCCGCCGAGCGCGACCCCCGGTGCTCGTGCGCCGCCGGGGAACGTTGCACCCGAAAATGCGGCCCCGGATGACCGCCATGCTGTGTCCTCGGAGGCGTGGCGCAGCGCTGCTGCGCCACGCCTCCTGCGACCTTGCCTGGCGGCCCCCGGACCTCGCCCGTTCAGGCCCACCGCTCCCGGGACACCCACTAGACTAGCGCTGCGTGCTCTTGACGGCGCGCTTGACGAAGCGCGTCGAGGCGAGTGGCTGGCGGTGCCCGTTGGCGCGAGCGCCGTCGTTGCGAGCGCCGTCGATCTCGGCGAGGATGCCGGCGCGGAAGCTGTGGGTGTCGAAGCGAGAGGCGTTGCCGGTGCAGGCCGACGGGTCGACGGCCCCGTCGTCGAATCGCAGCACGGCTTCGGCGAGCTCGTCGGGTCCGCCGGCCCAGAAGCAGCCGGTGACGCCGTCGACGACGGTCTCGAGCGCTCCGCCGCCACGGCGGGCGATGACGGGGCGGCCGGCGGCCTGGCTCTCGACGGCGGCCATGCCGAACTCCTCGACCGCGGTCACGATCGAGGCCCGGGCGCCCTGCATGACCTCGGCGACGGTTGCGTCGGGGACGCGGCCTGTGAACTCGATGGTGGGGCCGGCGAGCCGCTTGAGCTGGCGCGCGCCGGGTCCGTCGCCGACGACGACGAGGGGCAGGTGCAGCTTGTTGAAGGCCTCGACGGCAACATCGATCTGCTTGTGCGGCATCAGCTCGGAGACGATTGCGTAGTAGTCGCCCACGGTGCCGGGGGAGAACCGGCTCGTGTCCACGGGCGGGTGCACGATGTTCGACTCGCGCTGGAAGTAGGCGCGGATTCGCATCTGTGTGACGAGGGAGTTGGCCACGTAGCGGTCGGTGCGCTGGGCCGAGATGCGATCCCACTCGCGCCAGCGGCGCAGGGCGTCGCGCAGCACGGAGCGCACGAGCGGATTGCGCCGGGCCAGGGTCTGGTCATGGTCGTTCCAGGCGTAGCGGAACGGGTTGTGGCAGTAGCTGACGTGGACCGCCTCCTCCTGGCAGAACAACGCGTGCGCCCAGGCGGACGAACTCGAGACGACCAGGTCGTAGTCGGAGAGGTCGAACGATTCGATCGCCGCCGGGTAGAAGGGGAAGAAGGCGCGGAAGTTGCGGGCGGACGGGCGCAGTCGCTGCAGGAACGAGGTGCGTACGTCGCGGCCGGCGAACCGGCCCTCCGTCCCGCGCTCGTCGTACACGGCCGTGAAGATCGGAGCGGTGGGCCACATCTCGCACAGACGTGTGAACACGCGCTCGGCTCCTCGCATATCGACCAGGAAGTCGTGTACAAGGGCGACGCGCGGGGTCGGGTCCCTGATCGCCGAAGAGATTCCCACGGCGCAGAGTATGGCACCGATGGGGACGCGCCAAGGCGTCCAACAGGAAGTCGGTGGTCGCGCCGAATTGGCAAGCGGCGATCGAACCGGTCACTCGAAATGTGGAGCCGCTCCCGTCGACGAAAGATAGAGTCGGACCTCGAAGTGGCGATGTTCAATTTGAACGGTATGCTCGCGTACATCGGGTTTCCAGGCTGCCCCCCAGATGTGATCAAATCGCAGGGAGACGCGGAAGAGTTACATCATCATCTGGAGGATGAGCTGAGCTGAGCTGCCAGTGGAGCGCATCGCAAACATTGGGGCAAGCGAGGAGGCGCAGTACACGCAAGAGTTGACGCTCCGTCCCGGCACTGAACGGGCGGACCCGGAGCCGAGGGCCCAACGTCCTGGAGATCCTCCGGTTCACACGGGCCGAATGCCTACGCACGTGGCCAACTGGCCCTGGGACCGCTTGTGCGCGGCTGGCGGGTGAGTGTCGACCGGGACCCGCTCGTGGCGGTGGTGTGAGGCGGCGTGCGACTCGCCGCGGGCGGAGCTCGCTCGGGCTACGTGCCGGCCATCGCCGGCTCGCCCTCGCCCGCCGGGTCCGGATCCGTGGGCAGCGTGGGGTCGGCGTCGGGCAGCTCGGCGAGCAGCGCCGGATCCTTCTCGGTGCCGGCGACGAGCTCGTCGGATGCCTGCTTGGACGTCTTGGGCAGGAAGCCCGACCTCATGCCGAAGTAGACCGCCTCGGGGTGGTGGGCGACGATCGCGAGCGTCGACTGCTCGGGCTCGACGGCGTAGCCGCCCGATAGCCGCAGCCCAATCGAGGGCGCGTTCAGCAGCCGGAAAACCGTCTCGTGCTCGGACTGGTCCGGACAGGCCGGGTAGCCCCAGGAATAGCGTCGGCCCTGGGTCGGGACGATGCCGAGCTCCCGGCGCGCGCGCGCGTGAAGCCATTCGGCCATCCCCTCCGCGGTCTGCACGCCGAGGCCGTGAACGAACAGCTGCTCGGCGAACTCGCCTTCCTGCTCGAGCTGCGCCATCAGGTCGGTCACCTCGTCGCCGGCGGTGACCGCCTGCAGCGCCACGACGTCGACGCCGGCCCCGACCGGCCGGTAGAAGTCGGCCAGGCAGATCCGGTCGTGCTTGGGCTGGCGCGGGAACACGAGGCGCTCGAGCTCGCGCTCGCCGGGAGCCTCGGGGTCCCAGATGATCAGCTCGTTGCCGTCCGAATTGCAGGGGTAATAGCCGAGCACGGCGCGCGGGTGCAGGTAGCTCTGCTCACGCCACATGCGCTCCAGGCGCGGCTGGAAGTCCTCGGCCAGCAGCTTGCGCCATTCCTCGCCCTTGACGCCGCGACCGCCCCAGTGGAGCTTGAACAGCACGTGGGTATCGAGGTGGTGGTAGACCTCGTCCAGCGGCACGTCGAGCTCGCGGACGCCCCAGAACGGGGGCTCGGGGACGGGAGTGTCGGTCTTGGCGGAGCTGCGCACGGAGGCGTCGGTCACCGGCGGTCCGTCGTCGACGGCCTCCGGCTTTTCACGCAGCGTCCGGGCCGCCTCGCGCGTCTTCGCCACGAGCGCCTCGTGGGCCGCGGCGTCGATCAGCTCGTCCATCTTCGCGAGCCCCTCGAACGCGTCCTTGCAGAAGAACACGCCGGGCTCGTAGATCTCGTCGGAGTCCGGCCCGTTCGGATAGAGGATGCGCAGCCCGAAGTTGCGGTTGATCGCCGCGCCGCCGACGAGGACCGGGAAGTGCAGGCCGCGCTCGTGCAGCTCCTGGACGCACAGCGGCATCTGCTTCGAGGTCGAGACGAGCAGCGCGCTCAGCCCGATCGCGGTGGCCTCGTGCTCGACCGCGGCGTCGAGGATGGTCGAGATCGGAACCTGCTTGCCGAGGTCGATGACCGTGTAGCCGTTGTTGGTGAGGATCGTGTTGACGAGCGACTTGCCGATGTCGTGCACGTCGCCGAACACGGTCGCGATCACCACCGTGCCCTTCGTGTAGCCCTCGATCTTGTCGAGGTAGTTCTCGAGCCGGGCGACGGCGCGTTTCATCACCTCGGCCGACTGCAGGACGAACGGAAGGATCAGTTCGCCGGCGCCGAACTTGTCGCCGACCTCCTTCATGGCCGGCAGCAGCACGCCGTTGAGCGTCGGCACGGCGCCTATCTTCTCGACGCTGCGATCGATCTGATCCTCGACGCCCTCGCGCTTGCGGCGCAGGATGTGGAAGTGGAGGGCCTCCTCGGGCTCCATGCCCTCGGTCGGGTCGGCCTGCTGGCCCTCGTCCTCGGTCACACCCTTGGCCTCGAAGTGCGTGATGAACCGCTCGAGGGCGTCCTCGCGACGGTTGAACACGAGGTCGTCGGCGAGCTCGCGCTCGAGCTCGGGGATCTCGGGATACGGCGTGATGTGGTTGGGGTTGACCATGGCGAGGTCGAGGCCGGCCTCGACGCAGTGGTGCAGGAACACGCTGTTGAGCACGCTGCGGGCCGGGAGCCCGACGCCGAACGAGACGTTGCTGACCCCGAGCGAGGTCTTGACACCGGGGATCTCGGTCTTGATCCGGCGGATTCCCTCGATCGTCTCGACCGCCGAGGGCCGCCATTCCTCGTCGCCCGTCGTCAGCGTGAACGTGAGGCAGTCGAAGATCAGCGTCTCCGGGTCGAGGCCGTGCTCATCGCAGCAGAGCTGCTTGAGCCGCTCGGCGATCTCGAGCTTGCGCTCGGCCGTCTTCGCCATGCCGACCTCGTCGATCGTGAGCGCGATCAGCGCTGCGCCGTGGGCGCGGGCGATCGGGACGACCTGGTCGAGCTTGGCCCGGCCGGCCTCGAGGTTGATCGAGTTGACGATCGCGCGGCCCGGGATCTGGCGCAGCGCCGTGTCGATTACATCGGGCTCGGTGGAGTCGACCTGGATCGGCGCCGGCTGAGTGAGAGAGATCCGCTTGGCCAGCTGGCGCATCTGCTCGCCCTCGTCCTGGCGCTCGGTCAGCGCCACGCACAGGTCGAGCACGTGGGCGCCGCCGGTGACCTGGTCCTCGGCCACGGTGACGAGGCCGTCATAGTCGTCGGCGAGCAGCAGCTCCTTGGCCTTGCGGGAGCCCTGCGAGTTGACGCGCTCGCCCACGATCGTCGGCGTCGGCGACTGGACCAGCGCCGTCGCCGCGATCATGCTGCTGACGTGTGGAGGGCGGCGCTCGGGCCGCGCGCCCGGGGTCCGTCCCTCAACCCGCTCGGCGAGCGCCCGGATGTGGTCGGGCGTGGTGCCGCAGCAACCACCCACGATCGACACGCCGTAGCGCTCGACGAACTCGCCGAGCACATTGGCCAGCGGCTCCGGCTGCTCGGGGAAGATGGTCTCGCCGGCCGGGCCCTGGAGCGGCAGGCCCGCGTTGGGGATGCAGTGGACCGGCGTGGGGCAGAACTCGCCCAGGAAGCGGATCGCGTCGCGCATGTCCTCGGGCCCGGTGGAGCAGTTGAGGCCGATCACGTCGACGTCGAGCGCCTCGAGCGTGGCCAGGACGGCGCTGATGTCGGTGCCGAGCAGCATCTTGCCGCCCTGCGGCAGCAGTGACACGCTGCACTGGATCGGCAGCGTCCGGCCGGCGAGCTTGAACGCCTCGCGGGCGCCGAAGATGGCGGCCTTGACCTCGAGGATGTCCTGCGCCGTCTCGATGATGATCAGATCGGCGCCGCCGTCGGTCAGGCCCTTGGCCTGCTCGGTGAAGACCTGGACCAGCTCCGTGAACGAGATCTGGCCCAGCGAGGCGTCGTCGCTGGCGGGCAGGAATCCGGTCGGGCCGATCGACCCGGCCACGAAGCGGTGCTCGCCGGCCGCCTTGCGGGCGATCTGCGCCGCCCGGACGTTGATCTCAGCGGTGTGATCCTCGAGCCCCCATTCCGAGAGCTTGAGCCGCGAGGCCTGGAAGGTGTCCGTCTCCAGGACCTGCGCACCGGCGTCGAGCATCGAGGTGTGGACGCCCTCGATCACGTCGGGGCGGTTGAGGACCAGCGCCTCGTGGCAGCGGCCCGGCAGCTTGTAGTCCCGCTCCAGGCTGAGGTCGAACTGCTCCAGGGTCGCGCCCATGCCGCCGTCGAAGACGACGACACGCTCACGCGTGGCAGCCAGGAAGTCGCGCATCCGGCGCATGCTACCAACGTTTGGCCCAACCTTGACACGGGCGTGACAAGGTTGCTGTCCGGACAGGTCGGGTGCCCTCCGACGGGCCATGTGGACAAGTTCGTACAGCGATTGCGGGAAGTCACGGACAAAGACGACCGGAATCGGGCATATCGTGGGACGATGACGAGACTTCACGCCCCGCGACACATGGGCCATGTCTGGAACTGGTTCGTCCACCAGATGAGTCCCCGCGAATCGGGCGTCGAGGACACGACGCGCACGGCCCGGATGATCGTGCACATGTGCTCGCGGGAGAAGGGCAGCGACAGCGCGCGGCAGTCGCACCCGAGCTGATCGCGACGGGAGCGGGCCTCGATCGCGGCGCCGTCAGCCGCGTGGACGGCCGCGGCCGCTCGCTCCGCGCAGCTCGTTGCGCACGTCGGGTCGCGAGGCGGAGATCGGGAGCGGCGTCAGGCCCGCGGCGCTCGCCGCCGACGCGGACCGGGGGCCCTTCGCCTTGGACCAGTGGACGACGGTCGCCTTGAAGCGCAGCAGCATCTGCCACGTGGCCGAGGTGATCAGGCCGCTGAGCGGGAGCCCCCGGGCGGCCTGGAAGCTCCGCACCGCGGCCTGGGTCTGGGCGCCGAAGGCGCCGTCGACCGGAACCCGATAGCCGGCGGTGATCAGGTGCTCCTGCGCCCATACGACCAGGTCGCCGACGGTGCCGCGCCCGAGGGTCGCCAGCCCCTGGGCGGGAGAGAAACCGGCCAGCGAGCCGAGCGGCTGTGCCAGCGCGCGCCACTGGGATCCCCCGGCCTCCTGCCAGTCCCACCAGCTCACGCCGGTGGCGCCGTAGGCGAGTGACAGCTCCCGGAAGCGAACGACGTCCGCCGGCGGGGGAGAGCTGTAGATCTGCCCGAGCGGGAAGATCGGCCGCCCGAACAGGCGGTTGAACCGATACGTGTGCGAGTAGACGGTGTCGACGCTCACGCCGATGTCCTGCCAGTACATCTGCGGCACGTTGTACTGCGCGCCGCCGGGGCCGAGGAACACCGTGTAGGGGAACGCCGGGTGGTAATCGACGTACGGGAAGCCGGCCAGCGCAAGCGGGAGGCGCCCGCCGATCTGCTTGCGCAACTGGGTGATGTAGGTCTGGGCCTGGACGTACTTGCCCTCGTACTCGGCCTCGGCGTCGATGATCAGGCAGTCGGCTCCGTCCTTGACCGCCTGGGCGCCGACGCGTGCCTCGGCGCCGGGATTGCTTCCGTACACGTACTGCCACCCGCACACGCGCAGCCCGGCCGCGTGCAGCGTGGAGACCATCGCGGGGGTGAACTGCCCCCACATGCCGGAGCCGTCGGAGCTCTTGATGAACAGCGTGTGGATGCCGTAGGCGTGTGCCTTGGCGATGATGGAATGGAGGTTGCCCCCGTTCGACATCGAGAGCACCCAGATCCACATCGCCCGACCGCTGAATGGGTTCGCGCTCGAGGGCGGTTGCGGCGCTGGAGCGGGCGCTGGCGTGGTCGTCGGCGTGCCCCCGAAGGAAGCGCCGCCGGACGAGGCCGCAGCCGTCGCCGTGGGCAGTGCCACCAGCGATAGCGTGAGCGCCGCCAGCAGGCAGGCCCACGGTCGACGCGCTCCCGGTGCCCGTCGGCCGCGGTGAGCGCGGTGGTCCCTCATAAGCCTCTTCACCGTAGCCAACAACCTGGCGGCGGTGCGCAAGTTGCGGTGCGAGCAGGGATTTATGTAACGGGCGCCGCTGCGCGTGGCGGGGCCGCCGGGCGCGGATGTGCGCCGCTGCTCCTCGCGGCGGCCGTGCCCGGATGGGCGCCGCCGGCCGCCGGCCCGGCCGGGCCGGCGGCGTCACGGCTCTACTTGATGAACAGAATCTCCGAGTACTTGGGCAGCGGCCACAGGTCGTCCGCGACGACCTTCTCGAGCTTGTCCGCCGCCGCGCGGACGGCGCCCATCGCCGGTACGACCACGTCCCGCGTGTACTCCGCGTGCTTGAGCACGTCGTCGTGTGGCTGGTTCTCCTCGAGGTTGGCCGACTCAAGCGCCTTGATCGCGGCCACGAACTCCTTGACCAGGTCGTCGGTCTCGACCGCGAGCTCGGAGAGCCCGGCTTCGCGCAGCAGCACGAGATGCCGGGCCGCCGCCGGGAGCAGCATCGTCTTCGCGATCGCCGCCGCCGTCTCGGACTCGATGTTGAGCTTCGTGACGTACTGCTCCAGGGACACCTCGTAGCGCGACTCGAGCTCGCGCTCGGACAGGACGCCGTAGTTCGAGAACAGGGCCACGGTGTCGTCGGCGATGATGAACGGCAGCGCGTCCGGCGTTGCCACGAGGTTCAGCAGGCCACGCCGCCCAGCCTCGGCGTGCCACTCCTCGGAGTAGTTGTCCCCACCGAAGATGATCTGCTTGTTGTTGGCGTAGCTGCGCTGGAGGATCGGTCGCAGCGCGTCCTCGATCGAGGCGCCGCCGCCGAGCGCGTTCTCGAGCTCCTCGGCGAGATAATCGATCGACTCGGCGACGATCGTGTTCAGGACCGTGTTGGGGAGCGAGAGCGACATGCTCGACCCCAGCGCACGGAACTCGAACTTGTTCCCGGTGAAGGCGAACGGGCTCGTCCGGTTGCGGTCACCGCCGTGCATCGGCAACGGCGGCAGCACCGGCGTGCCGAGGCCGAGGAACGACTCCGGCGTCGATTCGCCGGCTTCGCCGCGCTCGATCGCCTCGAACACCTTCTCGAGCTCGGCCCCGAGGAAGATCGAGATGATCGCCGGCGGCGCCTCGTTGGCGCCGAGGCGGTGATCCTGTCCCGGCGAGGCGATCGACGCGCGCAGCAGCCCCTGGTACTTGTTGACCGCCTGGATGACGGCGGCGCAGAAGAACAGGAACTGCAGGTTCTCGTGCGGCGTGTCGCCCGGCTCGAGCAGGTTCTCGCCCGTATCGGTCCCCATCGACCAGTTGTTGTGCTTGCCGGATCCGTTCACGCCCGCGAACGGCTTCTCGTGCAGCAGGCACACGAGGCCGTAGCGGCGCGCGACGTTCTGCATCACCTGCATCGTCAGCTGCTGGTGATCGGACCCGACGTTCGAGTTCTCGAACATCGGAGCGAGCTCGTACTGGTTGGGCGCCACCTCGTTGTGGCGGGTCTTGACCGGCACCCCGAGCTTGCCGAGCTCACGTTCGGTGTCCAGCATGCAGGCCAGGATCCGCTCCGGGATCGAGCCGAAGTAGTGGTCGTCGAGCTCGTGGCCTTTCGGCGGCTTGGCCCCGAACAGGGTCCGCCCCGTGGTCACGAGGTCGGGTCGCTCGAAGTAGTACTGCTCGTCGATCAGGAAGTACTCCTGCTCCGGGCCGACGGTCGTGAACACCCGCCCCGCGCTCGAGTTGCCGAACAGCCGCAGCGCGTTCATGGCCGACTTGGACAGCGCGTCCATCGAGCGCAGCAGCGGGATCTTGTTGTCCAGCGCCTCGCCCGTCCACGATGCGAACGCGGTCGGAATGCAGAGCAGCGCCCCGTTGGGATTCTCGAGGATGAAGGCGGGGCTGGTCGGATCCCAGGCCGTGTAGCCGCGGGCCTCGAATGTGGCCCGGATGCCGCCGGTCGGGAACGAGGAGGCGTCGGGCTCGCCCTGGATCAGCTCCTTGCCCGAGAACTCGGCCAGCGCCGTGCCCTCGCCGGTCGGGCTGTAGAAGCTGTCGTGCTTCTCGGCCGTGGACCCGGTCAGCGGCTGGAACCAGTGCGTGTAGTGCGAAGCGCCGTTCTCGAGCGCCCACTCCTTCATCGCCAGTGCCACCGCATCGGCGAGCGAGGTGTCCAGAGCCTCTCCGCGCGCGAGTGTCTGTTGCAGCCGGCGGAACACGTCCTTGGGGAGTCGCTGGCGCTGAATCGCCGGACTGAATACGTTGGCGCCGAAGACCTGGTTGTCAGGAGACGTCAGGTCCGGCGCTCCCAGCGCACCCCCGTTGGGCGTCCACTGTGCGGCCATGACGTTCTGCTGGCGGATTCGAGGCATGCGAGTTGTCGTTCCTTCCTGTGCGTGCCCGGCGGCGGGGGCGCACTGGTTCGTATCCGGATTCGGACGTGAAGCCAGCAATGTAGGGAAAGAAACCCGGCCGGGCACTATCCGTATGTCCAAACCAGGCCCATTGGGGTTCGCCGTCCGGCCGATGCATGCCCGTGTCGAACCCGGGACCCCCGAATCTTCTCCATCGGGCCAATGCCGCCCGCCCGCGCACGCCGTTTACTGGCTGGCGATGAAGCTGGCGATCGCCAACGACGCTGACTGCATCCGCAGGGGCACGCAGGAAGAGGACACGCTACCGGCCTGCCCATGCACCGGGGCGGCTATGTGAGGGCCGCCCCCGGCGGTGGCCGGACCGCCCGGGTTGTCCCTCTCCCCGGGCGGTCCTCACCGCTCGAAGAGTTGGGGGAGCACCCGCGGTCGGCGAAGTCGATCTGAGGAATCGGTTCTTGGGGTTCCGGTTCCGTGGATTGGCTTCGCCGACCCGGGTTGTACTCCCGGGTTTGTGGCGTGCGCGGCCACCGGCGCTGGACACCCGAGAGTGTGGGGGTGGGCGCGAACGGTGTGCTGGGCTCTCTCAAGGTGTCCAGCGCCGGTGGCCCCACACGCCTGGGACCCCCGGCGTCTCCCGGGCTGGGCTGCCGGGTCGTCGGCCCGTCGCGCCCTTCGCCCCTCGCGCCTGAGCCTCGGCGAGCGTGGCGACTCAGGCTCCGGCTGCTCAGTGAGGAGGGCGGGGGCACCGGGCGCCGCCGGCGAGGGGGACGGGAGGTGCGGTGGCGCGGGGACTCAGGTCGGCGG
>Ga0208478_1000731_pt1 | contig 10680 bp, 6 predicted proteins | sample NGESurdeep072012_5_FD_184462 | JGI IMG/M metagenome (GOLD analysis project Ga0208478, IMG submission 184462) | Arctic peat soil microbial communities from Barrow, Alaska - NGEE Surface sample 415-2 deep-072012 (SPAdes) | ecosystem: Environmental > Terrestrial > Soil > Wetlands > Peat ... | reverse complement strand
CACTTGCGCGAGGTTCCGGACCAGCAGAGGCCTTTATACCGCGGTCACCTCATCAAGCAGCAGGCGGGGCTGGTCGACCATGAGCAAATGGAAAGTTGGCTAGAATCCGCTGCTCAATCCCCGGTGATCCGGATGCGATGTGCGCCAAGAGTCCAATCTGGGTATGGCCTGCTGTTGCGCCACCCCAAGGATTCGCCTTCCGCCAAACGGCAAGACCGCTGTTCGGTGGTCAGGTTCGAGTTGCCCGTCATCCAGGATCAACCCGGACGGAGCACATCTCCGAGATGCCGACTTCTCGTCCAAGTGGATTCCCGCCGCGAAATGCGCCCAATAGCATTCGTAGTCCCTGGGGCGTTCGAGTGCTGGTCTGGCAAAACTTCCTACCAACAGACTTTTGGCTCGGAATAACTTCCGGCTTGCCCGTCAACCGCCAAGGAACATATCCACCGCAAGTGGCGTGACTGGCGTCATAGACCAAACCGGCGAACTTGAGTAATCTTATTTTTCTACGATTGAAACGAACTGTAAATGGAACGAGCCTGCAGCCTCAGCCGTAGGAAATTCTTGCAGACCGCCATGATCGCTGCGGCCGCCGTTGGCTCTGGCGTTGCTTGTGCCGGTGGCCGGAGCCCGTGGAGATATCTATCGCTGGATGAAGCCAGAACTCTAGCTGCAGTTTGCGATCAGATTATTCCGCCAGACGAAGATCCCGGAGCAGCCTGGGCAGGCGCAGTGAATTACGTGGACCGGCAGTTGTGCGGCCCGCTCCGGCACCTGCGCAAGTCGTACCGACAGGGCCTTGCTGCCGTAGACGAAAGCAGCCGCTTGCTGTACGGCGCGGACTTCGTGGACCTCGCCGAGGCGAAGCAAGTTGAACTGCTGAGCCTTATGGAACAGGGGCGGGCGCCGAAGGAAGCTTGGCAGCAGAGTTCTTCTGAGAAATTCTTCGGGTTGCTGGTGGACCACACGATGCAGGGCTTCTATGGCGACCCTCGCCATGGCGGCAACCGCGGCGGAGCAAGCTGGAAGATGCTGGGATTGCCCTACCCGCCCATTCGCGGCCGGCTCCACTACGACGGCAACAAGCCGGACGACACGGCACGAACGTTTGTCCGGGCAGAAGATTCAAAGGTCAAGTGAATGGCGCTTAAACACGTCAATGCCGTGGTGATAGGTGCGGGCGCTGGTGGGGGCGTCGTCGCCAAGGAACTAACGACGGCAGGCCTGAGCGTCGTGCTGCTGGAACGGGGCAAATGGTATACCGCCTTCGATTGCCGGAAAGACGACCTACGCAATCAGCGCACCACGGTATTAGGCAATGCTTTCGGGCCGAACGAAGAGCGCAATCCGCGGGTTTTCGTCGATGAGCAAGGCCAGGAACATCTAGTCAAGCCGAGCGACGGCGCATACAACAACAACGCCGCATGTGTAGGAGGCGGCACTGCAAGTTACGGCGCAATGGCCTGGCGCTACATGGAAAAAGACTTCCGCATGCGTTCGACCTATGGAACTGTTGAGGGCAGCACGCTGGAAGACTGGCCGATCAGCTACGCCGACCTGGAGCCTTACTACGAAAAAGCCGAATGGGAAATCGGTGTCTCGGGCGACGATGGGAACAACATTTTCCGCTCGCCGCGCCGGCGCCCGCTGCCCATGCCTCCTCTACCTCCTAACCGCGAGTACGAAATCCTGAAACCCGCGGCTCAGCGTCTCGGACTTCACCCGTTCGACATTCCGATGCTTCGCAATTCGGTCCCCTACAATGGCCGGGCAGCCTGCATGCGGTGCCGATGGTGCGTCGGATTTGCCTGCGAAGTGGACGCGAAAAACGGCACTCAGAACACGGCAATCCCCACGGCGCTGGCGACTGGAAACTGCGAACTGCGCAGCGAATGCATCGTCAAAGAAATCCTCACCGACCGGCAGGGCCGAGTCAAAGGTGTGGCTTATTTCGATTCCGGGTCGCGTCTGCAGGAGCAGACCGCGGACATCGTTGTGGTTTCCGGCTCGGCGAACGAATCAGCGCGGCTGCTGCTCAATTCCAAGAGCCGACTGTTCCCCAACGGACTAGGCAATCGCTACGACTGGGTAGGACGAAATCTGCAGGGCCACGCCTATGCGGGTGCTGTGGGGCTGTTCGATTTCGAAACCTACGATGACCTGGGCCCCGGCGCCTCGATCGCCATCTGCGACTTCAACCACGGCAACGAAGGACTCATGAGCGGCGGCATGCTGGCCAACGAATTCATCCGCCTGCCCTACCAGTTTGTGGGCTGGCGAGCACCGGGCGTGCCGCGATGGGGGCAGGCCCACAAAGAATACATGCGCCAGTGGTACCGCCGCAGCATGGGTGTGATGGGGCCGGTGCAGGAGATGCCGGTCTTTGAGTCCCGCGTCCAGGTTGACCCAAAGGTCAAAGACTACTGGGGAATCCCCGTGGCTCGGCTTTCTGGACATCGCCATCCCAACGACCTGGTGGTGGGCAAGTTTCTTTCTTCGAAGGCCGAAGCGTGGCTCAAGGAGGCAGGGGCGACTACCACCTGGCCAATCTTGCCGGGTACTGGTCTGAGCGGCGGTCAGCACCAGGCCGGCACCTGCCGCATGGGCGACGATCCGAAGACCTCGGTGGTGGACAAGTATTGCCGAGTGCATGACGTGGAAAACTTGTACGTGATCGACGGCAGCGTCCACGTCACCAATGGCGGATTCAATCCGGTGCTGACCATCATGGCGATCGCCTATTACGCCTCCGAGAACCTGGTGAAATCGTGGAAAGGAACTCATGCCGCGTCTTAGGGCGAACAGGCGATGAGCGAAGACCGCAAGCCCTGGTACCTGCGTCTTTACGTTGTTCTTCCCATTCTGCTGGGAGCGATCCTCCTTGTGTTCTTGCCGGGGGCCGGCAGTTACCATCGCGACTCGGGTGGCCAATACTGCACCGGCTGTCATGAAATCTTTCAGCCTTACACGGATTGGCATGCCTCTACGCACCGCGACGTGCCCTGTTCCGACTGCCACGGCGATGTCTTCACTTTCGAGCTAGGTTTTCACCTCAAGAACATTCAACGCTTGACGGCCCACTTGCGCGGGGCAATACCTGAGCAAGTGCGCCTTAAAAACGACGATGTGCTGCGCATGAGCAGCCGCTGCCAGAAATGCCATCAGCAGGAATATGCGGAATGGGCCGCGGGACCACACGCGGTTACTTACAAAGAGATCTTTCTGGATACCGGCCACAACCACCGCGAGCATTTGATGGATGATTGCCTGCGCTGCCATGCCATGCACTTCAACGGCGGCATCCGTGACCTGGTAACGCCGCTCGACACAAAAGGACCCTGGCAACTGCGTGATCCGAAGCTGGAGGGGCAGCCGGTGATTCCGTGTTTGGCCTGCCATCAAACGCACCGTGAAGGAACTCCGCTGACTCGTGCGAAGGGGAAGCGGGGCGATGCCGGGCCAGTCGAGGAAATCTCGCGGTCGCCACTGGCGTTATTTGACCGGCGTGAACTGGATTACGTGGCGCTTGAAAGGCTGCCGCTGCCCACGATGCACGACGGCGACAGAACGGTCAAAATCAGTCCAGATATCCGGCAGGCGCTGTGCTACCAGTGCCACGCGCCTCTGGCCGCGATGAAAGTGGCTTCGGGCGACGATCGTACTCCGGTGGGTGTCCATGAAGGGCTCAGCTGCTTTGCATGCCACCAGGGACACGGCCAGAAAACCCGAGCATCGTGCGCGACTTGCCATCCGAAGCTTTCCAATTGCGGGTTGAACGTGGAGACCATGGACACCACGTTCAAGTCCGCCAAGAGCCCGCACAACATTCATTTCGTCAAGTGTATTGATTGCCACACCAAAGGGATTCCGAAGAAGAAAGCGAAGGCGCACCAGATTTGATCGGCTGGTCGGCAGACAGGACTTTTGGAATTGCAGCGAAATTGAACTGAGATGCTGCCCGACACCTACGCAAAGGGACACTTTTCATGCGATTCACTCATACGCTACGCGCATCGATGGCCGTGCTTACCGTCGCTTTCTGCGTTTCCGCACAGGCCCAAAACTCTCCGGCAGTCCATTTGTCCAACTACGACACGGTTGATCCGTTCATCGGAACAGCAGGCGGCGGAAACACTTTTCCCGGTGCGACTCTGCCCTTCGGCATGATGCAATGGAGTCCCGACACCAACCACGATGCCTGGTATCGTTACGCGGAAACGCAGATCAAGGGCTTCAGCCTGACCCACATTAGCGGAGCAGGATGCCCGCTGTATGGCGACTTTGCCGTACTGCCCACAACGAGCGCGCTCACTGCCGTTCCCGGGCAGGAGGTTGCGGCGTATGCAACTGGATTTGAGCACACGCAAGAAGAGGCTCACCCCGGTTTTTACGCGGTTACGCTCGCGAATGGGATTCGCGTGGAACTAACGGTTGCCGAGCGCGCCGGAGTCGCCCGCTTTGTGTTTCCCGAGGGCGCGGCCGCCCGATTGCTGATCAACACCGGATCGAGCGCCAACCTCGATGCGGCTCCGTGGCACGGCGACCCCATGACCCGGGCGGCGTACGGCAATCAGATCGAACTGAATTCAGATACTTCTTTCGCGGGCCTCTCGGCGGCGGGCGGTTTTTGCGGACCGGAATCGCACTACAAGGTTTATGTAGCTGGCCGCTTCAGCAAGCCGTATAAGACCGCGGCGCTCTGGCAGGACGAGAACATTTCCAGCGACAAGAAGGCGGCCCAGGGCAAGCACACGGGCGCATGGCTGGACTTCGGCAACGAACGCGAGATCGAGTACAAGGTTGGGATTTCATTCGTCAGCGAAGAGGGTGCGCGCAATAACCTCGAGAGGGAGATTCCGGGCTGGGACTTTGAGGCAGTACACGCCCGCGCGCGGACACTGTGGAGCGCGTTGCTGGACCGAATGGCCATTGACGGCGGCAGTCCCGATCAGCGGAAGCTGTTTTATACCGGCATCTACCACTCCTTTCTCTCGCCAAACCTCTTCAGTGATGAGGATGGCAACTACCGGGGCTTTGACGGCAAAGTGCATGCGTTGGCTCGTTCCAAACAGAAGGCCCAGTATGCAAACTATTCAGATTGGGACATCTACCGGAATACCGTACAGTTGCAAGCTCTATTTGAACCTGAGCAAGTCAGCGACATGATGCAATCGCTGGTCAACGACGCGGTTCAAAGCGGCAGCTTTCCGCGCTGGCCCGCCGCCAACGACGTTACTTACGTGATGGGCGGAGATTCACCGGTGATCGTGCTGTCGTCGGCCTTGGCCTTCGGTGCACGCAACTTCGACACCGAGACCGCCCTCCAATACATGGTTAAGGCCGGGACGCTACCTTCGCCCGGCCGCCACGGCGGCGCCGAACGCACGGCCATCGAGGAATACCTCAAACACGGGTATATTCCCCAAGACAAGGACGAAATCTCCGCGTCGGCGACCCTCGAGTATGCCAACGCCGACTTCGCGGTCGCCCAATTTGCCAAACAGACCGGTCACGCCGGAGAGTACCAGCACTTTCTCAAGCAGTCAGAGAACTGGACGAACCTGCTCGATCCCGCGACGGGCTGGATCCGCCCTCGCATGAGTGACGGAAGTTGGATGACTGGGTTCGATGCCGAACTCGTATTGCCCAAAGCCAATCGGGGGTTGGATACGGCCTCGCAGGTAGGCTTCGAGGAGGGCAACTCCTACCAGTACACCTATATGGTGCCCTTCGATTATCCGGCTCTATTTGCCGCAATCGGCGGCGAAGACAAAGTGATTCCCCGCCTCGACAAGTTCTTCACCAAGCTGCGCTGCTGGGGCGAGCCCTGCTACAACATTGAAAACGAGCCGGATTTCGTCGTTCCTTATGCTTATACCTTCGCCGGCCAGCCTTGGAAGAGCCAGGAAGTGATCACGCGCATCAACCAGGAGGACTTCAAGGCTGCTCCGGACGGGCTTCCCGGCAACGACGATCTGGGCGCGACCTCGGGGGTCTATGTGTGGAATGCGTTGGGTTTCTACCCGGCGGTTCCCGGCGTTGGCGGAGTCGTGCTCGGTACGCCCCTCTTCGACAAGGCGACTTTACGGCTCTCGGGAGACCGGACTTTGATCATCGTCCGCAACGGAAATGGATTCTACGTCCAGAAGGTCGCTCTCAACGGTGCAACTTACAGCAATACCTGGCTCCCGATCGAGAAGATCCGCCCGGGCACCACGCGCCTGGAGTTCAACACCGGCCAACAGCCCAACAAGCAGCGAGGCACTGCACAGGCTGACCGTCCGCCGTCGTTTCGATAGCTGGTAACTGACCGAACTGTGGCCTGGTGCGCCAGCCTTGACATCTTCTGTGTGTCAAGGGTGAGGGAGCAGAAACCTTCTATCTTCGATTCAGGGCGGGGAGCAAGACATGCCAGAACTGCGGCGGTCATTACCTGGAGCCGAACCTTTCTGGTGGTTGCGTTGCCGGGCGATCAGGACAACCTGATATGTGATGTTGCCGGTATTTCGAAAAATGAATCAACACAAAGCGAGGAGTAGAAAATTGGATCGAAGAAGGGGGCGATCATGAACACACGGAAGGTGGGTCGGCGCGAAGTTTTGAAGGCTGGAATGGCACTCGCCATGACGCCTGGGATCGGCTTTGCAGAGGCACTTGCCGTTGGCCTACCGGACAAGGCTGTTCGAAAGGGACGAATTCAGCAGGCGGTTTGCCGCTGGTGTTATCAAGAGATCGCCTTGAACGATCTATGCGCCTACTCCGCAAGCTTTGGTTTGAAAGGCATCGATCTGTTGCAACCTGAGGAATGGAGTATACCTCCGAAGTACGGGTTGATCTGCACAATGGGTTATGCCGGTGGAGGCGAAATCTCCAACGCCCTGAATCGTACGGAGAACCATGCGGCCATCGAAGCGGCCTTCCGCAAAAACATTCCACTGGCAGCTAAAACCGGCGTTCCCAACGTCATCACGTTCTCCGGCAATCGCGAGGGAATGTCGGATGAAGAAGGTGCAAGAAATACTGTGGCCGGATTGAATCGCCTAAAGAAGATCGCCGAGGACCATGGAGTCACCATCAATCTTGAATTGCTGAACAGCCACAAGGACCATCCTGATTACATGGCCGATCACACGGCATGGGGGGTTTCGGTGATAAAGGAAGTGGATTCTCCCAACGTAAAACTGCTCTATGACATCTACCATATGCAGATCATGGAGGGCGACCTGATTGAAACCATCCGAGATAACTCCCGCTGGTTGGGACACTTTCATACAGGAGGTGTTCCCGGCAGGCACGAGTTGAATGACCAGCAGGAAATCCATTGGACAGGTGTGATGAACGCGATCGCGGCCATGGACTTCAAAGGATATGTGGCGCACGAGTTCATGCCGACCGGAGAACCGCTTGCTAGTCTCCATCAGGCAGTTGATCTTTGCGACGTATAGATGCCATTCCGATCTGCGTGCTGAATTTGCTGGTCGCAACCAAATCAGGTTCCTGAGAGTGTTTTCCCATCCTATTCGGCTTGTTGGTTGGCCTGCAGGGCCGGATATAAAGGACGGTTATCAATGAACGCGATGAGACGACTGGCAATATTCTTTCGGGGGAGTGTGTTGAGCTTGTTCCTGGTCGCCTCCGGAGGGTCTGGCAGAACTTCTTGGTCATCAGCGCCCAGCCATGAAATGGCTGTGATTACCAGTTTGGGATAGTTGCGTCTTGCAAGACACTGTCTGTGGGGAAGGTGAACATGAACGATACGGGTGCGATGACGAATGACGGAAATGCACGGACATGGACGCGGCGCGAGGCGCTGCAGGGGCTCACCGGCGTGGCGGCGGCTATGATCTTGCCCGTAGGCGCAATAGGCGAGAGGGCGACGAAGAGTGTGGCCGCTTGGCCTGAGGATGCAGTGACGAAATTTGGCCCCTTAGCTTTCACCGACGACTGGCGCTTCCACCGTGGCGACTTGGATGGCGCGGAAGCGTCAAATTTCGATGACGCCTCGTGGCGTGTGCTGGATGTGCCGCATGACTGGAGCATTGAGGACCTTCCGGGCGCCGAACCGGAGGGCGCAGGTGCGATATGGACTGGGGGAACCAGCCCTCTGAAGACTGGACCGTTCGATGCAAACGCGAGTGAAGGCCAGATCGCGACCGGGTGGACAGTGGGCGGCGTGGGCTGGTATCGCAAGGCCTTCGACAAACCGAAGGTCCCGGATGGCGGCAAGGTTGAACTCCGCTTCGAAGGCGTGTACATGAACTGCGATGTGTGGATCAACGGCGTGAAGATGGGAAACCATTGCTATGGCTATACGCCGTTTGCATTCGATGTGACACCGCAGCTGAAGGACGGCACAAACGTAGTCGCCGTGAAGGTGAACAACACGGGACGCAACAGCCGCTGGTACTCGGGGTCGGGCATCTACCGAAAGGTCTGGTTGAACGTTGCGGGAAACTTGCGGATTCCTGAGTTCGGCGTCAGCGTGACAACGCCGCAGGTTGCCAGGGAGGCGGCGACAGTCAACGTGGATGTGACAGTGGAGAACGGCTCGCCTGCTGCCCGCAGGGCGACAGTCCGCGTGCGGCTGCTGGATGAGGCGGGTGCTTCGGCAGGTGAAGCCTCTGTTTCGGTCACTGTGGGCGCCCATGAGAAGGCGATTGCTCCTTGCTCGGTAAAGGTCTCGAATCCGAAATTGTGGTCGCCTGCAGAGCCGAACATTTATCGTGCAGAGGTTATCGTTGAGAGTGCCGGGGAGGTCGCCGATGCGACGGCGCTGAACCTCGGCATACGCAAGATAGGAATTGATTCGACGGGCGGGCTGCGCATCAATGGCGCGCCTTTGAAGCTGCAGGGCGGTTGTGTGCACCACGACAACGGCATGCTGGGCTCGGTTTGCATCCCGCGCGCGGAAGAACGCCGCGTTCAGACCCTCAAGGCGAACGGATATAACGCGATTCGCACCAGCCACAATCCGCCCTCGCGCGACTTTCTGGATGCGTGCGACCGTGCTGGCATGGTGGTGATCGACGAGGCTTTTGACTGCTGGGAAGCCGGCAAGAATCCGCAAGACTACCACCTTTGCTTCAAAGATTGGTGGCAACGCGATCTGGAGTCGATGATCCTGCGCGATCGCAATCATCCGAGCGTAGTTTTCTGGAGTATCGGAAACGAGATCCATGAGCGGGCGGAGCCGCATGGAGTCGAAATTGGAATGGCTCTGCAAGCGGCTGTCCGCAAACTTGATCCAACTCGGCCGGTCACGGCGGCGATTTGCTCCGCGTGGGATCACCCCGGCCAGAAGTGGCAGGATATACAGCCGGCGTTCACCTATCTGGACGTGGGCGGTTACAACTACCAGTTTTCGGAGTACGAGAACGACCACACGAAATATCCAGAACGGGTGATGATGGGGACGGAGTCGTTCCCTAACCAGGCCTTCCAGAACTGGCAGGCGGTCGAAAAGAACAGCTACGTTCTGGGCGACTTTGTGTGGACCGCGATCGATTACCTGGGCGAATCTGGGATTGGGCATGCAAGGCTCGTCTCGGGCGAAGCGAGCGAGGAATACTCGCAACCTTATCCGTGGTTTAACTCCTATTGTGGCGACATCGACTTGATCGGCAACAAGAAGCCACAGTCGTACTTTCGTGACGTTGTCTGGCACCGCAGCAAGGTGGAGATGGCGGTGCAGCGGCCGGTGCCGGAGGGCTGGAAGGAACACGTCAGCCTGTGGGGCTGGAGCGACGAGCTGCGCAGCTGGACCTGGCCGGGTATGGAGGGGAAGCCGCTCACAGTCCGCGTCTACACCCGAGGCGACAAGGTCACGATGCTGCTCAACGGAAAAGAACTGGAATCGAAGACTCTGACAGAGAAGGACTCCTTGAAAGCGGAGTTTGTCGTGGCCTACGCGCCAGGCGAACTTCAGGCTGTGGCATACCAGGATGGAGACAAGATAGGGAGCATCGCGTTTACCACGGCGGGCAAGGCGAACAAACTGGTGCTGAGACCTGATCGTACCAACTTGAAACAGACGCGCGACGATCTGAGCTATGTTGTCGTGCAGGTCGTGGACGAGGCTGGCCGGCTGGTTCCGGATGCTGTGGTTCCGGTGAGCTTTACCGTCACGGGCGCGGGCGAGTTGGCTGCCTTGGGCAATGCGAATCCGAAGGATGTAGCCAGCTTCCACCGGCCCCGGCGAAACACTTTTCACGGCGAGTGTGTTCTCGTTGTGAGGCCAACCGGCAAGCAAGGACCAGTCGAGGTGAAGGCCGAAGCATCTGGATTCAATGGTGCATCGCTCAGGTTGAATGTGGGTGCCTAAAGTCAGATCTTCAACGATACCGCGTTGATGCTGAGCAGTGGCCGATATCGGCAATCCGGCCTATGTGCCAACGGCTGTTGTTTATCTGGCAGCGGGCAGTCCGTGAATAACTAATCGATCTATGCCCAAAGTCAGGGGCAACTTTGGGGCAATTCCTGACGAAGAGTTCTTCAGGATCGCGATTGCCTCAGAGTCTGTCAAGAATAGTGGGCTTCCAAGGGAGACCACTGATCGTGGGTGCGTTGTCGGCCGACCAGAAGTTATTCCGAAACCGGCATGTGGAAGAATACTCCTGGGAAGTCGGCCAGCATCCGGCAACCGCATTGGCACCGCCACTTGGACGGGAAACGCCCAAACCT
>Ga0208478_1000730_pt1 | contig 10680 bp, 12 predicted proteins | sample NGESurdeep072012_5_FD_184462 | JGI IMG/M metagenome (GOLD analysis project Ga0208478, IMG submission 184462) | Arctic peat soil microbial communities from Barrow, Alaska - NGEE Surface sample 415-2 deep-072012 (SPAdes) | ecosystem: Environmental > Terrestrial > Soil > Wetlands > Peat ... | reverse complement strand
GCTTAAGCGCAAGTCCGCGGATCCCGACCACTTTGCGGACTTGTCCCTGGCTGTGATCAAGCTGATCGGGCCGGGCGAGTATGTGCTGGAGCGTCCCGGAGACCCTGAGCAGGGGCACTTCGGTCTGGCGGTCCAAGACTACACGCACTCCACGGCGCCAAACCGGAGGTTTGCTGATGTTGTCACGCAAAGGTTGGTCAAGGCCTTTCTCGCAGCGACATCGGGGCCGTATACCGATGATGAATTGGCTGACATCGCAAAAAACTGCACGTTGAAAGAAGATGCGGCTCGAAAGGTTGAGCGCGAGATGTCAAAGCGGCTGGCAGCGGTCGTGATGAGCCAGCGGATCGGCGAAACTTTCGACGCCATCGTCACCGGTGTGACTCAACGCGGGACGTTTGTTCGTGTCATGCAACCTCACATCGAAGGACTCTTGGCGCAAGGGCAGCAGGGTCTGGACGTCGGTGATAAATTGCGCGCGAAACTGACACGGACTGATGTCCAGCATGGTTACATTGATTTTGTCCGCGCTTGAAACACAGCTATCGAATTCAACTCTCGTAGCCTCTATCTCGTAAATTGTCAGTACGTGGCGTATTTGGCTTACTTGGACCGTTGCAGTTCGACACCGTATAGCTTAGCGGCAGCCTGTATCCGCTTCCACGCCGCTCGACGTTCTGCTTCCGTAACGTCTTTCACTTGATGGAAGCGCGCAACCGCGTTGCGCACGTGCGAAGCGTTCTCCAGCGGCTCCTTGCGTTGCTTGGGAAAAGCGAACTCGGTTGCGGATATCCCATCACGAGCTGCCTTGGTAGGCTTTGCCATTGTTTTCCTTCCTCGGGAGTATCTCCCTGCGCCGGACGGCCTGGTACTAGTTACCACGGATTACGGCAGCTTTTCCAGTTCCTGCAGCGTGGTGTGTTTGACGTCATACCCTTCTCGTGCGGATTCGGCCATGCGCGGCTCATCCATTTCCTTTTTGACCCGCGCGAGAAGCGCCTGGTTAGATTCTTGTCTTGGCTGGTTCTTATGCATGCTTGCACGATGCCACGAGTCCAAAAGGATTACAGGTCAATTGGGAACAGAGCTGGCACCTGTGGAATTGTTTTCACTGCCGAGCAGTTTTGATCAGTTCGTACCGCTCTGCGAAACGTAGCATCGCATAATGTGCAATACAGCGTTTCGTTCACGCGATCGGACGCTTGGACTGTCGAAGACGAACAGTGTCAGAAGATTGGTGGAGGGTATGAGGCAGTGAAGTTCAGATTTTTACTGTTTCTCTGAATGGAGCCAATATTTTACCTACGCCGATCCAGAGTCCTGGGCAGGTGTGATTCCATTCTTGAGAGGAGACGAAACTTGGGTTATTCATCGGTTCGGAATTGTTTCCCCTTCGACCTCGAAATGCTCGTTGCGACGAAATCACACCATCACAGAAATCTGGGCAACGGAAATGACAAGTGAAGACGGCGAAGGCAGGCAGCGTGAACGACAACATGCCACCGTGCGAGCCACTAGGGCGCAAGTCTTTGTGATGGCAGTTTTGCTAATCGCAGTCGGGGCCAATGCTCAAGAGACGAAGCCTGTGCCCCCGACTCCCATCGACGTGAAGAAAGGTGACCTAGGCGAAAAGGTATGGAACCCCGCTTGGGATCTCATCGTTGAGAAAGCAATTCCGCCGGCGATGCTGTCGCCTGCGGTATCCCACGATGTCGCGCGCTTCTGTCCACGCTTTTCGACTATGAACGACCCCGACAAGCGTGTCTTCTGGGCGTATTTCTTCCAGGCGCTCGCCGGCGCCGAGGCGGGGCTAAATCCCCGCGCCCGCATACGGCATACCGAACCGGAGGTCGCAAAGATCGACAAAGTCACGGGCGTACCCGTCCGCAGCGAAGGCCTGTTGCAACTCTCTTACGGAGACGGAAAACTGTATGGCTGCGATTTTGACTGGGAAGCGGACCGCAAGCTGCCTGCCGCCAGCCCGGCCAGAAGTATTCTTCAGCCGAAGAACAATCTGGAATGCGGCGTAAAGATCTTCTCAAACCAAATCATCGATCAGCACAAACCGCTGTTCACGCGAACCTCATACTGGTCCACCTTGCAGCCCGGACGGAAAAGCTATCGCATCTTTGCCAAACAAATGACGAATCCGCCCGTCGCCTGCGGCTCACACGCGCCAACGCCAATCAAAAAGACCGCGACCACCAAGACCGTGCAAGATAAGGCGGACGCGACGAAATCGTCACATTAGGTATCTGGTCTTGACTCACGGCATTGAAGCAAACGCTCGCAACGGGCTCGGCACGTTGACCCAAGCGCTGTGCCACGAAGCTAAGGTCAAGGGATTATAAGCGGCAGAGCAAGCTAGACCGCGGAAGCGGCATGATGCGGCTGAGTAAAAGTAGACCCTGGACTCTTGTTTTGCGAGGTAGCGCGGACTGCGGGGATAACGGAACTGGCTCGGTTCCGTTGAGCAGACGGCTGGGATCGTGGACCACCGGAGGGGTTTGTGGCCCTGTGGGAAGCATACGAGCAGAGGGCGGAAAGAGCGGCGTGACTCTAGCGAAAGAAAAAATAGTTTCTTAGTTTATGGCGACACTCGGTTTTACGGCCGGGATCTTACGCGGGTCCTCAAGCAGGAACTGAGGGTTGATGCGGGCGTCGTGCCAACGGACGCCGAAGAATAAGTGCGGTCCCGTGGCTCGCCCCGTCGATCCGACCCGGCCGAGCGTCTGGCCCTTCTTGACCTCTTGCCCGGCCTGGACTTTGATCTCGGAGAGATGGAAGCACATGCTGACGAGGCCGTCGCCGTGATCGATGAACACGGCGTTGCCCTCGAAAAACAGATCCTCGGCGACTACCACTGTCCCATCGGCGACGGCTAAGACCGGCGTGCCCACCGGCGTGGCGTAGTCGGACCCGGTGTGGAGATGCGAGGCTGGCTTACCGTTGAAGATCCGCTTCACGCCGAAGGACTTGCCCGCGGGCAGCGGTCTGGCCGGCGCCCCAAGGGGCAGCGTGAACTCCGCCGGTCCCTCTTTGCGCTTCCAGACCGTACTCAGCAGCGCCTGGTCACGCGAGTCGCGCTTGAGGTCCTCCGGTGAGGGGTTGGCTTGCGGGATGTCGGGAAGGTCGACCTCCTCGGTCCCGTAGTCGTAGGGCTCCACGGAGATGCGGGCGAACTCTCGTTGCCTGGAGCCCCAGAGTGCGATCGTGATGAGAGCAGGCTTCTGCAGCAGGTCAACCGGATAGTAGCAGGTTCCCTCCAACGCGGCCCAAGAGCGCCCCTTCATGCTGCAGCGCTTCGCGCCCGGAGCCGCCCAACGGAGCAGCGTTCCCGGAGCCGCTGAGATCGTGGCTCCATGCCCTTGCGCAGCCAAGGCCTGAGGGGGAATCGAGAAGACGAGCGCCACCGCCCCAAGCAGAAGACAGCGGAGAAGAATGACCATTTTGAATTCCTCCTGCAAGAGAGTGCGAATCAAGCAGAATGAGATCGGTTCCCGAAAACAGCAGATTCTTCGCCGGACCGGATGCGAAGGTCGTTGGGTCTTCGCGAATGCCTACCGCAGGCCAACCCGAAATCAAGCCGCCTTGAGACCGGGAACGATGGTGGAGGCCTCTGCAGCCCAGGGATCTCGCTGCCAGAGCAATCAGCTTGAGAGTATCATTGCGACAAACGCCTCACGTTCAAGGCGAAGCGTAGCGTGTTGAGAAAGAACGGAATCGATGCCTCCACCACAAAAGACGCGAGATTTGGCCCGCAGCCTCTTTGCTAGCGAGGCCGATGGAAGTACGACCTCCCTGCATACCGAGCCTGCAACTGTGCGCGTCTACGAGAGGCTGCGCCGGCAACTTGGCGCACCCGTGGGAACTGACGGTTTTCAAGCTCTCGCTTTCCGGGCTTTGGCTCTTGCCAAGTCGGAATCTCCCCAGCTCAGCGCGGTGCAGATAACGGCGAATGGAGGCTTGCGCGGTCTCGGCGAAGTTGAATCTCAAACGGACGCGGACGATGATGGCGAGGTCGGAATCATTCTGATTGCGCAGTTACTCGGGCTGTTTCTTACCTTCCTTGGCGAGGCAACAACTCTGCGTTTGATAGAAGATTTACGCCTTCAGGTTGACGTCAGGACAGAGTCGGCCACGACCACAGAGGGCACAATAACCTCAGCGGCCGATGGACCAGTAATGGCTGCGGCTTTCGAGGACCTTCTGCTGGAAATTGATAGACTGAGGAGTGTGAGCAATCGTATTGAAGCCCTGGCGGACAAACATTCAGGCATGGAAGATGGACTCGTGAGTGTTGCGGGAAACATTCGCAGTATTGCCACGGTTCTGGACATTTTCACACTCATCCGAAGCAAGGCTGGCGGCCCGCAAGATGAGGCACCTAACCTACAAACGAATCCCTATATGAATTGAGTTTCGCCAGCGCTACATCCAACGCGGCTCTGGATGTCGGACATCCCAATCGTGAACAAAGCTGGTTTGAACATGACGGCTGCCCCAGGTATGCGAGATTTAGCACAAAGTCTTGTTACTTATGAAGCCGGTGCCGGCAAGACCCCCGAGCCGATGGTGTCCCCCACTCTTCGCGTCTATGAGAAGCTGCGTCAGAGTCTTGTTGAATTTGTTGGAGTTGCCGGTTTTCAATCGCTCGCCTCTCGTGCGTTGACGCTGGCTACGCCGGAAGCTCCTAGTCTGAGCGAGGCGAGGGTTACCGCGGATGGATCTTTACAGGGCTTGGGCGAGATTGAGACGCAAATCGACATAGACAAGGATCGGGCTGGCGAGGGAGGAATCATTCTCATCGCCCGTTTACTCGGACTGCTTCGTGTCTTCCTTGGCGAAGCTTTGACGTTACGCCTGCTGCGAAGTGCGTGGCCAGGCGAAGCCTTTGATGATCGCAATGCGGGAAACGGGAGAAAAGCGTGAGCAAACAAGACAAAGTGAAGATAAACCGACTACCAACCGGAGTTCCGGGCCTTGACGAGATTGTTGGTGGCGGCCTCCCCGAGTTCTCCTTTAATATCATCGCCGGTGCGCCCGGAAGTGGGAAGACGACTCTGGCACACCAGTTTGTGTTTGCCAATGCCACGCCGGAGCGTCCTGCGCTCTATTTCACCGTGCTCGGCGAATCCGCCATAAAGATGCTGCGATACCAGCAACAGTACACGTTCTTCGATCCAGCCATGCTGCCCGGCTCCATTCGCTTTATCAATCTGAGTCAGGTGGTCTTGGAGAAAGACCTGGGCGCGGTCTTGGAGGAAATTACCAAAGAGGTTGAAAAGTTCAACCCCGCTGTCGTGGTTGTTGACTCCTTCCGCACCATGGTGCGGAAGCCGGAAAGCGACATGGACCTACAGTCTTTCATTCAACGGCTAGCTCTGTTTCTGGCCAGTTGGCAAGCTACAACTTTCTTGATCGGCGAGTATGCAGAGGAGGAGCTACGCGATAATCCCATCTTTACCGTTGCCGATGGTCTGCTCTGGCTGCGCCAAACGGCGGAGCGAAATTCGATTGTTCGGAAATTACAGATTATAAAACTGCGTGGGCAGGATTCCGTTCCGGGACTTCACACATTCCGCATAACCGATGCCGGAGTGCAAGCCTTTTCGCGCACTTTTGGCTTGACAGGGAAGGCAAGAAATCCATCCAGCCATCGGCGCCTTACTTTCGGTATTCCTGATTTGGATGAGATGCTGGGTGGGGGCGTTCGCGAAGGCGATAGTGTCCTGATAGCAGGGCCTTCGGGAACTGGGAAATCGGTCCTTGCAACTCAATTCATTGCGGAGGGCATACGCCAAGGAGAGCCAGGAATCGTGGCGGTCTTTGAGGAGCGCCCGCAAGCATATGCGGAGCGGGCCGCCAGTCTAGGTTTGGATCTGGAAACGCCACAGAAAGACGGGAATCTCACAATCCTCTATTTACGTCCCCTCGATCTCTCGGTGGATGAGACCATGCACTCGATTCTCGACGCAGTGCAGAAGATTGCAGCCAAGCGTCTGGTCATCGATTCGCTCGCGGGCTTTGAGATGGCGTTATCACCAGGCTTCCGCGCCGATTTTCGCGAATCGCTCTACCGGATGATCTTCGCTTTGACAGGAATCGGCGTCACGATTCTAAGCACGGTTGAAGTGGATGAGTCCTTCACCGAATTCCCGTTCAGTACCTACGCGATTTCTTTCCTTACCGATGACATCATCCGGCTACGATACGTATCCATCGATGGCCAGCTTCGCAAGATCCTGGTGGTAATTAAGATGCGAGGCGGGAATCACGCCAAGGATATTCGCGAGTATGAAATCACGTCCGAGGGGGTGGTGATCCTCGGCAAACGCCTCATAAACTATCAGGGTCTTATCAGTGGACTTCCTGTGCATTCGGACCGATCCGAACCGAAGGAAGAGCCCATTCAGCCGGGAATCGGGAGTACCGAATAAGGAAATACCTCATTCCGCTCGCTCGACGTATCTCAGAGAATGGCAGACACTAGATATATATCAATCTCAGTCTTCTGCGTTGCTCCAGATTGCTCCAAATACGACTTGGCCGTCTTTCCTTCAACAACAACAGTATGTTCGGGAACCGCTTCGCCGCTCTGCTGCGCGCACGCTCCTTATCAGTGGTCGGCAAGCGCCTCCGCCCTTGCTAATGTCGTATTGCAAGAAACCTGCACCTCCGGGTTCTTGAAGAGCTACAATGAACTCAAAGAAGCGCCGCCCGTCGGAGGTATGCTATGAGCACCAGGGGCATTCCAATCCGTAGTAAGGGACCGCCAGCCAAGCGGGGTTCAGCGGTTGCTTCAGTGCGGCCCGCAGACCCCGCCACAGGCTCACTCGCGAAGCCTTTGCGGCTTCCGACACCCACGCCGCAACCAACCAACGGCTATCCGGTTTTCGATCCTAAAAGGTTTCTCGCAAACCCTGGTTTGGGCAAAAAACTTATCAAGCTGAAAAAGAATGAGGCGGCCTTCGTGCAAGGCGACGCTTCCGACGCGATCTTTTACGTGCAGAAGGGCAAGCTGAGAGTAACTGTCACGTCCGCAACCGGAAAAGAAGCCACGATCACCCTGGTGGGTGAAGGGGAATTCTTGGGGGAGGACTGCATGATTTCCGCTCATCCTCTTCGACTCTCGACGGCCACCGCAATGACCGAGGGTGCACTGCTCAGGATCAGCAAGGCCGAAATGGTCCGCGTCCTTCACGAGGAACCAGAATTGTCCGAGATGTTTACGTCTTTTCTTCTGGCGCGAAACGCTCGCATCCAGGCCGACCTGGTGGATCAGCTTTTCAATTCCAGCGAAAAGCGGCTGGCGAGGATTCTGTTACTGCTGGCTCAGTTCGGCAAGGAAAGCAAACCGGAGACCGTGGTTCCTAAGATCAGCCAGGAGGTACTGGCTGAGATGATTGGCACAACCCGGTCCCGAGTGAGTTTTTTCATGAATCGCTTCAGGAAATTAGGCTTCGTCGAATATAACGGCGAGATTCGGGTGCACAACACCCTTCTGAATATCTTCCTGCAGGAATAAAGGCGACGAAGTTTTTGTGTAGACCCCGGTCTGAAAGTTCTACTCTAAGGCGCGGCCGCGGACCGTTCATCGAGCTTTCGAAACCCTGCGAAAGCCACTCGGATCTGGCCGATCGCAAACACGTGCCCAGCTTTCGGAAGGGTTCATTTTGGTGGTCGTTCAAGGCTTAGGGAGGGGCGGCCGCATTGCGCGCTCTTCCTCGGGCGGTTCCCCGGGCTCGGCAGGTGGTTCTAGGGCCTTCTTGCCATTGGCGGTCTGCTTCACGGCTCCTGGAGTGGCTGTCCCACCCTCATCATTCAACACAACGCTCAGCAACGAGCTGTGGACACGCAAGTGATGTCCGGTATCGTAGTTTAGGAAGCCGAGCTTTCTGAATTTGTTCATGAAGAAGCTAACTCGTGAGCGGGTCGTCCCCACCATCTCTGCGAGAGTTTCCTGGCTCAGCTTGGGAACCGCTATTTCTGTCACCACTCCCTCTTTGCCAAAATGCGCCATCAACAAGAGAATTCGCGCCAGCCGTTTTTCGCTGGAGTTGAAAAGCTGATCGATCAGATCATCCTGATAGCGGACATTGCGCTTCAGCAGATACTTGACAAAGGTGGCCGACAATTTCGGCTCGCGACTCATCGCCAGCATCATTGCCTTCTTCTCGACGTGCAGAAGAACGCAGTCGGTCATGGCGGTTGCCGACGACATGCGCACCAACTGGCCAGCAAGACCACCTTCTCCGAAGAAATCGTCTTCGCCTAAAATGCCAAGCGTCGCTTCCTTTCCGCCTTCCGATACAACGCTGAGCTGCACCTTCCCTTCCTGGATAAAAAACAACCCGTCGGAAGGCTCGCCTTGCGCGAAGATCAAGTGGCTCTTTTGAAACGGCATCATACGTCTGCCGCTCCCAATGGTTGTCAGGAAGGTACGCGGGTTGAAATTACGTTCCGCTGTCGCGTTCGTCATTCGCTTCACCGAAAGTCCGTTGCAACGAGGGGATGTGTCCTCAATGTCTATTATCGGGATAGAGAGAAAGCTCCGCTGCCCAATAGCGCTCACTCACAAGCAATCGCGTTGGAGTCGGGGCTTTCGCTCGTCTCCCACGTCTCCGAGTTCGATTCCGATACCCTTATCCTTTGACCGTCTTTTCGACCTTGCCTACCCAGTTCTGAGTGTAGTCCGCGTTCTCTTCAGCGCTGGCGTCAGCTTTACTGCCGGTTTGCCCCAGACTCGGGCGGGCCAAGTGCCCGAACCGCAGAGGACAGCCATAGAAATTTACTTGCGTCCCCGGAATATCAGGGCGAGAGCGATGATCAGCACCACTCCAAAAAGACAAATCCAAAGCACGTTTCCGCCCATATTCCAACTCTGCATGCTATTTCCGTGCACGGGACCTCCGTCCGGACTGCTGTTTGGGAATGCGAAACGCTGCCAGACTCACTTCTTCTGATCGTCCATCGTCCCCATATGTTTCTTCATCGTTTGCATGTGATCCGTCACCGTTTGCAGGTAGTTAACTATTGCCTGTTGCAACTCCATCTGGCTCTTCATGCTGGCTTGCTCCGTCTGCATGTGGCTTTTCATGGCGGCATCGGCGGCAGCCATTATCGTCATGGTGTCCTTCATCTGGGCCTGTATCTGGTCCATCTGCGCACTCATCTGCTCCATCTGCGCTTTCATGCTCTTCATGTCCATGCCGGAACCTGGCGTGGCGGTCTGGGCCTGCAGCGGCGCACCGTAAAAGCCCATCAGCAATAGTCCGAGAATCGATACGAACAGCAGTCTTGTCATTCTTATTTCTTCATCTCCCATTTGTTCTGAAATCGATTGCCGATAAAGATCGGCTCAATCAAACCAAACGCCGCCGTCAGGGCACTGGTTCTCAGAATGGCCGCTGTAAAGCCGGCCACACGACAAACGGCGCAGTCCAAGACGGCAGAAAGAAACCAGTTTTTATGACTTCCACCTGCGGCGTTGTTGAATTTAGCCGCAGCAGCCAGGGCCGCTCTTCGGCGTTCCAGCAGTCTGGCCCAGGTATTGGTCCGGCGTAAGATCGAACTTCTCTTTGCACTTGGCGCCGCAGAAGTAGTACGTCTGCCCTTTGTACTCGGTTTGTCCAGCGGCGGTAGCCGTCTCTATGTCCATACCGCATACAGGATCTTTTACAACAGTTGTACTCGTCATTTTGATCTCTCCTTCGTTCGTAACTATTGGCTCGCCGGAGGCCAAATTTTGATTGGCCGGTTTCAGGAACTCATCCCGCACTGGACTGCCTCTTCGTTGCCTGGAACTCGCCAGCGCGGCGCACTGGTACGGAGGTTACCAATCGTGGTGCCGTTGCTTCTGAGCAAGAGTGACCACCGTCGCCCGGCCAATCGCATGTACCCTCCGAAAATGAGGCTATATGGACCACAATGAGGCGCACGGGAAAGCGGCCGACCCGCATGCCGGTCATAAGATGCGAGATACTCACGGGGGGCCATGACCGTCACGCCGGTCACTCCGCCGCCATGTTTCGCGACAAGTTCTGGCTGAGTTTCGCTCTCACGATTCCTGTAGTATTTTGGTCGACCGACGTTCAACACTGGCTGGGTTACACCGCACCCTCTTTCCCCGGCTCGCGTTTGATCCCCGCAATCCTCGGAACCGTCGTCTTCGTTTATGGCGGCCTAGTCTTCATCCGCGGGGCATGGGGCGAACTTGCCGACCGTAAGCCCGGCATGATGACTCTCATCAGCCTGGCGATCATAGTCGCCTTTGGGACGGAGCCAACAATTTATCTACGCCGATCCAGAGTCCAATTGTCATGAAAGCTGAGAGGAATGCCCAGGCGCGTCAGAAACGGCGAAGAGCGCCGCTTCAGCGGCCGCGGTTGGAAATATCGCCAACGCGAACTAGAAAGCCAAAACGGGAATTCTGGAACAAGGCGCGGGCCGGATGTTCAATCTTGACCGGACTTGAGATTCTCGGTGGCCTATATGTAGGTAGGTAATACCCGGAATTCACAACTGTGAATACGCAGAGACAGAGGAGACATCATGACAGCAACAACGGAAAGAACACCAACCGTCATCGCGGCCGATACGCTAACCGGCGATAAAGTCGTGAATTTTCAAAAAGAAGACCTCGGAAAGATCGAGCATTTGATGATCGACCTGGAGTCA
>Ga0208478_1000727_pt1 | contig 10724 bp, 4 predicted proteins | sample NGESurdeep072012_5_FD_184462 | JGI IMG/M metagenome (GOLD analysis project Ga0208478, IMG submission 184462) | Arctic peat soil microbial communities from Barrow, Alaska - NGEE Surface sample 415-2 deep-072012 (SPAdes) | ecosystem: Environmental > Terrestrial > Soil > Wetlands > Peat ... | reverse complement strand
GGAACCGCGGAGATTTGGAGAGCATTCGCTCCAACGACGCTCACCAACGCAACGGCTACCGCCACCTTCTCGCAGTCTTCTCCCGCCGCCGCGATCACCATTATGAGCTTTGCGGGAGTCGATACTTCCGGTACGGGCGGTTCCGGTGCGATCGGCGCGACAACGAGCAAGAGCGCAGCGTCGGGAGCGCCAACCGCTGCACTAACAACAACCCGAAATGGTTCTTGGGTGCTCGCGGCCGGAACTGATTACGATAACGCAATAACTCGCACGCCGGGAACGAGCCAGACACTGGTCGATCAGTACCTCACTGCTACGGGCAATACTCTGTGGACCCAGCGTCAGAATGCGGCCACTCCGACCAGCGGTACAAGCGTAACTATCAACGACACGGCACCGACGGGCGACAGTTACAATCTGTCTCTGGTTGAAGTAAAGCCTGTCCTGGCTGGTTCCTTCAGTATTTCAGGCAATACATCGGCCAATGGCGCAAGCGCCACAGTCACGCTGACCGGCCCGATCAACCAGACCGTTACCGCTGATGGGTCGGGTAACTACTCCTTTAACTACCTCGTAGCCGGGACTTACACGATTACCCCAACCAAGTCCGGTTTTGCATTCTCGCCTGCTACACAGAACGTCACAATTACCACGACCAGTGTTTCGGGAGTCAACTTCACTGCCTCGGCAACCTATTCCATCTCAGGCACAATTAGTCCGAGCGCCGGCGGTAGTGGGGCCACCGTTACGCTCAGCGGAGCGGCCAGCGCGAGTACGACAGCAGACAGCTCCGGCAACTTCTCCTTCACAGGGCTTGTGAATGGTACCTACATTGTGACACCTAGCAAGCTCGGATATGGCTTCAGTCCGAGCTCGCAAACTGTCACGATCAACGGCGCTAACGTAGCCGGAGTCAACTTCACGGCGACCGCGCAGAATTTCAGCATTTCGGGAAATCTCTCTACCGCTGGCGCGACCGCTACGGTGGCACTGAGTGGAGCTGCAGCCGGTTCGACGACGGCTGACTCTTCTGGAAATTACACGTTCACAGGCCTTGGAAACGGCACCTACACGGTGACACCAACCAAGACCGGCTACGTATTCAACCCAACCTCACAGACCACGACGATCTCCGGCGCAAATGTCACGGGTTTAAACTTCACGGCGCAGTCTGTCTCCACGGGGACCCTTTCCATCGACGTCAACGTTTCGAAAGACAACAGTGCGGCCGCCACGACCATTGTCAGTCCTGCTTTCTCGACGACAAGCACCAACGAATTGTTGCTTGCATTGATCAGCAGTGACGCGCTAAGCACAAACATGCAGGTCACCGGAATCAGCGGTGCTGGTTTAACGTGGACGCTGGTCGGTCGGACCAACGCAACGGGAGGAACTTCTGAAATTTGGAAGGCCTTCGCGCCTGTGACGCTTTCCAACGTCAGTGCCACTGCGACGTTCTCGCAGAGTGCGCCGTCCGCTTCTATGACGGTCGTCAGCTTCTCCGGCGTGGATACCAGCGGAACCGGCGGATCAAGCGCGATTGGGGCTTTGGGATCAAACAATGGCGCATCCGGCGCTCCCTCAGCTTCGCTCACAACGACGCGGAACAACTCCTGGGTTTTGGGGGTGGGGAACGATTACAAGAACGCGATTGCGCGTACGCTCGGTGCGAACCAGACCCTCGTCCATCAATATCTCGCTCCGACTGGGGACACCTTCTGGTCGCAGAGACAGAACTCCACCACTCCGTTGAGCGGCACCGTTGTAACCATCAATGACACGGCGCCGACGGCTGACAGCTTCAATCTGCAGCTTGTGGAGGTACTGCCAAGCCTTTCTGCCGGCTCGTACGGCATCTCAGGAACGATCCTCCCTGTTGCCGGCGGAGCGGGCGCCACGGTGACGCTTAGTGGTGCTGCGAGCCTCTCGACCACGGCAGATGGATCGGGTAATTACACCTTCACAGGCCTAAACAATGGAACCTACACCATCACTCCGCAGAACACGGGTTATGTATTTACGCCGCCTAGCCAAACGGTTACGGTGAAAAGTACTAATCTGACCGGAGTGAACTTCACGGCGTCTTCGGCATCGCCGGTGCTTTCGCTTTCGGCACCCGGAGCGCTGCTCTCGGCAAATATCGGGAGTGCAAACCCGTCACCAACCAACATTCAACTCACAAACGCAGGCAATGGAATCCTCAACTTCACAGCGTCCAGCGACAGCCCGTGGCTAACTGTAACTCCGACCAGCGGAACGGCTCCGCAGGCGCTGCAGTTGTCAGCCTCGATCAACGGCCTTGCACTTGGAACGTATATCGGGCACGTAACGGTCACGTCGTCCGGCAGTTCCGGTTCACCGGCCACGATCACCGTCACCTTAAAAGTGAACATGGCGACCGACTGGCTGATGGTCGAACATGACGAGGCACGAACTGGAACGGCGGTCGATGAGACGACCCTCTCGACAGCCAACGTTGCGAACCTTCAGCCCGTGTGGACGACAACGGTGGATGCGTCGGTAACGGCCCAACCACTCTACGTTCACTCTTACTCCATCTCCGGACAGACTCGCGATTTACTGGTCGTCGGCACCGGCGGGAACACGCTTTGGGTACTCGATGCCAATACAGGGGCCGTGGTCTGGAACCGGAATTTCGGCGCACCGACTCCGAATACTTGGGGCTTGCCCGACGGCTTCGGAATCGAGGGCCCGCCTGTGATCGACCGAGTCGCCGGGAGGATTTACCTCGTTTCCACGGACGGCAATTTCCGAGTCATCTCTTTGAATGATGGGACCGACGTTTATGCGGCCCTGACGCTCATACCGAATCCCGTCACCAACAAAGTCTGGGGCGGCTTGAACCGTGTTGGGAACAACATCTACATCGCAACGGCGAGTAACGGCGGCGACGTCGCACCGTGGCGCGGAACCGTTTACCAGGTGGACGTCTCCTCGACTCCAAAACTGGCAAACAGCTTCGTGGTTGTGCCGTCGATCCCTGCTCCGAATGGTGGCGGCGGAATTTGGGGCTATGGAGGTATTTCTTCGAACCTTGTGAACGGGAACATTTACGCGGCTTCGGCGCAGGACTCGGTGGTTAACAGTAATGGTCAGGAGGGCTACACGCCGTATTCGGACAGTATGATTGCGCTGACGGCGAATGTCGGTCTGCTTGGAACATACCAGCCACCGCAACCCACGACTTACTCCTGCGGCGGCTCCCCGTGCGATCTCGACTTCGCATCGACGCCGCTGGTTTTCCAGCCGGCTGGATGTCCGACGATGCTCGCGGCCGGCAACAAGAACGGCAACCTGTACCTGTTCAAGGAGTCCGACCTCATCGCAGGCGGTCAGCCGTTGCAGATCCTGAATCTGAACGCGGCCGCCGACTCCCTCGGTAGTGGCGGCATCGGTGGTACGCCGGTCTTCAACCCGGCGAACAATATGCTGTACATTTCCGATGCTGGACCGGGCGTCTCCGGTGTCAACGCCGGCCTGGTCGGAATGAAGGTGACGGCGAGTTGCACGCTACAAGCGGCCTGGAGCATCGCCATCGGCGGGAACGACACTCCGAACTCCACTCCAACCCTGGCCAATGGTGTTCTGTACCTTGGACAGGGCAACACGGGCGTGGTCCATGGGTACGATCCGAATACCGGGGTGGAACTGTGGCACAGCGGGTCGAACTATCCCGCTGCGGCGACATTCGCGGCTCCGATCGTTGCCGGTGGTCGCGTCTACGCTGGTTCATGGACTAGTTTCAGTGGCGGCGGCGTAGTGGGCGCCTTTGCGTTGCCTGCCTCCACTTACTCCATTTCCGGTACGATCAATCCCCCAAGCTTGGGGAGCGCGACAGTCGTGACGCTGGGTGGTGCCCGTAGTGGGACGGTGACAGCCGACAGTTCCGGCAATTACACCTTTCCGGGACTAGCAAACGGTACCTACACGGTTACTCCTTCAAAGGCTGGATACTCATTCACCCCCGCCTCGCAGACCGCAACCGTCACCGGAGCGAATGTCGCGGGCGTAAACTTTACGACTTCGGCCCAGACGTGGACCATCTCCGGCAATGTGTCGACGAATGGTGCGGGAGCAACGGTGAACCTTTCCGGGACGATGACCGGGTCTACAACGGCCGACGGTTCGGGAAATTACACTTTCGCAGGACTGCCAAACGGTAGTTACACGGTCACGCCGACGAAGAGCGGGTACACCTTCTCGCCGGCAAGCCAGAATGTAGTTGTCAACAACGCGAGCCCGCCCGCGGTGAACTTTACTGCGACCCAAAACACCGGAACCGGGTTGCAGATGGATGCCAAGGTTTGGGGCGATGGGTCATCAGCGAAAACCACGATTGCTACTCCCGCGTTCTCGACGACGACTGCGAACGAACTCCTCCTGGCGTTCGTCGCAACCGACTACATCTCGGGGAACAACACGACTGTTACCGGCATCGCTGGCGCTGGGCTCACCTGGACGTTAGTCAAGCGAACCAACACTCAGAGTGGCACGGCTGAGATCTGGCGTGCGTTTGCCACGACCACGCTCTCGAACGTGACCGTCACGGCGACGTTGTCGCAGAGCGTAGTGTCGTCTATAACCGTGATCAGCTTCACGGGGGTGGATACCTCCGGCACCGGCGGGGCGAATGCGCTCGGTGCGACGGGAACTGGGAACTCGAGGAAAGGAGCTCCCACTGCCTCGCTCGTCACCACGAGAAATAACTCGTGGATCTTCGGCGTTGGAAATGATTACGACAATGCAATCTCCCGAACGCCGGGTGCAAACCAGACGGTCGTACATCAATTCCTTACGCCAGCGGGCGATACTAACTGGGTACAGATGCAGAATAATACGACTCCGCTGAGCGGGACGACGGCGACCATCAACGATACGGCCCCGACTACGGACAGATATAACTTGAGTATCGCCGAAGTGCGGACTCCGTAGTGAGATGGTGAAAACAGGGCGAGGGGGTCCGTGCGCCTTTCAGCAGTACCGAGCCGGATCCTCAGCTAACTTGGACAGCAATGGTCGAAATCGACATGACCGATTCTACGGTGGCGGCTGGTGTCAGTTTCATGTGGCTAATCCCGGCTTCTACATTGGCGGCGGCTGCGATGCCGTCTATACGGTGGATACCAACTGGCACATCTTCACTACAGTATGGACTTCGACAAGTATTAAGCAGTATATGAACGGCGTACTGGAAACGACGTGCAATCAGAAGATAAACAGCCCCATGTTGCCCAAGTGAGCCGACGAGAGTGGTTGGGGCACGTTGTTACGCATTCCGTAGCCCAATTGCAGGCAGTCTGTGCGCCGTAGGTCTAGCAGGAATAGTTTGCCCCGACCCGCCGGGCGACAAATCACGACGTTAACCGTTTATTGCGCCTATATTCGGCAACGTGCAATAGCTGCTCTTTCTGCGTTGACCCTATGCGGGATTCTGATCGCTGGGCTCTGGCCTTTCCATTCTCCCGACAATCAAGTGAGATGGTTGAGAAGCGAAAACGGTCTCCGTTTCGGTGATCACGGCACGATATTGAGCTCTGGCTACCTTGAGGTGGCCGGTTCAGACGGTCCATCTTGCAGTCTTGAGATTTGGTTGGAGCCTGCCGTGGATTGGAAGTCTGGCACAGTCCTTGCGTTTTACAGCCGATTGAACCCCGGGCAATTCTCAATGCGGCAAAGTCTCACCGATCTTGAATTGCGGCGTGAGATTGTTGACCAGGGCCATCAAGCCAATCCGGTGAAGTTTTATGTTGATGACATCTTCCGAAAAGGGCACGTATTCGTTACAGTCACGTCGAACGGGCAAGACACGGCAGTCTACGTCGACGGACGGTTGGTGAAGACGTCGTCTCGATTCGGGCTTTCCATCAACGATCTAAACGGGCAACTAATAGGGGCCAACTCGCCCTTGCAGCACAGTAGTTGGTCCGGTCGATTGCGAGGACTAGCGATTTATAGAAGCGAACTCAACGCCGCACAAGTCGCTCAGCATTATGAGGATTGGATACAGATTGGGAAGCCTACGGCTACGGAGAATGAGCGCGCGCTTGCACTCTATCTCTTTGATGAGCACACAGGGAGGACCGTCCATAACCGGGTCAGATCGGGCAACGATCTGTATATTCCCGGACGGTACATTGTTGTACATCAGGTCCTTCTCGAGCCGCCGTGGAAGGAATTCCGCGCAAGATGGAGCTATCTGAAGGATGTCTCCATCAACATTGCTGGTTTCGTTCCGCTAGGGTTTTTCTTTTACGGCTACTTCAGATCGGCGCGACGAATAAGGCGCGCGGCGTTGGCAACAGCCATTTTGGGATTGATGGTCAGTCTTACGATTGAAGTTCTTCAGGCATATCTTCCAACGCGGAATTCCGGTATGACGGATGTCATCACCAATACACTGGGTACTTGTGTTGGGGTTATGCTTAACCGCGCCGCCGCGTTAGCGCCAGAGCCATTGATAACCGCGAAATCCTGGGCTGGAGTACTTCCGCGTTAGAGAGTTTCTGCGCATCAACTTTAGCAACACTGGGTATGGTAATGCAGCAGTGTAAAAGTAAGTAAACTGAAGGAGATTCGGTTTTGCGGTAAGTTGTTTTGATTGGCTTGGCACAACTGATATGGGCAATCGGCAAGAACGAAAACACCGTCGCTTCCACCTGGAATGCCAGGTGCACGTAAAGTTTCAGGCTGCCAACTCAGTCGCCGAAGTCGAAACTGTCAGCAAGAATGTGAGCATCGGTGGCCTGTTGGTGCATAGTGCTTTAGTGATTCCGGAGCATACACCGGTGACCTTCATCATGTGCGTCCGGGGAGAACAGGCTGTTCACCCTGTTTACCTCGCGGGTGAAGGTAAAATAGCGCGAGCAGAAAGCACCGGGGCAGGTTTTGCGATTGCGATAAAGTGTACGATTCCTATCACCGACTTGGAAAATTGTCTCCCGGAGGCATCGATGTGAAGGCGAGTAGTTGCTTGTCCGCACGAGATTTGTTCTGCATGTGTAGCGGGTCAGATACGGCAGAGAACTTATTTATTTCTGCATAAATAATGCAATATAGTAATAGGTGCTCAGGCAAAGGACGCCCATGCCCAGACCGAAAGGGAGCGCCGACCTGCTCGAGGATCGCCGTAAGCGAGCCTTGGGGTTGCTGGATTCTGGTTACTCGCTCAACGAAGTGGGACGGCGCATCGGCTGCGACCCCAGTTCGGTGATGCGCTGGCGCGATGCCCGCCGGAGGGGCGGAGCCAAGGCATTGCGAGTGCGCTTCTCCCCGGGGCGACCCCTGAAGTTGGATCTGACGCAACGACGGCGCTTAGTGAACCTTCTGCTGCAGGGGCCGATGATGCACGGCTACCGAACCAATCTGTGGACCACCGCCCGCATTGCGGAATTGATCCGCCGCCAGTTCGGAATCCAGTACCACCGCGATCACGTTGGACGGTTGATGCACCGTCTGCAATGGCGTCCGCAGATACCGGAACGGCGCGCCCTGGAGAGGGATGAGCACGCCATCGTGCGGTGGCAGCAAAAAGATTGGCCGCGAATAAAAAAAACGCTGCGCGGCTGGGTGCCTACCTAGTTTTCGCTGACGAATCGGGTTTCCTGTTGATTCCTCATGTGGCCAAGACCTGGTCTCCACAAGGCTGCACTCCGGTTCACTATCACCGTCAGCGACGACGAGACAAGGTCTCGGTCATTTCTGGAATCTCGGTAAGCCCCCAACAACAACGTCTGGGCCTGTACTACCAACTCTACTTCGACAATATCGGGCAAGAGGAGGTCTGCAGGTTTCTGCGCGGTTGGTTGCGCCATCTGCGGGGCCCGGTGATCGTCCTGTTGGATAACTCCTCCACCCACCAGGAACAGCCCCTGCAACAACTTCTACACCAACACAGCCGCCTGCATCTCGAGCACTTTCCGTCCTATGCTCCGGAACTCAACCCCGATGAAGGGGTCTGGTCTCTGGCCAAACGTGCACTCGCCCATAGCTGCCCCAATGATCTGGAGGAGTTGGTCGAGGACGTCATCGACTCAATCAACAATATTCATAGTTCAGAGCAGAAGCTGCGCGGCTGCATGGTGCAAACCGAATCGCCTTTTTTTTGGCTGGTTTATTGCATTATTTATGCATTAATTAATAGTCAGTGAGGGCGCTTGTCGTGGCGCTTGCCAAGATTCTGTCGACGGAAATAACGCTCGAGTACTGACTCAATGACGCGCGAGATATTCGGAGGGCTACACTCGGCACGCCGGTCACGAGAGGAGCAAATACATACCCGCGGAGGAGACCGTGCGCACGCAAGGAAACATCTCATACGCGAACTGAGAGATCCGGGCTTAGCCCGAGGGCGGGAGTTGCTTTGTGACGCATTGGCAAGCCTAACGAGACGCGCCGAAGATGAACGAACACAGAAAGCCACACAGACCTGCAGTACCTGACAAGCTCCCGAACAATGTGGGTGTGGCGGCGCGCAGAGGCGTTGGGCTAACGAAAGGGAATTGACGAAAGCGAACTTGCAACAGCAAGGCGTGTTCCGGACTCCGGGCCGCACCGACGCGCTCAGTGCGATAGGGCGGGCACGGCTAGCAACAAGGAAGGATCAAGAGTTGCGGATCACACCGCTCCTGCATCACTTCTATGCTCGGAAAACCGACGGCCTTCTTCTTCCTGGAGAAGGAAGCGGCTCCCGGTGAGGCACCCTTTCGGCGTTTCATTATAAGTCGTCAGCCACGTCGTTTGTGGTCATGCAGTGTAGCTTCTCTTCCTCGGACCTGAGCGGTTTCGCAACTCGTTACGGGACGGAAGCAACAGCTTGGTTCGAGTGAGTGCTCTCCTCCCCCTGAGAGTCGACCGCAGTAGTCACGTAGTAGTACGTAGAACCACTCTGCACCGTCTGGTCGTTGTAGCTAGTGGTCGAAACCAAAGTGGAATTGAGCTTCGTGTATGGGCCGCCCGAAGTGCTGGAACGGTAGGCGTTATAGCCCACCACTGGAGAGGTACTGGCAGTCCACGATAGGGCAGCTGTAGAGTAGGTGGCTGTTTGGGACGTGAAGCTCACACCCGTGGTACTCGACCCATTGAGCGTTACGGTTTGGGTGCCCGGCGTGAAGACATACCCCGTGAGGCTGGGGATTACGCTGTAGGTACCATTTACAAGTTGATTAAAGGCATAATTACCAGAACCATCGGCTGCAGTGGTCGCGTTCTTCGCTCCGCTCAGGGTTACCGTTGCGCCTGCTCCGCCGGCTCCGCTAATGGTCCCGGAGATGCTCAGGGGGTTCGTCAGCGTTGCGACAAAACTCACACCGGTCAGCGCCGCACCGTTAACCGTTACGGTCTGGCTGGGCGGAGTGAATGTAACGGCTGATTTGCTGGGCGTGATGGTGTAGGATCCGTTCCCCAGTCCAGCGAAGCTGTAATTGCCGGAACCATCCCCCGTAGTAGTCCCGGTCCTGGTTCCGCCAAGAGTCACCGTCGCACCCGCACCGCCAGTCCCGCTGATCGTACCGGAAATGCTGTAGCTCGATGATGTCGTGTAGACAACATCGACCCAGTAGTTACTGGACTGCCAGCTACTGTTAGGAAAGGCTGAGCTGGAGTGGTAGACGTAAACCCCGTTGGCTCCGTCCACTCCATTCGCCAGCGCATGCAGCGGCGGGCTGTCGATCCCACTGCTAGCAAAGAAATTGTTATTTGCCGAGTAGTGCCCCACCGGTGCGAAGTAGGAAGCAATGTACGTAGTATTGGCGGTGACGGGTATGGGATTACTGAACGAGACCTGCTGCCAGCCGGATGCGGTTTCGTTCGTGAACGTGGCCGTTCCGACCAGAGTCCCCGAAGTTGTCCAAATGTTGGCGATGTGAGTGCCAACATTTGTATTGGTCTTGTAGAAGCGCAGACCGGTTATATAACCAGCATAATCAGCTCTGAATTTCACTCCGAGTTCAACCGCCTGGCCGTCTCCACTGTCGACCAGCGTGGGAGTCGTAGATGGCTGCCAAATTGTATACAGGGTCTGCGCGGTCACCGTCAGGACGGTGGAGCTGTTGATGGAGCCCGAAGCAGCCTTGATAGTGGTGCCGCCGGCGGCGAGCGAGGTGGACAGGCCACCGCTACTGATGGTCGCTACCGAGGGGACACTCGAGGTCCAGGTTGCAGAGGTAGTGAGGCTCTGATGGCTGCCGTCGCTGTAGGTTGCGGTGGCGGTGAACTGCACCTGGGTGCCCGCCGCAATTACCGGATTGGTCGGCGTTACAGCTAGCGACACCAGGGTTGGCGCAGTCACTGTTAGGCCGGTGGAGCCGCTGACCGAGCCCGATGTTGCCTGGATCGTGGCGCTGCCTGCGGCGACGCCGGTGGCTAAACCGTTGCTGCCGATGGTGGCGACGGATTGCCCACTCGAGGTCCAGGTTGCAGAGGTAGTGAGGTTCTGATGGCTGCCGTCGCTGTAGGTTGCGGTGGCAATGAACTGCTGCTGCTGGCCGGCGGCAATGGAAGGATTGGTCGGCGTTACGGCTAGCGAAACCAAGGTTGGTGCCGTCACGGTCAGGCCGGTGGAGCCGCTGACCGAGCTCGATGTTGCCTGAATGGTGGTGCTGCCAGCAGCGAGTGCGGTGGCCAGGCCACTGCTGATGGTGGCAACCGAGGAAGCACTGGAGGACCAGGTGGCAGAAGTCGTCAGGTCCTTCTTGCTGCCGTCACTG
>Ga0208478_1000726_pt1 | contig 10728 bp, 18 predicted proteins | sample NGESurdeep072012_5_FD_184462 | JGI IMG/M metagenome (GOLD analysis project Ga0208478, IMG submission 184462) | Arctic peat soil microbial communities from Barrow, Alaska - NGEE Surface sample 415-2 deep-072012 (SPAdes) | ecosystem: Environmental > Terrestrial > Soil > Wetlands > Peat ... | reverse complement strand
GGGCGATCGCCCTCGTCATGACGACCGGCAGCGCCGCCGCCGAGATCGCCGGCGTGCTGAAGGAGGCCGGAGCAGCGAGCGTCGCGGTCTGGGTCGTCGCCCGGACGGCGCGCCCGGGCGAGGCGGTGTGAGCCGTGTTCCACATCGTCCTCGTCGAGCCCGAGATACCGCCGAACACCGGCAACGTCATTCGCCTGGCTGCGAACACGGGCGCGCGCCTGCATCTGGTCGAGCCGCTCGGGTTCTCGATGGACGATCGGCTGCTGCGCCGTGCCGGGCTCGACTATCACGAGTACGCCGAAGTGCTGCGCCATGCCTCATGGGCCGCCTTCGTCGCGGCGGCGCGGCCCGAAGCCGACCGGATCTTCGCCTTCACGACCCGCGGCGTGACGCGCCATGCCGATATCGCGTGGGCGCCCGGCGACTGGCTCGTCTTCGGCTCGGAAACCGCCGGCCTGCCTCGCGCCGTCCGCGACTCGATCCCCGCGGCGCAGCATGTCCGGCTGCCGCTGCGGCCCGGTCAACGCAGCCTCAACCTCAGCAACGCCGTCGCCGTCGCGGTGTTCGAAGCGTGGCGGCAGAACGGCTTCGCCGGGGGCGCCTGAGCCCGCCGCACAGCCGTATGCCTGGCCGCTAGCCTTCGGCGCGCGCGTCGCGGCGAAGCAGCTGCTCGAGCGCCTCCTCGGGCGCGAGGCGCCCGTCGAGCACCTGGACGACGGCCTCGACGATCGGCATCTCGACGCCGCGCGCATGCGCGCGCTGCAGCACCATGGGAGCGCTCGTGACGCCCTCGGCGACGTGCCCGAGCTCGGCGACGATTCGCGCGAGCGGCACGCCTTCGGCCAGGCGCAGGCCGACGCGACGGTTGCGCGAGAGATCGCCGGTCGTCGTCAGGACCAGGTCGCCGAGCCCCGAAAGCCCCGTGAAGGTCTGCGCTTCGGCGCCGAGGGCCAGGCCGAGGCGCGTCATCTCGGCGAGGCCGCGCGTGATCAGCGCGGCGCGCGCGTTCAGGCCGAGCGCCATGCCGTCGGCGATCCCGGTCGCGATCGCCAGCACGTTCTTGACCGCGCCGCCGACCTCGACGCCGACCGGATCGCTCGACGTGTAGATGCGCATGTTGGCGGCATGGAAGGCGGCGACCGCGGCCTCGCACAGGGCCGGGTCGCTGCTCGCCGCGACGAGCGCGGTCGGTTGCCCGCGCGCCACTTCGATCGCAAAGCTCGGGCCCGACAGGACACCGACGCGGGCCCGCGGTGCGACGACGCGCGCGAGCTCGTGTCCGAGCCAGCCCGTTCCCTCCTGAAAGCCCTTGCTGAGCCAGAGCATTCCGGCTTCGGTCTCGGCGCCCGCCCGCCGCAGCATCTCCTCCAGCCCGGCCATCGGCGTGGCAATGACGACCAGGCCGTCGCGGGCATGGCGAAGCGCGGCGTGGAAGTCACCCGTGAGCTGCAGGGCCGGCGGCAGCGTGACCTCGGGGAGATAGGCGGAGTTGCGGCGCAGCGACCGCATCTGCGCCGCCTGTGCGGCATCGCGCGCCCACAGGCGCGTCGGGTGCGAGGCCGACGCGTGGACGGCGAGCGCGGTACCCCAGGCACCCGCGCCGAGCACCGTGAGGTTCATCGCCGGGAGCCGCTGGTCAGGCGGCGCTGCCCGCGCCCGAGCCGTTCGTCGAGCCGACGGTCGCCGCCTGCGCGGCGAGTTGCGCCTGCTGCGCCTCGTACATCGCCTGGAAGTTGACTTCCGTGAGAACGACCGGCGGAAAGCCGGCGCGCGTGCAGACGTCGGAGACGACCGCGCGCAGGTAGGGGTAGACGATTCCCGGGCAGGCGATGCCGAGGATCTGCTTCAGCTGCTCGTCGGGGATGTTGCGGATCTCGAAGATTCCGCCCTGCTTGGCTTCGACGAGAAAGAGCGTCTTGTCGTTGACCTTGGTCGTCACCGTCGCCGTGACGGTCGTCTCGTACATCGAGTCGCCGATCGATTCGGCGCCGAGCGTCAGGTTGATCTCGACCTGCGGCTGGCCCTGTTCGAGCAGCACCTGCGGCGAGTTCGGCTGCTCGAGCGACAGGTCCTTCAGGTACATCCGCTGGATCTGGAACAGGGGGGCGTTATTCGTGTCGTCGGCCATGCGCGATTCTCTGCAGAGGTGGGCGCCGCGGCAATGCAGCGCAAAGGGCCGCGATTATCGCGTGCCGGCGAGCAACGGCTCGAGGCCGCCGGCGCGGTCGAGCGCGACCAGCTCGTCGCAGCCGCCGACGTAGGTGTCGCCGATGAAGATCTGCGGCACGGTACGCCGCTGCGTCAGGCGAACCATCGTCGCCCGCTCGGCCGGCCGCTCGTCGACACGGATCTCGTCGATCGCGTCGACGCCGCGCTGGCGCAGCAAGGCCCTGGCGCGGATGCAGAACGGACAGGTCGCCGTGCTGTACATGGTCACGGCGGGCATCGTCACGCCGAAGCGGCGGTCTTTTCGACCGGCAGGTTGGCGGCACGCCAGGCACCCAGGCCCCCGGCGAGCACGAGCGTGTTCTCGAAGCCGAGCTTCTTCAGGACCGCGACGGCGCGCGGCGCGCGCGATCCGGTCGGGCAGACGATGACCAGGGGCAGCGCCTTGTTCTTCGGCAGCTCGCGCGATCCTTCGAGGCTGGCAAATGGAACGCTTCTCGCGCCGAGGGCATGGCCGGCGGCGTACTCGGCCGGCTCGCTGACGTCGATGAGGACGGCCTTCTCGCGGTTGATGAGCCGCACCGCGTCCGCGGCGGACACGCGTGCCGTGCCGCCGGCCTCCGCCAGCAACGGCCAGGCGAGCATTCCGCCCGAGACGAGCGCCGCGGCGAACAGATACCAGTTCTCGAGAAAGAAGTTCAACAAGGTCGTCGAAGCGCGCGGCGCCGGCCCGGGAAAACTCGAATTATAGAATTCGCGCTCGCGCTGCTGCCTTGCGTGCGCCGATCGCCCTTGTGCGCGGCGGGGGCGGCGGACCCCCTCCTCCAGGACTCCTTCGATGCACAAGCTCGTTCTGGTTCGCCACGGCGAATCGACATGGAACCTGGAGAACCGGTTCACGGGTTGGACCGACGTCCCCCTCACCGCCAAGGGCGTCGAGCAGGCGCGCGCCGCCGGACGCTTGCTCAAGGAAGAAGGCTACGAGTTCGATTGCGCCTGGACCTCGGTCCTGCAGCGTGCGATCTGGACGCTCTGGCACGCGCTCGACACGATGGAGCGGACCTGGCTGCCGGTGCACAACGACTGGCGCCTGAACGAGCGGCACTACGGCGCCCTGCAAGGTCTCGACAAGGCCGAGACGGCACGAAAGTACGGCGACGCACAGGTCCTCGCCTGGCGGCGCAGCTACGACGTCCGGCCGCCGCCGCTAGCGGTCGGCGATCCGCGCAGCGAGCGCCTGGACGCGCGCTACCGGGCTCTCGGCGACGGCCAGGTGCCGCTCACCGAATGCCTGAAGGACACGGTCGAGCGGGTCCTGCCGTTCTGGCACGAGACGCTCGCGCCGGCGATCCGCGCCGGCGAGCGCGTCCTCGTCTCGGCGCACGGCAACAGCATGCGCGCGCTCGTCAAGTACCTCGACGCGATCGCCGACGCCGACATCGTCGGCCTGAACATCCCGAACGGCATTCCTCTGGTCTACGAGCTCGACGACGACTCGCTGCGGCCGGTCCGCAGCTACTACCTCGGCGACGCCGAAGCGGCGGCCGAGGCCGCCGCCGCGGTGGCGCGTCAGGCCTCGGCCGGCTGAATCCCGAGCGCCGAGGCGATGTCGGCGCGCAGGCGCGCGGCGAGCGCGCGGCGCTCGCATCCGGCCGATTCGCGCGGCGGCAGCAGGGCGAGCCGGGCGACGACGCCTTCGCCGCACGCCGAGCGCCAGAGGCTTTGCAGCAGCGTCGTCTCGCCGACGAACTCGAGCGCCTCGCTTACCGCGTGCGTCGCGTCGGAAAAGCGCAGCGCCGCCGGCTGCACCGGAGTCGCCGTCGCGATCGCCGCCTGCAGCAGGTTGGCGTGAAACGGCAGCAGGCCGTGGCCGGTCGACGTCGTTCCCTCGGGAAAGATGGCGACCGTCTGCCCCGAACGCAGCGCCTCGGCCATGACGTGGATGACGCGAAAGGCATCGCGCTTGCGTTCGCGTTCCAGATACAGCGTGCCGCCCGCGTCGACGAGGCGCGCGACCAGCGGCCACGCTTTCACGTCGGCCTTCGAGACGAAGCGCGCTTGCGGCAGGACCGCATGGACGACCATGATGTCGAGCCACGAAATGTGGTTGGCGACGAGCAGGCTGCCGCCCGCAGCCGGTACGCCCTCGATGCGCAATTCGATGCCGATCAGGCGCAGCATCTTCGCCGCCCACCAGCGGATCTGCTCGTGCCGTCCCTCGACCGGCAAGGCAGGAAAGCGCAGCAGGGCGATGAGCACGCCGTGCAGCCCATGCAACACGCAACGCGACAATCGCACGACGGCGCGAAGACGGCGCATCCGACCGACGCTGCGGCGCCCTAGGCGCGATCGGCGTCGCCGGCTTCGTACGCGACGCGGCCGGCGACGAAGGTCCAGCGAACGCACCCGCGCAGCTCGTGGCCGGCGAACGGCGTGTGCCGGCTGCGGCTGACCAGACGAGCCGGCTCGACGTTCCAGAAGCGATCGGCAGCGAAGACGCACAGGTCGGCCGGCGCGCCCGGAGCGAGCCCGCCCGGCACAGCGCCGTCGCCCTGGCGCGAGCGCAACAGCAGCGCCGCCGGTCGCGTCGTCACCGCGGCGAGCGTTTGCGCGAGGCCGAGCCGCGCCGCATCGCCCCACTTGAGCGCCAGGCCGAGGAGCAGCTCGAGCCCGGTCGCGCCGGGCTCGGCCTCGGCAAAAGGCAGGTGCTTCGCGTCCTCGGCGACCGGGGTGTGGTCGCTGACGAGGGCGTCGATCGTGGCGTCGGCGAGCGCGGCGCGGATCGCGTCGCGGTCGCGCTGCTGGCGCAGCGGCGGAACGAGCCGCGTCGCCGCGTCGAAGTAGCCCATGTCGACGTCGATCAGGTGCAGCTGGTGGATGCTCGCGTCGCAGGTCACGGGCAGGCCTTCGGCCTTGGCCTGGCGCACCAGCTCGACGCCGGCGGCGCTGCTCAGCCGCGACAGGTGAACGTGCGCGCCGGTGTCGCGAACGAGCTCGAAGATCGTCGCCAGGGCGATCGTCTCGGCGAGCACGGGCACGCCAGACAGGCCCATGCGCGTTGCCAGCGGCCCCTTGGCGGCGACGCCCTGGCCGAGCCACGCGTCGTTCGGGCACACCGAGGCGGCGATGTCAGCCTACATCCGCGACCACCTGGGCTGCAGTGACGAAGAATCGGCCCGCCTGCGCCACCGCTACTGGCTGCGCTACGGCGCGACGCTGCTCGGCCTGGTCCGCCACGACGGCGTTCGGGCCGCGCATTTCCTCGAGGAGACGCATCGCCTTCCCGGGCTCGAGGAGCGGCTGCGCACCAGCGCGCACGACCGGGCCGCGCTGAAGCGCCTGCCAGGCCGCAAGTTCATCCTGACGAACGCGCCGCGCGCCTACGCGATGCGCGTCCTCGAGCGCCTGGGCCTGGCCCGGCTCTTCGACGGGTTGATCGCGATCGAGGACATGACGATGTTCGGCGACCTGCGGCCCAAGCCCGATGCGCGCATGCTGCGCCGCGTCGCCGCCCGCCTGGGTGTCGCGCCGGGCCGCTGCGTCCTCGTCGAAGACACGCTGGCGCATCAGAAGGCGGCGTGCCGTGTAGGCATGCGCACGGTGTGGATGCAGCGCTACCTCGGAGGCCGCTTTCGCGGCACTGTGCGAAGCGGCACGAACGCAGGCGCGCACGGCGATCCGGCGGGGCCGCGAAAGTGTCCGAAGCCGCCCTACGTGTATGCCAAAATCGGCGCGCTCCGCAGGCTCACCCTCCTCTAGATGACGCACTCGCCCGACCCGCCCGCCGGCGAATTCGGCGAAACCGCGAGCGAGGTCGTGAGCGATCTTCCCGCCGAGGCGATCCGGCCTTCGGTGAAATCAGAGGTCGCGGCGCGGATCGTCGCGCGCAAGCGCCCGCGCCCCGGCGAGCGGCGCGTCCAGATCCTCGAGACGCTCGCGACCATGCTCCAGGAGCCGGGCGCCGAGCGGGTCACGACCGCGGCGCTCGCCGCCAAGCTCGAGGTGTCGGAAGCCGCGCTCTATCGCCACTTCGCGAGCAAGGCGCAGATGTTCGAGGGACTGATCGAGTTCATCGAGCAGAGCGTCTTCACGCTCGTCAACCAGATCGTCGAGCGCGAGCCGGACCCCGCCGCGCAGGTGCACAAGGTCCTGCAGGTGCTGCTGCAGTTCGGCGAGAAGAACCCGGGGATGACGCGCGTCATGGTCGGCGACGCGCTCGTCTTCGAGAACGAACGCCTGCTCGTGCGCATGAACCAGTTCTTCGAGCGCATCGAGTCGCAGCTGCGGCAGAGCCTGCGCGCGCACGCCGAGGCGCTCGGCTCGACGACGCCGACCGTCGACGCCAACGCACAGGCGTCGGCGCTGACGTCGTTTGCGGTCGGCCGCCTGCAGCGCTTCGCGCGATCGGGCTTTCGCAAGAGCCCTACCGAGCATCTCGACGTCGCGCTGCGCCTCTTCGCGAGCCCTCCCGCAGTGTGAACCAGCCCTAGGCGGCGATGGCGACGATCCTGGCGGGCGGCCAGCCGCTCACCTTGCTGGCGGAAAAGGCCGCCTACCTCGCCGCGAGCCGCACCGTGCTGGTTGCCGACGCGCACATCGGCAAGGCGGTCAGCTTTCGCGCCCTGGGCGTTCCGGTGCCGCGCGGAACGACGAGCGAAACCCTGGCTGCCCTCTCGGCGCTGGTCGAGCGCACCGGGGCGCGTCGCGTCGTCGTCCTCGGCGACTTTCTCCATTCGGCGCGCGCCCACGCGCCGGCGACGCTCGGCGCACTCGGCCGCTGGCGCCGCGCGCAGCAGCAACTCGAGGTCGTGGTCGTGCGGGGCAACCACGACGACCGCGCCGGCGACCCGCCGGCGAGCCTCGACATCGACGTCGTCGACGAGCCTTTCATGCTGGGTGGTCTCGCGCTCAGCCATCACCCGAGGCCCGTCGCCGGCGCCTACGTGCTCGCCGGCCACCTGCACCCCTGCGTCCACCTGGGCGGCCGCGCCGGAGACCATCTGCGCCTGCCCTGCTTCTGGTTCGGCGACGAGGTCGGCGTGCTGCCCGCGTTCGGCGCCTTCACCGGCATGCATCCGATCCGCCCGCAAGGCAGCGACCGCGTCTACGCGATCGCCGAGCAGAGCGTCGCGGCGATGCCGCGGCCCGCCGAGCGATTCGCGGCGTGATCGTCGCCTGCGACCCTCGCCACTACACTGCCGCGGTGAAGTCAGAGGCGCCTTCCCTGCAGCATCTCATCGCCCGCGCCGAGGCCTTGCTTGCGCGCATCGAGGCCGTCGTCCCGCATCCGCTCGTCGCTCCGGACTGGAACGCCTCGACGGCATTTCGCTATCGCCGGCGCGGCGGCTCGGGCGTGCTCGAGCCGGTCCGGCACGTCGCGCCGATCCGGCTCGCGTCGCTCGTCGAGGTCGGCGCGCAGAAGGAACGGCTGGTCCGCAACACCGAGCAGTTCGTCGCAGGCCACGCAGCGAACAACGTGCTCCTCACCGGTTCGCGCGGCACCGGCAAGAGCTCCCTCATCAAGGCCTGCCTGAACGAGTTCGCGGCGCGCGGGCTGCGCCTGATCGAGGTCGACAAGAGCGATCTCGTCGAGCTGACCGACATCGTCGACCTCGTCGCTGAGCGACCCGAGCGCTTCATCGTCTACTGCGACGACCTCTCGTTCGACGAAGGCGAGCCCGGCTACAAGGCGCTCAAGTCGATCCTCGACGGATCGATCGCGGAGGCGTCGAACAACGTGCTGATCTACGCGACGAGCAACCGGCGCCACCTGATGCCGGAGTACATGAAGGAAAACCTCACCTACCGGCACACCGAGGACGGCGAGGTCCACCCGGGCGAGGTCGTCGAGGAGAAGATCTCGCTGTCCGAGCGCTTCGGCCTGTGGGTGAGCTTCTACCCCTTCAGCCAGGACGAGTACCTGGCAATCGCCGGTGAATGGCTGCGCTCTTTCGGCGTCGACGCCCCGGCGATCGCCGCGGCGCGCCAGGATGCGCTCGTCTGGGCGCTCGAGCGCGGCTCGCGCTCGGGGCGGGTGGCGTTCCAGTTCGCGAAGGACTACGCGGGAAGGCATCACGCGTGAGCAGCGGGCCGGACGAGGCGCGCCGTCCGGTCGACGTCGCGGTCGGCGTCCTCATCGACGCCGAGGGGCGGTTTCTCCTCACGTCGCGCCCCGAAGGCAAGGTCTACGCCGGGTACTGGGAATTTCCTGGCGGCAAGGTCGAGGCCGGAGAGTCGGTCGAGCACGCGCTGTCGCGCGAGCTTCATGAAGAGCTCGGCATCACGATCGGGCCGGCGATTCCGTGGAACGTGACGCTGATGGACTACGCGCATGCCCGCGTCAGGCTGTATTTCTGCAAGGTGCGCGAATGGCAGGGACGATTCGAGATGCGCGAGGGCCAGGCGATGGCCTGGCAGCGCCTGCCGGTCGAAGTCGCGCCGGTCCTGCCCGGCACGCTGCCGGTGCTCGACTGGTTCGCCGCCGAGCAGGGTTTCGTCGGCGCGACGCATCGAGGCTGACTCGGCCGCTACACTGGGTCGATGAGCTGGCTCGACGACGTGAAATGGGACGCGGCGGGGCTCGTCCCGGCGATCGCCCAGGAGGTCGGAACGAACGACGTGCTGATGTTCGCGTTCATGAACCGCGAAGCCCTGGCGCGTACCGCCGAGCTCGGCGAGGCCCACTACTGGAGCCGCTCGCGCGGGCGGTTGTGGAAGAAGGGCGAGGCGAGCGGCAACGTGCAGAAGGTGCACGAGTTGCGCCTCGATTGCGACAACGACGTCGTCCTGCTCAAGGTCGAGCAGACGAGCCGCGATCCGGGCTATCCGAAGATCGCCTGCCACACCGGGAGGCACTCGTGCTTCTTCCAGCGCTATCGCGACGGCGCCTGGGAAAGCGTCGATCCGGTCTTGAAAGATCCCGAACGCATCTACAGATAGCGGCGCAATGGGCGACAGCAAGGCTTCGGGCAACGAAACGCTGGCGCGGCTCGCGGCCGTCGTCGAGGCGCGGCGCGCCGGCGACCCGGCGACGAGCTACGTCGCGCGCCTGTGCGCCAAGGGCCCCGACGCGGTCCTGAAGAAGATCGGCGAAGAGGCGACCGAGGTCGTCATGGCGTGCAAGGACGGCGACGCCGAGCGCATCGTCGCCGAGGTCGCCGACCTGTGGTTCCACACGATGATCGCGCTGGCACAGCACGGTCTCGCTCCGGTCGACGTCCTGGCCGAGCTGGAGCGCCGCGAAGGGACCTCGGGGCTCGAGGAGTTCGCGGCGCGCAAGATGCAATCGAGAGAAGCGGAGGGCTCATGAACGAAGTCATCCAGATCGATCCGCGCGAGCAGTCGCTGAAGACGATCGGCCACATCAGCTATTTCCTGCACGCGGTCGTCGCCGTCGGCGCGGTCCTGCCCGGCGTGCAGGCGAGCGTGCTGCTGTTGCTCATTGCCTTCTTCATCGACATGTTCAAGCGCGACGAAGCGCGCGGCAGCTGGCAGGAATCGCACTTCAGCTGGCGTATCCGCACGGTGTTGTGGGCCGGCGCGCTCTACCTAGTGACGGCGCCGCTCTGGCTGCTGTTCCTGATCCCCGGCTACATCGCCTGGGTGCTGATCTCGATCTGGTTCCTCTACCGCATCGCCCGCGGCTGGCTGAACCTGTCGTCGAACACGCCGATGCCGGCCTGAGGTGAGAGCCATGAACCGCGACCCGAGCTGCGTCTTCTGCAGGATCGTCGCCGGCGAGATCCCATGCCGGAAGGCCCATGAGGACGACGAGCTGCTCGCCTTCCACGACATCGCGCCATGGGCGCCGGTGCACGTGCTCCTGATCCCGAAGGAGCACATCGCCACGTTCTACGACGTGACCGACGCGCACACCGCGATGCTCGGCCGCATCATGGCGCTGGCGCCCCGCCTGATGCGCGAGAACGGCGTGACGAACGGCTTTCGCACGCTCGTCAACACCGGCGTCGACGGCCGCCAGGAGGTCGGGCACCTCCATGTCCACGTCATGGGCGGGCCGCGTCCGTGGGCGAAGGGCTGACCTAGAATCGAACGCAGTCCCTCGCGGAGAAACATCATGGGTGGTTTGAGCATCTGGCACTGGTTGATCGTGCTGCTGGTCGTGGTCCTGATCTTCGGGACGAAGAAGCTCAAGAACATCGGCGCCGACCTCGGCAGCGCCGTCAAGGGCTTCAAGGACGGGGTCCGCGACGGCACGGCTTCGCCAGCCGACCCGGCAGCGCCGCCGCAGCAGGTGACCGCGGCGCGCACGGTCGATCCCGGCACGGTGGACGTCGAAGCCAAGACGACGAAGTCGTGATCGCCTGATTCCCCCGGGGCTTGCGCGTCGCCGACGGCCGTTGCCATGATCGACTTCGGCTTCGACAAGATCGCGCTGATCGGCGCCGTCGCCCTGATCGTCATCGGCCCGGAAAAGCTCCCGCGCGTCGCGCGCACGGTGGGCACCCTGATCGGCAAGGCGCAACGCTACGTCGCCGATGTGAAGGCCGAGGTCAGTCGCTCGATCGAGCTCGAGGACCTGAAGAAGATGAAGACCGAGTT
>Ga0208478_1000724_pt1 | contig 10731 bp, 9 predicted proteins | sample NGESurdeep072012_5_FD_184462 | JGI IMG/M metagenome (GOLD analysis project Ga0208478, IMG submission 184462) | Arctic peat soil microbial communities from Barrow, Alaska - NGEE Surface sample 415-2 deep-072012 (SPAdes) | ecosystem: Environmental > Terrestrial > Soil > Wetlands > Peat ... | reverse complement strand
GTGAGTACCGCTACCGGGATTCGAACCCGGGTTTCCGCCGTGAGAGGGCGGCGTCCTAGTCCCCTAGACGATAGCGGCGCGTCTACAGAGGGTATCCGGCCGGACGGGTTGTGCGCCGCCTGGGGGGCCGGGTGCCAGCCCGAGCGCCGTCGAGCGGCGTCGCTTGGTAACTTGGCGGTCCCGCGGCTGTGGTGAAATTGGTAGACACGCACGGTTCAGGTCCGTGTGGGGGAAACCCCTTGGAGGTTCGAGTCCTCTCAGCCGCATCCCCTCTGCTTCAGACGTCCTCGCCCTGCGGCCGCCGCAGGAACCGGACCATGAGCACGATGCTGACGACGGCCCAGATCGCCAGCGCCTGCAGGTCTCCGCTCTTGGGGCCCGGCCCCGAGGTGCGCGGATCGAAGGCGTACTGGAGCTGATCCGCCAGCGCCCGGATCGGGAAGATCTTGGCGATGTCCTGCAGCCATTTGGGCATCGTGTCGGTGATGAACCAGATGCCCGAGATGAAGGTCAGCGGCAGGATCGTCAGGTTGAGGATCGCCGGCGCCGCCTCTGAGTTCGGGATGAAGCGCACGATCCCGATCCCTAGCGCCGTGAACACGATCGTGCCGAGGATGAGCACGACGGTCACCGCCGGCAGGGTCGAGGCATAGATGTGCACGCCGTAGGCGACGACGCCGAGCGCGAGCGTGACAACGGTCATCGCCGCGACGGTCAGGATCGTCGAGCCGATGCGGCCGGCGACGTAGACCCAGCGGCGTGCCCTGCATCCGCTCGGAGACATCGCGCCCGGGCAGCTCGGGAAGCTCGCCCAGCGCTCGCTCGGCCGGAAGCGCGAAGCGGATCTCGGCCGGGCGCAGATCGCGTCCCCCGAGCTCGTCGGGTCCGGCCGGATCGAAACCCGTCGTCGGCTCGTCGAAGAAGATCAGGTCGGGGTCGCCGACCAGGGCCAGGGCCAGGTCGAGCCGCCGGCGCTGACCACCCGACAGGTTCTTGGCCCGCACGTCGCGCTTCTCGGTCAAGCTCGACCAGCTCCACCAGCTCGTCGACGGACCGACGGCGCGGGTGGCGCCGGCCGTACATCTCGATCAGCTCGGCGACGGTGAGATCGCTCTACACCCCGCATTGCTGGAGCACGATCCCGACCCGCTCGCGCAGCTCACGCGAGCCGTTGGCAGGGTTCATCCCGAGCACGCTCACCTCGCCGCCGGTGCGGGTCCGGTAGCCCTCCAGGATCTCCACCGTGGTCGTCTTGCCGGCGCCGTTGGGCCCGAGCAGGCAGAAGACCTCTCCCCGTGCCTCAGGCCGAGGCCGACTGCACGAACTCGCGCAACCTCGCCTTGCCGACGCCGACGATCGGCTCGCCGTGCGCGAGCAGAAGATGATCGAAGTCGAGGCCCAGGAGTCCGGTGTAGGCGGCGCACAGGCCGCGTTTGACGTCCTCGGGGTCCTCGCCGAGCAGGAAGTCGGGCACGAACCCGAGCGGTCCGGTCTGATCGAGCCGGACCACCCCGTCGGCAACCGACAGCGCGCGCAGGCCCGGGATCTCGAGCGCCGTCTCGTCGGGGCAGATCGCGCCGACCTCGTGGGTGACCACATCACCGGGCACCATGTCGCCGAAATCGAAGGGCACCACGCCCTGACCGGGGCCGAACTCGTGCATCCCGGGCCGGCTCGCGCGGATCGGGATCGAGAACGCTTCGACGAACGTCGCGCAGTCCCTGAAGTGGTGGCGATTGCTGAGCAGGATCGCCGTCGGCGGCCCATGGTCGGCGAACCATTCGATGCCTTCCTCGGGGGCCAGCGGGTCGATCAGTACCCCGGGCGTGCTCAGGTAGTACGAGCTGACCCGTGAGCGGATGTGGGGGTGGACCGCCGTCCAGTGCCACAGACCGGGCACGATCTCGCGCATGCTCATGCCCCCGCGTTCCAGCGCTCGAGCACCGGGGTCGTGCGCTCGTAGCCGAGCGTGCCGGTCGCGCCCGCGCCGAGGGTCAGGTGGGCGCCGCCGTCGACGTCGAGCTCGATCCATCGTGCCGCCAGCACGCGCAGGACGTGCCCGTGGGCGAACAGCAACGCGTCGCCGTCGAGCGCCCGGAGCCGCGTGAGCACACGATCGACGCGAGCGCCGACATCGGCCGGTCGCTCGCCACCCGGGCAGCCGTCGCGCCATAGGTACCAGTCGGGCGTGCGGGCGCGGATCTCGGCCGTGGTCAGGCCCTCGTAGTCGCCGTACTCCCACTCGTGAAGGTCGTTGTCGACCTCGGCCGCGGCGCCGAACCCGGCGAGCTCGCACGTCTCGCGGGCCCGCCGCAGCGGGCTCGTGAGCACGAGCGCGAACTCGCGTCCCTCGAGCTCGTGGGCGAGCTCCGCCGCCCGGACGCGTCCGGGCTCGATCAGCGGCAGGTCAGTGGCGCTCGTGTGCCGCAGCGCCAGGCTCCACTCCGTCTCGCCGTGGCGCACGACGACGATGCGATCGGCCATCTCAGGTCCCGACCCGTCCGCCGGCGAGACTCAACTCCGTGTCTCCTGCGCGTCCAGTTCGTGCGCGGCCAGCAGGGCGGCGCCGAGCACGCCGGCGCGGACGCCGTGACGCGCGAGCCGGACCGTGGTGTGCGCGCCGAGGCCGGGATGCACGTAGCTGTGCGCCACGCGACGGGCGGGCTCGAGCAGCAGATCGCCGGCGAGCGAGCCGCCGCCGCCGAGCACGACCTCCTCGGGATCGAAGGTGTTGATCGCGTTGGCGATCCCGATGCCGACGCGCTCGGCCCAGAGATGGACGGCCCGCGTCGCCGCCTCGTCGCCATCCTGGGCGGCGGCGACCGCTTCGACGCCGGTGACCGGCTTGCCGGCAGCGTGAAGCCGCCCGAGCTCGGAGTCGGGGCTACGCTCCGCGATCGCCTGGCTGAGGTGATCGAGGGCCCGCCCGGCGGCGAGGGCCTCGAGTGATCCGCGGTGCGGGAATCCCTCCGGGGTCGGCACCGAGGAGTCGATGTCGAGCCCGATCACCGTGTGGCCGAACTCGCCCGCGCCGCCGGTGGCGCCACGGAAGATGCGGCCGCCGAGGACGATCCCGCCCCCGACGCCGGTGCCGAGCGTGATCATGATCAGGTTGCGGGCGACGAGCGCCAGCGCGTCGTCGTGGGCCTCGGCGAGCGCGGCCACCGTGGCGTCGTTGTCGACGAACACGGGCACGCCGACCCGTTCCCCCAGCACCTCGCGCAGCGGCACGTTGGCGAGCGGAATGTTGATCGAGGAGACGACACGCCCGGTTGCGAACTCCACCACCGAGGGCACGCCGATCCCGACCGCCGCGAGGTCGTCCGAGCGGACCTTGTCGACCATGCCGGCGAGCTGTTCGATCAAACCGTCGGTGCTGTCGAGCTCAGTCGGCTGGATCAGCGACTCCCCCAGCCGGCGGTCCCGCAGCGCGGCGGTCGCGATCTTGGTCCCCCCGAGATCGATGCCGATCACCTCGGAGCTCACGCCAGCGCTCCGGCGGCGGGGCTGTCGAGCAGCACGGTGATGCTCTCGGCCAGCGACGGCAGGAGCGACGCCGGGACGTGCGGGTCGGGCTCGGCCTCGGGGCCGAACGCCGCCGCTACCGCGGCGGCCTTGCTCTCCCCCGTGACGAGGAACACGATGTGCCGTCCCAGCGCCAGCCCCGAAAGCGTCAGGGTCACCCGCGGGACGAACGGGGTCAGGCCCGCGTGCTCGACGCCGACGGCCAGCCGGGAGCGCTCGAGGAGCGACTCCTGGTCCGGGAACAGCGACGCGGTGTGCGCATCGGGGCCGAGCCCGAGCAGGAGGAGATCGAACCTCGGCGGGCCGGCGGAGCGCAACTCGTGCTCATAGGCATCGGCGCCCTGATGCGGTCCGAGCTCGCCCGGGATCCGCATCACCGCCGGCGAGCCGGCGTCGCCGACCCGCTCGCGCAGCGGGTCGAGCAGGGCCTTCCGCGCCATCGCGTAATTAGAGTCCTCGTGGTCGGGGGGCACGCAGCGGTCGTCGCCGAACCACAGCGTCGCGCCGGACCAGTCTCCCGGCGCCCGGGCGGCCCGCTCGTAGGCCGCCCGCGGGGTCGAGCCACCCGTGAGCACGATGTCGCCGCCGGCGCCGGCCGCCTCGACCAGCAACTCGGCACACACGGCCGCCGGGTCCGGCACGACCTCGAGCGTGACCGTCATGCGGGGCAGAATCCGCGCGCGGCGTCGAGCGCCGGGCCATAGGTGGGATCGCGCAGAAGCGCCTGGCGTACGCCCTCGCCGAGGATGCCGCCCTCACCGCGGGATGCGCCCAGCACCTTCCACGAGGTCTCCTCCCCGTCCGGCGCCTGGCGACGGGCCCGCAGGCCGCCGCGCGAGCGGTCGAGCGAGAGCGCGAACCCGTCCGTGCACGCGACCGTCACGCCCGCGAGGCCGGGGGTGCGAAGCTCGACCGGCTCGAGTCTCACGCCGACCTCGGCCTCGGCGCGCGTCGCACCGCCGGCCAGTCCCGCTCCGGACGGCCCTTCGCCGAGCGGTGCCGGCGCCCATCCCAGCCGCGAGGCCATCCATCCGGCCCACAGCAGCGCGCACGCCTGCGAGCTGTCGCGGTGGCGCACGGAGACCCCGGCGATCCGCTCGAGCGCCGGCCGGCGCCACGGGGGATCGAAGCTGGCCGCGACTCGCTCGCGCCACGGCGTCGTTCGCAGCCAGGCGAGGTCGACGACGTAGGCCGAGCCGAGTAGCTCGCGGGCGCGCACGAGCGCGGACGCCGGGTCGGCGTGCTCGTCGGAGTCGAGCAGGATCACGTCGGTCAGGCCCAACAGCCGGTCGACCACCTCGTCGGCACCGCCGGGCCGCCACAGGACGGTCGGGAGCTCGGACACGACGACCGGGTCGACGATCGTCTCCAGATGGGCCAGGTGGCTCGGCCCGATCTCGATCTCGACCTGCTCGAGCACCACGCCGATCCCGTTGCGCGGCTCCTCGTAGTGGATCGCCGCGGTCGCGTCGAGCGTCGTGCGGCCCTCGTGCACCGTGCACAGCACGGTCCGCGAGGCGTGGTAGCGCCCGACCCGGGAGAGCCGCTCGGCGATCTCGTCCTTGCGCTCGGCGCCGATCACCACGACGAGGTTCAGAACCCGTGCGGGCGCCAGCAGGTCGTTGGCCGCGTGGGCGCGTCGCAGCAGCCCGCGCAGCGCGGCCTCGACTTCGTCGGGCGTCGTGTTCTCGGCCGACCAGACGTCCTGGGACATCCCGCGATCCTATAGCTCGTGCGACGACGCCACGCGGTGCGTCCGGGAGACGCTCACAGCCGGTTCCACCGGTGGCCCGGATCCAGCAGCGCGTCCGCTTCCTTCGGGCCGGCGGACCCGGCCGGATACTGCGGGATCGGAGTGGTCGTGTCCTCGCGCCAGGCGGTCAGGATCGGGTCGATGATCCCCCACAGCGCTTCGATCTCGTCGTTGCGCGTGAACAGCGTCGCGTCGCCGCGCATCGCGTCGAGGATCAGCCGTTCGTACGCCTCGGGCGACTCCGACAGGAACGACGTCCCGTAGCGGAACTCCATGTTGACGGGGCGGATTCGCATTCCGGTCCCGGGGATCTTCGCCCCGAGCTGGATCGTCACGCCCTCGTCGGGCTGCAGGGTGAGGATGATCTGGTTGGCCTGCACGCCGACCGACCCGGTGCTGCGCAGGGCGAGATGCGGCACCGGCTTGAGCGTCACGACGATCTCCGTCACCTTGCGCGCCAGTTCCTTGCCCGTGCGCAGATAGAACGGGATCCCGGCCCAGCGCCAATTGGAGACGTGCAGGCGCAGCGCGGCGTAGGTCTCGGTGCGCGAGCCCGGCGCCACACCGTCCTCCTCGAGGTAGCCCGGGACCTCCTTGCCGCCGACCACGCCGCGCGCGTACTGGGCGCGCAGGGCCATGTTCGCCACCTCCTCGGGGCGCGGCGGCACGATCGCCTCGAGCACCTTCAGCTTCTCGTCGCGCAGGCGATTGGCCTCGAACGCGGTCGGGGGCTCCATCGTGAGCAGCGCCAGCAGCTGCATCATGTGGTTCTGGACCAGGTCGCGGAGCGCGCCGGCGTGCTCGTAGTACCCGGCCCGGCCGCCGATCCCGATGTCCTCGGCGGCGGTGATCTGCACGTAGTCGATGAAGTTCCGGTTCCACACCGGTTCGAACAGTGCGTTGGCGAACCGGAACGCCAGCAGGTTCTGGACCGTCTCCTTGCCGAGGTAGTGGTCGATGCGGAAGACCTGGGACTCGTCGAACACCTCGAGCACCTGGGCGTTGAGCCGGCGCGCCGAGGCCAGGTCGTATCCGAACGGCTTCTCGATCACGATCCGAGTCTCGGCGCGCTCGGCGGCATGCAGGCCGGCCTTGCCGAGCTCCCCGACAATGACCGGGAAGAACTCCGGCGCGGTCGAGAGGTAGAAGACCCGGTTGAGCGGCTGGCCCGCCTTGTCGTCGAACTCCGCCAACGTGTGCGTCAGCCGCTCGTAGACCCGATCGTCATCGAAGCTGCCGGGGAGGTAGCGCATATCGTCGAGCAGGCCCTCGAGCACGTCGGGGTCGGGCTTGCGACGCGAGAATCGCTCGATCGACTCGCGCGCGACGGCACGAAAGTCGTCGTGGCTCTGATTGCGCCGGGCGATCCCCACCAGCTCGAAGCGCTCGGGCAACGCGCCCTCGTGGGCCAGGTTGTAGAGCGCGGGCAGGAGCTTGCGATGAGCGAGGTCGCCGGTCGCCCCGAAGATGACCAGCACCGTCGGGTGCACCGGCAGTCGCTCGAGGCCTTCGACCAGGGGGTTTTCCTGCGCCGGCGCAGCGGCGGCGATCACGGCTGCGGCGTGCCCTTGACCAGGAGCCCGCCGAACTGGTAGCGCAGCGCGGCGTCGCCCATCAGCTATCCGCGAGGACCTCGGCGCGGCGCTTCTCGATGCCCTCGATGAGGCCGTTCATCGCATCTTCGAACAGCGTGACGCCGTCAGCCAGCAGTTCATCGGTGACCTGGTCCATGTCGATCCCCGCCTGCGCGAGCGCTTCGAGATCGGGGCCCGGGTCCTGATCGGCGGTCACACCGGGCACCTCGCCGTGGTCGCCGACAGCCTGCAGCGTCGCCACCGGCATCGTGTTGACGGTGTGCGGCCCGATCAGCCCGTCCACATACAACGTGTCCGGGTAGCTGGGGTTCTTGACGCCGGTCGACGCCCACAGGGGACGCTGGACGGCGGCACCGGCATCGTGCAGCGCGTCCCACCGGGGACCGGCGAAGATCTCGTGGAAGCGCTTGTAAGCGAGCCGGGCGTTGGCGAGCGCCGCCTTGCCCTGCAGGTCCGTGCGTCCGAGCTGCTCGAGCTTCTTGTCGACGTTCGTGTCCACGCGGGAGACGAAGAAGCTCGCCACCGAGTTGACGTCGAGGCTCTTGCCCTCGGCGTGGCGGCGTTCGAGGCCGCGGATGTAGGCCTCGGCGACGCGCTCGTAGGCGGCGACCGAGAACAGCAGCGTCACGTTGACATTGATCCCGTCGTAAGTCGCCTGCTCAATCGCGGGGACGCCCTCGGGCGTGCCGGGGATCTTGATCATCGTGTTGGGTCGCCCGATCGCATCCCAGTAGCCGCGGGCCATGTTGAGCGTGCCCTGAGTGTCGAAGGCGAGGTCGGGCATCACCTCCATCGAGACGAACCCGTCGCGTCCGCCGACGGCGCTGTGAACGTCGGCGAGCACCTCGGTCGCTCCCTGAACGTCGCGGACGGCCATGCGCTCGAAGATCGTTCGCGCGTCGAGACCCTCCTTGGCCAGCTGCGCGAGCTGTTCGTCGTAGTCGTCGGAGCCGAGGATCGCCTTCTCGAAGATCGACGGGTTCGAGGTGACCCCTCGCAGCGAGTCCTCGGCGACGAGACGGGCCAGCTCTCCGCCTTCGACGAGCGAGCGGCTGATCTGGTCCAGCCACACGCTGACGCCGGCTTCGGTCAGCGCCTTGAGTCGCTGGTTCACATTCGCGGTGGTACTCATCGGCCGAGCATCTCCCTTCCGAGCGCGGCAACGCGCTCCGCAGTTATCCCGAAGTGGGCGTAGACGTCCTTGGCGGGCCCTGACTCTCCGAACGTCTCCATGCCGACGAACGCGCCCTGCGGACCGATCCACTTGTCCCAGCCCAGTGGACTGGCCGCCTCGACCGCGATCCTCGCCGTACATGCGGCGGGCAGCACCTGCTCGCGGTAGGACTCATCGGCGTGGGTGAACGTGTCCATGCACGGCATGCTGACCACGCGCACGCGCAGGCCTGACAGGACGTCGGCCGCCTCGAGGCAGAGCGAGACCTCGGACCCGGTCCCGATCAGGATCAGCTCCGGTTCACCGCCCTCGGCGTCGCGCAGAACGTAGGCGCCGCGCTCGATCGCGTCATCGGGAATCGCGTCGGGGTCCAGGATCGGCAGGTTCTGGCGCGAGAGCGCAAACGCCGTCGGCGCCTCGCTGTTGCGCAGGGCAAAGCGCCACCCGAGTGCCGTCTCGTTCGCGTCGGCGGGGCGCACCAGGTTCAGCCGCGGCATCGCACGCAGGCCGGCGATCTGCTCGACCGGCTGGTGGGTCGGGCCGTCCTCGCCGAGGCCGATCGAGTCGTGGGTATAGACCCAGATCGAAGGCAGCTTCATCAGCGCCGACAGCCGGACCGCCCCGCGCATGTAGTCGGAGAAGGTGAGGAAGGTCCCGCCGAACGCGCGGAACCCGTGCAGCCCGAGCCCGTTGACGATCGCGCCCATCCCATGCTCACGGACGCCGAAGCGGATGTTGCGACCGCCATAGGCGCCCTTCTCGACGTCCCCGCCGTCCTCGATGTCGGTGTTGTTCGAGGTCGCGAGGTCGGCCGAGCCGCCGACGAGGAACGGGATCGCCTTCGCCGCCCATTGGATCGACTTGCCGGACGCGACGCGCGTGGCGATCGGCTCCTCAGCGGGGTCGAAGCGGGGCATGTCCGCATCCCAGCCCTCGGGCAGCTCGGCGGCGCCGATCATCTGCAGCAGCTTCGCGCGCTCCGGGAAGGCCTCCCGGTAGGCCTCGAAGCGCTCGTTCCACTCGGACTCCAACTCGCGACCGCGCTCGCAGGTGCTCCGAAAGTGCGCCAGCGCCGCATCGGGCACGTAGAAGTGCTTGTCGGGATCCCAGCCGTATGCCTCCTTGGTGAGGCGGACCTCGTCCTCGCCGAGCGCCGAGCCGTGGGCGGCCGACGTGTCCTGCTTGTGCGGGCTCCCGTAGCCGATATGCGAGCGCACGACGATCAGCGAGGGTCGATCCTCGATCGCCATCGCCGCGCGGGTGGCCTGCTCGAGCCGATCGAGCGACATGTCCTCGCCGACGTTCTCGACGTGCCAGCCGTAGGCCTCGTAGCGCTTCGGAACGTCCTCGGAGAACGATTGCGAGGTGGGCCCGGCGAGCTGAATCTTGTTGTCGTCGTAGAACACGATCAGGCGTCCCAGGCCGAGGTGCCCGGCCAGGGAGCTCGTCTCTGAGGCCACGCCCTCCTGGATATCGCCGTCGGAGGCGATCGAGAATGTGTGGTGGTCGACGACGTCGTGCCCGGTTTCGTTGAACCGGGCCGCGAGCATCCGTTCGGCCAGAGCAAGGCCCACGGCCATCGATACGCCCTGGCCGAGCGGTCCCGTCGTGGCCTCGATCCCGGGCGAGTACTTGCGCTCCGGATGACCCGCGGTCGGGGAGCCGACCTGGCGGAAGCTCTTGATGTCCCCCAGCGTCAGCGGATAGCCCGTGAGGTAGAGGCTCGCGTACAGCAGCATCGACGCGTGGCCGGCCGAGAGCACGAAACGGTCGCGGTCGATCCAGTCCGGATCGGACGGGTTGTGGCGCATGACGCGCGTGTACAGGACGTAGGCCAGCGGCGCCAGGGCCATCGGCGTGCCGGGATGCCCGGAGTTGGCCTTCTGCACGGCGTCCATGGACAGCGTGCGGATGGTGTTCACGCACAGCTTGTCGAGCGCCGGATCGACGCCCCCCTGCACTGCGGGCTCACTCACCTTGGGCGCGTGGTGTCGAAGGTGGGCACGAGAGGAGCATAAACCGAATCGCCGAGTTCCAAACCGCGGCTACGGTATGGACTCGACTGCGGTCACCCGAAGAGGACGCCGTAGCGCGCGTACTCCTCAGGGGGAACACGCTTGACCTCGGCGACCGCATCGGCGAGGGGCACGAGGACGACGTCGGTCGAACGCAGCGCGGTCATCGAACCCCAGGCACCCTCGTGGGCAGCGTCGATCGCCCGCAGCCCCAGCCGCGTCGCCAGCACGCGGTCGAACGCGGTCGGCGTGCCGCCGCGCTGGACGTGGCCGAGGACGGTGGCCCGCGTCTCATAGCCGGTGCGGCTTTCGATCTCCTGTTCGAGCGCATATCCGATTCCGCCCAACCGCGGGTGGCCGAACTCGTCGTTCTCCCCGGCGGCCAGAGTCATGGTCGTGCCCTCCTTGGGCACGGCGCCCTCGGCGGCGACCACGATCGAGAAGTAGCGCCCGCGCTCGTGGCGGCGGCGGATCAGCCGGCACACCTCGTCGATGTCGAACGGGATCTCGGGGATCAGGATCACGTCCGCGCCGCCGGCGATACCGGAGTGCAGCGCGATCCAGCCCGCGGTGCGGCCCATCACCTCGACGACGAGAATCCGGTTGTGGCTTTCAGCCGTGGTGTGCAGGCGATCGATGGCCTCGCAAGCCACGTGCAGCGCGGTGTCG
>Ga0208478_1000723_pt1 | contig 10739 bp, 12 predicted proteins | sample NGESurdeep072012_5_FD_184462 | JGI IMG/M metagenome (GOLD analysis project Ga0208478, IMG submission 184462) | Arctic peat soil microbial communities from Barrow, Alaska - NGEE Surface sample 415-2 deep-072012 (SPAdes) | ecosystem: Environmental > Terrestrial > Soil > Wetlands > Peat ... | reverse complement strand
GGCTGCTTGCTCTTAGTCGGACGTCTGTCATGTGTTTCTCCAAACTGGAATGCCTCTACTGGAATGACTTTCCAGTAATCCACGATATTCTACACCGGTGCGCTAAGCCCGCGATGTGACCGCGACTCTAGATCTCCTAGATAGGTAGCAGCGCCACAGGCCTCAACTGCAGATGCCCCATTCCTTGCGCTGGTGTGGACATCGCATCGGCAGCGCAGGTCCCGCAAGCGTCAGAAGGACACGCGCCCCCTGATCCTGAATACCCACATGGTGTTCACGGTGGGATTCAGGGCAGGGTGCAGGACCAAAACGACACGCTACGTTATGACGACCGTTCGGCTAGTTGGGTCTTCCCAGCCAGGCGTACTGCCATGCAACTGAGACGTTCTGATAGGTGCCGCCAAAGCGGGTGTAGGCACCGTTGCTGTAGCTGAATTTCAGAGACTGGTGCTGGGTGGTGGGTACTGCGACGGTGCCCCCAATGCGGGAGTTCGACTGATACGTAAGTGAGTTTTGTATGCCGCTCACACTTGTCTTTCCCCCGAACCAGAAATTGCCGTCAAGCGACACCCAGAGCTGTGGTTTGAAAACACCCTGAATCCATCTCTTTCGCCAAGTGCCATTATCCGGCCAAGCTGACCTTCCAATATCCCGAAGCCATCGATGACAAGAGCAAGTCGGACAACTAGATCGCCTGCGCATTCCGAGCTGCCTGCCACGAAAAAACCTCGCTCAAGCAGAGCGCTGAACGGGGCCCGTGAGGCATCCGATTGAGTACCATATCCGGGCCAACGAGGGCGCAGCTTCGCGCCCCCTTCAGCATGCAGACGGTCCCTATTCCGCGATGACCTGGCGCGGCACTGCCTCGTAAGGATCGGCATGGACGACGTCTTCGGCCTGGAACGCAGCCGCGTGCGGCACCTTGACTCCGCCGGTCTTGGTGCCCGGCATGATTTCAAAGCGCGGGTCGAAGTCGACCATGAGCGAGGCCAGTTGCTTCAGGATGGCCAGGTTCCCGGTTGACTTCGCGGTGCCGTCGGCGATCTGCGCCTCGAGCGTCTTCTTGCCCATCATCGTGGTCTCCAAATCGGAACGGTTGATGGTGAGCGTCAGGTCGGGGGTCGGGGACTGGAAGCCCTGGATGTTGGTCAAGGTGGCGTTGTCCATTTCGATGAGGAACTTCTCGCCGTTGTCGGGGGTAACCAGGTTGACGGTGAAGCGCATGCCCTCGGCCTTGCGGCTGTCCATGCGGATGCCCAGGAAATCGAGGAACAGTTCCGTGCTCATCGCCCGGATGACGTCAGGGCTGCTGGTGCTGGCCGTCTCCCCTTTTGGGATGCCCGTCCTGAGTTCGTAGGTCGCAGCCAGGAAGCTGTTGCGCAGGCCGGGGTTCTCCTGCTGGTATCCGATCTGCTCGAAGATGTCTGCTAGCAAGTCTTTGGCGGCCCTGTTTTGCGGTTGGGCCTGCACCAGCTTGTTCACGATCTCCTGGGCGTAGAAGTACTTGCCTTCGTCGTGCAGTTGCCGTCCGCGGGCGAGGATTTTGTCGGAGCCGCCCATCATCTCGACATACAGCGGCGCCGAGTCGGAGGGCGAAAGCGGAATCAGGGTCGCCGGGTTGCAGTCCCAGTAGCCGATGTAGCGTTGTACTACGCCGCGGGCGTTGTTCTCGGGAGAGCCGTGGTAGCCGCGGCAGTCCCACTGCGCTTGCAAGCTCTTCGGGAGCTCGTATACGTTGTGGATCTCGTTGATGGTCACGCCCTGATTCACGTAGTGCAGCACCTGGTTGTTCATGTTGGCGTAGAGGTCACGCTGGCCGCGCAGAACTTGCTGGATCCGGGGATTGCCCCAGCGCGGCCAGTGATGCGAGGCGAACATCACCTCGGCCTCCTGGCCGAAGCGGTACAGCGCCTGGTTGATGTACTTCGACCAGTTCAGCGGATCGCGTACGGGCGCGCCTCGCAATGTGTAGATATTATGCATCGACGAGACGACGTTTTCGGCCATCCACAGCGCCTTCATGCTGGGGATGTAGGTGTTCATCTCCCGTGGCGCTTCGGTGTTCGGCGTGTTCTGGAAGATCATCTTGACGCCGTCAACCTCGAGTTCCTCGATGGGTTTGGTGATGGTGACGGTGGGCGGAATCAGGCCAACCGAGCCGGCGGAGACGGATATCCCAAGCCCCTGCGTGACGTATCCATGCGGACTGGGCGGAAGCAGCAGTCCGTACTGGTAGAACAAGCGCCGGTTCATGGCGTTTCCAGCGAAGACGTTTTCGGAAACCGTGAACTCCATGAAGTCGTAGGGAGCGATCACGGGGACCTTGCCCGAGCGCACGTCGGCTTCGTTGACGATTCCGCGCACCCCGCCCCAGTGGTCGCCATGGGTATGGGAATAGATTACGGCCGAGATGGGCAGACCTCCGCCAACATGTTCCTGGAACAACTTCCAGGCGGCGCGCGCGGTTTCAGCGCTGACCAGCGTGTCGAAGACGATCCATCCGGTCTTTCCTCGAACGAACGAAATATCGGAAAGATCAAAACCTCGTACCTGATAAATTCCCGGCATCACCTCATAGAGTCCGTAGTTCGTCGTCAATTTCGCCTGGCGCAGCAAGGAGGGATGAATGCTGTCGAAGTCATCCTGGGTGTGAATGAATTGGAACCGCTCCATGTCCCAGGCGACATTGCCGGCATCGCTCATAATCTGCATCTGCTTCATGGGGGCAATCAGCCCCTTCTTCTGCTCTTCGATATCTCTGGTGTCGGAGAACGGTAGAGTTGTCCGCGCCTGCCGCAGCACTTCTTGCGTGTACTTGGATGGCGCCTTCCCTTGGGGATGGAAGTGACCGTCTAACGGAACCGAGTCTTGTGCGTGTGCCTGGGTCTCGTCGAAGATAAGACTGCTCGCTACCGCGAGCCCTGCTCCTGCTGCTGGAAGGTGCTGGATAAACTCTCGTCTCGTTGACATAATCTTCTCCGTGTGGCCGTTATTTTAAGTTGCGGCAACAATAATTCACCGAGTTTATCCTAAGTGAAGGCTAGTTACGCTTGAGGCGTGATGTATGTCATAACCGACTGTGACCGACGGGCCGGAGCCCTCTACCGCCGACCAATCCGTGATGACCATTTGGAATAGAGTATCATTCAAAAAATCACGCGAAAAATTTCTTTCTGCTTCAAACGTTCACCGAAGAGTTGTTCGACAGAGGCTTGAACGCCATCTCGAATTGGTCGCTTGGGTTCGCAGCCGCCGCACGACGCAATCCGCCGTCAGTCAATGTGGCTTCGACGATCTGTCAGTGCCAAACTGCTCGTTAACAACTTTAATCAATTGCGAGCTCCCCATCGGTTCTTGCCGCGCCGGGGGCAGGAAAGTAGATCGACCCGGCAGCGAGGTGTAGTCTGTCCAATTCAGATGTGACTGAGAGTACGTGGTAAAGGAGGCGGGCCAATGCCGTCGCAAGCCTCGGTGACGCTGGGGGTTCTGGTGGTGATGTTCGCCCTATTGATATGGGACCGGTTGCCGGCGTGGCTGGTATTCGTGGGCACCTTGACGGCGGCCATGACGCTGAAACTGGCGTCTGCCGATGCGCTATTGAAAGGCTTCAGCAACACCGGTGTTATGACGGTTGCGGTGCTGTTCCCGGTGGCCGCGGGGATGTATGCGACGGGCGCGATTTCGCTGTTGTCGCAACGGATGGTGGGGTTGCCGAGGAGCGTGTTGGCCGCGCAGCTCAGGATTTTTCCGCCGGTGGCGCTGGGCAGCGCCTTCCTGAACAATACGCCGTTGGTGGCCATGATGATTCCGGTAGTGCGGGACCTCACGCGAGTCACCGGGCTGGCGCGATCGAAGCTTTTTATGGGCCTGAGCTTCGCTTCGATTCTGGGCGGCACGTGTACTGCGCCCGCGTAGATTTAGTCATTTTCGTCTCCCTTGTTGATTCTCAATCATCCAGCTAAGGGATACGTTTTGCGCGGGCAAGCTCAGCGTGTAATCCGGGTTGCGGCGCCGGTGCGCTACCATAGGGGGCAGGTGGGAGGAGTTCCATGGCAAGCGTGATCGTGAAGAATCCGGCTGTGCTCAGCGGCGAGCCGGTGTTTCGTGGGACGCGGGTTCCGTTCAAGGCGCTGACGGATTATCTGGAAGGCGGCGAGAGTCTGGCCGAGTTTCTGGAGCAGTATCCAAGCGTGACGCGCGAGGCAGCGATTGCGGCGCTGGAAGAGGCGCGGGACAGCCTGATGGCGCATCTGGGATGAAAGTACTGATCGACGAGTGCGCGCCCAAGGCGTTGAAAGTAGCGCTGGCGGCCAGCGGTTTCGACTGCACGACCGTGCAGGAATCGGGATGGTCGGGGAAAGAAAACGGCGAACTGCTTGCCTTGGCCGACGCCAGTTTCGATGTGGTGGTGACGATCGACCGGAATCTGCGTTATCAGCAGAACCTCACCGGGCGCAGGATCGCGCTGCTGATCGTGCGTGCGCGTTCGAGTCGTGTGGTGGATTTAGAGCCGCACTTCTCCGCCTGCGCCCAGCCCTTGCAGACCATTCAACCGGGCACAGTCGTCGAGGTGGGGTCCTTGGCGTAGGCGTCTTGGGAGAAGCAGCGGTAACATTTTTTCGCTGGAGAGTGGACCGAGCGCGGGAGCCGAGTTAAGCCTCTCCGCTTCGCTCGTCTTCGGCGGAGGCAAGCTGTGGGCCACCATCAACTGGTGCACCACGGAGTTCCACACCTCCGACTGGCTGGGCACGCGCCGCCTCGACACCGACAACTGCGGCACCAGGACCTACGGCTATCAGAGCCTGCCGTTCGGGGATGGCGTGCAAACAATCACCTTGAATCAACCATAATAGCCCCGGTCCGCGCCCGATTACATGAGATCTATCATCTGCGCTGATCTTTCAAACTCTCCACTGCCTCCGACAGCCTTATCATCACAGTGAGCGGGTCGACTGGCGAAGCGACAAATCCATGGTTCTCATAGAAGCTCTTCGCAGACTCGGAAATCGCGTGAACCAGGATCGCCCGAATGCCGCCGATTTCCGCCGCCTGCACAGTGCGCAGCACGGCGTCGCGCAGAAGTCCCACGCCGATATGCCGTCCTTGAAAAGCCTTGTCAACGGCGAGTCGGCCGAGCACCATTACCGGTACCGGGTCTGGCATGTTCCGCCTCACCCGCCCCGGTGCTTCCGCGTGGGTCACCGCGCCCACCGCTAAGGTGTAATAACCCACGACCCTCTTGCCAGCGCACACGACGTACGTCCGCGACGCCCCGCTCACTTCATTCTGGAGAGCGCGACGGCGCAGCCACTCATCCAAGACGGTCTCGCCGGAATCGAAGGCAGACAGGTCATGCTCGGGTGACAGCTTCTCGGGGCGGCTTATTTCGCCAAGGCTGCGACTCATCGCTCCCACGGTGCCTTTGTCTGAAGCAACCCCCGCAATTTCGGATTGCTTGTTGGAGGTTTGTCGAGCATGGCCCGAAAGCGCTTGAACGCGTCTTCTGAGAGCGCAAAGTACCGCCTATCCAGTAGCACCGTTTCAGCTTCGCGGCACGCCGTTTCTAGCATGAAATCGGACCGGCTCCGACCAAGCGCTTCGGCAGCCCGGTCAATCAATACCTTTTGCCTCTGACTGGCACGCAGGTTGATCGTCTCGCCTCGTGCCGTCGTCTCTTTCGTTTCTGTGCCAGGCATCACCGCCTCCTTTTGTGTATACAATGACCGTACATGATTGTGCGTACATTGTAAACACGCAGGCAAGCCTGCAGACGCGCGAGTCAACTGCGGAAGAGTCTGAGCAGAAAACGAAAAGGCCGAAGGGTGGCAACACCGAATCTCAGGAACTTGCCGAGACCGACCGTTTCTGCGCGTCTCTGCCGGTGTGACTAAAATGTGACTTTTTTACCCGCAAATCACCGCAAATGGCCACCATTTGGGCTGTGTTACGGGATAGACCTGCGCGCCATTGACACGAGCGAATTGATTTGTAATCAGTTGCTTAGCGGAAAAGTGTAAGAGGCAGTCCTTTCTGAATCTTGAGATTCTCAATCTTCAAACCCGGGTTCGATTCCCGGTAGCGCTACCAATCACCTCCACTTAGCTCAAATCCTCAGTATTTACGCAGTGTTTCGGTCAATCCGGCAGAATTCTTTTTAGTCTTTCCTGTCCCCGTAAATCTCCCTGGTTTTCTGCAGTCATGGACACCACATGGACACCACGCCGGGTAGCAGTAGTCCAGAGCGTCGAAGCGAGTGCAGGCCCTGGCGCAGGTTCTCGAGCGGTGGTTTCCGGGGACCAACGATGAACCGGGAAAGGTCCGTGGATCCTGAAAACTTGCAATGTAGCGTGGTCTGTAGGTACAGGTTTGCAACCATGCGCCGCTATTTCATCGCACCGCACACTGTATCGGGTTTGGGGCTAGGGCTCTTCGTACGGTGTTATCCGTCGCCACCGCCACCCGGCCCTCGATTGGGGTTCGTTCGGGAGGTCGGCAGACAAGACGTACAGATTACGCATGTAGGTACTGATACAGCGTCTCCCTGCTGATGCCAGACTGCCGCGCCAATGCAGCTTTCTTATCCCCAGAAGCTACGCGCTTGCTGAGGTCATCGGCCTGTTCAGGCGTCAGCGAAAGGTTGCGACCTCGATAAACACCAGCCTTCTTAGCAAGGGCGATGCCCTCGCGCCGGCGTTCCCTTGTCAGTGACCGCTCGAATTCTGCGAAAGAGCCCAGCATATTGAAAAGCAGCTTGCTCATTGAGCTATCGTCGCCAGTGAACGTCCGATTCTCCTTCAGGAATTGAACGATAACTCCGCGGACATTGCACTGAGACACTAGCTTGCGGAGGTCATCCAAATTCCGCCCCAGACGATCAAGCGAATGAGCCCCCAACTTGCTCTCCTAGAGGTGTTGCAGGGAGAGCAGCGCGTCCGCAGAATCTATTGGGACTTCGAATCATTCTTGGCCGAGATCGGGATCGTGCTCGACTTGCTCGCCCGCATTGTTGGCACGGCATATAGAGACGAGATGCCGCCAAGTTTTAGCCCCTTCTGCCGGAAGCAGGTTCCGGACGACCAAATCCTTGCGTTATTCCAGACCGCGCAGAAGAATTGGGTGAATCGCATGAAGGACTATCGGGACTGCTTCGTGCATTACACCCCGGTGGACACGATGCTGTCGATTCGCATGGTGCTGCGCAAGGCGGGTTGGGAGACGCGATGCAAGATTCCGAGTAATCCGAACGAGCGCGAGATCTTGCGCTTCCGCTTTCCGTTACGGGTTGAGCTGTTGCGTTTTGCGCTGTTTGTTCGGCGCAAGATGCAGAGGCTCGACAAGGACATCGCCGCTCACATTTGGACGGCTTACAAAAGCGGGCTCTATCCCGCGCGCAACCGTGGACTGTTTTCGGTCGGGAGACGGGAAAGGAACTGAGAACGATGGAAGTGAGGTCATGCTGTGGGTAGCATCACGGAGTTTTCGATTGACGGATATCCCCTGCTCGAAACGAAGAGCTACGCGGTCGATGAGGTGCTTGCGATCTTTCGCGAATCGGACAAGCGTGTCTTCGATCGGAAGGTGTCCGAACGCAATCCCATCGTGTGGGGCATTCCGTTGCCGAGCGACGAACTTGAGACGGTGATTCTCTATCAGTGCACCGCACGGAAGATAGCGCAACGGCTGGACATCATGGGCATCGCCCTCGCTCGTGCCAAGCAAGATTTTGAACAACTCCTGCGAGAGAAGATTGAGGAAATCCCATCGCCTGAGTAAGACAAGGAGAAGCTCTACACCGACAGCAGAAACCTTGGAGGTTGTCTTTGAGCGGGGTCATAACCTAAGCTCTTGCAGGGCCAGAAGTGGAGGCTAAGGGAGACCAGCCTTTTATTTGGACGACTTAGCCGGACTGACCTCCAGAGGATCAAGCGCAGGCCCGTTCAGTACTTTTCCGTCTAGACTAAAGCGCGAGCCGTGACAGGGGCAGTCCCAAGTATGCTCAGTCGAGTTCCAAGATACGATGCAACCCAGGTGCGGGCATACCGCAGAACGCTCGCATAGCCTGCCTTTGTCATCGCGAGAGACTGCGAACGTGGACGAACCCCGACGAATGATTGCACCCATCCCGGGCTTGATCTCAGCGACGGTACTCACTTCGCCGGGCGTTAGCCAGTGGGCATATTCTCCAGCGACCTTTAGGTTTTCTCGCGCGAATGTGAGCGCAGCACGGCGGGTCTTTCGCTTGGGATCGTAAAGGGCGACCCAGTGATTGTCACGACCAACAATTAAATCGCGCAAGAGGATTCCGGCAATTGTGCCATGGGTAATTCCGGACCCTGAATCCCCGGTAACGGTGTACACATTTGGTTTGTCTCCTGGATTCCGGCCTATGAAAGCAAGACCATCCGCTGCCTGCATCACTTGCCCTGACCATCGAAATGTAATCTCCTTAATTCCAGGGAAATGTTCCCGTCCCCACGTCGCCAGCCGTGCAAATCTACCTTCGATTCCTTCGGCCTGCCCGGTCTTGTGATCCTCGCCGCCAATGATTAACAGATCTTGCGTTTTACCATTCGCACGCATCCGCTGAAGCCGCACATAGTGGAAAGGGTCTTCGGTATCCCAGTAAAGCGCCTTGGGGATCAAACCTGCTGGCACCAGCGCACCGATCACGTAAGTTCGATAGGGTTCTTGTTTGGTATACATCTTGAGGCAGTCATTGATTGGTGCGTTTGTTGCGATGACCACGGCACCGGCGGAAATAATCGCGCCTCCTCTCGTTCTTACCTTTGCCGTCTTACCGCCTTTGATTGTTTTCGCCTCCGTTTCGCCGAACAGTCGACCGTCCAATCGTCTGATCGCGCGCGCAAGACCCGCCAGATACTTCAAGGGATGGAACTGTGCCTGTTGTGGAAAGCGCAGACACGGTCCAAATTTGAGATCGGACGGAGCTTGCTTCAGTTTTCTTACTTGCAGCCCAGCACGTCTTGCCGCTTGCCATTCCTGTTGTAACTTTTTTTGAGAGCCTCTATCAGGAAAAAACAGATATCCATCTAACCGTTCAAAATCACAATCGATTTCTTCTTCAGCCACGATGGATTCAATTTGGGCAATCGCTGCGGTATGACTCTGCGCGACCAATTGAGCGTCATTCGTGCCATGAAGATCTTCGATTTCACGATAGCTAGTATCTAGAACACTTGAAAGATGAGCGGTAGTGTGCGCAGTTTCGCCTGCTCCTATTTGGTTTTTGTCGAGGACTACTACGGACTTTCCCTCGCGCGCCAGCAGATAACCTGTGGTCATACCCGCGATTCCGGCGCCGACGATACAGACATCGACATGGATATTCTGGTCAAGCGAGGGCGCTGCGGATTTTTTCGTCGTGGCGGACCAAATTGAGACGCTTTCTCGGGAACCTGTACGATGTTTCGACACAGGCTTTTGGGCGCTCCGTCTTTGGCTAAGAACTCTCTTGGCCATCCCTGTTCTCCGATCAATCGCTTGTTAGCCGGAAGTTCCATTTTGGAATCCGAGCAACGGCATTCTATACCCATTCGCCTCGTCCCGGAGTTTTTTGGATCCTCGTTGGCGGTGAGAGAACCCATTGCGGCGATTGCATCACGATGGTTGCGAGAAATGCTAGCCAGCTCCGCGCTGGATCAGACACTGGGTCGACCGATTAGTCCAGCGCGACACCGTTCGTTCCTAGAAGTCGACACCCAGCTTGAGCAACTCGCCGTGAATGCGTGATGCTCCTCAGGTCAGATTCTCAGCGACCATGCGGAAGATCAGGTCGTCGCACTTCACTGCTAATTGGCTTTCTTCCAGGCGCCTTTTGTGTGCGCGAGATCCAACGCCAGTATTGCCTAAATCCCTCCGATGCCACAGCGCGACGGTCTCAGGCGTAAGTACCAAGACCGTGTGATGGAGTAGCGTAGCTCCGAGACGGTTCGAAAGCGAGACTCGAAGTCAGTTGTTGGCCACGCAGTCATCCGACGCCGCAGGCACACCACAAACATTGATCTCGGCCCTCCTGCCACGCCCCGAAATATGCCCGTGATATGCCAGCGGCGAGCCACCTAAGCCGGCTCATGTCTGATCGAGAGTCTTAGGCTTTTGCCTGCGGCCAAGGGCCTCGCGCGCTTCGACCGTGCGGGATTTCGCCTTTTCTGACAGAAGATTGCGCCTCTTGCCAGGGAAAAGATGATGCAGTTGAAGCCTCAAGGACTTAGATAGTCCAGAACGTCACGATCCGTCGGTTACGGCAGCTTTTCCAATTCCTGCAGCGTCGTGTGGTTGACGTCATACTCTTCTGGCGTGGATTCGGCCATGCGCGTCTCATCCATTTCATTTTTGACCCGCGCAAGAAGCGCTTCGACGCGCGCCAGAAACCTCGAAGAGCGGCACGTCAGCGCCCGCAAGGCCTCCAACGGAGGCGGCTGGAAATGTCGCCAACGTTAACTAGAAAGCCAAAACGGGAATTCTGCAACAATGCGCGGGGCGGATGGTCAATCTTGCCCGGACTTGCGATTCTCGAAGGCCTATATCTCGGTAGGTAGGCAGGTGTTACCCGGAATTCATCACAGTGAATACGGCGAGATAGAGGAGACATCATGACAACAACAACGGAAAGAACACCGACCGTCATCGCGGCCGATACGCTAACCGGCGATAAAGTCGTGAATTTTCAAAAAGAAGACCTCGGAAAGATCGAGCATTTGATGATCGACCTGGAGTCA
>Ga0208478_1000721_pt1 | contig 10760 bp, 10 predicted proteins | sample NGESurdeep072012_5_FD_184462 | JGI IMG/M metagenome (GOLD analysis project Ga0208478, IMG submission 184462) | Arctic peat soil microbial communities from Barrow, Alaska - NGEE Surface sample 415-2 deep-072012 (SPAdes) | ecosystem: Environmental > Terrestrial > Soil > Wetlands > Peat ... | reverse complement strand
ACCGACGCGGATGCTGTGCATCTCAGCCGCGGCGGGGTGCCCACCGCTCTCGTGTCGATCCCGATCCGTTACATGCACTCGCCCGTCGAGCTCGTCCAGCTCGAGGACGTCCACGCCTGCGCGAAGCTGATCGCGGCGGCCGCGCTGCGGCTCGAGCGCGAGGCGCAGCTCTAAGCGGAGGCGAGCTCGCTGAACGCGGCGACCTCGTAGGCCTTGCCGGGACAGCCGCCGAGCACGAGCATCTTCAGGCCCTCGGGACCCGAGTGCACTTTGCGCTTGGTGCCGGCGGCGATGCGCACGAACACGTCCTTCTCGAGATCCACGCGCTCACCGTCGATGTCGATCCAGCCCGACCCGTCGAGCGCGAGGTAGACCTCCTCCTGACCGTCCTCCGCGTGGTCGTGTTCGGGGTAGCCGTCGTAGCCGGCGGGCATCCTGATGATCTGCATGCCGAACGAGGTCACCCCCAGCTCGGCGCGAGCCTTGATGAAGCCGCCTCCGTAGGCGGCCTCCATGTCGTTGATGTGCTTCGCGGTGTAGTCGGCCATGTCGAGGATCCTAACTGCTGGGGAGCGGGATGACGAGCGCGAGCTGTCGCGACTGTGCGAGCACCGTCCCGTCAGGGGCCCAGATCACGCAGTCCTCGTCGAAGAACCCTTCGTGAAGCACGCCGGTGGTCGAGCGGGCGAAGCACAGTTCCTCCGGGTCGGGCATCGCCTTGTCCGGCTGGGCGGTGCGGAAGTGGATCGTGAGGTCGACCGTCGGCGATACCGCCGGATCGGTCAGGCGGATGAACGGCGTGGGCAGCAGCGCGTCGCAGAAGAACGCGAGTGTCAGAGCGTCGATCGGCCGGGGTTGGACGAGGCCGAGCCATGCGCCGAAGGCCATCGGCTCGTCGGAGCCGCTGAACGGGGCAGCGCCGATGCGGGGCTGCAGCAGCAGGTGGCGCGTGAACAGCGGCGCGCCGTGGTTGCCGTGGATCGGCTCCCGTGCGGGATCCGGCGCTGCGACCTCGGGCATCGGTAGGTCCGCGATCTCCTGCGCGTTCCACGGCACCGAGAAAGCGGCGAGCGCGAGCGCGACGAGCTTGCCGTCCTGCTCCATGCGTGCGGAGAGCGTGCTCAGCGAGCGCCCCGAGCGCTCGATCGACGTGAGGATCGTGACCGGGCCCGGATCGGGGGCGCGCGCGTAGTGGATCGTCAGCGAGCGCGGGGAGCGCAGGTGGTCGGCGACCGTCTTGACGAGCGCGCGCAGCAGCATCGCAGCGAGATAGCCGCCGTGTGGGCCGCGTCCGGCACGCCACTCCGGCGAGACGTCCGCGGCGAACACGAACGTCGAGCCGTCGTGCGACTGCCGGCGCACGGCCGTGTCGCGGTCGAACGCGCCGAGTGCCGGCGCGGTGGCCGGCTCAGCCACGAACCAGCCGCTTGTAGGTGATCCGGTGGGGTCGGTCGGCGGCGGCGCCCAGCACAGAGCGGCGGTGCTCCTCGTAGGCATCGAAGTTGCCCTCGAACCAAGTCACCTGCGAGTCGCCCTCGAAGGCGAGCACGTGCGTGGCGATGCGGTTCAGGAACCAGCGATCGTGGGAGATCACCACCGCGCAGCCGGGGAACGCCAGCAGCGCGTCCTCGAGCGCGCGCAGCGTGTCCACGTCGAGATCGTTCGTGGGCTCGTCCAGCAGCAGCAGGTTGCCGCCGCTGCGCAGCAGCTTGGCCAGGTGCACGCGGTTGCGCTCGCCGCCGGAGAGCTTGCCGATGCGCGCCTGCTGGGAGGAGCCTTTGAAGTTGAAGCCCGCGGTGTACTGGCGCGAGTTGACCTCGCGGTCGCCCACCTGGATGTGCTCGTAGCCTTCGGAGATCTCCTCCCACACGGTCTTCTCCGGGTTGAGCGAGTCGCGCGACTGGTCGACGTAGGCGAGCTTCACCGTCTCGCCGAGCTCGAGCTTGCCGCTGTCGGGCTGCTCCTGGCCGGTGATCATCCGAAACAGCGTGGTCTTGCCGGCGCCGTTCGCGCCGATCACGCCGACGATGCCGGCGCGCGGCAGATCGAACGAGAGATCCTCGATCAGCAGACGATCGCCGTAGCCCTTGGAGAGGTTGGTGGCTGTGAGCACCTTGTCGCCCAGGCGCGGGCCGGGCGGGATGTGGATCTGCACCTCGTCGAGCTTCACGTTGCGCTCCTCGGCGATCAGCTCCTCGTAGCGGGCGAGGCGAGCCTTCGACTTGGTGCGTTTGCCCTTGGGGTTCGTACGCACCCATTCGAGCTCCGCCGCGATCGTCCGCTCGCGGCCCTTGTCCGAGCGCTCTTCCTGGGCCAGGCGGGCCTGCTTCTGCTCGAGCCAGCTGGAGTAGTTGCCCTGGTAGGGGATGCCCTTGCCGCGGTCTAGCTCGAGAATCCAGCCGGCGACGTTGTCGAGGAAGTAGCGGTCGTGGGTGACCGCGACGATCGCGCCCTTGTACTCGGACAGGTGCTGCTCCAGCCACGCGACCGACTCGGCGTCGAGGTGGTTGGTGGGCTCGTCCAGCAGCAGCAGGTCGGGCGCGCGCAGCAGCAGGCGACACAGCGCCACGCGCCTACGCTCGCCGCCGGAGAGCTTGCTCACGTCGGCGTCGGGCGGCGGCAGGCGCAGCGCGTCCATCGCGTATTCCAGCTGCGTGTCGAGGTTCCAGGCGTCGGCGGCGTCGATCTTCGCCTGGATGTTCCCGAACTCCTCGGCCGTCTCCTCGGAGTAGTTGGCCGCGAGCTCGTTGAAGCGGTCGAGCAGCGCCTTCGTCTCCGCGACCCCGTCCTCGACGTTTTCCTTGACGTTCTTGCTCTCGTCCAGGTGCGGCTCCTGCTCGAGCATGCCCACGCTCGCGCCGGGGGCGAGCGCGGCCTCGCCGCGGTACTCCTGGTCGATGCCCGCCATGATCCGCAGCAGCGTCGACTTGCCCGCGCCGTTGTAGCCGAGCACGCCGATCTTCGCGCCGGGGTAGAACGCGAGCGTGACGTTGTCGAGCACCGTCTTGTCCGGCGGGTGCAGCTTGGACAGCCGGTGCATCGTGAAGATGTATTGAGAGGACATCCGCACGCAGGATAGAGATCGATAGAAATCCGCCCCGCCCTCGCTAATCTCGTCGTGTCATGCCCACCACGGTCCTAGATGTCGAGCAGCACCTCCTCCTGCTGGAGCTCGAGGCGCCGTTCAACAAGCGCGACGTGCAGCTCGCGCGGCGCAAGATGGCCAAGCGCTGGCATCCCGACGTGGCGCCCCAGGGCCGTCAGTTCGAGCACGAGCGCCACCTGAAGGCGATCAACGAGGCGGCCGACCAGCTCGAGCGCCTCGCGGAGGGCTCACGCGGCGGGAGCGTGTCGCGCAACGCGGTCAAAGTGAGCGCCGCCGCCGCGCGGCGCGAGCGCGAGGAGGCGGGCCGGCGCGCGTATGAAGCAGAGCAGCGCGCCCGCGCGCACGCCAAGGATCGCGCCGAAAACGACCCGTTCGGCGCACGCGTGCCCGACCACTCCGTCGTCCACCGCTACGCGCGCTGCCTCACCTATCCCGAGTGGGGAGTGGGTACGGTCGCGGGGATCTACTTCTCCACCCACCCGGCCGCCGAGGGCGAGGAGGTGCAGCAGTGGGCGCGCGTGAAGTTCAGCCACGGCGTGCGCACGGTGCCCGCGGGGAGCATGAAATTCGTGGACTTCTCCAAGCCCGACCCGGGCGAGGAGCGCGTCGAGCGGTTCCTCGTCGCCGCGCAGCGCGCGATGGCCGAAGGCGAGTACATGCTCGCCGCCCAACGGCTGATCTACGCCCGCGACGCCGAGCCGCGCAACGTGGCGGTGCTGCGCCTGATGACGCTCGCGTTCTGGAACGCGGGCAAGCTCGAGGAGGCGGCGAGGGCGGTGCGCGACTGGGCACGCGTCGACGGCCGCCGCCCCGCGCCGCACCGCTTCGCGGCGAGGATCTACGAAGACATCGGAGCGATCGACCTGGCCGAGGAGGCCGCCGAGCGCGCCGCCAAGCGCGGGCCCTCCGACGCGGGCGCGTGGGAGCGGCTGGGGCGGCTGCGATTGCAGCTGCAGGATCGCGAGGGGGCGCTGCAGGCGTTTCGCAAAGCGGTCGAGCGCGGGGCGGGCGAGGAGGTGCGCGAGCTGATCGAGCAGGCTTTGGCGCTGGAGCCGAGCGCGGCGGGCTAGCTCGCGCGGCGGGTGGCCAGATAGGCCTTGAGCAGGGGTTCTGGCCGGCCGAAGTAGCGCACGCGTTTGGTGAGTCCGATCGGAGGATGTCCGGTGGTCAGCCTCTGTGCTGGGATTGACGAGGCCAGTTCGGTCGTGGTGCTCCAAGGGACGCAAACGCGGGGCCCGAAGAGGGTCAGATTCGTGCAGCCCGGGAGTGCAGGGGAAGGCGTGATCAGGCCGCGAGCTCCCTGGCTGATGAGCCATTGAGCCTCCGCCTGGCAACGCTCATGGTCGTCGCTGACGAGTGCCTCTGCCTCGAATCCTGCTGAGTCGGCGAGCTCGAAGGTGCTGTAGTCCACGATCAGGCTGTCATCGACCTGAAGTTGCCAGAGCGTGGACGAGTAGTGAGAGGCGGCCTCCTCGGTGCGTAGATCCTCGTGTCGGAGAATCTCGGCAAAGGGCGCTTCGGCATCGAACGTCATGTACTGAGTGGCGTGTTCCCCGGCGATGTTCCATCGTCCGCTTCTGCGATTCGGGTTTACCCACAGGGGAACGTCGTAGGACGTTGCTCGATACGCGACGCGGGTCAGGCGTGTGAACGTCGGTGAACGTCTAGGAGGCATACTGATTTCTGCCTGCTCGGGCGGCGCTGATCAGCTCGTCCTCGGCATTCGGATCGCCAATCAGCGTTGCTGGCCTGCGGCCGCTCAGGTCGCGCCTCGGGCGCCCAAACCAAGCGATGATTCCCTCCTCGTCCCAGTTGTGTCGGAGGATCGCAACGATGCGTGCGAAGACCCGAAGACTGCGGCGCGGCTGTCCTCCCTGGGTCTTCCATCTGGAGAGCGTCCGGCGGTCCACGCCGACGAGATCCGCGATTGTTTGATCCGGGATGTGCGGGAGCCACCGTTCGAGATCGGCGATCACGATGCCCACATCTCCACCGATGCCGCTGACATGCTCGTCGAGCGCATCTCGCACGACGTGGCGAATGCGCTCCAGCATGATCATCAGCTGGTCGCAAACGTCCAGGTTGCCGGGGGCATCGCTTCGGTCGAGCTGATCGCGAATGTCGAGCAGGGTGCCCGCGAGCGTCGCAAGCTGCTCCTTGTCGTAGTCCTCTGCTCGGATCCCGTCGCGTAGCCCCTTCATCCGCCGCGCGATCTCTTCCCAGCGTTCCTCGTAGGAGTCGTCTGCCTCCGGGGCTTGACGAAGATGTGCGACAGCCTCGATGAATCCGCGCTGAAGATCCTCTAGCTCTTGATCGAACTTCCCGAGCCTCTCCGTGTACGTCAATTGAGCGGTCATCTTGTCTCCCGGTTGTCGCCTGTATGGGACATGATAGGGACACTATGGCCGGGAGCGGACGTCGAACTCCGCGCTGGGCGTGACTTTGGCTGAGGCTCAGAGGATGTTCACGGCTCGCGAAACCACCAACCCGAGCGTGACGAGCGAGACGATCGACTGAACGCCCATGATGCTCTTGGCGGTTGGGGTGAGCGGCATGGTGTCGGTGGGCGAGAAGGCGGTGGCGTTGGTGAGCGACACGTACAGGTAGTCGATGAACTTCGGGCGCCAGTCGAGCGGCTCGATGGTGTCGTCGGACATCTGCGGGAACAGGAAGTCGGGAGCCTTGTCGTTGCCGGCGGCGCGTTTGCCCGGGCCGCCGCGATCGATCTCCCAGTACCACAGCCCGAAGATCAAGAAGTTGGTGAGCCAGATGAGGATCCCCGAAATGATCAGCTCACGGGCTCCTGTTTGGTTGGCGAGGTTGTTGTGCAAGAGGAAGTGGGTCAGCTCTACGAGTGAGAACGCGTTCGCGGCACTGACGAACGCGGTCAGCGAGAGCGCGGCGCGGCGGCGGAGGGTGTGTTCGATCTCGAGCTGGTTGGGCGTGGCGACGAACATGCCGAGCAGCAGTACGCCCTCCAATCCGGGTATCAGCCACGACGGCCCGATCGTCAGCCGAGGGGGCAGCAGCAGTTGCAGGCCGATCGCCGCGAGGATCGTCGCCTGCGCCGGCCAGAACGGCTCCGAGGCCGCGGGCGGCGGGTAAGCGCGCCTTGGATTGGCGGAGCGTTCGGTGGCCACGAACCGAGAGGCTAAGGGGCCGACCGGCCGTCACGACCGCGCCGCTCGAAGCGAGCCGCACGCGCGATAGCCTGGAGGGCGATGGGCATCGAGAACCCGGTCCACCTGCTGTTCATCGCGATCGTCGCGCTGGTGGTGCTCGGGCCCAAACGGCTGCCCGAACTGGCGCGCGCGCTCGGCCGCGGCATTCGCGAGTTCCGCGAGGCGGTGAGCCTGGAGCCCGACGCCTCGCCACAGCTGCCCTCCGAGTCGGGTGCTCAGGCGCCGCCGATCGCATACGAGTCGACGGCAGCCGGCCCGCCCACCATGGAGCCCGGTGTTGATCCGCCCGAGTCTGTACGGTCGGGCGATGCGCCTGATAGTCGCTCGCTGTGAGGTCTCCTACGTCGGTCGCCTGACCACCACGCTGCCCGAGGCGGTGCGGCTGCTGATGCTCAAGCCCGACGGCACGTTCATGGTGTGGGCGGACGGGGGCGGGTCGAACGTGAAGCCGCTCAACTGGATGGTCGCGCCGACGGTGCTCGAGGAGGAGACCGACGACGAGGGCGCCCTCACCCGCCTGATCGTGCGCAAGCAGCGCGAGGAGGACCGTCTGGAGATCACGATCGCGGAGGTGCTCTCCGACATCGAGCACGAGCTCGACACGCTCGCGTCGCTCGAGAAGGAGGGCGTGGAGCGGGAACTGCAGGAGCTGCTCGCGGACGCGCCCGAGTGGTGCGGCGAGGGCCTGCGCCTGGTCAAGCGCGAGTGGCCCACCGACATCGGCCCGGTGGACCTGATGTGCAGGGACGTCGAGGACGAGTGGATCGCGGTTGAGATCAAGCGCATCGCGACGATCGACGCGGTCGAGCAGCTCACGCGCTACCTGCAGCGCATCCGCCTCGACCCCGCTCTCGGTTCCTGTCGCGGCGTGCTCGCAGCGCAGACGATCAAGCCGCAGGCAAGGGTGCTGGCGGAATCTCGCGGGATCGACTGCGTGGAGGTAGACCTCGCGGTGCTGCGCGGCGAACGCGAGCCCGACCTGAGGTTGTTTGCGGCATAGTGTCCGCCATGAGCGATCAAGCCCCCTCCACCGAGCAGCCTGTCCTCACCGAGCGACGCGGCAGCGTTCTTCTCATAACACTCAACCGCCCCGCGGTGCGAAACGCTGTGAACGCGGCGCTCGCCGCGGGCGTGGCGGGTGCGCTCGACGAGCTCGACGCCGATGACGGCCTGTCCGCGGGCGTGCTCACCGGCGCGGGTGGGTTCTTCTGTGCGGGGATGGACCTGGGCGCGTTCGTGAAGGGCGAGTCGGCGTGGTTCGGGGATCGGGGATTTGCGGGCATCACCCAGCGCGCCTCGCGCAAGCCGCTGATCGCGGCGATCGAGGGCTTCGCGGTCGCGGGCGGGATGGAGATCGCGCTGTCGTGCGACCTGATCGTCGCCGCCAAGGGCGCGAAGATGGGCATCCCCGAGGCCAAGCGCTCGCTCGTCGCGGCTGGCGGCGCGCTGCTGCGGATGCCGCGACGGATGCCCTACCACGTGGTCATGGAGCTCGCGCTCACAGGCGACGTGCTGCCCGCCGAGCGCTTCCACGACTTCGGTCTAGTCAACCGCATCGCCGAGCCCGGCACCGCCGTCGACACCGCCCTCGAGCTGGCCGCGACACTCGCCAAGAACGGCCCGCTCGCGCTGATCGCGACCAAGCAGATCCTGCAGGAGCAGTTCGACTGGTCGAGCGACGAGATGTGGGAGAAGCAGGGCGCGATCTCCGGCCCGGTATTCGCCTCCGAAGACGCCAAGGAGGGCTCGTCCGCCTTCAAGGAGAAGCGCGACCCGGTCTGGAAAGGGCGCTAACTATTAGACGGCCGTAGGCCAAGCGAGGCGCGGACGCAGGGAGCGTGGCGTGCTCGACGCACGCGAGCGACCGAGGACAAAGCCTCGCGCCGGCATACGGCCGTCTAGAAGCCGCGCTTCTTGCGCTTGCGCTGGCGACGAACCGCGAGGAAGCGCTTCCACAGGGCCCACATGTCAGCGCTCGCCCGGCTGCTTTTTCGGGTACTGGGAGATCGGCTGGCGCAGGTCGATCGCGGCGGTGACGATGCGGTTCTGTTCTTTGGCGTGGGCGGCGGGGTAGCCCTCGCCGGGGCTCGCGCGCTCGGGGCGGCCGATGTAGCCGAAGTGCATCTCCGTGGGCATGATCTGCATCAGGCGCGGGAACATGTGCGCGCGGGCGCCCATGTTGCGCGGCTCCTCCTGCACCCACAGCACCTCGCTGAGGTTGGGGTAGCGGGCCATCAGCGCGAGGATCTGCTTTTCGGGGAAGGGGTAGAGGAGCTCGACGCGCGCGACCGCGAGGCCGGGGTGGGCGGGGCGCTCGGGGTGCCCGACGAGGTCGTAGTAGATCTTGCCGGTGCACAGCACGAGCCGCGTGACCTGCTCGTCCTGCGCGCCGGGCTCGGCGAGCACGGGCTGGAAGCTCGTGTCCTCGGCCATGTCGGCGATCGCGCTCGCGGCCTGCGGCAGGCGCAGCAGCGACTTGGGGGTCATCACGATCAGCGGGCGCTGCTTGGCGATGCGCGCCTGGCGGCGCAGCAGGTGGAAGTACTGCGCGGGCGTGGTGGGGCTCGCGACGCGGATGTTGCCCTCGGCGCCGGCGCGCAGGAAGCGCTCCAGGCGCGCGGAGGAGTGCTCGGGGCCGGAGCCCTCGTAGCCGTGCGGCAGCAGCAGCGTGAGGCGTGAGGTCTGCCCCCACTTGGCGAGGCCGGAGGTGATGAACTGGTCGACGATCACCTGCGCGGAGTTGACGAAGTCGCCGAACTGCGCCTCCCACAGCACGAGTGTCTCGGGCGCCTCCTGGCTGTAGCCGTACTCGAAGCCCATGCACGCGAGCTCCGACAGCGGGCTGTTGTGCAGCTCGAGTGGCGCGAGCGCGTCTGGCAGGCTCTGGATCGGGCAGACGGTCTGGCCGGTCTTGGCGTCGTGTAGCACCATGTGGCGCTGGCTGAACGTGCCGCGCTCGGTGTCCTGGCCGGTCAGGCGCAGCGGCACGCCCTCGGTCAGCAGCGACGCGAACGCGAGCGCCTCCGCGTGGGCCCAGTCGATGCCGGTGACCGTGGCGTCCTCGTTGGTGAGCACCTCGCGCCGGCGGTCGAGCTGTTTGACGAGCTTGGGGTGCACGGTGAACCCGTCCGGCACACGCAGCAGCTGCTCGCCGAGCGCGCGCAGGCGCGCCTCGGGCACCGCGGTGTCGACCTCGGGGCTGGGCGAGCGGTCGAGCGTGTACTCGCCCGTGCTGTGCTCGCCGCCGTGTTCGGTCGCGGCGGCGATCTTCGACTTCAGCCGCTGGTGCAGCAGCGTGAGGTTGTCCCACACCTCCTGCGCCTGGCGGTCGACCTCCTCCTGTGAGACGACGCCCTCAGCGACGAGGTGGTCGGCCCAAAGCTCCGAGACGCGCTTCTTGGACTTGATCTTCGCGTACATCTCCGGCTGGGTGTAGGCGGGCTCGTCGGACTCGTTGTGGCCGAAGCGGCGGTAGCCGATCAGGTCGATCAGCACGTCGTGGCCGAACTCCTGGCGGAACGCGAACGCGAGGCGCACCGCGCTGATGCACGCGCGCACGTCGTCGGCGTTGACGTGGATGATCGGCACGTCGAAGCCCTTCGCGAGGTCCGACGCCCAGCGCGTGGAGCGCGCGTCGTCGGGGTCGGTGGTGAAGCCGATCTGGTTGTTGGTGATGATGTGCACCGTGCCGCCGACCTTGTAGCCGTCGAGCGCCTGCAGGTTGAGCGTCTCGGACACGACGCCCTGGCCGGGGAACGACGCGTCGCCGTGGATCACGATCGGCACCGCCGCGTTCGTGTCCTGGTGGGCGTGCGGCCCCTTGCGCGAGGTCTGCGCGGCGCGCGTGGCGCCCTCGACGACCGGCGAGACGTACTCGAGGTGGCTGGGGTTGGACTCGAGGTTGACGCGGATCGTGCCGCCGGCGGGAAGCTTGTAGGTGCCCTGCGTGCCGTGGTGGTACTTCACGTCGCCCGTCCCGCCCTGGGGGATCGTTGTGACGGCCTCCAGGGTGGAGGCGCCCTCGAACTCGCCGAAGATCGTGTCGTAGGGTCGGCCGAGGTTGTGCGCGAGCACGTTCAGGCGCCCACGGTGGGCCATCCCGATCACGACCTCGTGCCCGCCGTGCGCGGCGGACAGCTGGATCAGCTCGTCGAGCATCGGCACCGCCATGTCGAGGCCCTCGATCGAGAACTGGTGCTGGCCGAGATAGGCCTTGTGCATGAAGCGCTCGAGCGCGTCGACCTCGACGAGGCGCTTCAACAGCGTCCTGCGCTCGTCGCTGGTGAGCTCCTGGCGGTAGGCGCCCGCCTCGATGTGCTCGCGCAGCCACACGCGCTGGCGGTGCGATGCGATGTGCTCGATCTCGTAGGCGATCGTGCCGCAATAGGTCTCGCGCAGGTGCGGAAGCGCATCGGCGAGCGTCGCCCCGGGCACGTACATCTGGAAGATCTTGGCGGGGATGCGAGCCTGGA